>Ga0066376_10000121_pt1 | contig 63925 bp, 51 predicted proteins | sample Knorr_S15_td_Bot_FD_77009 | JGI IMG/M metagenome (GOLD analysis project Ga0066376, IMG submission 77009) | Marine microbial communities from Southern Atlantic Ocean transect - Knorr_S15_td_Bottom_ad_5009_LV_A | ecosystem: Environmental > Aquatic > Marine > Oceanic | place: Southern Atlantic...
AGCTTGACGGGCTCCAGCGCCATCGCACGCCGTACGATCTCCGCGCGTGACGGCCGATCCACTTCACGTTCAAGGATTGCCTGGACGTACGCGGTCAGGCTCTGACCGCGCAGGGCAGCCCTGCGCACCAACTCTCGGTGGAGGGACTCGGGCACGTTTCTAACCTGGATCATTACGGACATGCTCCAGGGTCACACATGTGCAACGTGACCAGCGTCACTAGGCGTCCCACGGCAGACCCGAATCATCGTTGGAAACGGAGAAAAGCCCGTCTTCGGGTTCCTCGAGCATCTCGTCGTCGAACTCATCGATAGACCCGTCCACCATGGCGTGGATTTCTTCCGTGAAAAGGACCCGGTTGATGGCCTGGTCCACCGCTTCGCAATCGCTCTCCGTCCCTGCGATCTCCTTGAGACGATCGAGCTTGTACTCCTGGATCTCGACCTTCCTCCACACGACGCTCACACGGCTCCTCCAGCTCTTGCGGCATCGGAGACCGGGGCGGTTCATCCACCCCGGTCCCCGCACTCGGTCAGAGAGAAAGATCCGCGAACTCATGGGGCGAGGAGATGGACGGATCGGCCTGATCCGTACTCACCCCCCACCCTCCTCATCTTCCGACCAATAACTATCGACTCCGGCGGAGCCAGCGCCGGCTGCGCTATCTCCCCGCTACCCTCCCCCCTGGCGTCCACGGTGCTCCCGCAGCCGCCAACGCCTCTTCCAGCTGCATCAGCTGGGCGTCGACGACGTCGGCGAGCTCTCGCGCGAGCGTTTCGAACTGTCCCCGGGCAAGTTGGATGTTCCCGCGCTGGGTGAGTGTCGGATTCTGTCGCGTCGACCAGTGACCTCCGATCACATTCCCGATCCGACCCGAGATCGACGGCCGGCTCGACACGTTGAGGGATCCTCGAATCGGGTCGCCCTGGAGTCGTAAGGAGAGACCGTCCAGCGCACGCCCGAGCTCGTCCATGCGACCGAGCAGAGCCGCGTCGGCTCGCGGGGTTCGCATCAGGGCGGCCCGCATATAGCGCAAGCGCTCGCGCACACGTCCGATCTCACCGCCCGCCACGCGGACCCGCCGGGACAGCTCGCTCGTTTCCTGTTGGAACTCCGCGACGGCGACGAAGTCCGTGCCCGGGGCGGCACTCGGCACCGGCTTCACGTCGAAACTCTGCGAGCTTCCGATCTCTTCGACGCCATCCGGTGAGACGAGGACCATCTGGACCGAGTACTCGCCCGGAGGCGCCAGCGGCCCGACGGGGTCTGTCACCCACGGCGGAGTAAAGCCGGGCGTGGACAGGTTGATCGCGTTGGGCGCGGGACGCCTGAGGTCCCACGTGACGCGGTGCAGCCCAGCCTGAGCCGGCGCCTCGACCCAACGCACCGGCTCGCCCGTGGCATCGGATACCTGAAGCAGTACCCGCGCCCCACCCTCTCCGGCCTCGGCGCGCAACGCGTCGTAGCCAGGGAACGGCACGTCCGCGCCCCGCTCGCTGAGCTCGCGCTCCGTAGCCTCGCGCAGGTCACTCGGGCTCTGGGGCGCGTCCTTCAGGTAGTATGTGAACGTCGCCCCGAAGTCGGGGTTGGGCGCGGCATAAGCGCTACTGCCGACCGTCGGTCGACCCTGGGCCTGGTTGGTCGCGTAGGGCACGTACCACCAGGCGTCGCGCACGGGCAGGACTCCCCCACCGCCCGCGAGCACGCCGTCAGCGATCTCGCGGAGCGGGCTGTAGTCGTCAAGGATGTAGAAACCACGGCCGAACGTGGCACCGACGAGATCGTCGTCGCGGCGATGAATCTTCAAGTCTCGGAACGCGATGGTGGGAACCCCCGCCGACAGCATGTGCCAGTTCTCTCCCCGGTTCGGCGTGAAGTACAGCCCGTACTCGGCCGCGAGAAAGAGCAGGTCCGGGTTCCAGTGGTCTTGTTGGCCCGCCCACACGATGGTGCCGTCCGGCAGGTCTCCGCGGATCGAGGTCCAGCTACTTCCGTTGTCCGCGCTCTCGAACAAGTACGGCGTGTAGTCTCCCTGTTTGTGCGCATCCGCCAGCGCGAAAACCCGACCCGATGCATGAAGATCGGCTTCGACCTTGTTGATGAACGAACGCTCGGGCACATCGGGCAACGGAGCCGCCCGCGTCCACGTCTGCCCGCCATCGGCGGATATGTGGATCAGGCCATCGTCCGATCCCGTGTACAGCAGGCCCTCGGTGATGGGCGACTCCGAGATCGTGGTCAGCGTCGCGTACTGCGACATCGCCCCGTTGTCGTGCATCGCGTCCAGCTCCCAGACGCGCCCCATGTACGGCAGCTCGTACCGATTGGTATTCGTGGTCAGGTCCTCGCTGATGGCCGTCCACTGAAAGCCACGGTCATGGCTCCGCCACAGCCGCTGCGATCCGAAGTAGATGCGGTCGGAGTCATGAGGGCTGATGATGATCGGCGAGTCCCAATTCCAGCGCTCAGGCGGGTCGCTCGGACCGGGCTGCGGCTGGATCTGGATGGACTCCTCGCTCCTGCGATCGGTACGGTAGAGGTTTCCCTGCTGCGTCATGAGATAGAGAATGTTCGAATCCGACGGGTCGATCTGGACGCCGTAGCCGTCGGCCCCCATCGGGAAATGCCAGTCGGAGTTGCGTACGCCCTCTGTATGCATCGTGCGCGCAGGCCCCACGAGTGTGCCCAGGTCCTGCGCCCCGCCGAGGATCTCGTAGAACGGCTCCGAGTTGGAGAGCGCGACCTTGTAGAATTGCGAGATGGGCAGGTTCGGGAAGTGCCGCCACGTCGTGCCCTGGTCGAACGTCTCGTAGAGCCCAGCGTCGGTGCCCGAGAGCATGTGCTGCGTGTTGTCGGGGTCGATCCAGAGCGCGTGGTTGTCCGAGTGCTTTTCGCGACCCGTGCCCAGGTTGTCGAACGTCTCGCCGCCGTCGCGAGTGATCTGGTAGAAGACGTCCATCTGGATCACGAGCGCCGGATCGGTTGGCGACGCCTCGATTTCCTGGTAGTAGTGGGGCCCGGTGCCTCCTGAGATATATCCGTTTGTGCGCTGCCAACTCTCGCCCTTGTCCGTTGAGCGATAGAAGCCGCGTTCCGCCTGGTTCGCCTCGATGGTGGCGTAGACCAGGTCGGGGTCCGCGGGCGTCACCGCGAGGCCGATCTTGCCCATGGCGCCATCGGGGAGTCCCGTCGTGACCTCTCTCCACGTATCCCCGCCGTCGGTCGACTTGTAGATGCCCGAGCTCGCGCCGCCCGACATCAGGCCCCAGATGTGCCTGCGGCGCTGGTAGGTCGCGGCGTATACGACATCTGGGTCGCCTGGGTCGAATTCGAGGTCCGTGACCCCGGTATTCTCGTCGATGTCGAGCACGTGGCTCCAGGTCTCTCCGCCGTCGGTGGTTTTGAAGACACCCCGCTCACCTCCCGAAGCCCACAGTGGGCCTTCGGCCGCCACCAGCGCGGTACTTCCGGCACCGGGGTGGATGAGGATCTTGCCGATGTGCTCCGAGGCTTCGAGTCCAACGTTGTGCCAGGTAGCACCGCCGTCCCGGCTCTTGTAGACGCCTGAGCCCCAGCCCACGTGGCGCCCACTGACGTTCTCGCCAGTGCCGACCCAGACGACCTCGGTGTTGGACGGGTCGATCGCGATGGTACCGATCGAGTAACTCGGCTGATCGTCGAAGACGGGCGTCCACGTCGTGCCGGCGTTCGTGGTCTTCCAGAGGCCGCCCGAGCCCACCGCGACATACCAGACAGACTTGTTGGTCGGGTCGACCGCGACGTCCGCGATCCGTCCGCCTGCGACCGCGGGGCCGACCTCGCGGAGTTCGAGCGCGGAGAGGGCCTGAGTCACGGTCACCTGAGCCGCGGCGGCGGTCGGGACGATCGCGAGGGCGGCCAGTACGCCGACGGCGGCGGTATGGGCAACGGAACGCATAGGATACCTACTGTGTGGCGAGAAGGTGCAATCCATGGGACCATGACCAGCGCCGGGCGGGTCGGCAAGGGCGATGGCTACCGCCGGCGCGAAGGCCGGGACGAACGGTTTGCGCGGCATGACCCAAGCATGCTATCAAGGAGTCGTGGACCCCCCAGTCTTGGAGCCTAAAATGCGACACCCCGCGCGCCTCGCCCTAGTCCTCCTCGCTGGCGTCGCGATCTCGTCCTGTGTCGAGAACGCCGAGGACCCGACCGGCATTCGCGGCCGTGGAGGCCAGTTTGTCGGCTCACAGCGCCAAGAGTGACAAGTCCAAGAAGAGCGACAAGTCCAAGAAGAGCAGCAAGAGCGGGAAGAGCGACAAACCCGGCACGTGTGCGCCGGCTACCGGGACCGTGGGCGACTTCGCAGGGAGCTGGGTGGCCACGGCATGGCAAATCACGGCCACGGATGGAAGTGGGCAGTCGGTCGATCTAGCCGATGGCAATCTGATCTCGATCGTTCTTCTAGCCGACGGGTCCTGAACCGTCAGGTTCGGGACGGACACGATCGTCGGCCAAGCCTATATCCCAGCGGCGGGGGTCGTGAGATTGATCGAAACCGGGGACGACCCGACCGAGACAGGGAACGACTTCTTCTACTCCCTGACCTGCACCACCTGGACGCTGGACGATCCCGACGAACTCTACGAGTTCGAGGACGGGGTCGACACACCGACAGCCTGGCATCTCGTGTTCGAGCGCCAATGAGGCTCTAGACCGCTCAGCTATTCCTCGGGCACCTCGACATCGAACACCGCGGTCTCTACCGCACCGTCGAGCTTGACCTGCACGAAGATTCTGTAGGCACCTGGAGCCGGAAATACGAACGGGAAGCCCACGACGTCGGTCGCGGGCGCGCCTACGCCTCCTGACGCGGGAGGTCCCAGAGCCTCCGAGCCGGCCGCCTGCTCCGCCGCCTCGAACCGGGCTTGGGCGGCCATGTTGATGCTGCCCGCCGGATGCATGTGGATGAAGACCGAGCCGTCGTCCCGAGTCACAGCGGCGTGGCTGAGCATGCCCATATAGGGCTCGAGAACCGCCGGCGTGCCGTCCGCCTCCGATACCCGGAACGCCAGCGTGACCTCGGCGTCTAGTCGGGGCTGTCGACCACTTTCCCAAGTCATGATACGACCGTCGGACAGAGAAAAGCGTTCCCCCCCGGCTTGCCCATACGCCGGCAGCACGGCCCAGGAGTCGTCGCTATCGCGCGCAGGCTCGTCGACCGCCCCATTCAGGACCGCTGCGCTCACCATCACGGTGTCGACAAGCGTCTGCGCGAAGCCGCTCTCCTGGACGATGGCCGCGTAGATGCGGTAACTCCCGGCGGGCAGCGGCGGGAACGCCACGGCGAACGATGTTGAATCGCTCGAAACCGGGTGTACGTGTGCGAACGCCCCGAGCGTCTCGTCACCGACCAGAAACATGTGCATGAGTTTGCCGTGGTCGGGCATCAGCGGCGTCCAGGCCCGACCCAACCAGTCGGGCTCGACAATGCGCAGCGTGAGCACCGGCGCCGCTTCGACGGTCTCCACCGCCGATGTCACGGCGAGAGGCCGGAAGATGCCCGCCCGATACGCAGCGTCGCCCCCGCCCCACCATGCCCATCCGCCCCACAGGATCGCGGCGAGCACGATGCCGCCGAGCCCAGTCGCGATGGCCGCCTGCCGCCGTCGGTCCGCGTCGGGCTGCTCGCCGGGTGGCAATACGCTCTCGCGGACCGCGGCACCAAACACCGTCATCGCTCCCACGAACAGGAACAGCACAGCTCCGATCAAACCCACCGCCATTGCCGGGTTCATATCCAGGCGGCGCTCCGCGACCGCGGTCACGGGAACGAATACGGTGCCCTCACCCGCCGCGCCCGATACGCTGACGTGAACGCTGTATGAGCCCGTCGTCATCAGCCAGAGCTCGGCCGAATACAGGCCCTGTTCCCCCGCAACGGCGCGTGCGGTATCCGGCGGTGGCGCGCCCTCGAGTCCGGCGTCCCATCGCAGCGGGCGGACCGTGACCGCGTTCGGCAACGACTCGCCGGCTATGCGTACCGAGATCTGTGCCAGGCCCGGTATGACCCCAGGCGTACGCACGATGACGCGCACTGGGTAGGGGCCAGCCATCCCCTCGAAGTAAGCGTTCGAACTACCGACGTGGGCCGACGCAACTATGGTCACGCCGAGCACGAACGCGACGCCGAGGCCGCGTGGCCGAAGTATTTTCACAGGTGTCAGTCTCCGCCTATCGCCGCACGCGGCTCATCCAATCGCCCCACCAAAGCCCTAAGCGGGCAGAAGCGAGGCCGATCAGCGCGGCCCACGCGAGCGCGCTGGGCGCCAACGTCGAGCCCCAGTACTCGTGCTGCCAAGCGCCCGGTAGCGAGTTGTAGTCCCACTGGTCCGCCCCGAAGAAGAAGTTGCGCGCACCCTCGCCGAGCAGGAACGCCGAGAAGTACCACTGTACAGCAAGCAACACGGCGACGAAGGCGACGCCGACAGCGCCCGCCGTCATCCAGCGTTGCGCCTGCGAAGACCGCGCGGGCAGAGTTCTCAAGAGTAGGTCGATCCCTAGAGCCGGCAGGACCAACAAGAGTGGGAACGACGGGGGCACCATGCTGTCGACGGGTCGCAGAATCGGCCCGAGCAGCGCCTCCGCAGAGAAGAGTTGCAAGACCCAGATCATCAAGACTGTGCATCCCATGTAGACCGCGGCCGCGCCGGTGCCCCCCCATCGGAAGAGAGACGCGCGGGAGGTCCCAACGAGGAAGAGCGGGAAGATGCCCGCGCTGACCATGTAGAACTGGGCGTTCCTTTGCATGTTGGGGAACGCGACGTACTCGGTGGCTACCGTGCCGATCGTCACGATCAGCATACCCCCGGCGTAGAGGAAGAGAAGCTGCGCCAGGGGCGAGTCGGCCCGAGAGTTGTTTTGGCGGGCCAGCACCATGAGCATGGCGCCGACCTGGATGGCAATGATGCCGGCCGCGAGCACCGTGTGCGGTGGACTCAGGATCTCGACGTCGAGGCCATAGGCGTTGTGCCACCAGTCGTCGAACGGCCCCGACGCGATCATCGCGAAAGACCCCCAGATGCAGACCCAGGCACCGAGAGGTCCGCGGAAGCCCCAGAACGTGACCCCCGCGGCGCGTTCGGGCGCGGCGCCGGCCGCAAAAGTCGTGCGCAGAACCAGCCAGCCGCACGCGAGCCCAGCCACTGCACCACCCAGGTAGATGGCCATGTGAGCCGGCGTCCAGAACGAGTCGCGCCCAATGGTACGGTGCCAAGAGATGTCCCAGATCACCCCCAGGACGACACTCGTCGAGGCGAACAGAACAGCCCAAACGTACCAGGGCACACCCTCGCGGGCCGGACCTGCGGGGCTCGTGGCGAGAGGCTCGGCACCGGGCCTGGTCGTGGTGTCTGCGGTGGCGGCGTTGCTCAAGATGATCTCCTCGGAGTGTCCTGACGTTGGAGTAGTTTACTGACCGCGCATGAGCCGAGGAAACCCCACCCTCAAATTCCCAGAGAAGGGTTTCCGGGAAACCCGGAGGACCGCCCGGGCGAGCATGTTGCCGTCCCGGAGAACACCCGCTAGTTCCCCGGTCCGCCGAGACGGTCGTGTTCCCTGACTGGACGAGTGATGCAGCCCATGCGAATCGACACCCCTGTCGCCGTTCTGGGCGCCGTTCTGGGCGCCGTGCTTGTCGCGTGCCTCGTCGTGGCAAGCGGCTCCAGCGCGCAAACCGTACCCACGCCCGACACGACGACTACCGAAGACGTGGTTGCGATCGCGGCTCCCCGCTTTCCCATCCCTCCGGAAGCCGAAAGTGCGGAGGTGACGCGCTTCTCGTTCCTCGTATACGGAGACACGCGGGGGCGCCGGGACGGCGTGAATCCCCAGTACGAGCACTCGCTCATCGTGGAGTCGATGCTTCGACGCATCGACATCCTTCGGGTGGGACCCGATCCCGTGCGCTTCGTGCTCCAGAGCGGTGACGCGGTGGTGAACGGCCGAGATCCGCGGCAATGGAACGTCAGCTTCGTCGGGCTCATCAACCGGCTCACCCAAGAGGGGGGAGTGCCCTACTTCCTCGCTCCTGGCAACCACGATGTCACGGGATCGGGAGATGTCTATTCACCGGGTCGCGAGGCCGGCCTCTTCAACTACCTGTCCGCGGTCGCGGAGTTGATTCCCGCCGACGGCGCCACGCGGAGGCTGGAGGGGTACCCGACTTATGCCTTTGGATACGGCAACACCTTCGTGCTGGCACTCGATTCGAATATCGCGGCGGACTATGCCCAACTCGCCTGGGCGAGGGCTCAGCTCGAGGGTCTCGACCGCGAGCGGTACATACACGTGGTGGCCTTCTTCCACCACCCGCCGTTTTCGTCAGGACCGCACGGAGCGCCTCGAGTGGAACGCCCCACGGCCGCGGTCAGGACCCACTGGATGCCACTCTTCCGCAGGCACCGAGTCGACCTGATCTTCACCGGGCACGAGCATCTCTTCGAGCACTGGGTGGAGCGCTATCAGGACGAGAGCGGCCAGTGGAGACGAATGGACCAGATCGTCACCGGAGGGGGCGGCGCGCCCCTCTATTGGTACCGCGGCGAGCCCGACCTGCGGCCCTATCTGCTGGCGGGTGCGGCCGACTCCGTTCGTGTGAATCACCTCGTGCGCCCCGGCCCGAATCGAGGCGACAACCCGTACCACTACGTCGTGGTCCACGTGGACGGCCCGGATGTCTGGATGGAGGTGGTCGGGGTCGATTGGGGCATCGACTTCCAGCCGTACCGAAGCGCGCGCACGACGCTGGGTGAATCGGTCGGGAGACGCTGAGGCGGCCCCCGTCTTCGCATGAGGGCCGCCTGGGCACTCCTTATCTCCCGCCGGGCCGCCGATAACGAATCGGAGCCTCAGGCTCAGCCTGCAGCGTAATCGCCTCCGTGTCCAACAGCCTCAACGCCTCCGCCACCGCCGCCTCCAGCTGCGGATCACGACCGGCCATCACGTCCGCCGGGTCGTTCCGCACCTCGATGTCGGGCGCGATACCCTCGGCCTCGACAGCCCACTCCCCGTTCACGTCGAAGAAACCGCCGCGAGGGGCGACGAAGCCCCCGCCGTCGATCAATGGCGGCGTGTCCCACGTGCCCACGAGGCCACCCCAGGTCCTGGTTCCCACCAGCGGACCGACCTCCTTGAAGCGGAACAAATAAGGCATCAGGTCCCCTCCGGACCCCGCCCGCTCGTTGATGATCATCACTTTCGGGCCCCAGAGCCCCGCCATGGGCTGCGTGAACGGCCGGCGGTCTCCAGCCCGCGAGTTGAAGTAACCCGTCAACTCACGCGCCAAGACGTCGACGATGTAGTCCGCCGCCGAACCGCCGCCGTTGTTGCGCTCGTCGATCACGGCACCCGCCCGATCCTGCTGCGCGAAGTACATGCGGTTGAAGTAGCTGTATCCGCCAGCGCCGGTGTTAGGTAGCCATACGTAGGCGAGTCGGCCGCCGCTCATCTCGTCGACCTTGCGCTGATTTTGTGCGACCCACGCCCAGGTGCGGAACTGGTTTTCGTTCCCGGTGGGGCGGACGACGATGTCTCGGGCGTCCGAGCCCGATGCGCTCGACGCCACCGTCAACGTGATGGTGCGGCCCGCGGTGCCCTCCAACAGGCGGTAGGGGTTCACGCCGGCTCCGACCTCCTGGCCATCGACCGCGAGCAGATAGTCGCCCTCGCTCACATCCATTCCCGGCACGGAAAGCGGCCCCGTCAGGCCCGGCGTCCAGCGCTCACCCGAGTAGATGCGGGTGATCCTGTACTGGCCGTCGACCTCCTCCAGGTCCGCGCCCAACAGGCCCGTCCTCGGGTTGTCGAGGGTTGGGTAGTCGCCGCCACGCACGTAAGAGTGCCCAACCGCGATCTCGCCCGAAACCATGTCGAGCAGCTGGTTGAAGTCGGAGCGGTGGCGCAGGTCCGGCAGCCACGCGGAGTACCAGTCCCAGACGTCGTCCCAGGGGGCGCCGTGCTGATTGTCGACATACAGGAAGTCGCGCATGAACCGCCAGCCGTCGCGCAGCATCTGGCCCCACTCTGCCTGTGGCTCGATACGGACCCGAACGTTGCCGAGCGCGAGCCGACCATCGCCTGCTGCGGGCTTGCGGCCGGTATCCACCACGCTCCAGTTCGACCCGCTACGGTAGAGCAGTTTTTTCCGGTCGTGCGAGATCTGCACCGCCTGGAAGCCCTCCAGGAACGACTCGGCCTCCGCATCCTCCATCGTGTATTTGTGGAGGACCGCGCCCTGGTTGGGCACGACCTCGGCCACGAACACGGTTCCCTCGGGGCCCTCCCGCAGGCCAGTGTAGTTCCTGAGCGGCAAGCCGGGCGCGTCGACGATCCGCGATGCGATCCCGTCGAAGTCGATCACGACGTCGTCGTCGGAGTCCTGGCCGCTATCGCTGTCGCCTCCGTCTCCTTCTTCCTCATCGGCTGCGTCCTCGTCGTCCCCTTCTTCCTCATCGCTCGTGGGCAAAAAGGGCGAGACCCCATCCGCGCGCAGAATCGCCACATAAAGCGCTCGGGTGACGGGATGGTCGAAGGAGGTCATGTCCAACCAGCCGGTGTTCAGGCCGAAGTCGGTCGATGCCAGGAAGTACAGGTACTCGCCCGACTCGTCCCACACGGGCGTGATCGCGTCGGCCATGCCGTCGGTGAGTTGGCGGGCCTCACCGGTCTCGGTGTCGTGTACGAAGATGGCTCGCAACTGGTTATCGAGCCGGCGTGCATACGCGATCCAGCGCGAGTCCGGCGACCATACCGGATTCATCGAGCGCTCGGGGTGCGCATAGCGGTCCGTGTCGATGTGGGTGATGTCGCCAGAGGACACGTCCAGCACGAGGATGCGGTAGTCCGTATCGCTGAACGCGAGGCGCGTGCCATCGGGCGACCACTGGGGCGAGAAGTAGAAGGTGGGGTCCGGAATCTCGATCCTACGTTGATTGGACCCGTCCTGGTCCGCGATCACGAGCCCGTACTCGCCGTCCGCGTCGTTGAACCACGCGATCTGCTGCCCGTCCGGCGACCACACGGCGTGCCGGTCGGCTACCCCGGGGCTCCTCGTGAGATTGCGCCACGAGCCCTCGTCAGCGGGTACGCTGAGCACCTCCCCGCGGTACTGGAAGAGCGCTCGCTTGCCCGTGGGGGACAGTCGAGGGTTCTGCAACTGGTTCGCCGGCACGTCCTCCCATCGCGTCCGCGCCCAATTCTGGTCGCCTGCGGCGCGAATCACGAGCCGCTGCCCTTGGCCGCTCGCCGGGTCGAACGAATGCAGATACCCCGCTTGCTCGTATACGAGGACGCCATCGCCCGCGCCCAGGCTCTTCACGTCGAAGTCGGCGTGGAACGTATGTTGGGTCTCGGCCCCCGTGCCCGGATCGAAGGACCACACGTTCGCCGCGTAGTCCCGCTCAGACATGTAATAGACGCGCCCGTCGAGCCAGACCGGCGCGAGCTGCCGTTCTCCTTCCCAGGGGGGCGTTACCCGCTGCCATGTCGAGGTCGAGACCACCGACACCGGCTGCGCCTGTCCTCCGCGGTGGTTCCGCCACTCCGGGTCCCAGAGACCGATCTCCTGGAACGCCAGCCAAGACCCGTCCGCGTTCATCTCACCCTCGTACGCTTGCGCCCCCATCGGCGCCGGCATGCCCCCGGTGACGGGCACCACGAAGAACTTCCACAGCTGCGTCGGGTGTGCTTGGCGGCCCGACCGGAAGAGCACGTCTCCGTCGGGCGTCCATCCCTGAACCACGTCGGCACCCGGGTGCCAGGTGAGTCGTTCGGGCTGCCCGCCCATCACCGGAATCACGAACACGTCTGTATTGCCGCCGTACTGCCCGCTAAACGCGATCCAGCGCCCGTCCGGGCTGAAGTGGGGATCGGTCTCCGCGCCCTCCGAGCTCGTGAGGCGAATCGCGTCTCCACCGTTCCGGCCGACGACCCACACGTCGTTTGCGTGCACGAACGTGATGTGCGTGGTGTTGACGTCGGGTTGTCGGAGGAATCGCGAACCCTGGGCCTCGACAACCTGTGCCGTGACGGCCAATGCGGCCGCCGTCAGCGTCGCGGCAAGCAAGAGGAAAGAGAGACGACGAGTCTCCGATACGAGCGTCCGGGAGGTCATGGACGAGCTCCTGAATCAGGTGGCTTGGGGAATTCGACCGGGCGAAGGAGAGTAGGCGGGAGGGCAGGAGATGGCTATGCCGATCGGGTGTCCATCCCGTCAGTTGAAATGCTCTGGGGCGAGTTGTCGACAAGCCGTGCCGGGCCCCTCCGCGAGCCGCCTGAGAATCACTTCTGCGCACTCCTGGGCACTATGGCGCGACGCATCGACTTCATGGATCGTGGGGTACTGGCAACCGAAGTCTAGAGCAGCGAGCACCTCACGTAGTCGTCCGTTGCAAAGACACCGCCCTTCGACGGTCGTGGGAGGAGAGGGTGATCTCAGAAAACCAGGCGTCGGACCTGCTGAGTCAGTTGGACGAGATCGAAGCCCACGTCGGTAAGTACCGGGCTTGGCGAAGAAAGGCCCGGCGCTACCTCTTCATCATGCTCCCAGCAACCGGGGCGTTGCTATATGCCTCGGCGCGATTCCACATCCTCGTCGTTGTCGTACCGCTGATGCTGTTGGTGGGCACGATCGACTTCTTGTTCCGTCTCGGCACGGGTCGAGACGCGCACGGTGGCAGCGAAGTGTTCGCCGGCCCCAACGCGGCGCTTTCGGTCTTCGAGGTAGCCTGGCCGGAGGTGGCGCTGTTAACGCACGGCGAAGTACTCGGGGCGAGATAGCGCCTCGCAACGCACGCCCAATCCTAGGTAGCCGCAGACACCGACTCCGGCTCCGCGAGCTGAATCGCACACGTCGCGGCCTCGTGGAGGGGCGCCTCGATCCCCGCCTCACGCGCCATGCGTACGATCGCCCCGCCGAGCTCCTCCATTTCCGTCCGCCGCCCGCTGCGCAGGTCGTGGATCACACTCGGGAAAAAGTCCGCAGGAAATGCGTCCAGCGCTGCGCCGACCGTCTTCTCGGCATCCTGCGGTAGCGCGATGCCGCGCGCGCGCGCCACTGCGGTAACCTCCGCGATCGCGCGCTCTTGCAGGTCGGCCCCGAATCGGTGCGTCCGCACAGGGCCCATCGACTGCCCGGTAAGTCCGCAGAGAACGGAGAGCGCACACACGACCGCCATCTTCGTCCACAGATCCGAGGCGATATCTTCCGAGGCCACGATCTCGACACCGGTGCCGTCGAACGTGTCCGCGACGAGACGGATCGCGGCCTTGCCGGCCCCCGTACGCGAACCCACGACCACCCGGTGATGCGCCGCCCTGCGCTCGATCCGGCCGGGCGCCGTCCGAAACGCAGTCATGTAAGCGATCCCGTCCAAGATCCGGTCGCGTGCCACACCTTGCTCCATCAGCCTCTCGCTGGCCGTAACTCCGTTCAGGAGCGGCACGACGATCGAGCCGGCCCGTGCGAGATGCTCGACCTGGTCTGCTACATCCTCTAGTGAGTACGCCTTCACAGTCACGAAGGTGAGGTCGGCACCCGACAGTTCGAGCGCCGAGCCGACGGCCGTGGGGTGAACCTCGAAGTCGCCGGCCACCGTCGCCACGTAAAGGCCGTGGCGTCGGATGGCGGCGAGGTGCTCACCCCGCGCCACCAGCGTCACGTCATGGCCGACCTTGGCCAGAAGCGCTCCGACATAGCTGCCCAAGCCGCCGGCGCCGACGACGACGATTCGGGCCGGCACTCTGCCTCCTAGCGGGCCACCTGGAAAGCCGCCATGCCGACTTGGTCGTCCCACCACACCGTGAACTGCCCGCCCTCCCGCGTCATGCCGGTGAAGACGATTACGAGTTGATCGGCGGCCACGTCGACGGTCAGCACCTCCATGGTAGTGCGCAGAACGTCGTTTTCGGGGGTGTATCCGTACGAGCCCCAGAGCGCGCCGGGTTTGTCTTCGCGGAAGTCGTCTTTGACGCCCCAGTCAGCGAAAATCAGCGTCCACTCGTTCTCGCTGATCTCGGCGAAGATGCTGTACTCCCCAGCCGGGAGCCGCTCGCCGCCGAACATCAGATCGGTCTCGGTCATGAACCGCGTCGACTGGTCCGCCCCGATGCGCCAGTTGGGGGCGCCGCGCAAGAACGCTTGGCCGTAGCTATCACCCGAGCCGAAGAGGTCGCGACCACGCATGATCGGGCGGCCGTACGTCACCACGATCCATGATCCGCCCTGGTACTGCCCTTCGGCGTTGTACGAACCACCGACCTGAGTAGCCGCTTCCCCGCGTGGACTCATCGGCCTCGACTGCTGGGCGGTGGCACTCGTCGGCGCTAGCGCGCAAATGGCGAGACAAGCGAGCAAGGGGAGGGTCTTCATCGGTTCTCCATCGTCGGGGATGCGAGCGGCGGGCGCTACGGGAGGTCGAAGCTGCGTGGCTTTGCCAATTGACGCCACTGAACGCCCCGAAGTCCACACTCATCGAATCTCACGTGAACCCAAATGCGAATCTTGTCTCCTGGTCGATGTCCGCGCGATCCTCCAGCGTCTGCGCCACTTCCCTCCTCAGCAGTTCACCGAACCGCACACGCATGCGGTGCACGGCCACCTTCACGGCGCCTTCGCTCATCCCGAGCTCGTCCGCCACCTCTCGATATCGAACCCCTCGCCCCTCTCCGGTCAGGAAGCCCCGTAGCCTCGCGTGCCGGACTTCGTGCCCGGCATGGCACATCTCGACCCTGAGGTGTTCGAGGACGTTGTCGATCTGGCGAAGGGCCCAACTCCGGTCATAGGAGTCCTCCGGCGTACCGCTCGTGGCTAGCTGCCCGTAAGCGGCCTCGCCATCGTCGAAGTCGAGCCTGACGTGCGTGGCGCCGCCCGCGCGCTTCAACGCGTTGCCCCGGTCCCATTCGTTCGCGCTGAAGTGCTTCAGTGAGGCGAGCAGGAAGGTTCGGAATCGGCCTCGTTCGCGGTCGGCAGCGGCCACGTAGTTCCTCTCGAGCAGCTTGGCGAAAAAGCCCTGCGTCAGGTCGCGCGCCGCTTCTCGATCGTGCCCACTTCGACGAACGAAGGCATAGACCGGACACCAATAGCGGGTACAGAGCTCAGAGAGAGCCTCTCCCGGGTCCTGGTCGGCCTGGCCGGCCTCCAACCAGCGTCCAGCGCGTGGTCTGGAACGACTCGGGTCCGTCCCATGTCCGCATCGTCCTCTCCGGTTCTATCGAGGGCCTAACAATAACGTCGGGCGCGAAGCACGGCTGTCGCGTGGGAGAGCGCTTCTGATTCGATTTTTGGCGTTTGAGGCGCCACCTCGTACCTTAGCCTGCAATCCCGACAAAAAAGCGTCTCAGCCCCCCCAGCACTCTGATACGACTGACGTGCCCCTCAGTGCGGTACCATATCCTATGTTAGACCTTGAGCCGTCTGAGGTCCAAGAAGCTGGGGGATTCTAAGGAACCTCACGAGGCACCCGGCCCGGGACCGTGACGCCGTCTGGTCGCCGGGTGGGGAGCGCATCGCGTTTACCAGCGGCCGGGATCTTCGCGCGGCGATCTACTTGATGGCTTCCGACGGCTCCGAACTCGAGCGCCTCACCTCGGCCGCGCTCGCGGACGACGAGGGGCCCGCATTCCACCCTGACGGACTCCGTATCGTGTTCCAGAGTAACCGCGACGGCGCCTCCGACATCGTCGTGGTATCCATCGAAGATGGGTCGGAGATCGTGCTCTCCCCGGGTGAGAGCCACGAAGTGGATCCGCTCTGGTCACCCTCCGGGGATCGCGTGCTCTTCCTCTCCAATCGTCAGGGCTCGCTCTGGGATGTCTGGGTCGTCGAGGCCGACGGCGCCGGGCCACGAAGGCTGCGAGCCAATAGCGACGACCGGGACGCTGCGCATTCGTGGTCCCCGGATGGCCGCGAGATCGCGTTCGAGTCGCGTCGGGCCGGAAACTGGGACGTCTACGTGGCGGACCCGGACAGTCTGACTGTGCGCGCGGTCACGACCGACGGAGCCAACGACGGCGCGGCGGCCTGGAGACCGGGCGGCTAGAACCGCCCTACCCCTCCATCCGCCCCCGAGCCATGCGATCGAGGATCGGCTGAGGCATAAGCCTCAGCACCATCGCCAGGACCCGGATGAGCGGCGGCGCGTACAGCACGCGCGATCCCGGGCGACCGACCGCCGCCGCCACCTGGGCGCCGATCACCTCGGGGGTCGTGGCCAAGGGCGCCGGCGCCATGCCCTCGGTCATACGCGTATGCACGAACCCGAGGCGCACGGTGAGCACCCCCACGCCGCGTTCGCCGAGGGCGCTGCCGAGGCCACGAGCGAACGCATCCAGGCCGGCCTTGCCCGCACCATACGTGAAGTTGTCTCTGCGGGGCCGGAGCGCTGCGATCGTGGAGAGCACCACCAGCGTGCCTCGGCCGCGCTCGGCCATTTGCTCGGCGAGCGGGATCATGGCGGAAACGGTACCCGTCAGGTTGATCTGAATGGAGCGCGCCGCCTCCGCGCCCGACCTCTCCGACCTGAGCTGGTTCGGCAGCACGCCGTGCGCGAGCAGCACGACATCGAACGGCCCGTGCTGCTCATGGAGGCCGGTGGCCCACTCTTCGTGCGCGTCGGTGTCGAGCGCATCGAAGTCCTCGACCGAAACGGTGGCGCTCAGCCCCTCCAGGTCGCGTGCCGCCTCGTCGCGGCTACCACCGGGACGTCCGGCGAGCACGACCCGGTGAAGCTCCGGGTGGCGGCTCTGGAGCGCGCGTACAGTCGCGAGTCCAATCTGCGATCCGCCACCCACTACCAATACGCACTCTACGGGGCCTCGGCTCGCCATCACCCGCTCAGCCCGAGTCGACGACCCAGGTCGGTAGACAGGCGGCCTTCAGGGTCCAGCCGGTCGCGGACCCGCTTCCACTCGTCTAGGCGTGGATACATCTCGTTGAACACCTCTGTGGGTAGTCGGGCGTCCTTCGCCAGGTAGACCCGGCCGCCCGCGCGAAGCACATCCCGGTCGCAGGCGTCGAGCAGGTCGCGCAGCGCACGACCCTGGCACGGCAGGTCCACCGCCAGGGTCCACCCTTCGAGCGGAAACGACAAGGGGCCGAGGCCCGCCGGTCCCATCTTCTTGAGCACGGCCAGGAAGGTCGGCACCGGCGAGGTCCTCAGCTTGCGAACCACGGCGGCCAACGCCTCTTCGGCTCCAAGCGGGATCACGAACTGATACTGTTGAAAGCCCCTGCTGCCATAGAGTCGGTTCCAGTTGCGGAGGCGATCCAGTGGGAAGAAGTAGCTCTCGATGGACTCGACCCGCTCCCCGCTCTTGGCGGCGGCCACCCGGTACCAGAGCTCGTTGAAGAGCTGACCCGTCCAGCTGTTCAATAGCCCGTCCGGGGCGCTGTCGGGCACGTCGAAGCCGGCTCGGGCCTCGAGCCCATAGACACCGCCGTCGCGCACGTCGGAGGGCTCGGCGTGTCGGCCTTCCATGAGCACGCCGCGAAGCGGCGCGTGTGGCCGGACGAGCAGGTCCACCCAAGCGACCGAGTACGGGAAATCGGCGGCGGGATCGTCCAGCCGACTCAGGAGCGAATCGAGACCACTCGTCGGCACCTGCTTCACGACGATGGCATCGGTGGATACGCGCACGAGTTGCATCTCGATCACGGTGAGCAACCCGGTGAGACCCATACCGCCTGCCGCCGCCCAGAAATACTCGGGCTCTTGCTCGGGGCTCACCCATCCCCGCCAGGCCGGGGCTACGAGATGCGCGCCCGTGACGTGGGAGGAAAGCGTGCCCACCACGTGGTGGTTCTTCCCATGAACATCGGCGGCAAAAGCACCGCCGAGTGTTACAGACGCCGTCCCCGGAACGACCGGGCAGAACCAACCCTCGCGCAGGGCGGCGGCCAGCAACCCTCGGAACGCCACCCCCGCGCCCGCGCGAACACGCCCGGTGGTCGTGTCGAAGTCGAGCACCGTGTCGAGCCCGGTGAGGTCGAGCACACCGCCACCCGCGTTCCCTGCCGCGTCCCCGTAGGCGCGACCCAGGCCCCGCCCGGCGACGGTTGCGACCGAAGGGTCATCGAGCCGTTCAGCGACCTCTTCTGAGGATGTGGGTCGCGCAATACGAGCCCTGGTATGCGATGCTCGGCCCCATCCGCTCAGGCGCTCGGGAAGACCCCACGAGTCAGCCACCGGCGAAGAGGTATACGCCGAGTGCGAAGACGACCACCCAGGCCACCACGTAGCTCTGCAGCATGCCGTCCTTGCGGAGGATCTTGTCCGGTTGCTCACCGGATTCCGCAGCGGCGACCTGGGAGAAGCGGAAGAGGCAGAGCGCGAATGGGATGGCGGAAAGCAGCGCCCACAACTCGGACGCGAGGCGGGAGTCGCCGGTGAAGGTCCAGAGCAGATACCCGATCAGTGCCACGGACAACGTCGATGAACGGATGAGGTCGAGCACCTCACTCGTATACGCGCTCAGCACGGGGCGGGAGTGTCCCTCGGCCGAGTGGGAGAACTCCACGGCCCGCTTGGTCGCCACGATGTGCAGCGAGACCGAACTGATGATGATCAAGAACCATGGGGAGGCGGGCACGCTCGTGGCCTCGGCACCGGCGAGCGCGCGCAGTACGAAACCGGACGCCACGCTGAACAGTTCGAAGACCGCGACGTGCTTGAGCGCAAGGCTGTAGGCCACGTTGATCGTCAGATACACCGCGATCACGAGCGCGAGGTTGTCGAACCCGGTCACGAGCGGCAGGCCTACTGCTGCAACCACAAGTAACGCCGCCATCGAGAGCGCTGGGGCAACGCCGAGCGCCCCGCTGGCCACGGCGCGAGCGCGCTTGTCCTCGTGTTGGCGGTCGTGATCACGGTCGCGAACGTCATTGAACAGATACGTGCCCGACGACGCCAAAATGAAGGCCACGAGCGCTATGCACGCGTCCCGCCAACCACCCGCGCTCGAGAGCGCCCCCGCCGCGCCCGGGGCTGCGAATACGAGCAGGTTGCGTGGCCACAAGTACGGACGCATAGAGCGCAGCAATGGCGCAACCGGTCGGTTCTCGCTCATGCAACTCCGGGCGTTGGGTCCATCCCGCCGTCTCGGGTGAGCCTTGAACCTCTCACCCTCCAACGAGTTGGCCAACTCCCAGGCGTCCGCCCTGCGGGTCGGGCACAGGTGAGGTCACTATTCACTGCGGGGGCCCGATCAGCCTCTGGTTGCGAGTCCCCGGTGGATCGAGGCGCCACCACCACTGCGTCGGCAGAGCGCGTTGGCGCGGCCAGACCTCGGTGAGCGTGGCGGCCTGGTACATGCGGCCGTTCTTCATCACGTATTCGATGTCGGTGGTATTCTGCAGGTCCGCGAGCGGATTCGAGTTCAGGACCTGGAGGTCGGCGAGCTTGCCCACCTCGATCGATCCGACGTCACCGGCGAGCCCGATCGCGTCCGCTCCCATGAGCGTGGCAATGCGCAGCACCTGATGGTTCTCCAAGCCGCCCGAGCCCATCATCCAGAGTTCCCAATGCGCTCCGAGCCCCTGAACCTCACCGTGTGAACCCAGGCCCGCTTGCCCGCCGGCATCCACCCACTTCTTGAGCTGCGCGGCGTGCAGGAAATGTGGGTACTGGTCCGCGCGATTCCACTGCGTGCTCTTCCACTTGTCGAGCTCGTCGTGCGGCGTGAAGTACCTGAGACGCTCGACTTCGTCCACGCTGACGGATGTCAGGTAGTACTGCCGCCCCGATGGTCCGCCATACGCGACGATGAACGTGGGCGTGTATACCATTCCGCTGTACGCGCCCAATCGCACCACGTCCCCGTAGAAGGGACTGATGGGCAGGGAGTGCTCGAGTCCGGCGTATCCGTCCAGCGCCAAGGTCATGTTCATGGTGAAGTTGGAGCCACCCTCGGTCGTCGGCGTCAGACCGAGCTCGTTCGCGGCCATGATCACCCACTGACGCACCTTGCGGTCCCCCGCGAGGTACTGCTTGACGGTTTGCGTATTGAAGTGGTCGGCGTACCGTCGCAACACATCGCGCGCATCGTCGAGACTCGAGATGCGATCCCGGCTGAAAACCCCTGGTCCAGTGGAGTACAGCCTCGGACCGATGAGCTCACCCGCCTCCATCAAGTCGATGTACGCCAGAATATCCTCGGTCGACGTTTGCGGGTCACGTTGGGTGGTGACCCCGTACGCGAGCTGCGCGAGGAATTGCGAGACCTGACTCCGGTGCACGCCCCAAGCGACCCAGGTGTGTGCATGGATATCCACATATCCGGGCATGATGGTCTTGCCCGACATGTCTCTGATCTCCGCGCCGTCGGGGACGGCCACGGTCCCCGTCGAGCCCACGGCGACGATGCGGTTGTCCCGTACGACGATGTCACCGCGGGAGATCACTTCGTCGCCCCGCATGGTGATGATACGGGCGCCTCGAAGCACGACCGTACCGCGTGGCTTGTCCTTGAGCCGCGTGATCTCCATGTCGAAGCGGGCGGCCTCATAGGCGACCTCGTCATCTTCGTCGTCCTCGTCCTCGTCTTCGTCTTCGTCTGCTTCCTCATCGGCATTCTCTGCCTCCGCCGCCTCCTCCGCGCGCGCGACCGCGACGGAGTCGGCGACCAGAGAATCGCCGCGTGCAATGTCGTACTGGAAGAAGCTGCTTCCGATCGAGTAGTGGGCGACCGAGCCGTCGTGACTCCAGCCCACGAAGTCGCCGCCGACCCTGGTCAGGCGCCGCGTCGGCACCGTCGACGACGAGGACACCGAAACGGTGGGTGCCTCACCACCGACGGGCGGGACCGTGATCAGGAAGACGTTGCGATTGGCGCGCACGATCGCCCGACGTCCATCGGGTGACAGCACCACCTCGTCCGGGGAGCCGCCGCCGCCGGCGACCGACGGGGCCGTGACTTTGACGATCGTCCGGATGTCGGTGCCGTCGTACCGCATCGAAAGCAGTCCGTCCGAGCCGGCCCACACATAGACCCGGTCGGGGTCAGGCCCGAAATTCGGCGCGTTTCTACCCTGCTCGGTCGCTCCCCGCCCAACCCAGGTGATCGATGTCGGCGCTCCACCCTCCGCCGGGAGCCATACGTATTCGAGCTCCGAGGCCGCGCTGTGGTTGCCGAAGTCCTCGAGGGTACGCATGCGGTGCATCTTGGAGCCGCGCACCGCCAGAATGCGCGACCCGTCCTGCGAATAGGCGAGCTTGTCGAAGAACGCCGAGGTCGCGGTCAGCTTCTCTGGCTCTCCACCGTCCGCGCGTACACGATAGATGTCGCCGCCGACCGAGTCGTTCCACGTCACGTAGGCGACATACTCGCCGTCCGGGGACCAGGTGGGCGCGTGTTCGACATCGCTCGAAGTAGTCGCGCGACGGGCGTTGCGGACCACGGGGAACCCATCGAGCTGTGTACCCTGCGCTGCCGGCAGGTCGGCGATCCACAGGCGGTCGAGCGCCGCGAAAGCGACCCTCCGCCCGTCCGGCGAAGGGCGGGCACCGCGGATCTGCGACACCGTCATGGTCGAATCGTTGATCGGGTACTCGAACTTCACGAGCGGCCCGAGCTCTTGCTCGACATGGGCGGTGAAGGGAATCTCGGTCGCGATCCCGGACGGGACCTCGACGCGCATGATCTTGCCGCCGTAGCTGGTGATCAGTGCGCGCGAGTCCGGCGTGAAGGCGGAGCCCGGGTAGACGTCGCGGTCCCGCGTTCCGCCCCCCTGGGAGTCATCGCGCTGAACGTCCATGACGAGCCACGTCTCGTCCCCGTTTTCCAGATCGCGCAGCTTGAGGGCCTCGCGTGCGTCCCAGCGTGTGGCGTAGACGAGCCAGCGCCCGTCGGGGCTGGGCACGGGGCGGAAAGCGCCCTCGTGCTCGTGAGTGCGGGCATACACGACTCCGGTCTCGCGGTCGAGCTGGCCGATCTGGAACGGACCGATCTGACGCGTGGAGCTGCGCAGCGAGTGGTCCGGTCCATACTCGTTCTCGAGTTGCCTCGCCCCAGCGCTGGTGGTCGCGAATCCGCCGCCGAGGTTGCCGCGCAGGTTCAACCATACGTAGCGGTCGTCCGGAGCGAAGGCGGCTCCGAAGTGCGCCGCCGGCGCGGGCGCGCCGTCCCCGCGGTGCCCGGTAACCTGGAGCCCGGAGCCGCCATCCTTGTGATACAGCCACTGTTGTGAGCCCTTCGTCGCCATGATGTAGTCGCCGTCGGGCGTCCATACCGGCGACATGTAGCTCTCGCGCTCTCCGTCCGTGAGCTGCCGGGCACCGGTCCCGTCGGCGTGCGCCAGCCAGATGTTCTCGGACCCGTCGCGATCGCTCACGAACACGATCATCGCGCCATCCGGCGAATAGCGGGGCTGCATGTCGTACGCTTGCCCGCTCGTGATGCGCTGCGCCGTTCCGCCTTCGATGGAGATCGTGTACAGGTCCCCGAGCAGCTCGAAGAGGATCGTCTCACCGTCTGGCGTGAGGTCGAGCGATATCCAGGTCCCTTCGTCGGTCGTGAACTCGAGCGTGCGCGTGGGAATGAGCGGCAGCGAGTTGCTTCGCCTCGCCGCCTTCGCGGAGCTGTCGTTCTGCTCCACGGTCTGGGCGGACGCGGGCTGAAGCGCCGCCCCCACCGCGGCGAGCAGGGCTACGGCGGTCCTGAAGACGACACGTTTGTGACGGGACATGGTTGATCACTTTGGGCTGGAAGCGGATTCGTGCGGCGGCCTTCGAGGGCAACGCCGCGACAAAGTGTGGGGCCGGCGGCCACTTCGCATCAACGCCCGGGCTCGATCTCGCCCCGGCCCGGCTGACTTGCTTGGGCCCGAAGCGGTGCGTACCCTGCGCCCACCACGTTCCGACCGGCCCAATTCGGCAGTCTCTATGGCGCCATTCCACCTCCCGCGGGTCGTCACCCAGGCCACGGCCGCGGCGATTGCGGGTTCAATGCTGTTCGGCGGTTCCGCGTCTGCGCAGTCGAGCGCGTCGAATGAGCGCTGGCGCTGGGTTCACTTCACGACCGAGTCCGGACTTCCGTCCGACCGCGTACCCATGTAGTCGAAACGCCGGCAGGTACCGTGTGGGTGGGCACGGAGTCCGGCGTGGCGTGGTTCGACGGCTATCGTTGGATTCCGGTCGCCGAGGTCGGGGGGCTCCCCGAGGGCCGTCCGGCGACCGCCGGTACTCGACGACCTGAGCCTGGTTGCCGCGGTCGAATGGTATGTCCAGGACTTCGCTACGCGCGCAGGTCTGGCGCATGAACTCCAGGTCGGGGTCGATGAACTGACCCTGGATGGAGATCGCGCGGCCTCCGTCTTCCGCATCTTGCAGGAAGCGCTCACCAACGTGGCGCGGCACGCGGAAGCGACACGCGTGACCGTGAGCCTCGCTACGTCGGACGAAGCGCTGACCCCTCACCGTAGAAGACGACGGGACGGGCATCAGCGAGCAGGCGTTGAAGAATGGGGCTTCTCTGGGTCTGTTGGGGATGCGCGAACGAGCTCACAGTCTGCAGGGGCAGATCGTCCTGCGACGCCTCGGGCGCTCGGGCACCGTCCTGGCGCTTACGATACCTCTCGTGGTCCGAGCGGGGGCCGCGCCGAAGAGATGGGCATCAAGCGCAGGAGGGTGACGGGTGGACGAGAGGGTCCGGTAGGCTCCTTGCATCTGCGGGGCACGATTGCGATCTAAGGGAACTGCAGGGCTCACTAGGCATACGGGATCGACCATGGAACTCCGCATCGAAGGCCTGTCCAAGACGTACGCAAACGGTGTGAGAGCCGTCGACGACGTCTCGCTGACCGTCCCGCAGGGCATGTTCGGCCTGCTCGGGCCGAACGGCGCGGGCAAGTCCACCTTGATGCGAATCCTCGCGACGCTCCAGGAGCCCGATACGGGAACGGCGACGCTCGGAGACATCGACATCCTGACGGAGAAGGACCGACTCCGCGAGACGCTCGGCTATCTACCCCAGGAGTTCGGGCTGTACCCGAAGGTGCGAGCGCAGGACCTGCTCGACCACTTCGCCATCCTGAAGGGGATCACGATCAAGAAAGAGCGAAAGCAGGTCGTCGATGCGCTGCTCGAGCAGACCAACCTCACCGAGGCGCGCAAGCGCAAACTCGGTGGCTTCTCCGGAGGTATGCGGCAGCGCTTCGGCATCGCGGTGGCCCTGCTCGGCGACCCCAAGCTGATCATCGTCGATGAACCGACCGCGGGTCTCGATCCGGAGGAGCGCGTGCGCTTCCTGAACCTCCTCAGTGAACTCGGCGAGAGCTCCGTGGTGATTCTGTCGACGCACATCGTGGAGGATGTCAGCGAGTTGTGTTCCCGCATGGCGATCATCAGCCGAGGTCAGATCCTTCTGCAGGGAGATCCGGGAGCGGCAATCGACGACCTTCGCGGCCAGATCTGGCAGAAGAGCATCGCCAAGGAGGAGATCGACGAATACAGCGATCGGCTGACGGTGATCTCGACGCGGCTACAGGCGGGTCGGCGTGTGATCCACGTGCTCGCGGACGGCCAGCCCGACGAGTCGTTCGAATCGGTGGCGCCCGACCTCGAGGACGTGTACTTCTCCGCCATGCTGAGCGCGGGGCGTAGCATCGAGGCGGATGAAGCGACGATGGCCGTAGGGGCGGCCTCTTGATGGGCGCGCTGTGGGAGGTCTTTCGGTTCGAGATGCTCTACTACGCACGCCGCATCTCGACTTATGTGTACTTCGCCATCTTCTTCGTGCTCTCCGTCCTCCTGATGGCAGCCATCGGGGGTGCGTTCCAGACGGTCTCCGTGGGCTTCGGCGGCGGCGGCGGTAACGTCATGGTCAACTCGCCCTGGGCGCTGGTCGCCCTCATCGCGAGCATCTCGATGTTCGGCATCATCGTGACCGCGGCGCTGCTCGGACACTCCGCGCAGCGGGACTTCGAGACAGGAGCCTACCCGCTCTTCTTCACGCAACCCATCTCGAAGAGAGCGTTTCTCGGTGGACGATTCCTGGGCGGACTACTAACGAACGCGCTGGTCTTTCTGAGCATCCCATTGGGTATCTGGTTCGGCTCCGTACTGCCGTTCCTGGACGCGGAGCGGCTCGGTCCCAGCCTCCCGATCTACTTCCTGCATCCGTTCTTCTTCATCGTGCTCCCGAATCTGCTTTTCACCGGTGCACTCTTTTTCGGGCTCGCTCTGGTGACACGTCGTATGCTGCCCAACTACGTAGGCGGTGCGGTCCTGCTCATCGGATACCTGATCGCCGGCCAACTCATCGCCAACATGGAAAATGAGACGGCGGCGAGCTTCGTCGATCCGTTCGGTGGACAGGCGTTCACGACGCTCACCAAGTACTGGACCGTGGCCGAAAAGAACTCGCTACTCACGCCCGTGAGCGGTGAGTTTCTCTATAACCGCCTGCTCTGGCTCGCCGTCGGCGCTGCTGTGTTCGCCCTTTGTTACAGACTTTTCCGATTCTCGCACCTCGGCCTCTCATTGCCGTTCGGCAAGAAGGCCTCCGTGACCGAGGGCGACGCGCCAGCGAAGAAACGGACGCACCGCGTCGCGGTCCCGACGGCGACGCGCTCGTTCACCGGGTCTGCCGTGGTTCTGCAGTTCACCTCGATGACGAAACAGGCGTTCACGTCGGTCGCGCGCAACGTGTACTTCTACGCCATCGTGGGCGCCGGCCTGCTCTTCCTCGGCTTCAGCGCGCCACTCGTGGGAGAGTTGTACGGTACGGCCACCTTCCCGGTCACCTACAAGACGCTCGAGGTGTTGGAAGGAAGCTTCTCGCTCTTCGTACTCGTGCTCATCGCCTTCTACTCGGGGGAGCTCGTCTGGGAGGAGCGTGACCTGAAGGCCGATCAGATGTACGACTCGACGCCGATGCGCACCTGGGTTCCGTTCGCCTCGAAGCTCACCGCGCTGGTGATGACCGTCGCGATCCTGCTCGCCCTGGTGATGTTGGCCGGCCTCGTGACCCAGGCGGTCAAGGGCTACTTCAACTTCGAGATCGGGCTCTACGTGCAGACGCTCTTCGGCCTGCGCTGGGTCGACTACCTGCTGTTGTGCGTCGTGGCGCTACTCATACACACGCTCGTGAACCACAAGTACATGGGCCACATGATCATCATCGGCCTCTTCGTATTCACGCTCTTCATGGGTCAGCTCGGACTCGAGCACAACCTTTATAGATACGGCTCGGACATCGGCGAGCGGTATTCCGACATGAACGGATTCGGCCCGTACCTCGGCCCCTTCTTCTGGTTCAAGCTGTACTGGGGCGCTGTCGCGGTGCTGTTCGCGCTGGTATCGAACCTGTTCTGGGTACGCGGAATCGAGGGGGGACGCCGCTCCCGGTTCCGCCTCGCCAAGCTACGCCTGTCTCCGGGACTCGTCGGCGGCTGGGCGCTCGCGGCCGCCCTCGCGATGGGCGCGGGCGGCCTCATGTTCTGCTACACGAACCTGCTCAACGAGTACCGCACGAGCTTCGAGGGCCAGGAGCTTCAGGCGCGGTACGAGCGGGATTACAAGCAGTATGAGCACATGCCCAAGCCTCGCGTCGTCGCGGTCGATGTCGAGGTGGACATTTATCCGGATGAGCGGGACGCCGACTTCCGGGGCGTACTCACGCTCACGAACAAGACCGACGGCCCCATCGACTCGGTACACGTCAACCTGATATCGACGCTCGAGGTACGTCGGCTGGAGTTCGGGCGACCCGCTGAGCTCCTACACGACGACGAGGAACTCGGATACCGGATCTACGCCTTCGACTCGCCGTTCCAGCCGGGTGATACCACGACGCTCACCTTCGACCTGGGCCGGACCGTGGATGGCTTCGGTAACTCGGTGACGCTCGGGGTGGTCAGCAACGGCACGTTCGTGAACTCGGGGCAGATCCCCAGTCTCGGATACTCTCCGAACGGAGAACTCGCGAACGACAATACGCGCCGGAAGCACGGTTTGGAGCCACGCGATCGCGTACCCGCGGTCGACGACCCGGTGGCGCTCATGAACAACTACATCTCGATCGACGCCGATTGGGTGGACTTCAAGGCCACCGTCAGCACCGTCGAGGATCAGATCGCGATCGCCCCGGGGTACCTGCAGGAAGAGTGGGTCGAGGACGGCCGTCGCTATTTCAGATACGAAATGGACGATCCCATCCTCAACTTCTACTCGTTCCTGTCCGCAGAGTGGGAGGTCGCGACCGACAAGTGGAATGACGTGGACATCGCCGTCTACTACCACGCAGGGCACGAGTACAACGTCGAGCGCATGATCCGTTCGGTGAAGAAGTCACTCGACTACTTCTCCGAACACTGGGGGCCCTACCAGCATCGGCAGGTGCGCATCCTCGAGTTCCCGCGCTACGCTTCCTTCGCACAGTCGTTCCCGAACACCATTCCCTACTCGGAAGCGATCGGCTTCATCGCCGATGTGGACGACGACGACGACGAGTCGATCGACTATCCCTTCTACGTCACCGCCCACGAGGTGGCGCACCAGTGGTGGGCGCATCAGGTGATCGGCGGACGGGTGCAGGGCTCGACCGTACTCTCGGAGACCATGTCGCAGTACTCCGCGCTCATGGTCATGGAGCACGAGTACGGCGCCGACAAGATGAAGCGCTTCCTCGAGTACGAGATGGACAACTACCTCAGTAGCCGCGGCATGGAAACGAAGAAGGAGCTGCCGCTGATCCTCAACGAGGACCAGGGTTACATCCACTACCGGAAAGGCTCAGTGGTGATGTATGCGCTCAAGGACTACATCGGCGAGGACGCCGTGAACCAGGCGCTCGCCGACTTCCTCGACGAGGCTCGCTATCAGGGCCCGCCATACCCCAACTCGCTGGCGCTACTCGAGCACCTGAAGGCGGTCACGCCCGACTCGCTGCTCTACGTGATCGAGGACATGTTCGAGACCATCACTCTGTACGAAAACCGGGCGATCGAGGCTACGGCCACCGAGAACGCCGACGGTTCGTACCTGGTCCAGGTCCACGTGGAGTCCTCTAAATTCCGGGCGGACTCCCTGGGCAACGAGAGCGAGATCGACGTGCGCGACTTCATCGATATCGGCGTCTTCGGGGAAGACGAGAACGGCGACGAGGTGACCCTCTACTTACGCAAGCACCGGATCGCCTCGGGTGAACAGCAGATCGATGTGCGCGTGGACGCCTTGCCTCTGCGAGCCGGTATCGACCCCGGCTACAAGCTCATCGACCGCCACAAGGACGACAATGTGGTGGACGTCGAGATGGGCGACGGCAGCGGCTAAGGCGACCGGTGGTCGGCGCCCTCAGAAGTACGTCGCGAACCCCACCTGGAAGCCAGCCGCTCTCGCGGTCGGATTGCCGACGAAGTCGTTCGTCCAGTGGTAGCGGTAGTTCGCGCGGAACACGGTGCCGGCGGTCGGTCGGAAGCTGATACCCGGCACGAGCGCGGTGACATCGTCTCGGATCGATCCCCCCGTCGAGGCGAACGTGCCTCGGTTGTAGTCCACGTGCTCCAGCCTCAGACCGAGGCTCAAAGTCGCATCGGCGTATCCGCCCAGGGTCGGCTTCCAGACCGGCGCGACGATGTCCAGGTGCCCGCCCCACTGACGACTCCCGAAGATATCGCTCATGCCGGCGGGTACCTCGATCGTGGCATACGCGACCTCGCCGCGGATGTCTGCCCGGCCTACGGACGCGCCGAAGTCCACGGCCGTGATGCCGAGCCAGCGACGGTCGTCGATCTCGACACCCTCGAACAGGTAGGAATTGTAGTAGCCGCCGTAGTACGACAATCCGACCTCGCCGAGCCCCGGCCGGCGCACCGCGAGACGCCCCGAGATCGCGGGAGATCCATTGTTGTCCTCCTCGAATTGTTCTTCGCTCTTGCCGGACGGGATGTCGGTGCGGCCCAGATCGTTGCCGATGACCGCATCACTCATGCCGTTCGTCACGTACACGTCGTACGACAGCATGAGACCCCCGGATGCGCTCTTCCCATACAGGCCTACGCCCACCTCCGATAAGGTCGATGGGATCACGCCAGTCGTGACGAGAGGACGGTCCACAAAGTCCCATTTGGGGCTGTCGTGGTTCTGGTTCAAGTATCCGATGGGCGGGAGAATGATACCCGCTCGCAGGACCAGCGCGGGCGAAATCTGGACATCGATGAGGGCGGTCTCGAGCGCGATCTCCTCCGTTCCGTGCTCGAACTCGAGTTCGCTGAGGAAGCGTACGCGTTGGGAGATCGACGAGTACATGAAGATGTTGAACCGGCGCAACTCCATGCTGAAGCCTTCGCTGACCCCATCTTCGACGAAGTAATTGGTATTGCCTTCGACGTATCCGCCGATCGACGTGCTCGAGGCCGAGGCGATGAAGGGCCGGTCGTAGATGCCTTCTTGCGCCATCGTGCTGTCGACCTGACCTGCGATGGGAATCCCGAACACCAGAGTCGACAACAGCATCGGTGCCGCCGTCGCCATCGACCGCGGCACCGACCGTAGCAGTGCCCGCCCCAGACCACTCATCGTCCCTCTCCCTGCAGTGTGAGAATCAGATCGTCCCCTTCTCGGGTGACGAGGTAGCGCGCCAAGGGCCTTTCCGCCGGCCCCTGGAGCACCGCGCCCTCCGCGTCGAACTCGCTGCCGTGGCACGGACAGATGAAACGGTCGCCCACCGGGTCCGGTTGGCATCCTCGGTGCGTGCATCGTAGCAAGAGTCCCGTGTAGCCGCCCTGTTCGTCCTGACGGAGGAAGACGGGGAACTCCAGGCCCGGCCGTTGAAGAAGCGCGCCCGTCGCGGGCACCTCTGCCGCGTCGACGACCAGGCGCTCCCGTGGCCCCCTCGGTGCCAGGTACGGCATTCCGCCGCAGGCCGAGAGCGCGACCAGCGGCCCCGCGGCGACTCCAAGGACGAGCCGGGTCGAGATCACGGGCAGCGACTGAACGAAGTCGCGACGGTTCATATCGCTCACAGGGACCGCAGGAAGCGCAGCAACCGGGCTTTGTCCGCATCGGACAACGCCCGGAACGCATCGCGAGATGCGGCGCCCTCTCCCCCGTGGAAGTCGATGGCGGCTTCGAACGTCAGCGCGCGCCCGTCATGTAGGTAGAAGGCCTGCCCGCCCTGGAAGTTCTCCTGAATGCCGATTCCCCATAACGGCGGGGTTCTCCACTCCGACGTGAGCGCGCGCCCCTCGGTGTATCCGTCGTCCAACTCGGGGCCCATGTCGTGGAGCAGCAGGTCTGTGTACGCATGGAACTCGACTTGGTCGAGTACCACGATCTCCGACCGACCCGTTCGCATGTCCGGGGTGTGGCAGGACGCGCATCCGATCGAAGCGAACAAGAGCTCACCCGCGACCACCTCGGCGTCGCTCGCGTCCCGACGGGGCGGCGCCCGCAGCGTCTTCAAGTAGAAGACCACGTTGGCGACGGTACTGCTGGAAGCCTCGGGGTCGGGCGCGTCGTCGGAGGCTCGGCTGCCGGCCAGTGGATTGAAGAGGTCTTCGACGAGCAGATCGCTGGTGATGCCCATATCTTGCTGGTAGGCGCCGACGGTCTGGTGCAGAAGGTTCACCGTAAGCGCCTTTTTGCCGAACCGGCCGATGTACTGACCGTCGACCAGCGTGCCGTGCGTGAAGGGCACGGCCGCCTGGGCTTCGAGCTCGAGCGCCTCCTCGATGAGCGGACTGGGCGCATGCAGCTGAAGGCGGCCACTGATACCGTCGCCATCGGCGTCGTCAGGATCCGCCAGCGCGATCAGCGTCCCATCGTCCACGGCGTCGAGATACCCGAGACCGGTTACCGCGGGTGCCGTGAACACCGAGACCCCCGTGGCCTCGGGGGGAACGACCTCAGGCGGGTAGCCCGGTATCGACCGGTGCTGAAGCTGCGGGCCGCCGAGCTGTGACAGCGGGTTGAAGCCATTGGGTCCCAAGGCGCCGAAGCGCGTCAGGTTGAACACCGGATGCCCCTTGCCGTCCCCGACGTGGCACTGCTCACACGATGTCGCGACGAAGATGGGACCGAGTCCGTCCGCCACCGTGAAGCGGCGTCCGAACTCTTCGTCCCCCACGAGGTGCTGGCGAACCTGGCTCACAGGCATTCCTTCGATCGTGCCATCGAGCAGCTGATCTTCGGCCGGGCCGTCCGGGGCGAACGCGTCACACGCAGAGGCCCCGAGTAGACACAGCAACACGAGGAGTCGCGCGCTTTGTCCAGCAATGGAGTTCATAAAAATTAGTCTCGCCTAAAAATATGCTTTAGTCGAACCTAGAGGGCTCGCCGGTCGCTGTCAACGGAAGAGGGCCCGATGGCGATTCGCCACCGGGCCCATACCCCTCGTCGAGGGGTCCTCGCTACGCGCCGATTAGTTGCCGCGGCGGCGTCTCCGGCACTTGTCCTCCGGGATTTCGACCGTGCCCTCGACGTCGCTGTGGCGGACACCGCCGCTTCCGTCGCGGCGCACCACGAAGTCTCCACCCACTGCCCGAACCTCGATCGACCCGGAGCCGTCGGACTCAAGGATCACGTCCTGCCCGACCTCCGCGAGGTCGATGCCGCCGGAACCATCGCTCACGCGAACCGTGCCCTCCACGTCGGAAACGTCGACTTCACCTGAGCCATCACGGACATCGACGTCACCGGCGACGTCACGAATTTCGATGCCGCCCGACGAGTCGTCGACGTAGACCGAGCCGTTGGCCCCCGAAATCCTGATGGAGCCAGACGAGTCTTCCACGCGCAGGCTGCCCGAGCCGAGTACCGACAGAGACCCCGACGAATCGTCCATATCGACATCCATCCCCAGTGAGATGACGACCGTCAAGTCGATCTTCGCCGTGTTGTCGCCGCGTCGACTTTCGCGGTTCTCCGGGTAGTGGGCCTCGAGAAGGATCTCCGAACCGACCTCCTCGACAGAGAGCGTGAGCGCGTCGAGCCACTCCTCGCGCGAGGCACAAACTCGGGCCGCCACCTCGATCTGGTCCATTCCCCGGCGGCCCTCGACATTCAGCTCGCCCGAGCCGGCGTCGATGACGAGCAGGTTGGCGCCAGACACTGGAATGGTGAAGGACCGATCCAGCTCGTACGAGCAAGAGCCGCCGTGGCGCACCCGGACGTCCACCATCACCGGGTCGACAGCTACGTCGACGTCCACTTCCACGTCGACCTCGACGAAGACGTCCTCGATATCCACTTCGACGGCGACGTCCGCCACGTCGACAGCGACCTCGACCTCCACATACTCGAAGACTCGTACGTCCTCGTATGCCTGGTCGACGTTTTGGGCCCACAAGCCGATTGCGTAGTCCCCGCCGAAGCCGATCAGGCCGTAGCCGAGAAACAGCGATACCACTCTCAATGCGTTCATCATCCCTTCCCCTGGGTGGACTCGTTCTCCCTGCGCTCCGTACCGTTTGGACGCCCGCAAGGCGATGTTGGTTGGAGTGCGGCGTGACCGATGTGCGACTTCAGAGCGTGGGTTCGTCCCGTCACAGTGAGATCGACTTGGATCGTAGGCATCAGCTCGTCGACAAACGGAGTCAGGGTTTCATGAAAGAGAAGTTCAGCAGGGTGGCGAGTTCGGCGGTCGTGCTAGGCCTGCTCGCGCTTTCGACGCCGTTCGCGATGGAAGCACAACGTCGTGGATCGCAGCCGGCCCCCACCAGTGGGTGGGCCCCCATCAGCGCCGGATTCAAGGCTGGCTACGACAACAACGCGAGCGGGGAGATGCTGGGCGTGCAGCTTCACCTCCCCATCGTGCGCAACGGGCAGTTCGAGTTGATGCCCAACGCCGATGTGACGTTCCTGACCGGCCTCAAGGAATATCAGTATGCGCTCGACGCGCTCTTCGTCCCGGGCGGGGAGCGGGGCGGACCCTACCTGGGGGGCGGGGTCGCGTTACGCAATACCATTTACGATTTCGATCGCCGCGCCGCCCGGGAGACCCGACAGGGTTATAGCGTCGTCGTCGGCGGCAAGTTGGGGAGCCCAGGTGCATTGGGAATCCAAATCGAGGTGCGGTGGACCTTCCTCGACAGCCCTGTCCTCGATCCACGCACCGTCACGTTCGGCGTCAACTTTCCACTGAGCGGGCGACGCCCGAGCCGCGGCTCCTGAGCAGCCGGGGGGTGCTGGGGATCATCGGGTCCGCGGCGCTCGCGGCTTGCACATCTACGATCTTTCTGCAGACAGACGGGACCGATCCTTCGACACTCGCGATCACGCTGGTCGAGGTCGCGAATGGACTCGAGTCGCCGGTCTACGCGACTTCACCGATCGCAGATCCGCGCCTCTTCGTCGTGGAGCAGCCCGGGCGCATCCGCGTCCTCCGCGGCGCCAGTCTGCTGCCTGAGCCGTTCCTCGACATCAGCGACCGCGTCCGGTTCGAGGGCGAGCGAGGCCTGCTGGGGCTCGCCTTCGATCCCGACTTTCGGGCGAGCGGCCGCTTCTTCGTGAACTACACGGACCTCGACGGCAACACCCGTATCGAAGCATACCTGGATGTCGACCGTGGCGATCGCGCGGACCCCGGCAGGGACATGCTCTTTCTCACGGTCGCTCAGCCGTTCTCGAACCACAACGGCGGGCAGCTCGAGTTCGGCCCTGACAACATGTTGTATATCGGCCTCGGCGACGGCGGAAGCGCGGGCGACCCGATCGGTCACGGGCAAGACGCCTCCACCTTGCTGGGCACCATCCTTCGCGTCGACGTGCTCGACCAGCTCGGTCCCCCGTACCGCATTCCGGCGGACAACCCTTTTGTCGGCGATTCGACCCGGCGGCCCGAAATCTGGCATTACGGTCTCCGGAACCCATGGCGTTTCTCGTTCGATACCGGACGCGGGTTCATGTTCATCGGGACGTAGGCCAGAACCGCTGGGAAGAGATCAACGCGGTTCCATTCGACGATGGCGGTGAGAACTTCGGTTGGAACATCCTCGAGGAAACGGAATGTTACGCCGCCGATTCGTGTGATGCCGAAAACACGCGCCTTCCGGTGGCGGTCTACGGACATGGCGATGGATGCTCCGTGACCGGTGGATACACGTACAGCGGATCAGAGATCACAGCGCTTCGCGGGCGGTACATCTACTCGGACTACTGTGCAGGATGGCTGCGCACGTTCCAACTCTCAGCGAACGGGACCGCTGGGGACCCGGGCGAACTCGACGTCCCGTCGCCGGGAAGCGTGACCTCTCTGGGGCAAGACGCGGACGGCGAGCTCTACGTGCTCACCGCAGGTGGGCGGGTCTTGAGAATCGCCGCCGGGAACCAGCCGTAGATCCGCCGGCGGGCCGAGTCGAGCGTGCCAGACCCCCTGGACGCGAAAGTCCGTGGGCGCAGAGAGGGACTCCGTGTATCTTAGAGTGTGAGGACCGTCGCGCACGGCCTCGCGCCCCCGCAGCAGGCACGGTGCGTGACCGATCCCCCAAAAAAGCTGGGTGGTTCGGACTACCTCGATGCGGTTCGCGGTGTGATGGAGCGTGCCGCAGAGGTCGAGGACGCGAAGGGTTCGGTGGTCGAGGCGAAAACGCCAATCCTGGCTCGACGCCCGGTGGTGATCACGGTCACGGTCGTCTTCATTGCGGCAATGTTCTTCAACCTCCGGGGTCGTAGAAGCCTCGAGGCAGCGCCGGAAGCCGAGGCCGCGGCGGCTCACATGTCCGTGATGAACGCTCAGCAGGTCGTACACACGTACCAACAGGAGCATGGAGAACTGCCTCAGACCCTAGCGGAGGTAGGCCTCGCACCGGATCAATTCGAGTATAGGCGCGGTCCGGATGGGCACTTCGAGTTGGTCACGACGCTTGGCACAGGGTCCGTCCGATACGACAGTCGCGAGGGCCCCGAGGACCTCTTGAGATCCATGGGCTTGGACCCCGGCGTTACCGGTCGATGAGCGGGGTGCCGAGAGGCCTGGCAGGCCGCGATCGGCGACGTGGTTCTACGCTCGTGGAGCTCGCGGTCACGGTGATGATCGTCGGCATCCTGGCTTCGGTCGCGGCACCGGCCGTCCACTACGCCATCCTCAAGGCCGACGCGGCTCGGCTCGTCGGCGACGCACACACCATCTCGCTCGCGGGCTACGAGTTCCTCGCGGAGAACGGAAGATTCCCCGGCGGGGCCGGATTCGGCGTCGTACCGCCGGAGTTCTCAGGGTATTTGCCCGACAACTATGCCTTCGTCTACAAGGAGGTGGAGTACCGGTGGTACCACTTCACGTTTCCCAATACCAACAACTCCTGCAGACCAAGACGCTGGGCCTCATCCAGTTCGTGTATGTCAACCGGCCGGACATGGCCGAGCCGATGTACTCGTATTGGGCGCCGGACTCCTATTGGAGTTGGCAGTACTTCTACTTCCTGTATCGAGGGTAGCGGGGACGAGCCTCAGTTCCCGGCGCGGTCCGCCACATCCTCGGACGTCTTGGTGAGCACCACGAAATCGCCGAGGCCCTCGTGCTCTTCGTCCTGCCACGCCGAGATGTCCTCCGCCGAGACCATGACCACCGCGACGACTCGCGTGCCGGGGCGGTAACCCGCGACCCGTTCCGGGATCCCGGTGCCTCTCTCGACGTGGAACGATCCCGCCATGTGTACGACCAAGGAGCCCGGATTTCGGCCCAGCGCCGACGTCACGGCATGACCCATCGCGGCGTCCCAGAGAGCCTGCGAATAGATGACATTGGGGCTCATCATGGAGTGCTGAGGCGGCGGATCGTCGCCCGTTTCCACCACGTCCTCGTCCTCGTCCGCGGCGGCGTCGTCCTCGTCCGCGGCGGCGTCGTCCTCGTCCGCAGGCCCACCCATGGCTTCGGCCATCAACGCGTCCCACTGCGCCCGATACTCGACCGACGGACCAGGATAGGGCAAAGGCGGTAAGAAGCTCCTAGCCAGCTCGGAGAGCGCGCCCAGCGACTCGGGCCCCTCTCGCGCTACCCGGTTCACGTACCGGCGAGGAGCGTTGGCGGCGACGATGGGCAAGCCGTGTCCCTTGGCGAACTCGACCAGCGGACGGTACCGGTGCTCGTACCCGTCCCAGGGGCGGGAACTGCTCAGGAAGTGGGCCTCGGAGATCACGCCCTCGAGGTATTCGTCCAGAATGTACTGCACGTCGCGCTCGAACATCTCCAGGGACAGGACGATGTCCCTGGCACCCTCCCCTTGGAGCCGCCGATACGCGGCCACGAGCAACTCCGCTTGGAAACGATGTCCGACCACGTCGTCGTGCTCTTCGCCGACGAGGACGACGTCGGCGACACCCAGCGCATCCAGCACCTCCGCGAAGGAGGACGGTCGGCCGGCCGCGTCGAAGACGCGGAAGTCCTCACCCTCTACGGGCCTCGACGGCGCATCCGTAGCCTGGCCGTGCGCAGCGCTGCCCGGCACGCCGCCCGCCTGGGCCTGCACCGCCGACCGGAGTCCCATCACGAGCGCTGATGCAAGCAGGAGAGATGTGGCTGCAGACCGTCCGTTCATGAACCCGGGTCACTGTTGGAGTAGCGTAACGAAGAAAATCTAACAGAGCCACAATGCGCGCCAACGTACCACCACGTACAATTCTGCGCGCCCCACTCTCGATTCGCTGCCAAGAGAGGCCCGAATGACAGTGTTCTGGATCGTATCTGCAGGCCTGCTACTCGCGGTCGTGCTCTACGATTTGCTTCAGACCAAGCACGCGATTCTCCGCAACTTCCCGATCATCGGGCACTTCCGGTATCTGCTCGAATCGATCGGGCCGGAATTGCGACAATACATCGTCACATCCAACGACGAAGAACTGCCTTTCTCCCGGGACCAGAGGCGGTGGGTGTACGCGTCCTCGAAGAAGCAGAACAACTACTCGGGGTTCGGCACCGACAACGACCTGGAGCGCTCCAGCAACTACTTGATTATCAAGCATCACTCGCTGGGGCCCTCGGTGCCGCCGAGCCACGACGAGACGTATCCGCTGCCGTGCGCCAAGGTCCTGGGTGGCACTCGTGGTCGGCGGGGAGCGTTCCGGCCTCGATCGGTCGTGAACCTCAGCGGGATGAGCTTCGGCTCGCTCTCGTCGGCCGCCGTGCACGCGATGAACCAAGGGGCCGCGATCGCAGGCTGTCTGCACAACACAGGCGAAGGCGGTATTTCTCCGCACCACCTTCACGGCGGCGAGCTCATCTGGCAGCTTGGAACCGGGTACTTCGGAGCGCGAGCCCCGGACGGATCGTTCGACCGAGACGCCTGCGTGCGGGCGGTGCAGGAGCACCCCGTGCGCGCAATCGAGGTCAAACTCAGCCAGGGCGCGAAACCCGGCCTCGGCGGAGTTCTGCCGGGAGAGAAGGTCTCGTCAGAAATCTCTCGCATTCGCGGCGTGCCGATGGGGCAGACGGTGATCAGTCCCCCGGGACACCGATCGTTCGGCTCGGTCGATGAAATGTTGGACTTCGTGGAGGACCTCGCAGACGCGACAGGTCTGCCGGTCGGCATCAAGTCGGCGGTGGGGCAACTCTCCTTCTGGACGGAGCTGGCCGACCTGATGGCGCGCGAGGATCGCGGCGTCGACTATATCGCCATCGACGGGGGCGAGGGCGGTACCGGCGCCGCCCCGTTCGCGTTCTCAGACCACGTCGGACTCCCGTTCAAGGTCGGTTTCAGCCGAGTATATCGGACCTTTGCCGAACGCGGCGTCCACCAGGGGGTCGTCTGGGTCGGATCGGGCAAGCTCGGCTTCCCCGAAACGAGCCTGCTCGCGTTTTGCCTTGGCGTCGACATGCTCGCGGTCGGCCGGGAGGCGATGATGGCGATCGGGTGCATTCAGGCACAGAGGTGCCACACCGGCCACTGCCCCACCGGCGTTGCCACCCAGAACAAGTGGCTGGTGCGCGGCCTCGACCCCACGCACAAGGCCGCGCGCCTCGCGAACTACGTGGTCACGCTCCGCAAGGAACTGACTCGTCTCAGCAACGCATGCGGGTGCGCGCACCCCGCCCTACTCACCGCGGGACACATGGAGATCCTGGACGGAAACTTCCGTAGCCGACCCCTTTCCGAGGTGTTCGAGTATCAGCCCGGGTGGGAACTGGCATCGAGCCAGGACCTGGCAGAGGTGGAGCGGCTGATGGAGGGGTAGTGCGGCTACGCCCGACCCTTGTCCTTACGGACCTTCACCCTCTTCCCTTTGACCTTCGACTTGCGCAGCGCGTACATCACGTGGCCCGCTACGTCGGCCGAAACCTCCACGAGGGTAAATCGCTCCGAGATCTGAATGCCCCCGATCTGATTGGATTGGATTCCGGCTTCACCGGTGATCGCGCCCACCAGGTCCTTGGGACGCACGCCGTCTGATCGACCGATGCCGATGAAGAGTCGGGTGACGTCGCCGATTCTCCCCTTCCCCTTCTTCCCGACACCCGCGCCGCTCTTGCCCTTGCTCTTGGTACCCTGGAGTTTTTCGACAAAAGGCCGCTCCAGAGGGATTTCTTCCTCGTCTCCCTCCGCCCCGACCACCGTGGCCTCGTGGCCCATTTTGACGGCCCCGAGCGCGATATCGACGAGGTCGAACTCGTCGGACAGAGACTCGACCACGACACGGAAGTGGTGCAGGCCTCCCTCCAGGATCGACTCCCGGACCGAGGCGCGCGTCAGCTCCAGTCGTCGCGTTCTCAGATCGGCGACCGTCGGCAAGGGCTCCACCTCGATCTTCTGCTTCGTAAGCCGCTCGATGTTACGCAGCAATGGGTGTTCGCGAGGCTCCACAAGCGTGATCGCGACGCCCTCCCTTCCAGCGCGGCCCACTCGCCCTATGCGGTGCACGTAGGACTTCGGGGCGGCCGGGATCTCATAGTTGATTACGTGCGTGAGATGGGGAACGTCCAATCCGCGGGCGGCCACGTCCGTGGCCACCAGCAGATCCACCGTTCCTGCTCTGAGCTTCTTCAGCACGCGCTCGCGCTCTTCCTGAGACATACCACCGTGTAGGGATTCGGCTCGGTACCCACGCCCGTTCAGGGCCTCGACCAACTCGTCCACGTCGTTGCGCGTTCGGCAGAACACGAGCGTGGCTTCTGGCGCCTCGATATCCAGCACGCGACCGAGCGCCGCGAGCTTGTGAGGCCGCCGCACCAGGTAGGCGGTCTGCCGGACCAACGGTATGTCCTCTCCGGCCGCCGCCGCGATCTTGACTTCGACCGGATCGCTCAGGTATTGAGCCGCGATGACTTCGACGCGCTTGCCGAAGGTCGCCGAGAAGAGGAGCGTCTGCCGCGTGCCGGGCACCTCGGCCATGATGGCCTCGAGGTCTTCCGCGAACCCCATGTCCAGCATCTCGTCGGCTTCGTCCAGAACGAGGACTTTGAGGCTCTCGAGGCTCAGTGATCCCCGTCGGATGTGGTCCAGAGCGCGACCGGGCGTCGCGACCACTACGTCCACCCCGCGCTTCAAGACCTTGAGCTGTTGCCGGAACGGCTGTCCACCATAAATGGGCAGGACTCCGACCTTCATCTCCTTGCCATATCGGTACACCGCTCGCGCGACCTGCACGGCGAGCTCTCGTGTCGGGACCAGGATGAGCGCAGACGGGCCTTTGCTTCCGACCTCGATGGCCTGGAGAATCGGGAGCGCGAACGCAGCGGTCTTCCCCGTTCCCGTGGCAGCGAGCCCAAGCATGTCGCGGCCTTCGAGCAAATGCGGGATCGCGGCACGCTGGATCGGCGTCGGCTCCTCGTACCCGAGAGACGACAAGGTTTGCAACAGCTCGGGCCCGAGGCCGAGGTCGGCGAATTCGCGATTTGCGGCGGGTGACGATGTAGGGGTCATGGTGGCCGAAGATAACGGCGGTGCGGAAGGGGCACCCCTCCGCCTGATCCTTGCCGCCCAGCCATACCCGCCGGACATTGCCCTGCCCTGTGTGGGGTCTACCGTCGGCCGCTCGATGCCGACGGGCGCTCGCAACTGCTAGGAGTCCGACAATGTCCGTGCTGACCCAACTCGTGGATGCGCTTCGTGATGGATCGATCCGCGTCGTGGATCTGACTCAACCGCTGGGCCCGGACACGCCGGTCATCGGCCTCCCCGAGATCTTCGGACAGTCGCCGGGCCTGTCCCTAGAGGTGATCAGCCGCTACGACGACGCCGGGCCTGCGTGGTACTGGAACACGCTCACCCTGGGCGAACACACCGGCACGCACTTCGACGCTCCGGTGCACTGGGTGACGGGCAAGGATCTGCCCAACAACACCACCGAGACCATCCCGGCCCACCGGTACGTGGGACCCGCGTGTGTGCTGGACTGTAGCGCCGATACGGCGGCGGACCCGGACTTCTTGCTGACGCCGGCTTGGATCGAGCGCTGGGAATCTGAACACGGTCGGATTCCGGCGGACTCATGGCTGCTCATGCGCACCGACTGGAGCGAACGAGAGGGCGCGGAGGCTTTCCTGAACGTCGACGAGAACGGACCTCACTCGCCGGGGTTCCGGGCGGACGCCTGCGAGCTGCTCGCGAACGACCGGGCGGTGCTGGGAGTCGGGGTCGAGACGATCGGCACCGACGCGGGTCAGGCCGGTGGCTTCGAACCGCCCTTCCCCAACCACACGACCATGCATGGCGCCGGCCGGTTCGGACTGGCGAGCCTGTGCAACCTCGATCAACTGCCACCGACGGGGGCGGTCGTGATCGCGGCTCCGCTCAAGATCGTGGGTGGAAGCGGGAGCCCGCTGAGGGTGTTGGCGCTAACGCCCGCGTAAATGCTTGCGTAGCCCTGACCGCCACCAGGCATCCGGACCGACGCGAGCACCGGGGGTGAAGTGATCGCTCAACCAGAGGGCCAACCGACGTAGGCGAGTGCCGGCCAGCCATCGCCAGGCTCGAGCGGCGAGACTCGAGAAATCGCGATTGTACGGACATACTCGGATGCAGATCGAGCAGTCGGAATTCTGGTTCGACCAAAAGCGGAAACACGGCTCCGCGTCCACGGTCCACTTCCGGATCCCTACGATGTTGGAGCGGTTGTGGACCTCGTCGCTCGGCGGACCATCGGGGATCGCGTTCACCGGACAAGCGTCCGAACAACGACGGCAGGTCTTGCAGAACTCGGTCACACCGAAGCCTGCAGGCCGGTCGTGCGCCAGGGGGAGGTCGGTGAAGATCTTGCCGATGCGAACCCTGGGGCCGAACTCCTTGGTGATGAGCAGTCCGTGGCGACCATACTCACCCAACCCCGCCTTCAGAGCGTAGGGAATCGCGAGCGCGGTGTCGTTCATCGTCGCCACAGCCCGGTATCCGAGATTGATCAAGTATTGGGCGATTCCGAGCAGGACCATCGTGTCCTGTGCGTATCCGACTCCGGTCGCGGTCCCGCTCAGCGCCGAAGGCACCGTCTCCACCAGACCCCGATCCATCTCCTGGGCGATTACGATCACGTTGGGCAGGTCTGAGGGAAGTTCCTGCTCCTTTTCCGTTTCGCCGAGACGGCTATAGGAGTGGGTATAGACCCAGCGCTCGTCGTAGCCGGTGATGCCGACCAGGTCCGCTCCGAACACCCGAGCGACGTGTTTCACCTCACGGCTCATCACTTCGGGCGAGTCCACCGGCACACGCTGGTCGGGCCCCTCTCGGAGTACGGTGAAGGGATCGAGGAATCCCTCACGGCGGTTCTGGCTCTCTTTGAGGTCGGCAAAGAAGTCGGGCAGATGCCACGACGCGTTCCTGAGCGCGTAGTCGCGTTGCGTGAAGCCCTCGACGGTTTTCCAGACCTTGAGCGGGGTGCGGTAGGTCTCGAAGAAGCGGTCGGTCTTCTCAGAGCGGATCTCGGGGTCCCAGAACGCTCGCGAGTAGATGTCGTCCTTCTGGCTGAAGCGCTCGAAATCGTCGAGGACCTCAAAACCAGCTTCGGCGTCCAGCGGATCAGGTTCGTTGCTCACTCAGCTACTCCTCGTCGATCCAGATCTGGCGAAGATACCGCTCGGGTGCCTGAAGGAAATCGCGAACCAAGGCGACCGACTCCAACTCGTCGAAGTCGACGCGCCGCACCGGGAGCTCATCGAAGGAATAGATGGCGGCGCCCGGAATCGCCATGAGCAGCGGCGAGTGGGTCGCGATGATGAACTGCGACCCGGAGGCCAACGCGTCCCGGATCATGGCCATGAAACCGAGCTGGCTCTGCGGAGACAGCGCCGCCTCCGGCTCATCGAGCAGAAAGAGGCCGTTGGGCGAGAGCCGCTGCGCGAAGAGGTTCAGGAACGCCTCGCCGTGGGATTTGGCATCGGGGTCGGCGCCGTACCGCTGCTCATAGGCGCCAATCGAGGCCCGATGAGGGCCCTTCGCCAGCCCACGGGCGAATTCCGAGGCGTCGGCCATCTCGACGTCGATGCGGGCCAACTCCGCATGATGCTCGGCCCGAGCCCTCGTGATCTGCCGCTGGAAGCCGAAGAAGTCCTCGGCTCGAAGGAAGAACCCGCGATGGGACCGGCCCCTCCACGTGAGGTGGAGCTTTGCTGCCAGGTCCCGCTGTGCGGCAAGGGTATGGTCCGAATCGATTCGCGAGGCCCCCACCGCTGGCAGACTACAGGCAATCGCGAGCGCCTCGAGCAGCGTGGATTTGCCGGTACCGTTCTCACCCACGAACACCGTGACGCGGGCGTCCAACACGAGCCTGTCGAGGCTCGCGATCGACGGAACCGAGAACGGGAAGGTGTTGGCGCCTTCGGGACCCCGGTACCTGACCTCGCAGAGCTGCGTCCCGGTGCCGTTGTCTGGCGTCAGCATGGCCTCCTGGCTACGAGAACGATTGGTTAAAGGCGCTTAATGAAAGCGCCCTCGGGACCGACACTGAAATAGTAGACCCAGAAGGGAATCGCAGCACTGAACTCATTCCAATCGCCCATGCGAAAAGCCCCGCGCGCCGCCGTGCTGGTCGTGGACGACGGTGCGTCCGTTCGGTCGTCGCTCGACCGCAGCTCGCGTCGTGCGGGATACGACGTGCACCTGGCGGACAGCTCGGACGCCGCATTCCAGGTCATCGACGTCACCTACCCGGACATCGTGCTGCTCGACGTAATGATGCCGGGCGGCGCGAACGGGTATGAGGTATGCCGTGCCTTTCGTGATCGCGAGGACATGGAGCTCGTCCCCGTGATCTTCGTGACCGCGTTGGATACCGAGCAGGACGAGGCCAAGGCTTTCGCGGTCGGAGGGTCCGCCTTCCTGAAGAAGCCGTTCGAGCTGGACGCCTTACTCGAGATCGTGGGGCTGCAACTCGAGACGTCCGAGAAATGGAAGTCCGCGAACGATTCGACGGTGCAGCACAAGCACTGGAGCGACTGGCTGGCCCCCGAACGCTTCGCCGAGTTCAAAGAGTACTTGATGGGTCAGAGAAACTCGGGCGCGGGGCGGGAAGATGAAATCAAGAGGGTCTCGCCTCAGCGTCTATACGATCTCGCTCCGCTGCTCGACCTGCCGGAGGAGCAGGTAGCCCGCTTCGTCAGCAACTTCCTCGACCTGCCCTACGTCAACCGCATCCACCACGACGAAATCTCGCTCGGTCTGCTGCCCAAGGCGTTCAGCGAAGAGAACTCCGTCATCCCGATACTCAGGCCGAATGACGCGGTCGGCGTCGTGCTGTCCAACCCGTTCAACCGGGAGTTGCTCGAGTCGCTCAACCGCACCATGTGGAGGGGTGAAGAGCCCGACGTATCCATCACCTCCCCGAATGTCATCGGGCAGCTCTTCGAGGAGGCCGAAGATGAGTTGCTGCGTGTACCGTCGTTCGAGGAGCTGGCGAGGGTAACCGACGCCGACCCGGAGTCCGACATGGGCAGCCCGGTGACCCAGCTCGCCAACGAACTGCTGAGAGCCGCGGACGCCGAGCGCGCGAGTGACGTTCACATCGAACCCAAGGACCGCCACACGCTGGTGCGTTTCCGGATCGACGGCGACATGCAGGACATCCGGACACTCGACAAGACGTACGCGTCCCGCCTCGTATCGCGCTTCAAGGCCCTCGCCTCGATGGACATCCCGGAGCGACGCAAGCCTCAGGACGGCTCGGTGGAGGTCTTCATCGAAGGCGTCCGGCTCAAGCTGCGACTCGCCACCAGCTCGACCTCCGATGGCGAAACCATCGTGATCCGACTCCTGGAGCCGAGCAAGAGCGCATCTCGTTTGGAGCACCTGGGCATGGCCTCTACCCAGGTCGAATCCCTCACCACCATGGCCGGCCGCCATCAGGGCATGATTCTGGTCGTGGGACCGACCGGGTCCGGAAAGTCGACGACCATTTTCTCTCTTCTGTGCCGAGTCGACGGTGATACACGTAGCATCATCTCCGTGGAGGATCCGGTGGAGTACCGAATCCCCTTTGCGAACCAACAGGAGGTAAACGAGAAAGCCGGCGTGTCGTTCGAGTCACTGCTGCGGTCCGCCGTGCGGCAGGACTCCGACATTCTGTTCCTCGGGGAGATTCGCGACCCGTTTTCCGCAAAAGCCGCCCTCGACTTCGCGAACTCGGGACACTTGACGATTAGTACGTTGCACGCGGCGAATGCCACGAGCACGATATTCCGCCTCGAGCGGCTCGGAATCGATCGTGCCAGCATGGCGGACTCCTTGCTCGGTATCGTCGCCCAGAAGCTCCTGAAGAAACTCTGCCCACACTGCCGCAAGCTGCGCGCGATCAAGCCCGAGGAAGCGGATCTATTGTCGGGCTTCACGAGCAACGTGCCCACTGCTGTCGGAGAGCCGAAAGGATGCCCGGCGTGCCGCGAGACGGGGTATCTCGGCCGGGAAGCCGTGAACGAGGTGCTGCTGTTCGATCCCACTTTGGCCGAGATGGTACGTTCCGGCGCGTCCATCAATCAGATCCGTCAGTTCTCCGTTGACCGTGGCGATTTCATGATCTACGACCATGCAATCGAGAAGGTGCGGCAGCTCGTCTACTCTCCGCGAGACGCATACGAACTGGTACTCATGGAGGAGATGCGCTTTCGTCAGGCGACGGACGCCCGCGTTTCGTTGGGTATCGACGGACGCGGCAGTGCTCGCCAGGAAGCTCCCGACACCACCCGCAGCACTCCGACCCCGGGGGAGAGCCCGTCGCCCGCGATCCCGCCGGCTGCCGCGACTACGCCCGCCATTGGCGCGGCCATGCGCGCCGCCCCCGTGACCCCAACCTCGGACGGTGGGCCGCCGAACGTGCTCATCGTCGAGGACGATAAGGTCACGCTGCACATGGTCGATGCCATCCTGAGCCGTGCGGGCTACGTCACGACAAAAGCCCTGGACGGCGCCGAGGCGCTGCTGGCCTTCGGGCAAGGCAACTTCAACGTGGTGCTCTCGGACCTGAACATGCCCAATTTGGGCGGAATGCAACTGCTGGACCTTCCGACCAGAAAGGGCGTCCAAGTGCCGGTCATCATGCTGACGTCGGAAACCGATGCCGGCGCCGAGGGCCTGGCGCTCGCCGCGGGCGCGGCCGACTTCATCCGGAAGCCGGTGAATCCCGAGGTGCTGCTGAGCCGCGTGCGGAATTCGCTGTCGCGAGAGAAGGCGGCCACCGTCTAGGGGACCGCCTCCTCAAAGGCTCTCAGAGCCGTGTGTTAGCGGGTCTCGTGCCTAGAGACTCTCCAGCTCCTTTCGCGCCCGGTCGAGGACCGCTCGAATCTTCTCGGCCTCCTCGAAGTCCGACTTCGCCGCCGCCCGGAAGGCCGCCTTCGTAAGGCGACCCCAACTGCCCCAGATCTCGGCGGTCTCGGGCCCCATATTCACGCCCCAGTCCTTCCACCCGTTGGCGCGCTTCCAGATTCGGTCCACGTCCTCCTCGAGCCGGCCCAGTTCTTCTTTCCCGGCCTTGGTCACGTGATACACCTTCTTCCCGTCGTCCTCTTCGACCTTGACGAGGCTCTCGTCGACGAGCTGCTGCAGCACGGGATAGACGGTGCCGGCGCTCGCTTTGTACATGCCGCCCGAGCGCTCCTCGAGCCGCTTCATGAGCTCGTATCCGTGTGCAGGCTCTTCGTCGATCAAGGAGAGCAGCGCCATGCGCACCTCACCCTGTCGGAAGAAACGCCGTCGGGGTCCGCCCTTACGGTGACGACCCCACCGCCGAGGCCCGATACCCGCATCCCAGTCGAAAATCCAGTCAAAGTCCATCAATGGACTCCTTAAACAATGAGCTCGTGTTCTCATTCCCATTCTTACCGCTCCTAAAAAAGATCTATCGTTCGATCATAAGTACAATGGATCGAACAGTATATCGTACGATATATCTACGATATAATGACGTCGAGGTTCCCGTGAGCTTGCTAGCGCCTTCTCGACCCGCTACTAGGCAGGTCGCTAGCGCCGCCTCACTTCTTCCAGCTCCTCCAAGGTGCGCGGCCAGTCGTCCCCGCGCAGGCGCGACATCCCTCTGTCCGCGAGGACCTTCCCTCCTGTCTGGCAGGTGGCGCAATAGTTGGTCTCGCGCTGCGCGTACTTGATGCGCTGGATCGGCGAGTCGCACACCGGACACGGCTCCCCGTACTTGCCATGTGCGGCCATCGCCGGGTGGAAGGCGGTGATCTTCTTGGGAAACTCACCCGCGAATTCATCCCGTAGGCGTTCGGTCCACTCGGTGAGCGAGCCGCGCGTGACCTCGTAGAGCCGCGTCACTTCCGCGTCGGAGAGATTCCGGGAAAGCTGGAGCGGAGACAGCCTGGCGAAGAGCAGGATCTCGTCGGAGTGCGCGTTGCCGATCCCGCTGAATACGCGCGGATCCGTGAGCGCGCGCTTGAGCGTGCGGTTCTCCCGGATCAGGGCCTCGTTGAATTCCGGCAGCGACGCCTCGAGTACCTCGACGCCACCGGGGTCGAGTTCCGCCAGCGAGTCTTCCCCCGCTACCACGTGCAGCGACGCGCGTTTCTTGGTCGCTTGCTCGGTGAGCAGCAGCGTGCCTTCAGGGAAGTCGAACGCCCCGTGGGCCCGCTTCTTGGGGACCGCGGCCCCCGCCTTCGTCCACTTGAAACGACCGGAGATCATCAGGTGGAATACGAGGAAGAGTTCCTCTTCCATTTCCCAGACCAGGCGCTTCCCCATGCGGCGCAGTCCGGTCACCAGCAGGCCTTCGGCCGCCGAAAGCGGCGGGTCCCACGTGCGCAGCAGCGACGGAGAGCGCACTCGAATCCTACGCAACGGCTCGCCGAGAATGGTGCGCTCGAGGCCCTCGAGGTACGCGTTGATCTCGGGGAGCTCGGGCACTAGCCAGCCACGCGCAGCTCGAGCACCCCCCTCGTGACCGCATCCCAGTAGCTGCTGAAGCCACCTCTAAGGAAGGTCGCAGCGGGCTGCAGAATCTGAGCACTGTAGTAGCCGCGCACCGCGGAGGGATGTACGCCCCCGGAGTTCGGGAAATGGCTGCGAATGATGACCGCATCGGCCGCCACCGACATCGAGGCGAAGTTCTCCTCCCACTCGTCGAAGGTACCGCCCCTCCACAAGTAGAACTCTACGTTGGACGCGTAGAACGCCTTGAGTTGCAGACCCATCTCACGAAGCACGACACCCATTTCACGAATTGCGTGCGGGCCGGCCATATCGCCCAGGACCGGAATGATCTTGTTGGCGAGCTGGAGCTCACGGACCACTCCGTAGGTCTCGGCACTCGACAAGTACGACGCCTGATCCCCGTCGATGTCGGTCTCGAGAACCAGCTGTCTGTACGTCGGATAGTAGGGGCGCGAGGCTCTGCCGTAGCTCGTGAAACGCAGGCCGAGGCCCGCCCGAACGAACGTCATGTGAAAGCGCTGGATCGTGGCGAGGTCCTCTTGCCTGAGCGGGATCCTGAATGCCCGGACCGCGTCAGCGATTTCCTCATGCAAACGGCTGAGTCCATCCTCGTCGACGGGCTCACCGTCGATGTATTCGACGATCGCGTCGATGCTCCGGCCCTGCCACGCTGCGGCGTCGGGTGGTACGACCCGACCGTGGAGCCCGGCCAGGAACTCGACGCGAGTCGGGGCTCGCTCGATCAGAGGCTTGAGCAGCAGATGGTGCAGCATGTTGTCACGGCGCACATCCGTCATGAAGACGATGGTCGGCTTCACCTGCGCGATGTACGAGAAGTTCTGATCGGGACCGACACCGACGTAGGCGCCCCCTTCGATCCCCGTTTTGGCGAGCGCATCCATCACCGTGAGGTATCCGGATTCGTTCAAGATGAGGTTATCGGTATCGAAGTATCCCGCGGGCTCGGAGATCCGGTCCACCAGTGCCGCGAAGTCCGCGTCCGAGAACGCCTGTCGAAGCTGAACCGGGGCGCTACGGGCCGGCGCCCCGTCGCAGCCGCCGAGAAGGACGGCGGTGAGGAGGGATACGAGCGTGCCGCGCGCGACCCGCCTACCGTCTGCCTTCCTCTTGCTCAGCATGATCAGGACTCCCCGCCGGCCCCCGGCGAAGGCAGTGCAGCCACCTCCTGTACCACCGACGATACCCGCTCGACGAGCCTCGCGATGCGTCGCTCCCACCACCTCGATCGCCACTTCCAAGCCAGACGTGCGGCGCCGTACGCCACCACCCCGGCGGCTCCGATCAACGGGAGCGCCATGGCACCGGAGATGCCCAACAGGCCCGACAGGAACGCGCCGCCGAAGATGCCACCGAACGAGACCCCGATGATGAAGAGCGCGGCCGCCTCGCTGGACTTCACGGCAGACACGTCGATCTCCGTTTTTCCGTCCCGACTGAGCACCCCCACCACAAAGGGGCCTCCCGAATCGTTTCTCCACTCCATGCGTCCGTACAAGTCCTCGAGCCGACCGTGGTGACCCATGACTGAGCGGATCGCGCCCAGGATTCGATCTCGGTCCCGGTCCTCCACCTCGCCCTCCACGCTCGCCGAGTGGTGCCAGGAGTACGCGCCGCCGGCCAGCTTGCTCTCGAGCCGTTCAGGAGCGTCCGCGTGGGTCGCGGCCAACTCCACGAAGCGGGGATCGATCCCAGCCTCCTCAGCGACCTGCCGCAACTCCTCCAGCGTGAGCCCTCGCCCCCCACCGTGGGTCACGACTTCGGAGCGCTCCTGCATCTCCGCGGCTCGGGTGAGGATGTCGCTGATCTCCTCGTCGTCGAACCGCCGTTTGGGTTTTCGCGCCAAGCCAACGGGTTCGGTCGGTCGATGTTCGCTCAAGTCGTCCCCCTGCGACGCCTGCCGAGGCCCTTCGCTCTCAGCCGCCCGGCACCGGGCGGGTCAGCGTGATGTCGTCCTCGGTGCCTTGCTCGCCATCGCCGCCCATCGATCCGATGGTGTACTCGCGACGCCCGGGCCTCAGGTAGTAGTAGTTGCCCCAGGGGTCTTCCGGCACCCCTGTGAATTCGTCCACCAACCATTTTTCCCAGTCCTCCGGGAAGCCCTCTCTTCGGCCGAGGCGGTAGTCGACTTGCCCTGCCATGACGTCGAGACGTCGAGGCACCAGACTGCCCTGGATCTTGTCGGAGACGGGCTTGACGGCCTCTAGGAGCTGGGCGCGCGTGCTCGGCACAACCATCGCAATCGCGAGCGCCACGAACGCCAGCATGATGAGTTTCTTGATCATGGCCTACTCGAAAATTTGGGCGGAGGCTGCTCTTAATACTGACCGTGTGACGCGTATCTGCCTAGCCCGGAGAGCTTCGGTCGGGGAGCGTTCCCGACGAGCCGGAAGATTCTGCGGTTGCAACGGCCCGATCGTGCGTGGTTCGTAGCGGCAGCTCCGGGATTCTCATGGCCATCACGCCGCCGATCGCGACCAGGATCGCGGTCAACCAGTAGATGCGCTGGATCGCCTCCGTGAACGCGCTACGGACTGCCGTCTGGACTCGAGCCGCCAAGGCCTCACCCTCGGCTCGGATCGCCTGCGCACGCGGCTCACTCTCGGCTCGTCGGGCCCTGGCCTCGAAGTTCGCGAGAATCAAAGCGGGCAACTCGGCGCCCCCGGTGGAAACGTACTCCTCAACCTCGATCTCCCCGTCGATCAAAGGGGCGATGTCCTCTCCGATTTGGGCGAAAGAGAGCCCGAGCGTGACTCCGAGCACCGTACCCATGAGCGCCGCGCCCACGGTCGCGCCGATTTGCCGGAAGAACTGGGAGGCGCTGGTCGCTTGTCCGATGAGACGGACGTCGGCCGCGTTCTGGATGGCGAGCGTGAAGAGCGGCATGCCCGGCCCCGCACCCAAACCGCACATCACCATGTACACCGTGATGCGCCAATACTCGATGTCCGACTCCATGCGGGACAGCAAGACAGCCGCGGTCATGAAGACGAGCGCTCCCAACACGATCTGCTTCCGGTACCCGACCTTGTTGACGATCTGGCCGGCGAGCGTCGCGCTGAACACGATGCCAAGAGAGAACGGGATGAGCGCCGCGCCGGCCCGCGTGGCCGCCACCCCGAGCACGTTGACCAGGAAGAGCGGAAGGAAGATCGTGACCGACATGAACGCCGCGCCGACAAAGAAAGTCGACGCATTCGCGGTTCGGAACACAGGGTCCCGAAAGAGGCGCAGGTCGAGAATCGGCCCTGGGGACGTCCGCGAGCGTCGGAAGAAGAGCGCGAGCAGCGCGCACCCGCCCGCGAAGAGGGACAGGGTGGCCCAGGAAGCCAGGACCCCCGGATCGGCGTCAGCACCCACCCCCGGCAACCACGGGTAACGGCGCTTGTCGATCTGCAGCGACATGATGAGCGGAATCAACCCGCCCACCAGCAGCGCGGCCCCGAGCAGGTCGGGACGTGCGCCGGCCGCAGGCGGGTCGAGCCTGGGCATGCGCCGGGCGATGAACCAGACGGCGATGCCCCCGAGCGGCACATTTACGTAGAAGACCCAGCGCCACCCTTCGATTCCCGGAATCCAGCCGCCGGCATGGTCCGTGAGCAGGCCACCGATCAGCGGGCCGAGCACGGACGCAATGCCGAAGACCGCACCCACGAATCCCTGGTACTTGCCGCGCTCTGCCGGCGTGAACAGGTCCGCGATCACGATGAACGTCATCGCGAAGAGGCCGCCACCGCCGGCCCCCTGGATCCCCCGGAAGATGACGAGCTGGCTCATCCCGTCGCCGAGCAGCGGTAGATCGCCGAACTCGCCGGAGAGCCCGCATAGGACCGACCCGAAGAGGAAAAGGCCGCAGGCACCCAGGGTGACGAATTTGCGCGGGTATGTGTCGGCGAGCTTACCGTAGACCAGCGCGAGCGCCGTGGACATGAGCAGGTAGGCCGTCGCCACCCAGGCGTACCGCTCCACGCCCTCGAGGTCCTCCACCATGCGTGGCAAGGCGGTCGCCACGATGGTCTGATCGATCGCGGCCAGGAACAGCGCTAGCAGAACCGACAGATAAATGACGGTCCGGTCGCGATCCGAGACCCTAACGACGCCGGACCTCCGCCATCCACCGCACGTACCAATCGAGCAATTCGTCGCTTCGTCCCTCGACCTCGAAGGGCGAGTTACCGCCCGTGACTTCGCCGACGCGGGCCACGTCGAGCTGCTGCGTGAAGGACTCGTCGCCGATGGTCATCGTGAGCGTGTAGCTGCCCGGTTGAGCGAGAGGAGCTCCGCCACCCGCTCCCCCGAACCGACGGAACAGGCTCTGCATGTCCCCGCCAGGTGCGATCAGGTCGGCTAACTGCCGCATCTGGCCGAAACCACCCCGGCCACCGCGACCACCGCCGGCTGCCGATTCGCCCGGACGGTCCCGGAATGCTTCGGGATCACCGCCGAAGCCGCCTCGGCCGCCGCCGAAGCCTCGACCGCGACCACCGGGGAAGCCCGTGCCCTCGCCGGTGAAGCGCTGGATGATCGGGGTCAGCGTCGCTTCGTCCCAACCCTCGGCGAGCAGCGAGTCCTGAACCACCAACGCCCGTTCGCGCCGCGTCTCCTGCTCGCGCTGCTCGTAGCGTGACGGTTCGGCCGCGGGCGGAGCTTCTCCGCGCATGTTCCAGCTCACCCGGTTGAGGCCAGCGTCCGCCGGGCCGCGAATGCTGCTGAATACCTCTCCGTCGGGCCCCGTCACGGTGATGGTGACCTGCGCCCCACCGCCGAAACCGCCGCGGCCCTGGCCCCGGCCAGCGCGCCCCGCTCCGCCTCCTCGGCCGGCACCGCCACCCCCGCCCGCGCGTGCGCCTCCGCGGCCCGCGGATCGCACCGCTTCTGCCAGTTCGTCCGTGAGGTAATACGTGACCTCGGCGTTGCCGCCGGGGGTCGGCCGCTGCCAGAACTGCTGACCGACCGACCCACCGCCGCGCGCCGGATAGCCGAACTGGAATGCCGGCTTGGGCGCAAAGAGCGCGCCGTCCACGAGCACGGCGTCGCTCAGGTGCTGCAGCGGCGCGATATCGACGATCCAGATCGATCGACCGTGCGTGCCGGCGACCAGCTCCTTGTCGCGCGGATGCACCTCGAGGTCGTGAACGGGCACAGCGGGGAGACCCGTCATGAAGCGCTGCCAACTTCCACCACGATCCGTCGAGACGTAGGCTCCCACGTCGGTGCCGACGAACAACAGGTCGGGGTTGATCGGATCTTCTTCGACCACGTGCGCGAAGTCGACGGAGCCCGTTGGAAGGTCTGAACTGATCGAACGGAACGACACGCCGTTGTCGTCGCTCACTTGCACGTACGGCGTGAAGTCGTTGGTGCGATGTCCGTCGAAAGTCACGTAGACGCGGCGCGGATCGTGATTCGACGCCTTCACCCGACTGACGTAGCTGCCCGGCGGAACGCCGTCGAAGTTCTCTGTGAGCTCGGTCCAGCTGCCGCCGTCGTCCTCGGTCATCCAGACGCGGCCGTCGTCGGTGCCTGCGTAGAGGCGACCCTGCTGGAGCGGTGACTCGTCGAGCGCGACGATCGTCGCATAGGTCTCGGCGCCCGTGACGTCCGGCGTGAGGCCGCCCGTCGTCCGGGAGCTGACCCTGATCTTCTCCGGATCCGCATAGCTCAAGTCGGGGGAGATCGGGACGAGCGTCAGACCCCCGTCGGTGCTCTTCACGACGGAGCTACCGGCTGCATAGAAATGGTCGCGATCATGCGCGCTCTGCAGGAAGGGCGTGTTCCAATTCCAGCGCATGATAGACGCCACAGAGTCCGCGCTCGCGCGCTGGCGCAGCGCCAGGACCCGAGGATGATCTTCCAAGAGGCCATCGTCTTCCATGAGCGCGAGAATGCTGTCCTGCCTGGTCAGCCACAGCGAGCGCCACTGGGGCCTCTGTAGCGACTGTCGCTCCCCGGTCGCGAGGTTCGACCGGCCCATGTTTCCGCCCTGGGACTCGGACCAGACGATGTTGGAATCCACGGGGTCCTGGGCGCTGACGAAGCCGTCGCCGCCGCCGATGGACGCCCAATGGTACGCACTGATCTGACCGTTCGAGAGGCGACTCGGTCCGCACCAGGTGCCGTTGTCCTGAAGCCCGCCACAAACGCGGTAGGGCACGTCCATGTTCACGCTGATGTCGTAGAACTGGCCCATCGTTACGTGGTTCAGATAAGACCAGTTGCCGCCCTTGTCGTAGGTGATCGCAACGCCACCGTCGTTGCCGGTCACGATGCGGTCGGGATCGTTGGGATCGATCCACATCGCGTGATGATCCACGTGGACCTGGTTGGTCGTCGTGCCGTAGGTCTCCCCGCCGTCGGTGGAAACCTGAACCGGAGTGGACGAAAAGTAGACGCGATCCGGGTCCAGGGGGTCGACCCTCACCTGCGAGTAGTAGAACGGGCGCGTGTTGACGTCGTTCATCTTCTGCCAAGACTCGCCACCGTCCTCGGAGCGATAGAGACCGTTGCCGGCGAAGCCCGTCGACTCGCCTTCCCCGCGGGCCTCGACCAGCGCGTACATGACGTTCGGCGTGCTCTGACTGATCGCGAGGCCGATGCGCCCCTTCTCGCTGGTCGGGAAACCGTCACCCTCGACCTCTGTCCAACTGTCGCCGCCGTCGACCGTCTTCCACAGGCCCGATCCAGGTCCCCCGGACTGGAGGAAATACGGGCCGCGCACGCGCTGCCAGGCAGCCGCCCAAAGCACGTCGGGATTCTCGGGATGCATGATGAGATCGACGAAGCCCGCCTCGTCGCTGATGAACTTCACCAGGTCCCAGCTCTCCCCCCCGTCGCTGGTGCGGTAGAGGCCGCGCTCGGGGTTCGAGTCCCAGATATGGCCCAACGCCGCTACGTAGACGATGTCCGGGTTCGTCGGATGCACGATGATGCGCGCGATTACCTGGGTTTCTTCGAGCCCCATGAGCTGCCAGGACTCACCGGCGTCGGTCGACTTGAAGATGCCGCCACCGGCCGAAATCGAGTTGCGGGAGTCCTCTTCGCCCGTACCGGCCCAGATGATGTCGTGGTCGGACCGCGAGATCGCGAGGTCGCCCATGGAGATCACGCGCGTCTGGTCCCAAACCTGTTTGAACGTGGTGCCGTTGTTGGTGGTCTTCCAGATCCCGCTTCCGGCACCCGCGACATAGAACGTCTTGGAGGGGCTCGGCAGCCCTTCGACATCGGTCACCCGGCCACCCATGTTGGTGGGTCCGATCTGCCGCCAGCGGAAGTCGTCCATCATGTCGCCAAGAGGCTGGGTCAATTGTGCTTCCAGACCCGGAGTCATGAGGGCCAAAGCCAACCCCGCGATCGTCGACGCCTGAACTCGCATGCATTTTCATCCGATGAAATGACAGCCGCCTCTTAGGCGGGAGGGGCGCAATGTGTGGCGCGCTCAGTGCCAGAGACAAGCGGGAGGGAGGCTTTGTTACAACCTCAAGGGAGACGTGCGATGATCGTTGAACACCGAACCATCGAATGCAGCACGCGGGGCCACGACCACATCGTCGACCTGACCGGCCAGGTCGGGGCCGCCGTGACTGAATCGGGCGTAACCCGCGGGCAGGCGGCACTGCTCGTGGAGGGCTCCACAGCAGCCCTCACCACGCTCGAGTTCGAACCCGGCCTCGTGAACCACGACATCTCGGCGGCGCTCGAGGGTGTCGCCCCCAAGGACGCTCGCTACGAGCACGAGGAGACGTGGCACGACGACAACGGACACAGTCACGTGCGGGCGTCCCTGGTGGGCCCGTCCCTGGCGCTTCCAATCGTCGACGGACGCGTGCCCCTGGGGACCTGGCAGCAGATCGTGCTCATCGATTCGGATACGCGTTCGAGGCGACGGATCGTTCACATGAGCATTGTCGGCGTGGAGGTGTGAGGGGATCTGCCCCGGCCTAGTCCGTGCGCAGCGCGTCCACAGGGTCCACCCGGGTCGCCCGCGTCGCCGGGATCCAGCTCGCGAGCATCACCGACAACGCCAGCAGGAGGGCCACGGCGACGAACCTGGAGATCTCGAGCGTAGCGATGCCCACCATGCCGGCAGCGAGTAATCGGCCCCACCGTACGCGACGGCAAAGCCGATCCCCACACCAACGGAAGCCAGGAGCGCACTCTCACGCAGGACCGAGGCTCGCACGGCAGCGGAGGTGGCGCCCATCGCCATTCGCACGCCGATCTCTTGCGTTCGCTGAGACACCGAATACGGGACGAGCCCATACACGCCGCTCACCGCGAGGGCGAGGGCGAGGGCGAGCGCCCCGAACGTGCCGAAGAGCGTCGTCAGAAAGCGGATTCCGGCCAGGTCGGCGTGGTGAGCGTCGCGCAGCGACTGCAGAGCCTCGAGCGCGATGTCGGAGTCGAGCTCGCCCATGGCCTGACGACCGACCGGTATCATCGCGTTGGGATCGTCCGCGGTTCGCACCAGGAACGCCATGGACGCGCGAGCGGACTGGGAGCGCGGCACGAGCACGAGTGCAGATCGCTGCGCGCGCGAGACACCGGTGAACTGCAGGTCCGGGACGACGCCGACGACGGTCCGCGGCAGGTTCTCGTCGTAGAATGAACGAATCCGCTTGCCGACGATCGACTCGTTCGGCGACATCTGTCGGGCCAAGCGCTCGTTGACGATCGCGACCAAATCCCCGTGTCCTGCGTCGTCCACCGTAAACCCCCTACCCTCGCTGAGATCGACACCCATCGTCTCCAGGTATCGCGGGTCGACCTCCACCCAGCCCGCTCCGTATTCGGTACCCTCAGGAGGTGCCGCGGCCCCGTCGAAAATGAAGCTTCGGAACAGTCCGAAGCCACCGGCCCCTAGAGGAAGCCGCGAAGTGCTCGTCGCAGCGAGGATGCCGGGATGCCGTTGTAGCCGGGCGATTGCTTCTTCGTAGTACGCCTCCACGAGGGCTTCCTCCCCGTACCTCGAGCCAGGCAAACGCCTCGTGAACCAGAGCAGATTGGACGCCTCGAAGCCGGGGTCCGTGCTGATCTGGCGTTCGAATCCCCGGATGGTCAGCCCGGCGCCCACAAGCAGCGCGAACGAGAGGGCGACCTCGGCCACTACGAGGCTTCGTCTACGGCGCGTGCCACTGCGACCGGGACTGGCCTGTCCACTCCCCTCCTTCAGGGACTCGGCCACCGAGGTGCGCGAGGCGCGTAGCGCCGGAATGAGGCCGGCCATGAGCGCGGCCAGCAGGGTGACCCCGAGGGCCCACGGTCAGAACGCTGGGATTCAGCTGGATCTCGCTGAGCCTCGCGATTTCGGGCGGAGCCACCTGCAGTAGCCTCTGAAGCCCGACGTGCCCCAGTACGACCCCCACCCCTCCACCCAGCGGCGCCAGCACCGCCGTCTCACCAAGCAGGATCCAAACGAGCCGTCCGCGCTTCGCGCCTAGAGCGGCGCGCAGAGACAACTCCCGCGTTCGCGACCAGGCGCGCGTGAGCAGGAGCCCGGATGCGTTCATGCAGGCGGTGAATAGTACCAGGAAGACCGCCGCGCCGAGCAGAGCGAAGAGGGCGCCGACTCTCTCGCCGCCGGTAGAGGCGCGTAGCCTAACCGCGATCGCCTCCATGCCCTGATCGCGTTCGTCGACGCCTTCTGCCGAAGAGATCGCCTGAGCGACGGCGCGGACCTGGTCCGACGCGGTGCGTACCGTGACTCCTGGACGCAGCAGCCCGATGACCTGCCACGTGTGGTTGGATCGAGCGTCCGCATAGTCGGGCACGGAGCCGCCCCACTGCAGGGGTGTTCAGACCTGGGCCCCACTGGGCCACCCCTGCCCGTCGCGGACGACCCCGATCACGGTGTATGGAACGCCGTCCAGGCGCACGGTCCGCCCGACCACGGTCGAGTCTCTGCCAAACCGCCTCGCCCAAAAGCTCTCGGCGAGCACGGCGGTGATCTCGTTTCGGGGGTCGTGGTCGTCGGCGTTGAAGACGCGACCCAGATGCACCGGCGAGCCGAGCGTCTGAAAGAACTCTTCGTGCACCGCGATCGACTGAACCCGCTCCGGCTCACCCTGACCGGAGACATCCTGGCTGCGTGGCGTGTAGAGCGTGGACGCCTCGAACAGGTCGGTGCGGGCCGCGAAGTCCGCGTAGTCCGGGTAAGACACGCTGAATCGATCGAACCCGCGTGAGACGTGCGTGCTGTGGATGCGCACCAGCCGACCTTCGTTCTCCAGCGGCAGTGGCCGCAGCAGCAGGGCCTCCGCCAGGCTGAAGATGGCCGTCGCGGCACCGATGCCCACCGCGAGCGTCGCGACCACGAGCGCTGAAAAGCCGGGCCGCCGGGAGCGCGCGCGCGCCGAGTGCTTCAAGTCCGCCAGGTATCCCGTCATCGTCATCTCCCTCCGCCTCAGGTACATCGCGTGTGTCAATGAGCCCCAGGCGAAGCCCGTGAGCCCTCGCCTACCGGTCTCCCTCTTTGCACCGGTGCTCGACCTCCGCGACCCATTGCCGCACCCAGGCGGGCCTGCGATGGGCCGGCACCAGGAGGGGGGCCAGCCGGATCACCGAGCGGACGGATAAGGGCACTCTGTTGCTCATGCCGGTTTCACCGCTCGGGGGTGCACCACGCCGTCGATGGTGAGCGGCGCGAGCGCCTTGTAGCGCCCCAGGCTTTCGATCAGTTGACGCTTTCCGTCCTCCGTGATCTCGAAGTAGCGTCGTGGCGGCCGCTTCTCCTCGTGGGCGACCGCGGCATCCTCCCAACGCGAGCGGGCCAACCCGGCGCTCTCGAGTCGCTCGAGCGCAGGGTAGACGGTCCCGCTGGTGAGCCCGGTCTGCTCCATGAGATCGAACCCGTAGCGATGGCCGCGCGCCAACGCGTGTAGGACCATGACCGTGCCGACCGACAGTGCAGTCGTTGCCATCCGTTCGCCCCCGAAGACCTCGGTGAAGTATCATATATTGTTATTCAACATATAGAGACGCACGCACGGCCGAAAAGGTTTCACGTCGTTTCTGCCTGTGCGAACGGGTGGTACGATACCGACCCGCACCCCCGCAGGAGTTGCCGCATGAAAGCTGTACATCTGCGTCGGCACGGTCCCCCCGAAGTGCTGCGTATCGAGCAGGTACCCGACCCTACGCCCGGCGACGGTCAGGTTCTCGTGCGAGTCCAGGCCGTGGGGCTCAACTACGCCGAAGTCCTGTCGCGGAAGGGATTGTATGGCTGGGCGCCGGGGCGCCCGTACATCCTCGGCATGGAGGGCGCCGGAGTCATCGAGGCGTTCGGGCGAGGAGTGGCGGGGCGCGAGGTCGGTGAGCCGGTTCTGTTCGGCGCACAGTGCGGGTCCTACGCCGAGCTGATCGTGGTCGACTCGGCTGCGGCCTTTCCGGCGGTTCCCGGCTTCTCCCTAGACGAAAACGCGGCCTTCGGCGTGAGCTATCTAACCGCCTGGATCTGCCTGATGGAGATGGCGAGGCTGCGTACCACCGACCGAGTACTGGTCACCGCCGCCGCCGGAGGCCTTGGCACGGCCGCCGTACAGGTCGCCAGCAAGTTCGGCTGTGAAGTGATCGCGCTGGCGGGGTCGGACAAGAAGCTGGAAAAGGCGCGCGAGCTCGGGGCGAACGTCATGGTCCGCTATGGAGACTCAGAGTTCCCCCAACGTCTCGCGGAGGCGGTGGGCCCTGCCGGCGTCGACGTGGTGCTCGAGACCGTCGGGGGCGACGTCTTCGCCGCGTGTGATGCCGTGGTGGCCCCCTTCGGCCGCATCGTCGTGGCGGGCTACGCGGAACTCGACTACAAGCTCTGGAACCCCCTGTCCTTGTGGCGGGCCTGGAACGGTAGGCCGCGCATGAGGCTCGAGTCGATGCTCAGGGGCTCCAAGGGCCTGCTTTCGGCGCACCTCGGGTACTTGCTGCAGGATGCCGCGCTGGTGAAGCGGGTCTGGAGCGATCTCTCCGCGTTCGCGGAGGAGCACACGATCCGGCCGGTGGTCGGGCACGTACTCACGTTGGACGAGGTGGCTGCGGCGCATAGGCTGATGGAGTCGCGAGCGAGCGTCGGCAAGATCGTACTGCGGGTCTGACGAGACGCGGGCCTGGCGTCAGCTCGCGGCCAGGAAGTCCACCACCGCCTCGAGCCACGCATCCGGCCGCTCCAAGTGGACCGCGTGCCCCGCGCCCGGCACGACGAAGAGTCGGCCGTTCGGCAGCGCCGCGGCCATTCGCTCTCCGATGGCCACGAACTTGGGGTCGAGCGCGCCCACCAGGATCAACGTGGGCACCCGGAGGTCGGGCAGTACCTCCCAGAGCGACGGCATCGTACCGGTGCCTAGCCCACGGAGCGCACCCGCCAGACCAGCGACCGAGTTTCGCAGGCGCCCGGAGCGCTGCCGCGCGCGCACGCCCTCGGCGAGCTCGCTCTGCGTCTCGAAGATCGGGAGCCGTTCCCAACCGTCGACGAACGCCTCGACGCCATCCCGCTCGATGGAGCGCGCGATGTGCGCGTCCGATTCGCGGCGTCGGAGCCGCTCGCTGGCACTCTCCAGGCCCGGGGACGCGGACTCGAGCACGAGGCGCGCGACGGCGTCCGGGAATCGCGCCGCGTAGTGCAACGCGATCCTCCCACCCATGGAGTACCCAAGCAATCCGGCGGGCCAACGCCCGGCCTCGCCCACCATGGACAACGCGGCGTCCAGCGAAAAACGCTCCGTGTCACTCTCGGTCGCGTTTCGCCCATGCCCGGGAAGATCGACCAACACGGGCGGACGCCCCGCCGAGGCCAGACCATCCACCAGGTGCTGGCCCCACGCGTGTGACGATCCTGTGAAACCGTGCAGCAGCACGGGATAGCGTGTTCGGACCGGTCGTCCCCTAGATGCGTTGGTTGTCCGCGCGCCAGTTCTTCACGGCCTGCTTGACGGCTTTCCGGTCTGCAAGATCCCCTTCCAGAATGCGCCGCGCGAGGTCGGCGACCTCATCGTCGGGAGCGAAGCGGAGCCCGATCAAAAGGTCCGTGCTGATATCGTCGATGCGACCGTGCTGGTCTTCCGGAAGCAGCCGGTGAAGGCGCATCTGCTCCTCGAGGCGAATCAGGCGATCCTGGACGCCGAGCGGGAACAAGCGCGCGTGTAAACCCATGCTCACGGCGCCGAGCATGAAGAACGCTAATACGAGCCGTTCGACAGTGAAGTCCGTGACGGCCAAGAACACGAAGTAGAACATCGGTACCATGATCATCAAGGCGAGCGAACCGTGGAACACCGGCAAGAGTTTGGCGTGGTTGTCGAAGCTTTGATCGGGCTGGCTCATTGAATCCTCAACTGTAGTTGTTTTTGAAACACACGAGGCACCACGCTTCCAGATTCCAGAGTGCGACCCCTCCCGCCTCCGTCCTGTAGTAGATCTTCAAGTCGTCATCCCGCAACCCCCGAGGACATCACCCGCCCTTCCGGTGATTGCGGCAATTCTCGCTCAAGCACTCGCAGCGACGCCCCGATCTCTCGAGCACCTCCGTGCGCATCTCTTCGGTGATTTCCATACATGTACTCTCGTGGGGGGCAAGGTCAGCGTCATCAATCGGCAGGACGAAACCTTTTTGCAAGATCCGCTTGTCCGCAGGCCAAGGCGCCACCGCAGAAGGGCGACGGGGTGACCAACTACGCGAGAGGGCAGTCTGCTGTGATGGGCGGCGTCTCGGCCCGACCACCTCACTCTTCCGCAGGACTCGATGACGGATCCCAAACACCTCCCCCGGCTCTATGGCGAGAAGGAGATCGGCAACATCCTGAAGCGCGCCACCGAGCTGCAGCACGAGGAGCCGTCGGCACCGTCCGCGGACAGAATGACGCTGCAAGAGCTCCAGGACATCGCGCTGGAAGCGGGCATCAACCCCGCATTTCTGCGCCGCGCGGCCCAAGAGATCGACACGGGGGCGATTGAGATGTCCACCTGGGGGAAGGTGGTCGGAGACGAGCTCCTGCTCGTCAGGGAGATCACCTTGCCGGGCGAGGTTCGAGCCGAGGGTTTCGAGCGCGTCGTCGAGGTCATCCAGCGGGAGACACGGGAGCATGGACAACCGAGTCTGTTCGGGCGCACCATGACGTGGCGAGCCGGAAATCCCAACAAGACCCGGACCATCCAGATCACGGTGCACTCGCGGGACGGTGAGACGTCGCTACGCCTGGAGGAGAACCTCTCCCAGTTCGCGGGCTCTCTCTTCGGCGGGGTCATAGGAGGCTTCGGAGGTGGCGTGGGACTCGGCGTCGGCTTGGGCGTCGGCCTCGAGGTACTCGGCTCCGCGCTGTTCGCGACCCTGTTCCCCATGGACATGGTCGGCCTGAGCTACATCGGGGCTCGTCAGATCTACCGCGCGGTCACCAAGGGTCGCCGCCGCGCCATGGAGCGGCGCTTCGAGCACGTGTTGGCCGAGGTGCAGGCCTGCCTTGTCGAAAAGGAACTGCCCTCGGGGGATCGCCCGCCGGAGCTGACGGCGGGTTAGGGCTGCAGACAACGGCCTGCGCCAGCCGAATGTTCGGTTGTTATTCGGTATCGCTCGATGGCCGGATGCGGACCTAACAGAAGAACGGAAGAGGACGACCATGTTGAACGGTGCCATGATGCTGCCTGAATTCGATGCCGAGTTGGCCAGCACACGCCGCATGTTCGCGGCAATCCCCGACGAGAAGCTCGACTTCAAGCCGCACGAAAAGTCGTTTTCGTTGCTGCATCTCGCGGCGCACGTCGCCAACCAGCCCAACAGGATCGGCATGACGCTCGCCACGGACGAGCTCGACCTCGCCGGGGGGTTCGAGCAACCGGATCCGAAGAACATGGCGGACGTCTCCGCGATTCTGGACGAAGCCGCCGAGGCGGCACGGGCGGCGCTCGAGGGCGCGACCGAGGAGGCCCTGGCGGCCACGTGGACACTCAAGACCGGCGACGAGGTGCACTTCGTCATGCCCAAGGGCGTGGTGCTGCGGTCGTTCGTATTCAATCACACGGTCCACCACCGCGCGCAGCTCGGTGTCTATCTTCGGCTACTCGACATCCCGGTGCCGGGCATGTAGGGGCCATCCGCGGACGAAACAATGTAGGGAAGCACCGGCGCCGTGCCCTGATCGCTCTCGGGGCACGGCCACGACCCTACCGCTGCAACGCCTCCAGGAACGCTTGCCCGTACCGCTCGAGCTTGGTCGGCCCGACCCCGGACACACCGAGCATGTCGGCATCGTTCCGCGGGCGCACCGCGGCCATCTCCCTCAGGACCTTGTCGCTGAACACGATGTAGGCGGGAACCCCCTGTCGGTCGGCCAGCTCTCTCCGTACCTCGCGAAGCGTCTCGAAAAGCGCTTCCTCCTCAGCGGAAACCGGGCCCGCGGTCGAGTGCACTGATGTGGCACGCTTGCGGCCAGTGCGCATACTCCCTCGGGGCAGGAACGGAGCCGCGAGCTCTTCGGCGGAAACCCCTGAACAGACGTCGCACGATAGGTCGCACGGAGCCATGATTTCGTCGAAGTGCGCCAGGATCGCCTGATGCCGGCAGCGCCCGCCCTCGACCACCCGAAAGAGATCGACCGTCGCCTGCCGTTTGATATGCCAAAGCTCCGGATCATCGATGTCGTTGAGGAAACGCTCGTGCAGCTTCACGTCCGCCCACGAATAGAAGAGAACGCAGTCGCTTTCGAGCCCATCCCGGCCCGCGCGACCCATCTCCTGATACCACGACTCGATGTCCTTCGGCATGTCGCGGTGGATCACATAACGCACGTTCGACTTGTCGATGCCCATCCCGAACGCCACCGTGGCGACGATGACGTCCGCTCTATCGTGCTGGAACGCATTCTGGTTCGCCGCGCGCTGGTCGGTCGGCATTCCAGCGTGGTAGGGAAGCGCGCGCACCCCCTGCGCCCGCAAGAAGTCGGCGGTCTGGTCCACGCCCCGCCGGCTGAGGCAGTAGACGATGCCGCTCTGGCCCTCGTGACGCCGGATCAGCCCTAGAATCTCCTTGCGGGTATCGCCAGTCCCTTTCTTGCGACAACGAACGTGCAGGTTGGCGCGAAAGAAGGACCCTTTGAAGCCCGCCGGCTTCTTCATGCCGAGCTGACGCACGATATCGCGCGCGACGGTCCGCGTGGCGGTCGCGGTGAGCGCGAGAACCGGCACGTCGAGGCCGTCCTTCAACCGTTGCAGGCGTCGGTAGGAGGGGCGGAAGTCATGCCCCCACTGGCTGATACAGTGCGCCTCGTCCACCACCAGAAGCGAGATCGGGCACTTGTGGATGAAGTCGCGCAGGGTGCCATCGAGCGCTTCGGGCGCGAGGTAGACCAGCTCGAACTCACCGCGGCGCAGCGCCGACAGCCGACGCTGCCTCTCATCGAAGTCGAGCGAGGAATTGATCTCGGCCGCGCGAAACCCGAGTGATCGCAGCGCGTCGACCTGGTCCTTCATGAGACTGATGAGCGGCGACAATACCAAGACGGTCCCGTCCATGATTCGGGCCGGGAGCTGGAACGTGAGGGACTTGCCGGCTCCGGTCGGCATGACGGCGATGCAGTCTCGACCGGCGAGCACCGCGTCGACGACCTCCCGCTGACCCGGTCGGAAATCGTCGAAGCCGAATACGTCTCGCAGGACGGTGAGGGGATC
>Ga0066376_10000122_pt1 | contig 63778 bp, 61 predicted proteins | sample Knorr_S15_td_Bot_FD_77009 | JGI IMG/M metagenome (GOLD analysis project Ga0066376, IMG submission 77009) | Marine microbial communities from Southern Atlantic Ocean transect - Knorr_S15_td_Bottom_ad_5009_LV_A | ecosystem: Environmental > Aquatic > Marine > Oceanic | place: Southern Atlantic...
AGGGGCCACGGGGGTGAAGAAATGACGCTCCGCTGCGACACGTACGAGCCCTATATGCTAGCCTGACATTTGGTCGTGACCCGGGTCGCCCGCAGGGCGGCCCGGGCGCCTCCTCCCATAGAGTGGAGACAACGTGATCCGGACCCCAGCAGTCGAGATCGCCCTCGTCCTTACCGTATCGAGCCTAGCTGGATGCGGCTTGGACCAGGCGCCTACAGGGGAAGGTTTCGTTCTTGGCGACTCGGCGTACGAGCTGACAGAGCTGGTGGCCCGCCTCAGGGAGGACGAGCAGAGCGTGTCGCTCTTCGGCATCTCAGGTATTGCGCGGACGCCGGAGGGCTTCCTGGTGACGGATACCAGAAACCAGCGGCTCGTTGCTCTCGGCCAAGACCTTCGCGTCTTGCGGACGATCGGCGGGCCCGGAGAGGGCCCTGGCGAGTACGGAATGCCGACCAAGCTCGTGCGTACCGCTGAGCACATCGTCGTGCTCGACGAGGGACATGGACGTGCGTCGTACCTCGAGCCGGATGGAAGCTTCGCCCGCAGCGAGCCCATCTCGGGGAACCCGACCGACATGGTTCTGCACCCGACGCTCGGGCTCATGGCGAACGGCGGCATGATTCACGGTCACCAGCTGGATTACCGGGTCGATCATCGACTGGTTGGCTTCGGGCCGGTTCCGGCGGAGTTGACCATGTACGACGAAGGCTCGCTGCTCCTGTCGAACAGCCGGACTGCTGTCACGCCGGACGGATCAGTCCACGTGCTGGACGCGCAGGCGTTTGTCTTGGTCAGCTACGGACCCGACGGAGTCCTATCCCATATCCTGCCACTCCCCGAGCCGATGCGTCGGGACCTCATCGAGAAACGAGCAGCCCGCATCGAGGACTTTGGGGGGGCGGGGTGGGTGATCGGCCTTAGCTTCTTCCGGCAGCTCACCTCGATGGACAATGGGCGCCTACTGCTTCTGGGGCGGTACGACGATTGGCTCGGTGTCGTGCTCGATCCGCAGACGCGCGTGGCTACACCGATCCTGATTCCGGGCGACGGCGACTGGGGATGGCTGGAAGGCGCAAGCGCCGGGCTCTTTGATGACGGTCGCCTCATCCTCACGCACCTGACCGAGGTCTCCATCATCGAAACCGCCTTGGTGAGCCGCTCCAGTGGGGACCATTGACCGCGAAACGCTCACTACGCAGCGTGCGTAGGGCCTGAAAACGGAATTCGGGTGAGTCTGGAGAGATATGATGAGGACGTTTGCTACACTTTCGATCGCCGGCGTCTCGACGGTGGTCCTGCTGAAGCTGCTCGCGACGCTCATGCTTCCTTTGCTTGGCGCGTTGTTTGGTCTATTCGCGATGGCGTTGAAGTTTAGTCTGATCGCAGGGGTGGCCTTCTTCGTCTACTCCCTGGTTCGTCGACGGAAAGACGAGCAGACGGCCTGACGTAGCCGCAGCTTCAGCCTCCGGGCACGATCGGCTCGTCCCCCGCCTTGGTTATCGAATCCCCGGCTGGGTTGAAGAACGACTCCGAGGCGCTTCGCGCTAGATCGTGAGTCCGATGGCCCGAGGCCATCGCGTCATCGCCGCGAGCCCCAGCCTCGATCTGCGCCGCGGACAGGCTGACCTGATCCGCCGGGAAGCCAAGAAACACGCGGGCTTTGGGCCATTTTTTCCCTTGACGCTCCTAGATAGGTCGCTTACCGTTATTTAACTGTGACACGCAAGGCCCGGAAACACTTGATTTAATGCGGCTTTCCGAGGGATTTGAAGCGGAATTAGAGAGAGCTCTCCCGGCCTGCACGAAGGGCGGCTGAGGCCGCGACATCTAACCCATCCTAGTGACAGGAGCAGCCAGATGAACAAGTCGGATCTCGTGGACGCCCTCGCTGGCGCGACCGGCATGACCAAGGCGGATGCATCACGCGCTGTTGATGCGCTATTTGCCTCGTCCGGCGGCATCATCGCCACGGCTCTGCGTGGCGATCAGCGTGTGCAGATCACCGGTTTTGGCACGTTTGAGGCCAAGCACCGGAAGGCCCGCATGGGCCGCAACCCGCGGACGGGTCAGACGATCCATATCGCGGCTACGAAAACCCCTGGATTCCGCGCAGGTAAAGGCCTAAAGGATGCGGTCAAGGGGCTGTAAAGCATGATAAGGGTGGGCTGACTCGGCCGGTTCCGCGCCGGTCGGCTACCGACCCTGATGAAGAGGCCACGTCACTTCTGTGACGTGGCCTCTTTTGCTTGAGAGCACGGGCCTTCAGCCTGGGCGTGGACCCTTGCGTTCGGTCCGCCCACCACGCTTCTGTCGATCGAAGTCAGCCCGGACCGCTCGGCCGCAGATCGTCGTTCCGTTCAGCGCCGCAATGACCTTCCTGGCTACGACGTCGTGCACCTCGACCACCGAATGGCTCTCTTTGATTTCTATGCGCCCAACCGCGTCTCCGGGGACGTTAGCCTCGCTCGTAATCGCCCCGAGAAGATCCCCTGGCCTGAGGCCGTCACGGTCGCCGACGCCAAAAAACAGCTTTGCCCACGCCGGCTCAGCGGCGGGGCTATTGTGACTTATCGGGGCCTCGGACGGAGTCGTAGGGGTGCGTTTGCGGAGCATCGCCAGGGCGGCTGCCGCGACCTCCGCCGGATCGTACTCCTCGAAGAGAGGTTCGAGGGCCAGCATGTACGGAGCGATGTCCTCCTCGGCCAGGGCCGCCCGAATCGAATCGTGGATCGCGGCGATTGGGCCCGCGCTCCTCTTCTCTTCGGGTGGGAACGGCTCAACCTCGTATCCGGCCTGCCGCGCGATCGCCCGGAGATGGGGGATCTCACGAGCGAGCACGACCGCCACGCCTCTGTCGGCCAGACTGTGCCGCCGGTCGAGCTCGTCGGGGCTCGTGGGGGCGTCACAGCTCACGACGGCCACGTCGGCGTGTTCGGAGGCGGCTTGCTTGGCCGCGATGGGATCTACGCCGAGCCAAACGGGCACGTCTGTGTCGCCCGGGGCACCCGCGACGAACCCGTGGAGCGTGAGGTAGTCGCCGACATCGGCCGCCCGATCCTCGCTCCGGCAGTACAGCAAGACGTGACGAGCCCCGCCGTCCAGAACGCTCTGAACGACATCCAGCGCGGCGTGCTCTCGCGGCTCGGGCGTGATCCTGAATCGAACCATGCCGCGTTTGCGTCCGTCTGCGACGGTCAAATCCACCGCGGGTAGCTGCACAGCCCGTCTGACGTGCCGTTCCACGAAGTCCTCGACACCGGCCGTGAGGGGTAGGGCCGTGACCACGCGCTGGGCATCTGTGTTCAGGTACTCGATCACCCGCTCGATATCTCCGAAGCCCCCGAATTCCTCGAACCGGGCAGCCTGGTCGATGACCAGGGCCTCGACGCCGTCGAGCGACACCGCTTTTGCGGTACAGGCTGCGAGCACGTCGGCAGGGGTGGCGAAGAGCATCGTCGCGTGGCCAGGTAGCACCCAGTGGCTTCCCAGCGCCGCGACCGTGTGTTCCATGCTCGACGCGAGCAGAGCCATGGATTCGGCCAGCGTCTCTGCGCGATCCCGCGAATGCGTCAGTACGAGTGCCCTGGGCGCCCCGTCTGCAGGTGAGATCCGGTCGAGGATGCCCGCCCCCCAGCACACCATGACACCACTTCCCGGTCCGGCCGCGAGCACGATGTTGTTTCCGCGCCGCACGACTGGAATCGCCGCCTGCTGAAGCGGAGTCGGCTCCTCGATGCCCTCGGCCGCGAGAGCTTCGACCAACTCAGGCGCGAGCCCGATGTCTTCAAAGGATTCCAATGGATGCGCCGCTCAGGTGGGCTCGCCAAAGCCGGGGCCGCCACGGTCACCCGGCTCATAAGGCATGCGATTCAAGAGTCTCTGCACCTCGTAGTCGAGGCGGGATGTCCGCAGTCGGTCCGTGGTCGCCACGACCTCTGTATACTGCCCGTGACGATGCGCCGTGATGGTGACCGTGCCCTCCTCGCCATCGTACGTGGCGCTGTGGTCGGACGCCTCGCTGAGCGTCAGGCCAACGAGCTCGGGGAGGAAATCCTCGGCCTCCGCCAGAACCTCGCGAGGTGCATGTGCCGTTTTGCGCTGGTATCCGGCCATTTCTCTTCGGTAACTATGTGAACGGGACTCGATCCGACTACGGGGCGGCTAGAAAGGTGCCGATGGCCGTCTGGTTGTGAAAGCCCTGAAGCCGGTTCGTGCCCATCGTGAGCACGGGAGGGCTTTCAATCTCGTCGAGACGCGCCCCCTCGAGGACCTGCATGACGTCCTCCTCGTACCGATCCACGTCCAACACCGCCTTGGTCTCGGTGAGATCCAATCCCAGCGATTGTCCCAGGCCGACGAGCACGTCCACCCTGCCGATGTCCCTTCCGTCCATGAAGAACGCGGCGAAGAGAACGTCGAACGCACGGTCGGCGACGTCCCCCTCCAGTGAGCCGACGTGCGTGAGTAGCTCGTGGGCCTTCCGGGACGACGGCACGAGCGTAGGGCGCACCAGGCTGACCCTGCGCACGTCCAGAAGCGATTCGGCTTCGGCCCAGCGGCCGGTCCAGGCCGGGTCGTCGACGTCGGTGAGCTCGGCCGGGGCTGGGCGAACCTCGAGAGGGAGTCGTCGGACCCGCATGCCACGGCTTTCCTCGACCTGCCGCACCTCCAGATGCATCACGAACGACAACGGATCCACGACGTCCACGTAGAGGCAGGGGGAGGGGGCGGTCATGGCCGGGAAGGTGACCGAGACCATCGCAGCCGGCCAGCCCGCCACGCTTTCTCCGGATCGGAGCTCACCCCATATTCGGTGGCCGTGCCGTGAATCAGGGGAATGTCATGTCGTTCAGCCCGAACATCGAGAAGCTCAAGCCGTCCGCCACCATCGCGGTGAACACGTTGGCCAAGCGGCTGGCTGCCGAGGGTCGGGATATCGTCAACCTCGGTGCCGGCGAGCCCGATTTCGATACGCCTGTGTTCATCGCCGACGCCGCTGTGGAGGGCATCCGTGCTGGGCGCACACGCTACACGCCTCCAGCCGGCATTCCTGAGCTTCGCCAAGTGATCGCAGACCGCCTGAGCGAGAGGGCTGGCCGTCGCCTCGACTGGAATGGGGTCGTCGTCACGGCAGGCGTGAAGCAGTCGCTATTCAACACGTTCTTCTCGCTGTTCGGACCGGGCGACGAAGTTGTCATCGCCGCTCCATATTGGACGACCTATCCCGATCTGGTCACAATCGCTCGAGCCGAGCCGGTCGTGGCGTTCGGCGCAGAGGCCAACGATTTCAAGATCGTGCCTTCGGATTTGGAACCGGTTGTCACGGAGCGGACGAGGGGTTTGGTCCTCAACACCCCCTGTAACCCCACGGGGGCGATCTACTCGTTGGAGGAACTGGAGACGATCGCGACATGGGCGCGCGACCGGGGCATCTGGATCATCAGCGATGAGATCTATCGCAACATCTGGCATGACGGTGACGGGGTTCCAGCGCCGGGCCTGCTCGATCTCCCGCAGTCATCACTCGGCGACTTCGTTCTCGTGGACGGCGCCTCCAAGAGCTATGCGATGACGGGTTGGCGCGTGGGCTTCTCGTACTCCAGTGCCGAGGTGGCGAAGAAGTTCAGCGCCCTGCAGGGGCAGATCACGTCGAACACCTCGACGCCCGCCCAGGTCGCGGCACTCGAGGCGTTCGGCAACGTGGAAGCCGCCGACGCGTCGATCGCGGAGATGGGTGTCGCCTTCAGACGCCGCCGCGACCTCGTCGTCGCTCGCATGGAAGAGATGCTCCCAGGGGTGCCGTACATCCGACCTCAAGGGGCTTTCTACCTGTACTTCAAGGTCGACGGCCTCTTCGATGAGGAGACGACGGATGCGACTGCCTGGTGCTCGAGGCTACTCGAGGAGCAGGGGGTCGCTCTGGTTCCGGGCGCGGCTTTCGGAGACGACCGGTGGGTACGAATGAGCTTTGCGGCCGCCGACGAGATGCTCGAGGAGGCGTTCAACCGGATCTCCGCGATGGTCGGGGCAGCCGCGGGGGTCTAGCGGTCTCGACACCAGCGAGCCGCAGGTCACGACAGCTCAGCTACTACACGACTGGCGGCTGCCAGCGACCCGGCCTCGTACGCGGCTCCGAACAGGTTCACGTGTACGATGAGGTAGTAGAGCTGGTAGAGATCGCGCCGGTATGCCTCGTATGCGGGCGAGATGGCGATGACCTCGTCGTAGGCGGAATAGAATCGGCGGTCGAAGCCACCGAAGAGCTCGGTCATCGCGAGGTCGACCTCGCCATGTCCCCGGTACACAGCGGGGTCGATCACGACTGGGGACCCGTCTGCATCCGCGAACGCGTTCCCGCTCCAAAGATCCCCATGGAGCAGCCCCGGGGGACCGACGTCAGCCACCGCGAGTGGAATGACGTCGATGAGGTGGTCGAGGACCTCGTCGGTCAGGAAGCCGCGGTGTCGAGCCTGACGGAGCTGTGGCACGATGCGGCGCTCGCTCCAGAAGTCGCCCCAATCGGATGCCGAGGTGTTGTTCTGATCGAGTGAGCCGATCCAGTTGTCGCGTTCCCAGCCGAACGTGCGCTCCCGTTCGGAAGTGTGGAGCAGGGCGAGCTCGGTTCCCAGTCGCTCGGAGTAGTCGGGGGCGGGCCGACCACTCGGCAGATATTCGAGCAAGAGCCACGAGGGCTCGTGGTTACCCCCGCCACAAGCGATGGCTTCTGGCACCCGCACAGTACCCGTGCGCGCCAGCGCCTCGAGTCCGTCGATCTCCGCCTCGAACATCCCGACCGGTGCCGACCCGTTCCATTTGACGAAGAAGTGGAGTCCGTGCTCGGTCTCGATTCGGGCGCCGTTGTTGATGCAGCCTCCGGAGACCGGCGAGGTGCCGACCACGGACCCCCCGCCGTGTTCGGTGAGCGCCTGATCGACCTGCCGCTTTACGAGGGCCGGGAGAGACAAGCTGGGAGAGAGTCCACGGCCGCGTTGCTCAGGCGGCGCGAAGTTCCTTCAGGAGACCCTTGCAGGAGCGTCGCACCATCTGGTAGACGTTTTCGAAGCCGCTCGCCCCCCCGTAGTACGGGTCCGGCACCTCATCTCCGTCGGAGCTGTCGTCGTCGAAGGCTCGCAGCAGCTCCACGGAAACGTCGCTCCCCGACGCGTCTCTCATGCGGTTGAGCGCACGCAGGTTTTCGTGATCCATGGCGATCACGTAGTCGAAGCGGTCGAAGTCCTCCTCTTGGACCTGTCGCGCTCGGGACTCGAGGTCGATGCCGTGTTGCTGCGCTATGAGGGTGGCTCTTCCGTCCGGGAGCTCTCCGACATGCCACGCTCCGGTCCCGGCCGAATCGATCTCGAATCGATCCTCGAGGCCCTCCTCTTCGACGAGGTGTCTGAAGACACCTTCGGCCAGTGGGGACCTGCAGATGTTGCCGAGGCAGACGAAGAGAACGCTCGTGCGTTCGGGCGCGTTAGAAGTCGCGTCCATCAGAGTGAGTTCGGCGGCTGGGGTAGGAGATGGACCAGTCGTGCCCACCTCATGACGCGGCCAACTTGCGGGCACGCTACACCCTTGGCAAGAAAGCTCGTTACCTTTTTTCGCGACTTCTTTTTCCTGCCTGCCGGCGCCGCTCTTCGGCCCGCTAACCGCTACATCGAGACGACCGAGTGGACGTCACCCGCTTCACCGAACTGAACCTCTCCGACGAACGCCTGGCCGCCGTCGAGGCGCTGGGATGGATCGTGCCGACACCGATTCAGGCGCAGGCCATCCCGGCCGGTCTCAACGGTATCGACGTGGTCGGCATCGCACAGACCGGAACTGGCAAGACGGGCGCCTTCATGATTCCCGCGCTGGAGCGGATCAAGGCAGGTGCAGGGCTTCAGGTCTTGGCGTTGTGCCCGACCCGAGAGCTGGCCCAGCAGGTCTCCGACGATGCCGCAGCGCTCGCGAGGGGGACCAGCATTCGTTCAGAGGCGATTTTCGGCGGAGTCGGATACGCCCCGCAGATCAAGGCGCTGGAGGACGGATATGAGATCATCGTGGCGACGCCTGGCCGGTTCATCGATCACATGCAGTCTAAGCGAGTCGATCTGAGCAAGGTCGACTACCTGGTGCTCGACGAGGCGGATCGGATGCTCGACATGGGCTTCCGCCCGCAGATCGAAGAGGTCCTTCGCGGCATGCCTCGGAAGCGGCAGACCATGCTTTTCTCCGCGACGATGCCGCATGGCGTTCACGACCTTGCGCTTCGGTTGACGCAGGACGCGATCTGGATCGAGGCAACACCGTCAGGGACCACAGCGGACGGGATCGAGGAGTCGTTCTATTCGGTGAAGCCGGAGATGAAGCCCGATCTTCTTCTCGAGTTGCTCAAGGGGCCGGGTTGGGATCACATCCTCATCTTCACGCGCACCAAGGCCGGCGCCGATGTCCTGGAGTCGCGGCTTCAGCGGGAGGGCATCAAGGCCGACGTGATGCACTCCAACCGCCAGATGAAGCATCGCACCAGAGCGCTCGAGCGGTTCGCCAGCGGCAAGGTCCGGGTGTTGGTCGCCACCGACGTCGCTCAGCGGGGGCTCGACGTGGAGGGCATCAGTCACGTCGTGAACTACGACGTACCGCTCGACCCCGAGGACTACGTGCACCGCATCGGTCGCACCGGCCGCGCCGGCGCCACGGGTAACGCGGTCACCTTCATCACCGCGGGCGACCTCGGCGCGCTGAAGAGCCTGGAGCACCGCCTCGGGCGCGTGGTACCGCGCATCCACCTGCCTGAGTACGACTATACGGGCGTCCCACAGACGGAATCTCGGGCGGCGGCGAGGCGAGGGCGGAAGTCGCGATCGCCAACCGGAATGGGCTCACGGTCCACGGACGATCTGTCGCCTGAAGAGCTCGAAGCGCTTCTCAACCCCGGCTCCTGAACAGCACGAGATACCGATGATCTTTCGCCGATACGGGACATCGTTCCACAGCGTCGATCTCAACTTCGACTCCAAGGCGTTAAGCGAGGTCGGGTTCCGTCGGAACCGTGAGGACTCGATCACCGTTGAGGACTTCGAAGCCTCGAGGACGCTGATCGAGACCCACGAGATCCTGGACGGGGCCGAAGGGGACGTTCAGGATCACACCGAGCAGGTGCTGCTCGACAAGCTGGAAAGGCAGATCGAGGCGCTGCGAGCGGCCCTTGGCGACGGGGAGATTCTGGTCGTCGAAAACGAGACGGGGCACGACTACCCGAAGACGAAGCAGACGACCTCCAACGTGATCGTCGAAGGCGAGAATCGCCTGCACTTCTCCTACACCATCGCGCCGGCGCTTCGGTTCGGGCGCTACGGGGCTGCCGGATAGCCCGAGCCGCGGGCACAGTAGCGCCGCAGCCGGCGCCGGCCGCGCCGCCCTGGCGAAACGCCGTCTAGCGGATCCCGACGGGCCGTCCGTCGAAATTCCACGCGGGGTCGATCGCGATGCCGAGGTGCGCTAGCGCGGTCGCGGCCACGTCCACGATGAAGGTCGAGTCGGTTATTGCTCCGGGCGCTGCTGAAGGGCCACTCACGAGGAAGTAGGTCGTGCGTTCCTCGTCGGTGTCTCCACCGTGGCCGCCGTCCGGGAGTCGACCGTGATCCGTGCTGGATATGATGAGCCAATCCTCGTCCGCGTAGGTCGCTCGTGAACGGACGGCCTGGATCAGGAGGCCGACGTGTTCGTCGGCGAGAGCCAAGGCCGCACGATACTCGGCACCGATCGAACGGTGTTCGTGACTCGTTTCGTCCGGATTGCCGAGGTAGACGAAGAGGGCGTCGGGGTCCGCCGTAGCGAGTCTCATCGTCGCCAACCGCACCGACTCGGCATCCGCCTCGGCCCACCCGAGCTCCGAGCCATCTAGAGCATGGACCACATCCACCTCGCGGCTGATCGGTGGACTGCCGTCCTCCGAGTAGACGAGGGGGAGCCAATCCGCGACCGCGAATGTCTCGAGCTCCGGGCGAAGTCGCTCGATGCGAGTGAGGAAGTCGGGAAAGTCCTCGTAGCGCGCACCTTCGAACGAATTGTCGGTGACGCCGTGCTTGTCGGGCCACACGCCGTTCAGGAATGAGGACCAGCCCGGGCCACTCACGGAAGGGAAGCCCGTGCGAGCCGTCGCGGTGAACGCTCCCTCGGCCGCGAGCATGTCGAGGTTGGGCGTCTCCACTTCGGCGAGCACGTCGGGGCGCACGCCATCGATCCCGATGACCAACACCTTGGGCGTCAGCGGTGCGTCGTCGGCACTTTGCTGGGCCGGTGCTCCGCATCCGAGTGCCAGCGCCATGGCCGCGAGTAGCGAGCAGCGTCTCGCAGGCCTGTGTCGTCTCTTGCTCAAGCGACCTCCGTGGTTGTGCCAGGTGTGCCTCACCCCCTCACTTTGGGGCCCGACACGAGAGGCAGCCAGGGCAGTGCCGATGTTCAGGTGGGCGGGTCGAGGTGGCCGAATGGCTCAGCGTGACGGCCTAGTCCCTGGTCAGAACGTCGCGCGGATCCACCTGCGTAGCCTTCCTCGCCGGCAGGTAGGCGGCGAGCGCCGATGCACCGCCGACGACCGTTAGCACGGCGGTCCACGTGAGCGGGTCGTTGGCGGTGATGACGTAGAGCGAGCTCTCAATCCACCGGGTGAGCACCCAAGCGACGCCGAGACCCAAAGCGGCTCCGGCCGCGCTCAAGCCCGTTCGCTCGCGAACGATGATGGCGCGAATGCCGTCCGGGTGGGCGCCGAGTGAAAGGCGGATGCCGATCTCGCGGAAGCGGCGTCGGACCTCGAACGCCGTAAGCCCGTAGATACCGATGATCGCCAGAACAAGGCCGACGACCGCGAAGCTCGCCAAGAGCTGAAGGTTGAAGCGCGGCTCAGCGACCGCTTGGTAGAGGTTGTCTTCGAGCGAGTGGATCTCCGGGACGGGCAGGCCCGGCGCGACTTCCTGAATCCGTGAGCGAATGCCGGCCGCCACGGTCGCGGGGTCACCCCTCTACACGGGCCACGAGTGTCATCACAGCCCACGGGATGTCGCGGTACAGCCGGTAGACCATGGAATGCGCTTCCCGCGCCAAAGCGACGTCGCGCAGGTCCTCCACCACACCGACGACGCGCAGGCGACTGCCTTCGGGGTCGCCCCACACCAGCACTCGGTCGATCGCGTCCTCGTCTCCCCAGGCCATGCGCGCGAGGGCCTGTCCGATGACGACTTCAGTGACGCTGCCGAGTCCGTCGCTGTCGACGAAGGTGCGACCGGACTTCAGTTCCATGCCCATCGCATCGAAGAACCCGGGGGTGACGGCTCTCCATGAGATCGGCGTGAAGTCTGCGGCTCGGTCGGGCAGCCGATCGGCCGGCGCCACGAAGCTTGAGAGGTTGTTGCCTGAGAACGGGGCAACCGGGGTGGCGCCGACCGCTACCACGCCGGGCAGCGAGTTCACGGCGTCCCACAAGCGAGGTACGAGCTCGCTTCGCTCTTGCCAGGGAAAGGCCTGGGTCGGCATGTCCAGGCGGACGGCGAGCGTACCTTCTGCCTCGAAGCCGGGATCGATGTTGGACAGTTCCACGAAGGATCGCATGAGCAGGCCGGTGCCGGCCAACAAAACGACGGTCATCGACACTTGAGCGCCCACGATCAGCGAGCGGAGCCGGCTGCCGCGATCGCTGCTGCCGCGGTGGGCCGAAGCGATCGAACGGTGAAGATCGCGCGACCGGAGCTGAACGATGGGCGCGAGACCACACACGAGGCTCGCCCCGGCGACGCTGAGTACGCACGCCCAGAGCGTTGCTCCATCGAGCGAGGCGTCGTCGAGCCGGGGGATGCGCGCGTGCCCCATGGTCTTCACGACCGGTACGGCGAACCTCGCAAAGAGAAAGCCCATGCCCCCTCCGATTGCAGCGAGCAACGCGCTCTCCGTGAAGAGCTGTCGCACGAGCCTGATGTGACTCGCGCCGAGTGCGGCGCGGAGGCCCATCTCACTTTCCCGTACCGTAGCCCGCACCATCAGGAGGTTGGACACGTTCCCGCACGCCATGAGCAGAAGGAGTCCCGCAGCCGCCAGCAGGATCCACCCGCTACGCATTGTCGCCTCCCCGATCAGGACGTCCTGACTGGTGCTTATCGTCGCGCTCCATCCCTGATGCACACCATGGGTCTCGCTTAGGCCCTTCTGAATGTTCTCGAGTTCCCCGAGTGCGGTGGCGAAGGTCGCGTGACCGGCGAGCCGCGCGACGACGACGAGGTAGTGGTCACTTCGATCCATGTTCGGATCAGCGCCGAGCGGGACGAACACCGGGATGTCTCCGGTTAGAATCTCCAATCGGTCGGGCATGACTCCGATCACCTCCACGAGGCGACCATCCAGGTCCAGCGTCGTGCCCAGCACATCGGGATCCACGCCGAAGTCGCTGCGCCACATGTCGTAGGAGATCAGCGCGACCGGCGCCTCCGACCCCGAGATGTCCTCCTCGGCAGTAAACATGCGGCCGAGCGCGGGCGGCGTGCCGAGCACGTCGAGTAGCTCGTGGCTCGTGCGACCGGTATTGATCGAGCGCGGCTGGCCCGGGCTCCGGAGCGTCGCGCCCCAACCAGTGAACGCTGCCATCTCGGTGAAGGACGTCGCTTGCTCGCTCCAGTCCACGAAGCCGGGCTCCGCCACCTCGAACCTCGCGCCTTCGGGCGTGAGCATCGATGCAAAAACGACCTGGCCGGGTTCGCTGAACGGGAGGGGCTCGAAAACCACGGCGTCGACCACGCTTACGATCGTGACCGTGGCACCGACGCCCAGCATGAGTGTGGCGATCGCGGTCATGGCGAAGCCTGGACTCCGCCGGAGCTGCCGCATGGAGTACGAGAGGTCCTGACGGAAGACGTCGAACCGAGACGCCCGAGACTGTTGACGCCGAGCGTGGGCGCGTACCGCCCTGCTCTCCGACTTGAGTCGATCCGTGTCGCCGAACTCGGCGCGCGCGAGATCGTGAGCGTTGTCTGCGGACATGCCTCCGGCCACCAATTCGTCCACGCGGTGGGCGACGTGGGCCGCAAACTCCGCCTCGAGTTCACTCTCCTCCCGGAGGCGCGCTGCTCGCGTCTCGTCGAGGGGGCTGTGCGCGCGCTTCATCCTGCTTTCTCTGGCGCTTCGGACATCACCCGTGCGACGGCTGCCACGTATTCATCCCAGCTCTTCCCCTGTGCCTCGAGCGCGGCACGACCTTCTGCGGTGAGCGAATAGAATTTCGCGCGCCGCTTGTTCTCGGAGAGCCCCCAGCTTGCCTCGATCCAGCCCCTCGCCTCGATCCTGTGCAGCGCAGGATAGAGGGCGCCTTCTTCCACTTGGAGTACGTCCCGCGAGGAGGCCTTGATCGCCCGAGCGATTTGATACCCGTGCTTCGGGGTGGCGGAGAGTGTGCGTAGCACCAAGAGGTCCAGCGTGCCTTGCAGTAGATCGAGCCTCGTCATCGTCCCGTCCCGGTGTCTTCTTCGAGAGGGAGCGAGCAGTGCTCCCATAAGATGTCGTGGGGAAGCTCACGCGCTCCCATAAGATGTCAAGGGGAGGGCCTCGCTGGAGTGCTCCGGAGGGAGGGAGGCAACCTCCCCGTCGTTCTCGTCCAAGACTCAGCTCACCGCGCGCTCCCCGTGGGAGGCACCCGGTTCCACAACGGGATGAGCAGCAGACCACCGACGAGGGCGGCGACGGAGAAGCCGTAGAAGAGCATGACGGTAGTGTCGGCGCCTGGGAACCAAGCCATGAGATAACCTGGGAGGGCGACGCCTAGGACCTGTCCGAACGAGCCACACCCGTTGATGAAGCCAGCTGCGCTTCCTGCGCCTTTCTTCGTCCCGAAATCGACGGCGGCGGTAGCGCTCAGCATCGAGTCCGGACCGTACAGGAACAAGCCGATCAAGAAGAAGGCGACGAGCATCCCCCAGGTGCTGCCCGAGCTGGTCAGCGGTCCGAACAGAAGAAGGACGATCGACAGGAGGAGAAGGCTGATCAGGCAGGCCGGAAACCGGCGCGCTTGGAAGAGCTTGTCGGAAACGAACCCGATGACGATCGGCGCTATGAGACCGGCCGCCTCGAACGCCGCCGGAGCCGTGGCTGCGAGGGCGAAGCTGTCGGAGGCGAGTCGCTGACTCGCGATGACAGGTCCCCAGAAGAGGATCGCGTACCGAGCCGGCTTCAACAGGAAGTAGACCAGCGCCATGACCAGCACAGGAGGACTACGGAACACTTTGCCGATGAGCTCCCAGGATCCCTCTTTCTCCTCATCGGGCGCGTCGCGGGCATCTACCACCGTCGTCGGCTCGCCGTGGTACTCCTCGATCTCTACGAGCCCGACATCTCGGGGTCGCTCGCGCTGAAGGAAGTAGAAGGGAATCGCGATCAGGAGAAGGACGGCGGCGCCCGAAAAGAAAGCCCATCGCCAATCGTCGAAGACCGAGTAGGCGACGTACCCGGCGAACGGAGACGCGACCATGCCGCCAAAGGCGTAGCTCGTGCACCAGAAGCCCATGACACGGCCTCTCTCCTTGGACGAGAACCAGAATGCCAGGTTCTTGGTCAGGGGCGCCCACCCGGTGGACTCGCAAAGGCCTTGAACGAAAAAGAAGACGCCGAGGAGAACGACCGTGGAGGACAGCCCCATGGCCACGGCGACAGCGCTCGACGCGAGCATCCCGCCGAGCACCACTCGCCGGGGGCCGAATCGGTCGGCGGACATGCCCCACAGGAACTGGCCCACACCGTACGCCACGCTGTAGGCGATGTCGATGTTGCTCGCCATGATCGGCGACAGCCCGACCGCCGGGTCCTCGAACAGCCCGAGCTTGGCAACCGAGAATCCCTTGCGCGTAAAGTAAAACCCGGCGTAGGCGAGCCACGTGATGCCGAATACTCGCCAGCGCCAGCGCTCGTAGACGGGGTCCGTCCTGGCCGCAGCTATGGTCTCACCGGCAGACCCTCAGGTCCTAGTCGACTTCAGCAGCCCGGATTCTGGCGATGAGGTCGGTCGTGGATATCCCCGGTGTGTAACCCACCGAGCGGTAAATGCCCATCTCGATCGGAATCTTGTAGCAGAGCTCTTCCATCTCGCTGGAAAAGTCATCTCCGTGCAGGACCAGGTCTATGCTGTGGCGGTCGATCCAGGCGCGGTCGATCGTGAGTGGTGCGTTGGATATTACTTCATCGACGTACCGACAGCCCTCGACCGAAGCTACACGCTCCTCCATGGACAGTATCGGGCGGCGCTTGTAGCTCATCACCGTTTCATCTGCGTGAATACCCACCAAGAGGTAGTCACCGTGTTCTCTGGCCTGTCTGAGGACGCCCACATGACCATAGTGGAACAGATCGGCCACCATATCGACATAGACGCGTGTGATTTCGAGGTCTCCTGTCTGGGGTGATGCACTGTTGATCACTTCGTCGGGGTACTAGCCCCCTTGGTTGCCTTCGTACACGATCCTGCCGCCGACGACGGTCATGTCGACTGTGATATCCTTTATCTCGTGTACGGGTACCGCGGTCGGGTCGCTCGACAGGATCACGAAGTCGGCCAGCTTCCCGGCCTCTATCGATCCCTTGACGTCTTCCTCGAACACCGAATAAGCGCTTCCCATCGTCCATACCCGGATCGCTTCTTCGGGCGATATCCTCTGCTTGAGGCCATAGACCTTCCCTTCCGCGCTCGTGCGCGTCACCATGCTCTGAATGCGAAGCATCGGAATCGCGGCGCTGACCCCGTAGTCCGAATTGCCGGCTACGGGGATGCCCATGTCGAGCGCCAACCGGTTGGTGTGCATCATGCCCCATCGATCGGCACCGAACGCCTCCATCTTGTCGCCGTGCTCGTAGACATAGGAGTGGAGCACGAGGACGAGCTCAAGCTCCCTCACCTGCTCGAGAATGGCGGGACTCACCACGCTGGCATGCTCGATTCGGTGCCTGTGGTCCGGCCGGGGCAGCCTGACCAGAGCCTTCTCGAACGCCTCGAGAAGCATGGTGATCTCCCGGTCACCGTTCGAGTGCACACCCACCTGGAATCCCGCCTCGTGGATTGTGAAGATCAGTGAATCCAACTCGCTTTGCGTCTGATCGGGCGGGATCCCGTAGTAGTCCCGCTCGCCCGTGGCCGGGTTGACCATGTCGTAGGGCTCGAAGAGCCAGGCGGTTCTCCCCGACAGAGAATTGCCGTGATGCGCCTTGATGGGCCCGACCTTGACCCACGAATTCCCGAAGCCCGTGCCGAGTCCTCCCGCCCGGAATTCATCGAGATACTCACTGAGGACCATCATAACCACACGAACGGGAGATCCCCGACTCACCGCCGCCCGAAACAGACCCAGTTTCTCGGGGGTTCCCCCCGCGTCGACGACCGTAGTGATCCCGGTCTTCGCGAACTGCCTGAGCGTCCGTTGGATCCCCTCTACTTCAGCTGCCCTCGTGATGGGAGTCTCGGGCACTGCCTGGCGGAAAACGCCGCAGGCGACCTCACGACACACGCCGTTCGGCACTCCATCATCCGCTCGATCGAACGCTCCTCCGGGAGGGTCCGGCGTGTCCCGGGTGATCCCGGCGGCCCTCAATACGAAGGAGTTCGCAACCCCTAGGTGACCACTCGAATGCGTGAGGTAGATGGGGTGTCGGCTCGAGGCCTGATCCAGATCCGCTCGGGTGGGGTGCCGACCGAGTTTCGTGTCCTCGTAGCGCACGCCCCGAATCCATTGGCCCTCCGGCACCACCGCGGCCTTGGCCGCGAGCGCCTCGATCAGATCGGCCATCGAAGCGACGCTGGCCGGGCGCAGGTCGACCGCAGCGAGGGGAGACGCATCCGGATAAGTGGGGCGAGGATGCATGTGCGCATCGATGAACCCAGGAGTGATCGTGCGTCCTTCGGCGTCGATCACCTTCGTGGATTCAGCCACCCAGCGACGGATCTCCGACGTGGGGCCCACGGCGATGAACTTGTCTCCGAGGACCGCGAAGGCCTCGGCTCGCGGACGCGTGCCGTCGACGGTGATCACGTTCCCGTTCAGCACCACTAGATCGGCCCAAGCATCGGGGCCCGATTGGCAGGCGCCCAGAGCCAAGCAGATGCCCCACAAGCCGAGATGGCGGGCCCTCGCCCGCGAGCCGTGCTTCATCTCCTGCCGCCGTGGGTTCCCGCACGGGTGGCTCGCTTCGACATGAGCCGCGTCTCCTCCTAAATTATCCAACACCTCACCCTGAACCCGTGAGTCTAGCCGTGGCTCGAGCAACCGGGGAGAGCGAAGTCCGTTTTTCGATGCGCTCGCCGGTCGAATCGTAGATCGTATGCCGGACCCTTACTGCCACAACCGTGCGTCGGTTACCCTTCATGGTCTTGGTCCAAGGCTCGGGGGTCTTTGGCTTCTGACTGGTTTCTCAGAAGGCCACCACTGTCGTCACCGGGAGAAAAGCGATGGCGAATGATGCCGATCGGTGGAGGTACCCGACGCTCGCCAAGCCCGAGTCGGACGGCGCCTTCTGCTACCACGTTCAGAGACGTATTTCCGTTTGGCTTTCGGTTCGGCTCGCCCGCCACATGGGACCCAACGCGGCCACCGGCCTCGACCTGTTCTTCGGCGTCGCGGCCGCCCTGCTGGTGGTGTTGGATTATTGGTTGTGGGGCGTGGCCCTGATTCAACTGTTCGGCATATTCTCGTGCGTCGACGGAGAAATCGCGCGAATTCAGGACCGCTCCTCCAGAATTGGCGACTTCCTGGATACGTTGACCGATCGCTTCACCGAAATGCTACTGGTGGGCGCGATCGCGCTCTCGCTGCGTGATCGAGTGGATCCTGTGAGCGCGCTCACCGCCGGCTTTGCTCTCCTCGGAGGCGTCTTCCTTCTGACGAACAGCTCCGAGAAATTTCGCTCGGCGTGGCAGATGGGGTATCCCAAGCGTCGGCTCGAGCGGTTGTTTGGGCTCTTCTGTGCCGGAAGCGACGGCCGCCTGTTGATGTTGTCGGTCGGATTGCTCGTGAGCGAGCTCACCGGGAATGGCCGGATTATGCTCTGGCTGCTGTGGGCGCTGGCCGCGGCGCTTTACCTGAATTTTGTGGTACGAATCGGATTGATTTATCGACACTTCGGAGCCGGAGACCGTCCCGAGTCATGAGTGCCAGCCCTCGCGAAATAACCGATCAGACAGCGCTCGCCGAATTCATTCGCGCTCGCGGTCCGCAGTGCCTGATCGTTGCCCGACACGGGGAAACCGCATGGAATGCCGAGGGTCGACTACAGGGCCAGAAGGACACTCTGCTCAACAGAAGAGGCCGCAGCCAGGCCATGGCAACGGCACTATTTCTGAGGGGTCTGCCACTCGTTCAAATTCATTCGAGCACTCTGCAACGCTGCCAGGAAACCGCGCGTCTCCTCGCTGAGACCAACATTGGCCGCCCCAGTGTCGTCTCCAGCGACCTACTCAAGGAAACCGCCTTGGGTGTTCTCGAGGGCGAGTTGACGGACCGGCAGTCGACTCCCGAGTTGACCAAGCACTACCAGGAGTTTTGCAGAGACGAGATTCACTACCGCGTGCCCGACGGCGAGAACCTGCACGACGTATTCGCCCGCGTGGAGCGCTTCTTCGTCGACCAGGACGAGCTCCTAAAGGGTCCCGGGATTCATCTGATCGTGGGTCACAGAAACGTGAACAAGATGATCCTGAAGCACCTTCTCGGGCTGTCGTTCGAGGAGGGATTTCGGGTGGAGCAGGAGCACCAGCGGCTCTATCTCTACTTCGACGGTTCGAAGGAGCTGTGGTCCTGCTGGGTGCTGGAGGGCATGGGCGCCCACGTCACACCGGGGTATGCCACCACGATGGGCAGCAGCTATGCATGATCGAAGAAAGCGATCGACGAAGGTGTCCCCAGCGTAGGACCCACCGAGCCCCGGCTCTGGCGGCTACACCGGGACCGCTACCCACCATCCTTCAGAGGCTACTCGGCTGACATTGCGATAGCCCTGGTCCCTTCTCTGCCGGTAGTGGTGCAGATGTACCAGTACCCCGCTGCCTGATCACTCGGGGGGTTATCGGAATTCCAGCTAGCTTATGGACTGATTCCCGCCAGCGAAGGTGTCATGAAGACAGTCTACATTGCGATGAGTGCGGACCTGCTCACGCCAAATCACGTGGCCATCATCCAGGAAGCCAGGACCCTGGGCCAGGTGGTTGTCGGCCTTCTGACCGACAGCGCCGTCGCGGGCTACCAGCGGCTGCCCTATATGCCTTACGAGCAGCGCAAGATCGTCCTGGAGAACATCGTCGGCGTTAAGGAGGTGGTCCCCCAGGAGACGCTGGACTACGTGCCGAACCTGCTGAAGATCAAGCCCGACTATGTGCTCCACCGTGATGACTGGAACACCGGTGTGCTGCGTGAGACCCGCCAGCGCGTCGTCGATACGCTCCGGCAATGGGGCGGAGAGCTCGTCGAGCAGCGCCACCTGCCGGGCATCACGTCGGCTTCTCTGAGCCGGGCCGTTCGGGAAGTGGGGACCACGCCTCAGATGCGCCTGGGCATGCTGAAGCGGCTGCTAGAGGCCAAACCGCTGATTCGCATTATCGAAGCGCACAGCGGTCTGACGGGACTGATCGCCGAGACCGTTCGGGTCGAATGCAACGACGGCGTCCGGGAGTTCGACGGCATCTGGATGAGCAGCCTCACCGATTCGGCCGTCAAGGCCAAGCCCGACATCGAGTACGTCGATATGACCTCGCGCATGAGCACCGTCAGCGACATCCTCGAGACGACGACCAAGCCCATCATCTATGACGGCGATTCCGGTGGTCTCGCTGAGCATTTCGTGTTCATGGTCCGCACCCTGGAGCGTCTCGGCGTATCGGCCGTGATCATCGAGGACAAGAAGGGGCTCAAGAAGAACTCACTGTTCGGCACCGACGCTATGCAGGTTCAGGATGACGTCGAAGCCTTCAGCCACAAGATTTCCCTCGGCAAGCATGCACAGGTGACCGACGACTTCATGGTCATCGCCCGCATCGAGAGCCTGATTCTCAAGGCCGGTATGGACGACGCGCTGACCCGCGCCCGGGCCTACATCAGCGCAGGTACGGACGGCATCATGATCCACAGCAAGGAGTCGACCGCCGACGAGGTGCTCACCTTCTGCAAGGAATACGCAGACTTCGACCAGCGCGTGCCGCTGGTGGCGGTGCCGACGACGTATTCCCACATGACCGAGGATGAGCTGGCGGAGGCCGGCGTTAGCGTCGTGATCTACGCCAATCAACTCTTGCGCAGCGCGTACCCAGCGATGGTCGAAGCCGCCCGGAGCATCCTCCAACACGGCCGTGCCGCCGAGGCTGGCGAGCGCTGTATGCCTATCAAGGACATCATCAGTCTGATCCCGGAACGATCGTAGGCATGCTTCGCTGTCAGGACTTCGTCGCTTGGCTCGAGGCGTTCGGCGTGGAGTTCTACGCTGGCGTGCCGGACTCTTTGCTCAAACCGCTCTGTTTCTACCTGCCCGACCACGCTGGCGACAAACACGTGGTGGCGGCCAATGAAGGCGGGGCCGTGGCCCTGGCTTGCGGATATCATCTGGCCACTGGGAAAGTGCCGCTTGTCTACTTCCAGAACTCCGGTCAGGGAAACACGATCAACCCGCTGCTTTCGCTGGCCGACCGCGCCGTCTACAGCATTCCACTGCTCCTGCTGATCGGCTGGCGGGGCGAGCCCGGTACGGAAGACGAACCACAGCACGTCAAGCAGGGCGAGGTCACCGCCAGCTTGCTGGAAGCGATGGACATTCCCTACCGCATCCTGGCACCAGAGCCCGAGGCGGCCCGAAGATGCGTGGAGGAGTTGCTGGCCATCGCGGCAACGGAGAAACGACCCGTCGCACTAATGGTCCGCAAGGATACCTTCGAGCCTTACAAGCCGACTGACCAAGCGGCGGGCGACTTCGAGATGACTCGCGAGGAGGCCATCGAGGCCGTCGTTGCGTCCTTGGGCGAAGCCGACGCGATCGTTTCCACGACGGGCAAGATATCGCGGGAACTGTACGAGTACCGCGAGCGTGCCGGCCAGGGCCACGAGCGCGAGTTCCTGACCGTCGGCTCGATGGGGCACGCTTCACAAATCGCCATGGGAATCGCCCTGGCCCAGCCGCATCGACAGGTGTTTTGTCTCGACGGCGACGGGGCCATGCTGATGCATATGGGCGGCGCGGCAATCGTCGGCGCAGCCGGCGTGGAGAACTTCAAGCATATCATATTGAACAACGGCGTACACGATTCCGTCGGCGGCATGGCCACAGTGGGGCTGCGGGTGTCATTCACGGAAATCGTCAAGGCGTGCGGCTACACCGAAGCGTGGCGCGTCGAGAGGCACGAGGACCTGGCCGACAGGGTGGCACGGCTTCGCGCCGCCCGGGGGCCAGCCCTGCTGGAGATCATGGTCAAGAAGGGCGCGCGGGCCAACCTGGGCCGACCGAAAACCTCGCCAGTCGAAAACAAGGTGGCCTTCACCGAATTCCTGTCCCACTGACACTGGACGAACACATCGGGCTTCGGCGTATCAGCTCCACGGAAGCTCGACGCCCATCTCATTGAGCGTCGCGCGGATCGCTGCGAGCAGGGCGAGCATATCGCGCTCGAAGAGATGCCCAATGTTGCCGATGCGGAAGCAATCGATGCTCGACACCTTGCCGGGATAGATCACGAATCCCTTGTCGTTCAGGCGCGTGTAGAAGTCGTCGAACTGGAAGCGCGCATCATGCGGGTAGCGAAAAGCGGTGATGATCGTGCCTTGCAACTCGGGCGGCAGATACTCGGCAAACCCCATTTCGCGCATCCCGGCGACAAGCGCTTCGTAGTTGGCACGGTAGCGAGCGGCTCGGCCCTCGACGCCGCCTTCGGCGTGCAGCTCCCTGAGCGCTTGCTCGAACGCCAGGGTCACGTGCGTGGGCGGCGTGAAGCGGAACTGTCCGTTCGCTTCCAGCCCCTGCCATTGCGCCAGCAGGTCGAGGCTCAACGAGCGGGCCCAGCCTTCCGTGGCTTGAAGCGAATCGCGACGGCAGATCGCAAACGAGAAGCCCGGCACGCCCTCGATGCACTTGTTGGCCGACGAAACCAAGAAATCGATGCCGCACTTCTCGAAGTCGAACAGGACAGCACCAAAAGCGCTCATCGAGTCGACTAAGTAAACTTTGTCATGGTGCTTGACCACTTGACCGATTTCTTCAACGGGATTGATGATGCCGGTCGTCGTTTCGCAGTGAACGACGGCGACGTTGGTGATCGCTGGATCCTGGGTCAGCATCCGGTCGACGTCTGCCGGGATGGGACATGTGTCTTGCGCGTATTCGAGCGTCGCCGTGTCGATCCTCAACACACTGGCGATCCTCGCCATTCGATCACCGTAGGCGCCGTTGATGATCACCAGCACTTTGCCGTTCGGGGGAACCGTCGAACCGATGACCGACTCGAGGCCGAAAGTTCCGCTGCCCTGCATGAGGACCGCTTCGTATCCCGTGTCCTGCGACACGCCTGCCAGGGCCAGGAGCGATTGTCGAATGCGGCGTACCGTCTCGATGAACTCGACATCCCGCGAGCCCAGATCGCGCAGCATCGCTTGTTTGACGGTTGGACTGGTCGTCAACGGACCGGGAGTAAACAACGTCCTGTCCGTGACGGTGGAGATCTTCCTCGGACCGGTCATGGGTTGGCCTCCTGGTCGACCTTTGTGAATTCTCGGGTGAACTCGGGTAGGAGCTGGCTCCGTCCCGTTCGATGATCAGCGGAGGAGACTGACCGCGAAGGGCAAAGCGCTCGGCGGGCGAGTGAGAACGAGAGCTGGGGCTACTCGCGATCGTAGACTCGAAAGATAGCCGCCTCCCCTGCAACCGCCCTTTCGGCGGCGGAGTGGCGGCAGGTCGCGTAGGGGCGCTACCCGCCCGCGACGAGCTTGATCGCGAGCCCCGCGTGCCTTGGCGCCGGACGGCGTCGTTGTATTCCAGATCACGAACCGCCACGTGGACCTGGAGCGCGTCGTGCGAGGGCTCGCCGAGGACGCGGGCCTCAAGGCTCTGCGTTTGGACCAGGCTCCTCCAGAGGACAGCGGAGGCATCCGCAACTCGTGGATGTGGCTCGCGTCCCAAGGCACACCCCCGCCGGACGGCGTCGAGGTGACCGAGGCGACACGGGCAGCTCCAGTGCTCTGGACCGACGACTTCAGCAACCTGATGAGGGTTCTGCGGTAGAGAATCGCCGACTCGAGCGCATCGTCGGCTGCGCTCGACCGTCTCCCCGCGCTGGGCTCTCTACAGTGGCCAGAACCAGGGAATCAAGAGTGTGCCCAAGACCCAGAAGATGAGGTTGAGCGGAGCACCCACCCGCATGAAGTCCGCGAACCGGTACTGGCCAGGGCCGTAGATCATGGTGTTCGTCTGGTAGCCGACGGGCGTCATGAAGCTCGACGACGCCGCGAAGATGACTGCGAACATGAAGGCACGCGGGTTCGCGTCGATCGACTGCGCGGTGGTGATCGCGATGGGCAGCAGCAACGCCACGGTCGCGTTGTTCGACATCACTTCCGTCAACAGCATCGTAGCGCCGAAGAAAGCACCAAGCAGCACCATCGGCCCGTAATCACCCAAGCTGTCGATCATCCACCCGGCCAGCATCGCCGAAGTGCCGGTTTTCTCCATCGCCGCACCTAAAGCCAGCATACCCGCCAGCAGGAACAGCACGTTCCACTCGATCGCCCCGTACGCCTCGTCGGTCGTGACGCACCCGCTCAGCACCATCAGCAGGGCACCGGCTGCTGCGGCAACCACGATCGCTTGCAGTCCGGTCGCCGCGACCACGACGACCGCGACGACGATCGCGAGTGCCTTGGCGGCCTTGGATCTGTTGAAACGTGGGATCCCGGCCTTGGATACCAACAGGAACACGCGCTGCTGCGTGAGATGCTCGATCTGGTCGTTGGGGACGTCGACGAGGAGTGTGTCTCCCGGCATCAGCTTGATGTTCTGAAACTCGCCGTGAGTGAGCGATCCGTGCTGCCGGATGGCGAGCACCACGGCTCCGTAGTTGTCTCGAAGATGTGACTCGGCGATCGACCGTCCGGCCAGCGGTGAGCTGGGCCCTACCACTGCCTCGACGAGCCTGGTGTCGGTGGATTCGAGATCCTCGTCACGCCAGCTGATGCTCATGCCGAAGGTCACTCCGGCGCGGTCCTTCAGATCGTTGATCGTACGTAGGTCCCCTTTGATCCGAAGAACGTCGTTTTCGCGAAGGATGGTCTCCGGGGTCGGGCGCAGCGTGTCCCCGCCGCGTTGGATCTGGAGAATTTCGATGCCGAGCTCTTCGACGAGCGGTGCCGCTGCCAGCGGCTGGCCGATCGATTTCGATTCCGCCTGCAACACGAGATCGGTCAGATAGTCACCCATACCGAAGCTCTTGGTCAGATCACCTTTGCCGCGGTGGTCGGGCACGAGCTTTCTGCCCACCGTCATCATGTAGGTGACTCCGACGGCGAAGAAGATCACGCCCAGCTTCGTGAACTCGAACATGCCGAACGGCTCCAGACCTTCTTGCTCGGCTATCGCACTCCCCAGGATGTTGGTCGACGTCCCGAGCACCGTACACATCCCGCCAAACATGGAAGCGAAGGAGAGCGGCATCAGAAGCTTCGAGGGGCTCATGTCTGCCCGCCGCGCGACGATGATGACGACCGGGATCAGGATCGCCACGGCAGCCGTGTTGTTCAGGAAGGAGGACAGCACGCCCACGGACGTCATCAGTACGAACAGCATCAGCGCCGAGCTGCGCCGCGCCAGTTTTCCGAGCCCTCTGCTGACGAAGTTCACGGCGCCGCTCCGGAACATCCCGGCGCTCAGAATGAACATCGAGGCGACCGTGATGGTCGCGGTGCTGGCGAAACCGGCCAAGCCCTCCGAGGGGGTGAGCACACCGGAGACGAGAAGCGCGACCATGACGAGGATGGCCACGATGTCGGTCGAGAGCTTCTCGGTAACGAACAGCACCACGGCGCAGATCGTCAGGCCCAGTACGAACACGACTTCCCACGTCATCTGCGCAGAACTCGTTACCTAGGCGTAACGACCGCTGCGAGAAACGGCGGATCGAATGGGTGGTGGCGTGTCGCTGGCATGTTGGAAGTCTATCGAGGACCTTGGCAGACCGCACCTTGTTAGCATGGTCGCGGTGCGCGTTCGGGCACGATGGTTGCCGAGTCAGGGGCACAGCTTCTGGGCGAGGCAGCATCGTGCGGCCTGCATGGCACTTCGACACGGCCGATGGCGCATTCGTGCTGGCGACGACCCCTTCTCTAGCTCTACGTTGATGGCTCGCTTTAGCTGAGGATGCCGGGTCCCACGTCCAGCGATTCGGCCGCGAGCATGGGGCTCGAAGGAGAAATCCGGATGGGCGGGACCGTGAGACCACAGTTCTCGAACGTCGATCAGTGGGGGCTTACCCACACCGGTAAGATCCGCACGGAGAACCAGGATCATTTCTTCATGGGTGCGCTCGGCCGCGGCATCCAGGTGGCAAGGACGAGCATCGATGAGGCGGGGCGGCGGGTGCTGCATCCCGAGCGCCTCGCCACACTGTACATGGTGGCCGATGGCGTCGGCGGAAAAGCGGGCGGCGAGGAGGCCGCTCGCCTCGCCGTGCTGGACCTTCTGTCGTCGGTCTCCAAGAGCTTCTACGAGGCCGACTACGCCGAAGCGGACGACCCAGAAGTCTTTTCGCGACTCCTCCAGGATGCGGCGCTGGCGTGTCACGAGAGTCTGCTGAAGCGACCCGAGGGCGGCGGGTCTGGATTCGCCACCACGTTGACCCTGTTCCTCGGACTCTGGCCGCACGCGTATCTGCTGCAGGTGGGTGATTCACGGTGCTACATCTACCAGAACGACGAGCTGACCCAGATCAGCCGAGATCAGACGTGGGCTCAGGACCTCATCGATGAGGGCTCAATGAGCCAGACCAAGGCCCACGCCAGTAAATGGGCGAATGTCCTGTCGAGTGCCTTCGGTGCGAAGCAGGCCGCCCCGGTGGTGACGCGCGTCGTCCGCGACTGGGGCGCGGTCGTGCTGATCTGCTCGGACGGACTCACGAAGCACGTCTCCGACCAACGCATCGAAGAGCGACTCTCCTCGATGACGAGCGCGCGTGAAACCGCGGAGCTGATGCTTCAGGACGCGTTGGACCGGGGTGGCACCGACAACATCACCCTGATTGTGGGCCGCACGGTGCGGCCGGAAGAGAGCTGACTTCACATGACATCACCGACTGACGCTGAGGCGTTAGCCATGTTGCCTGGGTACTGTCCTGCCCGCGCCGTCCTTAGATTTATCCACTGATGTTGCGCAACCTGCAGCCCTCAGACCCCTAGAAACTGATGCCCGTTCGACATGTGGACACCCTGCCAGCCGACGAAGTCACCGCCGGCATGGGCACCAAGCGCCAGGTTCTCATCGGTCCCGACGAGGGGCCGAACTTCGCGATGCGCCGGTTCATCATGGAGCCGGGTGGGGGCATGCCGATGCACACCAACACCGTCGAGCACGAGCAATACGTGTTACGCGGCGGGGCCCGTATCCAGATCGGCGACGACGTACATAAGGTAAAGGCGGGTGACGTCGTCTACATCCCTGCTGGCGTGCCGCACACGTACGAGGCCGACCAGGGAGACGAGGCTTTCGAGTTCCTGTGTGTAGTACCAAACGGCCCTGATACGATCGAGCTCGTCGACTGCTGAGTCTGGTGGACCGGGTGGGCAGCTAGCCCCGCAATAGCAACTCGAGGCCCGTCACGATGCCCGCGCAGACGGGTGGGACCGCCAGGTTGTCGTCGAGCGGCCACGAGAGGCGCTCCACCAGAACGATCAGGAGGGCCGCAGGGACCGCGACCGCGAGGGAGTGTCGGACGGTGAGCACCGCGAGCGTCACGACGATGAAGACAGCAGTGCCCTCGACGGTCCCACCCATGAAGGGCCTCTTGCCCCACCGGCGCCCTAGGTAGCTGGCTGCGGGGTCCGCCCAGGCGAGGACGAGAATCCCGGAGATCGCCGCGGGCCGCGGGAAGAGCCAGACGGCTACGACGATTCCCAAGGTGTACCAGGTCGACGACGCGATCTTCCGTGACTCTCGAGGTGACGCGAGGCGGTTGAACATCCGGAAGAACCACTCGTTCGCGCGTGGGTTGGTCAGCCGCAGGGCATCCCACCCGAGCAGGACCATGAAGAGTGCGCCGAACAACCCGACAGCCACGGTACGCGACAGGTCGAGGCCGACAATGAGCACCGCCGTCACCGTCCCGTTCATCGCGTGGAAGAGGCGACGCCACATCTGCGTGCCTTCGGTTCGTGCTACGAGCGTGTCTAGCGTAGCGTCGTCGTCGGGCCCCTCGCTCGACCCGGGAACGTCGTTGTCCTCCATGGGCCTCCAGTCGGCGTATGAGTACTCTGTCCGCTTCTGTGGTAGCGTGGTCGCGGGATGAGCGTCAAGGTCCCGCCTGGCGACCGACCGCCTGTCGCCCGACTTTCTCAGCCCCAGGAGGAGTCTGTGCGCGTCCACGACATGTTCGATCGGCTCCGTGCCAACGCGGGCGTCTTCGACGCCCTGACGCGTGGCGTTAGTGACGAGCAGGCCAGATGGAAGCCTTCCTCGGATCAGTGGTCGATCATCGAGGTCGTGAATCACCTCGCCGACGAAGAGGTCGAGGACTTCCGCCATCGCATCGATCTCACCTTGCACCGTCCGGGCGAGTCTTGGCCCGAGATCGACCCGTTTGCCTGGGCCACCGACCGTCAGTACAGCAAGCGAGAGCTGGGCGAGTCGATCGAGCGTTTCATGAACCGTCGGGAACGGTCGCTCAAGTGGCTGGAGGCGCTCGACCAACCCGACTGGAGTCGTGGCTACGCGCATCCGACCCAGGGGCGCCTTACAGCGGGCGACGTCATGACCTCGTGGGTGGCGCACGACTTCATCCACATCCGGCAGATCAACAGACTGCACCGTCAGTATCTCACCACTGAGTTGTCACCACATTCGCCCGGGTACGCTGGGCCTTGGTAGGCGCATCTGGCCGGCGCCGGCTCTTCGCACACACCGGGCCGCATGACTAGACCGGCCGGGGTTCTTCGGGCTCTTGGGGCCCTTCTGGTCGCGGGATTGTTCGCGACGAACGCCGCTGCGCAGGGTCCGGCTGAGACGATCGTCCCCGATCGTCCTGGCCTTGGCGACGGTGCTCATGTGGTGGGCGCTGGCGTCGTCCAGCTCGAGGCGGGCACGAGCCTCGCGCGTGCGGGCGGCGCCAGCACCGTGACCGTCGGCGAATCGCTGGTGCGCATCGGTCTCGGGGGCTCCCTCGAATTGCGCCTCCTCCCAGGGTCGGTGGTATTCGCACCAGGCGAGTCCGGCGCACTGGACCCGGCAGTGGGTCTCAAGGTGCCCCTGCGACGTGGGGACGAGGGCCCACGGTTCTCGGCGGTGCTCGGTGCCACCCTTCCGGTTGGCTCCGACGCGTTCACGAGCGATGAATCCACCGGGTCGGCCACCCTGGTGGGCGAGTTTGGCGTGACCAATGTGGTGGGCGTCGCCGTGAACGTCGGTTACTCGTTTCCGTTGGATGATGTGGGAGAGGGCGTCTACGCGCTGATTGTGACGCCGGGGTTGTCGATAGCCTCGGTCGATGGGCTCGGCATCTACGGAGGCTACGCCGGTTTCTACGGCGACGCCGGAGATGTTCACATGATCGAGGCCGGCGTCGCCTATGCGGCGACATCCAACGCTCAGCTCGATCTCAACTGGGGACGCGAAACCGACTCTGGTTCGTGGTTCCTAGGCTTCGGCGTGGCGGTGCGTCGGCGCTAGCGGTCGACCCCCGCTCAGTTGGGAAGCGTCAGCGCCACGATCTCAGCCGGCTCACCTCGCGCGCTGACCGCCACGATGATGTACTGCTTCCCGTCGTGCATATACGACATGGGCAGACCGACCTGGGCCCCGGGCAGCTCGATTTCCGCGACGATCTCACCGGTAGCCTTGTTGTGGGCGCGCAGTATCGGGGCGCCTGACATGCCCTCGCCGGCGATCAGCAGCGAGCCGGTCACCAACAACCCGGCACGCGAGGACGTTCCTGTTCGCGGGATCATCGCCGGATCCAGCTCGAGGCGCTCGGCCACAGTGGCGGGCGTGTCGCCGTTCGCCATCATCCACGCGTGGTCGCCAGTCGTGAGGTCGATCGCCGTGATGCGGCCCCACGGGGGCTTCACGATCGAGATGCCAGGGGCGATCGACGCACGGCCAAAGCCCGCGATGTAATCCATGTCGGACCGGTCGCCGCCTTCGACAAGGGCTAGGACGGACGGAGCCGTCGCCGAGCCGATGTAGAGAAAGCCGGTCTCGGGGTCGAGCGCTCCGCCTTCCCAGTTGGCGCCGCCGGTCGAGCTGGGGAGCGACAACGTTCCCGCGGTCCCGTCCGGTGCCTGCTGTAGCGACGGGGGCGTGTAGATCGGTCCCATCCGGTATGCAGCGGCGACCTCCATCGCCCTCGCCTTGATCTCGGGCGTGAAGTCGATCAGGTCGTCCTCGCTGAAGCCCTGTCGCTCGAACGGGAGGGGCTTGGTCGGAATCGGCTGCGTGGGTGAGGTCCACTCGCCCGGAACGTCGGTCTGACCCACCGCGCGCTCTTCGATCGGCCAAATCGGCTCGCCGGTCAGACGGTCGAACACAAAGACGAAACCCTGCTTGGTGATCTGGGCCACGATCTTGCGCGGCGTGCCATCGATGGTGAGGTCGGCGAGGATCGGAGACGTCGGGTTGTCCCAGTCCCAGATGTCATGGTGAATCGTCTGGAAGTGCCACACCCGCTCGCCAGTCCGTGAGTCGAGCGCTACCAGGCTGGTTGAGAACAGGTTGTTGCCGTGTCGATGTCCACCGTAGTAGTCGCCGGTGGCCGCTTCGGTCGGCACGTACACGAAGCCGGTCTCGGGGTCGTAGGCGATAGGCGCCCACGCAGCGGCGTTCCCGGTGTACGACCAGGACTCGTTCTCCCACGTGTCGACACCGAGCTCACCGGGCTCGGGGATCGTCTTGAAAGTCCACAGCAGCGCTCCGGTCTCTGCGTCGTAGCCGCGGATGTCGCCAGGCGTGTTCGTCATGGAAGGCGGCCGCATGCCCACGTGATGCGCCGATCCGACCACGAGCACGTCGCCCGCGACGGTGGCCGGAGAGCTCGCGCCGACCGAACCGACCATGTCGACCCCGTCACGCGAGCGGTGCTGACCCATCAGGTCGACGATTCCGCCCTCACCGAAGCCGGCGATCTGTCGGCCCGAGTGCGGGTCGAGCGCGACCATCTGGTATCCAGGCGTCACCACGATGATGCGGCCGTTGCCGGAGTCGTCCTGCCAGTACGAGACGCCTCGGCCCGAGTTCGCCCGGGGGGCCGCCCCGAGCCGCTCGCCTTCGTCGATGCGCCAAGTCCACAGCGTCTCGCCCGTGCCGGCGTCGATCGCGACCACGCTCCGCCGCATTCCGACCGTGGCGTAAAGGACGCCGTCCACCATCAGAGGTGTCGTCTGAGTGCGCGCGAACGGATTCGGCCCGAAGTTCCGTGCGTTCCAGCGCCACGCGATCTCCAGCTCCGAGGCGTTGGTCGCATCGATCTGAGTCAGCGGCGTGTAGCTGCTGTGAAAGGCATCGCCGCCGTAGGCATGCCACTCGCCGTTGTCCGTCCCCGTCTGTGCCGCGACGGAGAATGGGTAAGCGATGACTGCGAGGAGGGCTGCGGCTGAGCGATAACGCATGCGGAGTCGTCCGAATATTCGTGAAATGAAGACTGCGAAACCTGCGATCGTCTCGGGACGGCCGCCAGAGTGAGGCATGGGTCGGTGAGATTGCCCGCTCCGAGGGTGATACGTACCGTTCGGCTCCCAATCGGACTCAGATGGACGGAACCCCATGAAGACTGTTCGCCTCGCCCTCATCGCGCTCTTCGCCCTCATCGTGGTCACCCCGCTCGCGGGACAGGAAAAGCGAGCGTTGGATCACGACGACTATGAGGTGTGGAACCGTATTCAGAACGATGTCCTGTCGGCGGACGGGCAGTGGCTGGCGTACCGACTCGTGCCCGGCGACGGGGATGCCACGCTGATTCTGCGGAGCCTGCGGGACGACCAGACGCTCACCATCGAGCGGGGAGCGCAGCCACGGTTCACCGCGGACGGCGACTACCTCGTGGCCCTCGTGGTGCCGATGGAGGAAGCCGTCGACGCGGCCCGTGAGGATCGTGACAGTCGGGGGAGCGATCTGACCGATTCCTTGGTCGTGGTGAGTCTGGCCGACATGTCGAAGTTCACCGTGGCGGACGTTCAGTCGTTCCGAGTCCCCGAAGACGCCGGTGGCTGGATGGCCTACCTCCTCGATGAGAACGACGACGACGCAGCGGATGACGAGGACGACGCGGAGGAGGATGAAGAGGAGGACGACTCCGCACCCCGTCTGGACGACGGCGAGACGCTCGTCGTGCGGTCGTTGGAGTCGGGCGCCGAGCGCCGGTTCGAGCACGCCGTTGACTACACCTTCGCCGCCGATGGCTCGGTGCTGGCGTTTACGGCGTCCGGACAGGAAGGCGCTGCGGACGGCGTGTATCGCGTCGGCGGCAGCGGGGCTGCCGAGACCGTTTCCGACGGCGAGGGCCGGTATACCCACCTCGCTGTTTCAGATGGAGGCACGATCGCCTTCCTGTCAGACCGGAGCGATCGAGGCCGTGAAGAGCCCCGCTTCGCGCTCTACGCCGCCATGAGCGGCACGGCGGACGCCCGAGCCCAACTGGGCACGGGCGTCCTGCCGGCGGGGTGGGCGCCGAGCGACAACGGTGACGTATCGTTTTCGGAGTCGGGCAACCGGGTCTTCTTCGGAACCGCGGTGGCTCCCGAGCCGGAGCCGGAGGACGACACGCCCGAGGACGAACGGGTCGTCGTCGATATCTGGAACTGGAAGGACCCTTATCTGCAGCCCATGCAGTTGTTGCAGGCTGAGGACGAGCTCACACGCACGTACTCCGCGATGCTCGACTTGGGCACCGGGACCGTCGTGCAGCTCGAGACGATGGATGTTCCTAATGTGGCCGTCGCCGGTTCCGGGGATGGGAGCGTCGCGCTGGGCACGAGCGCCCTCCCCTACCGTCAGCTGATCTCATGGGATGGTAGGTACGCGGATCTGTACGTCGTCGATGCCGCTACGGGATCGCGCCGCTTGATCGAAGAGCAGGTGAGGGGGGGTGCGACGATCTCCCCGGGCGGCCAGTACGTGACGCGCTGGGACGGCTTCGAAACGGCGTGGTTCGCCACGAACACCGCCACCGGCGAGAGGATCGACCTCACGGGCTCCATGGGCGTGCCGTTCCACGACCTCCTGGATGACCACCCCGACGCGCTGCGGTCCTACGGCGCCGCCGGGTGGACGGAAGACGATGAGCGCTTCGTCGTCTACGATCAGTTCGACATCTGGGCCATCGATCCGACGGGCCAAGCCGCGCCGAAGAATCTCACCGAGGGTGTCGGACGCTCCACTGAGACGCGCTTCAGGTTCATCGATCTCGATTCCGATGACCCGGTCGTGCCGACCACATCAGACGTCTATCTCAACGCGTTCCATCTGTACACGAAGGAAAACGGCGTCTATCGGGACCGCTTTGATGGGACGGACGAGCCAGAGCAGTTGATCTGGGACGACGCTCGGTTCCGTGGCTTCCGGATGGCCGACAATGCGGACGTGTTGGCGTACACGCGGTCGACCTTCCAGGAATTCCCGGACATCTGGATTGCTGACGAGGACTTCGAGGGCCGGAGGAAAGTCACCGACGCGAACCCGCAGCAGGACGAGTACCTGTGGGGTAGCGCCGAGCTGGTCGAGTGGTCCTCGAACGACGGTATTCCGCTACAGGGCATCCTCTACAAACCGGAGGGGTTCGACCCGACGCAGGAGTATCCGATGATGGTGTACTTCTACGAGCGCATGTCGGACAACCTCCACAACTATACGGTGCCTGCGCCCGGCGGCTCGTCGATCAATACGAGCTTCTACGTGAGCCGGGGCTATCTGCTGTTCGTGCCGGACATCCCGTACCGGATCGGGTATCCCGGAGAGAGCGCTCTCGACGCCGTGGTGCCCGGAGTGCTCAGCATCGCGGACAAGGGCTTCGTGGATCGCGACAAGATCGGCGTGCAAGGACACTCGTGGGGCGGGTATCAGATCGCCTACATGGTCACGCGGACCGACCTGTTCGCGGCTGCCGAGGCCGGTGCGCCCGTGGCGAACATGGTGAGTGCGTACGGTGGGATCCGCTGGGGCAGCGGCATGAGCCGGATGATGCAGTACGAGCACACGCAGAGCCGGATCGGGGGCTCGCTCTGGGAGAAGCCCCTTCGGTATATCGAGAACTCGCCGATCTTCACGGCTGACAAGATCCGGACGCCGGTCCTCATGATGCACAATGACCAGGACACAGCGGTGCCGTGGGAGCAGGGGATCGAGTTGTTCGTGGCTCTCCGCCGACTGGGTCAGCCCAGCTGGCTGCTCAACTACAACGGCGAGCCGCACGGGCTGCGGAAACGTCAGAACCAGAAGGACTGGGCCATGCGCATGCAGCAGTTCTTCGACCACTACCTAAGGGACGCGCCCGCCCCGATCTGGCTGGACGAGGGTGTCCCCGCGATGCTGAAGGGCAAGACCCTTGGCCTCGGACTGAAGCGGGTGATCTCCGAGGAGGACGGCGCCAGGCGCTGACCGGCTCGCAATGACACGACTGCGGCGACGCGCCACCGCGGCGGCCCTCATGGTCGCCGCGGGCGGCGCCGTCGCGCTACTCGGCCCCCGCTACACGTTCGAGGAGCGGTGGGTCGAACCTGATATCGGTGCCGACGTGGAGCAGTTCGTCGCTGAGAGTCAGTCGGGCACGCCGGGAATCCGCCCCGGCGAGCGGAGCGCGATCGTCTGGTCGGACACCGCGGCGAAAGTGCGGACCCCTATCTCGTTCGTGTATCTGCACGGATTTTCCGCAGATCGCCACGAGATCGACCCTGTGGTCCAGCGAGTCGCTTCGGCGCTCGGCGCCAACAGCTACTTCCCTCGCCTCGCCGGGCATGGCCGCGACGGAGACGCCATGGCTCAGGTCACGGTCGAGGAGTGGATGGACGACGTCGCGGAGGCTGTGGCGGTCGGCCGGCTGCTCGGGGAGCGGGTGGTGCTCGTCGGAACGTCCACCGGGGGCACGCTCGCGGTGTGGGCCGCTGGGCGCCCAGAAGCGCGAGACGACCTCGCCGCGCTGGTGCTGGTTTCACCGAACTTCCATCCTGCAGATCGTAGGTCCCGGCTTCTCGTTTGGCCCTGGGGCAGGCAACTCGCCAGAGGCATCGCCGGAGGGGAGCGGTGTTTCGACGCGGCGAACGAGGGGCAAGCGACTCACTGGACGACGTGCTACCCGACCGAGGCGCTCCTCCCGATGATGGCCCTGGTCGAGCACGTACGGACCATGCGGGTCGAGGACGTAACGGCGCCTATCCTGATCGTCTATTCACGGGCGGATAGAGTCGTGGACCCCTCGGAAACCGAGGCGATCTTTCCGCGTTTCGGGAGCGCGACGAAGACACTGTTCGCGGTGGAGGGCTCGACCGACCCGAGTCAGCACATACTGGCGGGGGACATCATGGGCCCGGAGACGACGGACGAGTTGGTCAGCCGCATTCTGGTTTTTCTGCGTACGGCCCTCGATGCACCGGGAGACCCCTAGCAGCTAGCTGCCCGCCCCGCCCCTGGCTAGCCCTGGAAGCCGGTCGAACCAGGGGCGGGCGCGTTCGAGTTGCCCGGCCAGGCGTAGGAGCGTCGCCTCGTGCCCGAAACGGGCTGCGAAATGCACGCCGATGGGTAGGTCGTCACCGTTCCAGTAGAGCGGAACGGACATCGCCGGCTGGCCGGTCATGTTGTACAACGGCGTCCAAGGGGTGAAGTCGAACGCGTCCTTCGCCGCCTCGTCCAGAAGCCCCGCCATCTTGATGAGTCGACCCGATCCCAGTGTGCCCAGCACCCTGAGTTGGAATTGCTCGGTCGGTGTTGGAGCAAGCTCCCCGATGCGGGCAGGAGGCGTCGCGAGGGTAGGAGTGAGGAGCAGGTCGTACTCGGTGAAGAACGAGCCGACCGAGCGGCCCGTGCGCTCCATGGTGCGCATCGCGTTTGCGACCTCCTTGGCCGAGAGCGCCGTCGAGAGCAGCCCGAGCGCCCACGTCGTCGGCTCCAATTCGGAGCGACGCGCTCTGCGGCCCAGCGCGTTCTCGGCATCGGTGATGTCGGCGCCGACCTCGCTCGCGATCATGAGCAGGAACGCGCGTGCGAACGCGGGCCCCTCCACGGTAGGTGCGGCGGGGCGCACGTCGTGCCCAAGCTCGGTCAGGAGCCGGGCGGCATCTTCGACGGCCGCGACGCAATCTGGATGCACATCAGATCCGAGCGTCGGCTCGGTGGTCCAGCCGATGAGGAGCCGGCCTGGATCGGATGTGACCTCGTCCAGGAACGGTCGCTCCGGAGGAGCGATCTCGTACGGCGCTCCCGCGTCGGGGCCGTGCGTGGCATCCAGCATCGTGGCGCTGTCCCGGACAGACCGCGTGAGCACGTGCTCGACCGAGAAGCCGCGCCACATCTGTCCGTCGTCGGGCCCCGTCGGGACGCGGCCGCGTGTCGGCTTGAGACCGAAGAGCCCGCAGCACGAGGCGGGGATCCGGATTGATCCGCCCCCGTCTCCTCCACCGGCCATCGGCACGATGGCCGCTCCGACGACTGCGCCCGCTCCGCCACTGGAGCCACCGGGTGTACGGTCGATGTCCCATGGATTTCGGCACGGGCCCCACAGCTCGGATTCGCTGAACGGTACGAGTCCGAACTCTGGGAGGTTGGTCTTCCCGAAGACGGAGACGCCGGTCTTGCGAAGACGTTTGACCAGTTCAGAGTCGTGCTTGGCGACGAGCCCCGCGGTGAGGCGGCTCGCACCCGACGTCGGGTGACCCGCGTAGCGGCTGTGAAGGTCCTTTGCCAGAAAGGGTACACCGGCGAACACCGCCTCGCGATCCACGCTCTGAGCGGCCGCGCGCGCGTCCTCCTCCATGAGGCGAACCACGGCGTTCAGCGCGGGATTCAGCTCCTCGAGGCGCGCGAGGGCGATATCGAGCAGCTCCACGGCTGTCACGTCCCCGGCTCGGACGGTCGCGGCCAGGCTGGACGCGTCCAGCCCGATGTATTCGTCGTGGGTCATCGGGCCTCTCGGTTCATCTCCGGCTCAACCGTCGTGCTCGAAAGTCCAAGAGACGTGCGGTGAGTTGCGAGTGTCAAGCCGAAGAAAAAGCGCCCCGGGCCCATGTGGCCCGGAGCGCTTGCACCCCCTGGATCGTTCTCAGAGTCCGATCAGCTCGCGGCTGTCGAGTGCATCGCGAACGCAGCACCCGCGGGGTCCATGCACTGAGCGATCATGTCGCCTCCCGGCACCTCCATGGGTCCGTTGGACACCGAACCGCCGAGCTCCTTCACCTTCCGGGCGGCGGCTTCGATGTCTGCCACGCGGATGTAGAAGAGCCACGAGACCGCCGGCCACTCATCAGGCTTGTTCATCATGCCGCCGATCGGATGCGCGCCACGACCGAACATCTGGTACATGCCCTTGTCGCCCATGTCCATCGCGTCGGTCTTCTCCCACCCGAACAAATCGGAGTAGAACGACCAGGCTCCTTCCCATCCGTCGGTCAGGAGTTCGCACCACGAGAACTCACCCACCGCCGGCGGTCCGTCGTGTCCCGGCGTGGTCTCCTCGGGCTGGAAAACGGCGAAGACCACGCCCTGAGGGTCCTTGCAAACGGCGAAGGCTCCGACCGTGGGGATGGCCATTTCCATCAGGATCGTTCCTCCGAGCTCCTTCACCTTCGCGATGGTCCCCTGCACGTCTGGCGTCGAGATGTGAACCAGCCAGTGCGGGGGTGCTCCCGCGGCTGGGCCTCCTCGGGCAACTGCATCAGCCCCCCGAGGGGCACATCGCCATTCGTCCACATCTGGTACGGCGTTGGGCCTCCGTCAAAATCCTGAATGCTCCAGCCGGTAATCGCTTGGTAGAAGCCCGGTGCGGCTTCGGGATCGGTCGTCATCAGCTCGTACCAGCACAGGCGACCGAGAGGGATGTCCGAACACGAGGAGCGCCTGAACGCTCTCCGTGTGCCTCTCGTTGATGCGTTCGCGCTCGGCGGGCGTGAGCTCGATGCCGATTTCTTCGTAGATGTCGAGCGCGAGCTGCTTCTCGAGGTCGAAGAGTCGCTCGATCGCATCCTCGGCCCGTACGGGATCCACGGTCACACTTCCCGGGGGGCCGACTTCCACGACCGCGACATCGATGCCGATTCGCGCGCCGTCTTCGATTCGGTAGCTGCCTTGGACGATGTGGCCCGAGCCGAGCAGTCTCCCGCTGCGCGCGGCCGTCTCTGCCTCGACGAAGCCGGCTTCTGCGAGCGAGAGTTCGTCGACGAGCGTCTGCACCTTCACACGTTCGAGCACTGTAAGGCGCCCTGTGATGGCGAGGTCGGTAGTCAGGAGCTCGGCGAGCGCGAGGCTCAGCGGCTCCCAGGCAGGGTCGGTTCCTTCATACAAGAATGGAAAAATGCCGACCGCCGCGGGGTCCGGGGTCGTCTGTGCGAGCTCCGCCTCCCGCTCCAGAGCCGAGCGCACTTCTTCCCGGAGCGCCTCTTGCCAAACGAGATCGAGGCGGCGCTCGACCTCTTCGCTCAGCGGTCCGGACGGGGTCTCAGAAAGAAAATCCTCGTACAGGACCCGAGCCTGCCCATATCGCCCGGCGTCCTCGTTAAGGAGGCCAGCCACGACAGTGAGGCCCGGGTCGTCCGGAAAGTCGGCCCTCAGCCCCTCGATTAGGTCGAAGGCATCGTCGGTGCGCCCCGCCTCCCGGTAGGCTGCCGAGAGCAGGAGGCCGAGGTCGACGTCGGCCGGATCGGCCTCGAACGCCGATTCGAGAGCGGGGACCTCGGCGGGTGTGGGCGTGCGTAGAGGGTCGGGTCCGCCCGCGCACCCGACGAGAATGAGGCCGACAATGGCCACGTGCAGTCGATGACAGGTCATGAATCCAGTATAGCGACGGCCGTACACGGGCTCCCAGCATGTTTTTCGGCCGTCGATCTCTCACTAGCGGTGACCGCTCAGCCATTGAAGTTTCAACTGACGCGCAGCAGGCCCTCATGCCTTGTCCTCAAGGAGTACTAGCTCATGCGTTTTCTCATCGACTTTTCGTTCCCGGTGGAGCCCTTTAACAGCTACGTCCGTGACGGCTCCGCGGGAGAGCGGCTCGAGAAGGTTCTCGGGGCAATCAAACCGGAGGCCGTCTACTTCACAGAGAACAACGGCGGTCGCGGTGGCGTCATGATCGTCAACATGGAGTCCGCCTCTGAGATCCCCCGGGTGGCCGAACCTCTCTTCCTGCAATACGAGGCCGACATCCGCATCAGCCCGTGCATGTCGCCCGAGGATCTCGCCACGGCGGGACTCGACGAGCTGGGTGAGCAGTTCGGGTGATCCCGAGGTAGATTCGCCTCCGGAGACGCATTGGAGCCGGAGGGGTCGCATGCAGAGAGTCACACTACTCGTCGCCGTCACGCTGACGCTGGCGGCGGCGACTGCGGTCAACGCACAGCAGGACGCGGCTTCGGGCCGGGTTTCCGTGATACAGATGCCCTTCACGGGAGCCCGGACCGTCCCTGAGATCTCCGACAATCCAGCCTACCTCCACCGCAACGGCGTCACCGACACCATTCGCGCCATGGGCTTCGCGATGGTGCCCGATCGTACGGTCAGCCTCACCGCGGATGAGGATCGCGAGTACGGATCGTGGCACCGCATGGGCCTCGCGAACGGACATCTGGCGAACATGGTGGCTGGTAACTGGGCGGCCGGAACGATCACCGTCGCGCTACTCGGTAACTGCACGTCGGTCATCGGCGTGCTGGGCGGCCTTCAGAACTCGGGCACGGTCGGTGAGCTCCGGGATGTGGGGCTCGTGTTCATCGACGCGCACGGAGACTTCAACGTCCCGGAGAGCACACTTCCCGGCATGCTCGGCGGGATGCCCGTCGCGGTCGCGGCCGGCCTGGCGCTTCACAACCTGCGGCGCGAGTCCGGCCTCGATCCCGGCATCTTGACCGAACACATCGTCATGGGAGCCGTGCGTGATCTCGACCCTCTGGAGCGAGAGCTCGTCGAGGCGTCGAACATCGAGCATCTCAGCACGGACGATCTGGTGAATCGGCCCGATTTGGTGCGAGCTCAGATCGAGCGTTTGGCACGGGTCACCGACGTGATCTACGTGCACATCGACATGGACGTATTGGATCCCCTCGAGGTGCCCGGGCACCCGCTGACGGTTCCGAACGGGCCGACGAGCCTCGAGCTCGCGGGTGCGCTCACCGAGATGTTCATGCACCCGAAGGTCGCGGCGCTGGGCATCGCGTCCACGCCTGCCAACGAGCGTGACCCCAATCGCTTGTCTCTGGCGGCGGCGTACAACCTCCTGAAGGGAGCCCTGGAGGGTGTCCGCCGAAGATCAGGAGGCCGTTGAAGAAAGCCAAGGCGCTCGGGCTGTGGACCTGCCTGGCGCTCGTCGTCGGAAACATGGTGGGGGCGGGCGCCTACCTCGTCCCGTCGTCGCTCGGCGCATACGGTTCCATCGGCCTGGTGGGTTGGGTTGCCACGGCGGCGGGCGCGCTTTGTCTGGCGCTCGTGTTCGCGAGGATGGGGAGCATCATGCCGGCCGAAGGCGGCCCCTATGCGTACACGCGCGAGGCGTTCGGCGACTTCCCGGCGTTTCTGGTGGCCTGGGGCTACTGGGTATCCGTGTGGATCGGGAACGCCGCGATCGCGACCGCCTTCACGAGCTATCTCACGCCGTTCTTTCCGGCGATCGAACAGTCACCGGCCGTGATGGCCTCTGTGGCGCTCGCTGCGATCTGGTTTCTCACGGCGCTCAATATCTGGGGGCTCCGCGAAGCCGCCCTGCTCCAACTCGTCACGACGGTCCTGAAGATCCTTCCGTTGGTGGCCGTCGCGACCATCGGGCTCTTCTGGATCGACATCGGGTCCTACGCACCGATGAACGTGAGTGGCGAGTCGCACATCTCGGCCGTGACCGCCACCGCATTGCTGACACTCTGGGGCTTCATGGGGCTCGAGTCAGCGACGATTCCTGCCGACGAGGTAGAGAACCCGAAACGCATCATCCCCCTCGCGACCATCCTGGGCACGATGGTGACTGGGGCGATTTACCTTCTCAGTGCCGCGGTCCTCATGGGGGTCATGAGTCCCGCGGAGCTGGCCGCATCACCCGCGCCATTCGCCGAGGCAGCGACCCGCATGTGGGGCGGCCTCGCCGGCACCCTGGTGGCTGCCGGCGCGGCGATCGCGGGCTTCGGCGTGCTGAACGGCTGGGTCCTCATGCAGGGGCAGATGCCGCTCGCGCCCGCGAGGGACGGCCTGTTCCCCGCGCGACTGGGTCACCTCAGCGAGCGGGGGACGCCCGTGTTCGGTCTGGTGGTCTCGTCGATCCTGTGCACAGTGCTCGTGCTCACCAACTATTCGCGGGGACTCGTCGGTCTGTTCACGTTCGCGCTGATCCTCGCGACGGTCACCGTACTGCTCTCGTACGTTCTCACGCCCTTGGCGCATATCGTCCTGATCCGTCGTGACCCCGAGCGCTGGGGTGTTGGAGCGACGGGATGGACGACGCTCGTCTCCGTCCTGGCAGCGGGGTATTCGATGTGGGCGATCTTCGGGGCGGGGCTGCGCGAGGTGCTGCTTGGCGTGGCGCTCTTCGCCGCTGGCGTCCCGGTCTACCTTTGGAGCGTACGGGAGCCTCAGCCCAAGTAGGGCGCTGCCGCCGTGCCACGATGACACCGGAGGCCTGATGTATCAGTCGGACGTTGCGCCGCTCAGGCGTGTTCTGATGAAGCGGGCTCGTGACGCGTTCGTGTCCGCGGATCGCATCGGGGGCCAGTGGGAGGCACTCAACTATCTCGGGGCGCCGGACTTCGACGCAGCCTGCGATGAGTCGGACGCGTTGGCCGAGCTTCTCGGCGAGCTCGACATCGTCCTCGAGTGGATGTCCGCCGACGACGTGGGCATGGATTCCATCTATGTGAGGGACGCTTCGATCGTCAGCGACAGAGGCGCCGTTCTGTGTCGCATGGGGAAGGGTGCCCGCTCGGACGAGCCTGCGGCACAGCGCGAGGAATACCAAGACCTGGGCGTCCACGTCGCCGGAGCGATCGTGGCCCCCGGCACGCTCGAGGGAGGCGACGTGACGTGGCTGGGACCGTTCACATTAGCCGTCGGCCGGGGGTGCCGTACGAATGCGGACGGAATCGACCAGCTGATGGGGCTGCTGAGCGCCGAGGTCGAGGTCATCGAAGTGCCGCTCCCGCACTGGAAGGGTCCGGGAGACGTGTTTCACCTCATGTCGATGTTGAGCCCGCTGGATGACGATCTGTTGCTCGTCTATTCGCCTCTTCTGCCCGTGCCATTCAGGGAGTCCCTGCTCGAGCGAGGCTTCGGACTGCTGGAAGTCCCGGACGAGGAATTCGAATCGATGGCCTGCAACGTCCTAGCCGTGGGTCCGCGTAAGGTCGTCGCGATGGAGGGCAACCCCCTGACGCGTGGTCGGATGGAGGCCGCCGGCGTGGAAGTGCACACTTACTCTGGGGCCGAGATCAGCGCGAAGGGCTGCGGTGGCCCAACGTGCCTCACTCGGACACTGGAACGCGCGGTGGATCGCGCGACCTAGACGCTCTCTAGCGCCTCCGTCCCTTGGGATTCATGACGATGATCGGGCCTTGCCGGATGTCGCCGGAGAGGTCTACTGCCGACTCGTCCGGGATGCGGAGTTGCGCTGCGAGAAGCAGGAAATATGGCTCGGCCTGAGTCACGTCCACGCGATAGCCGATGTCCGCGAGCGACTGAATCGAGATCGCGCTGAATGGATTATGCACGTTGCTGTTCACGGTCGGTGTCATCGACTCCGTACCGAGAACGGACTCGCGCCAGTGTGCGTCGCCCGATCCTTGTCCCTTGATGTTCTCGACGGGGACCTTTCCGCCACCGGTGTAGCTCGTGCCTCCCGCGGCATCGAAAGCAGCGATGGCGAGGGGCCCGATGAAGTGCGTGTCCGCGCCCTGATTGGACGGGAGCGATGGATTCACGAGCAGGTCCTTGCGATCCCACAGCGTGCCCAAGCCCAGTACGTGAGCCATTTCGTGCTTGATGACGGGGAGCATGAGCCCCGAATCTTGCAGGTTGTTCAGATCCGCGATGTCGAACGTCATGACGCCGTTGATAGGCAGCTCCGAGAGCCCGCGCAGCCTGCACGGGCCCGCTTGGGCGAGCGTACCGCCGGGCCCATCGAGGTCCCGGATGTTCACGTATATCTGGATGTCGTCGATCTCGCCGCTTACGAATTGCTGCCCGTCGACGCAGGTATTCTCCGGAAGCGGGTTCGCTGAGAAGTCGTGGGCGTGGATGTCATCTTTGATGATCCGCTCGAACGTGGCAGCCGCCGTGCGAAACGCGGCGTCCTGCTCAGCGCTGCCGCTGCTCACGAAGACGAGGTCGATGTTGAAAGGCACCACGTCCTCACCTACGACCGCAGTGAGCGACACCCCTGAGAAGGCGGTGAACGCGAACAGAATGATGTGATACGTGCCGGCTTCGGCGCCGTTGAAGGTGCATGACTCACGCGAGATCGGGCTGCCCGACTGACACTGGTAGTCATCACGGTTCCCGGGTCGCGTGCCGCGGTGCACGTAAAGGTCCACGTCGTCCGCCGTGCCGCCCGAGACCTCGATCCTGAGGTTGTCGGACGCCGGGAGCTCGAAGTTGAAGAGCAACTCGCTGTTCACTCCCGACGAGAGGTTGCTGATCGGCGACCCGGCGGTCAGCAAGGTGGCGCCCGCGACCGGAGCGTTCTGCTCCGCCGCATTGTTCGACTCGTCCGACTCAGTGATTCCGTTCGCGGGGTCGGCGACAATGCTCAGCGTGTGCACGCCCGACGACAGGGGCGCCACGTTGAACGTGGCCTCGGTGCTGGCCCCGGCCGCCAGGGGCCCGACGGTCTGCGTCGCAGACTCGGTGCCGTCGATGAGGAGCTGGACGTCGAATGTCGTGCCCGTCGTGAGGTCGCCCGAGTTCGTGATCGTCACCGTCACGGTGAGCGCCTGTTGATTCGTCGCGTTCGTCGGCGAGATAGACAGATTGCTCGGAGCGAGATCCGCTCGAGGTACGTGGAGCTCGGCCGTGGCCGCGAACGCTAGGTCGGTGAACCCGTCCGCGCTGGCGGTCAGGCTGTTTGCGCCCACGGCCGCGCCCATCGTCCAAGCCGTCTGCGCTGTCCCGTCATCGGTGCTCGTGACCTGTGCAGGGCTGACCGAGCCGCCCCCCGTGACCACCACGAAGTTGACCTCACCCCCTGGCACGCCGTTACCGAACTGGTCCTTCAGGGCCACCACCACCGGTTCCGGTAGGAGGTTGCCGTTGGTCCCGGTCTGCTGGTCCCCGGATGACTTCACGAAGGCCACCGCTGCACCCGCCAGCGCGGTCGCTGCCAGCGTGAGTTCCCCGGCGCCCCCTGACGTCACCGCGGCAACGAGAGACAAGGCGCCGGAGACTGTTCCCAAGGTCCACGCTGTCGACGCCTCGCCATCGGCGTCGGTCGTCGCGGACTCGGCGCTCAAAGACCCCGCCGACGCGTCGGTGGTGAACGAAACCCCGACGCCTGCGACCCCTGAACCTCCCTGGTCCTGCGCGCTCACGACGATCGGGTCCGCCAGCTGCTCGCCCACGGTCGCCGACTGCGCGTCACCCGACACGATCGTGAGTGTGGTCGCGACCTGCTGAACCGAAGCGCTCGCAGTCGCGCTGAGGCTCCCGGACGTGGCCCGGAGCGTCGTGTTGCCGTTAGCGATGGCGACGACGTTTCCGTTCGCGTCGACCGTGACGACCGAGGCGTCATCGCTCGCCCACGTGATCACCGCGCTGAGTGGAACGCCCGACGCGTCACGCAGTGTGGCGGTCAGTCGGATCGACTCACCCAGGGACGTGAGCGCCACCGAAGTGCGGGAGATCGTGAGAACGTTGCTGCCCGACCCTCCCGGGCCCGTGGTATCCGAACCACCGCAGCTCGACAGACCCAACAGCGTTGCTGTGGCGAGAAGTCGACCGACCCTCATGCGTTTCATAGTCGTTTTTTACGCGCGAGTCGTAAGGACCCTCGTCTGAGTAAACTGTTTATGTCCGTCCGGTGACTTGTGGAAGCCGAACCCGCTTTGGCGTGCGCCTACCCATGGCGTGCCGAGCGCTCCGCCCGGCGGGCGGTTGATGCCGATCATTCCAGCTGTCAGTCGGCGCGCGACGGCCGCGGTGTTCTCGTTGTCTCCGCCGTAGACGACGGCACCCAACCCGAAGTGTGTGTCGTTCGCCTTGTCGATCGCCTCGTCGACGGAAGACACACGGGTCACAACCGCCACCGGACCGAAGGTCTCCGTGCATGCGATGTCCATATCCTCTGTGACGTTCCCGAGCACCGTTGGGACCACAAAGTTGTCGTGGTGACCTTCTCCGCCGGCCAGAACGGTCGCTCCGGCGCTCACCGCCGCGTCGACCTGGGCGAGCACGTGGTCGCGCTGCTGCGCGTTGACCATCGGGCCCACGTCGCTGTTTTCCATGCCGTCACCGACGCTCATGGCGGATGCGATCGACGCGAGCGCTGCCTCGAACTCCTCCGCGATGGAATCCATCACAAAAATGCGCTCTGTCGAAACGCAGACCTGTCCTGCGTTACGGAACGAGTTCATCGCGGCGAATTTGGCGGCCCTCTCGATGTCGGCGTCCTCGAGAACGATCATGGGGTCCTTGCCACCGAGCTCCAGCACGACCCGCTTCAGCGTCCCGCTCGCCTCGCGCATGATGTGCTTCCCGACTTCACGTGAGCCGGTGAAGGCGATCATGTCTACGTCGGACTGGACGATGGCTTTGCCCTGATCGTCCGCGCCGTGGACCACGATCAGCACGTCCTCCGGCAGCACCTCGTTGAGGACGTCGGCGTACGCCTGCCCGCACAGCGGCGTCTCTTCGGACGGCTTGAAGACGACTGCGTTCCCAGCGGCCAGAGCCGGAAGGATCATCCACGCCGGCATCGACATGGGGAAATTCCAGGGCGTGATCGCGCCGACGACGCCGAGCGGATCGTGATAGATCGTCGAACGCAGCCGTCCGTCCTCGACGATCTCAGGCTGCAACGCCGACACGATCTCGTCGAGCTCGTGGTCGATCATCCCCAGCGACTTCGCTTCTCCGATGCCTTCCTTGAGCGGCTTGCCCATCTCCCTCGTCATGAGCTCGCCGTGCGCCTCGGCGCGCTCCGCGAAGAGCTCCTTCGTCTTCAGGAGCACTTCAACTCGACCCTCTAGGCCGAGGGCGCCCCACGCCACCTGGGCGATGCGCGCACGAGCCACGATGGCGGGAATCTGGTCGGCTGATGTTACCGGTACCTCACCGACGACTTCGCCGGTGGCGGGGTTGTAGGACTGCAACTTTTCCATGTAGCACACGATCCGTTTGTGACTGGCGAGGTACTGCCGTGCCCGCGAAGATGTCGAACACTCCCAACGCACGGCAAGGAACGAAGGATGAGCACCGAGACGATCTTCGAGGTTGCGAGGTCTGGGGATACCGAGGCAGTGCGCGCGGCGTTCCGCGTAACGCCGGAGTTGGTGCGGGCTAGCGTCCACCAGAATGTCACGCTCCTCCACGTTGCAGCCGAGCGGGATGACGTCGACCTGGCCGAAGCGTTGTTGGATGCCGGCGCCGATCTGGAAGCGGAGACGTCTTGGGGACACACCCCGCTCCTGGTCACCGCCGAGCACCAATGCACGCCCGAGGTCGACAGGTGAGCCGGCTGTCTGCGCGCTTGTGCGTGGGCGTGACCCTCGCCGTGCTCGCGATGCTCCTGCCCTCGAAGGCCCCGGCTCAAACGACGCTTCGGGTGGTCGCGTACAACATCAAGCACGGTCGCGGCATGGACGACGTTGTCGATCTGGAGCGAATCGCCGATGTGCTACGCCCTCTGAACGCTGACGTGATCACGCTCCAGGAGGTCGACAACAAGACCGAACGCACGGGTGGCGTGGATCAGGTCGCGCGTCTGGCCGAGCTCCTGGACATGACCGGTTTTCACGGAGCCCACCGGGCGTACCAGGGCGGTGAATACGGCAATGCGATCCTGACCCGCCTTCCCGTCCTGGGAGACCAGACCCACTCGATACCGGCTAGCGCCGGAAGCGCATTGACGGTGCACGAGATCCGGGTCGCGACGGGTCAGCAGGGACATGTAGTGTCGGTGGTTTCGGTCCATCTGGCCGGCGTCCCAGAGGAGCGGCGCGCACAGGCAGACTCGGTGACGAGCTATTTCGAGAATACCGAGCATCCGGTGGTGCTCGCGGGCGATTTCAACTCGCGACCCGGCGATGTCGTCATGCGGCGCCTCGACGCGAAGTGGACCATCGTGCCGAAGGATGGCGACCCGAATACGTTCCCCTCGGACGCACCGGATCGTGAGATCGACTTCGTCATGCTCAGGCACTCGGAAGCGTTCGAGATCGTAGAGCACCGCGTGATCGACGAGCGTATGGCGTCGGATCACCGTCCTATCTTGATCGTGCTGCGACTCTGGTAGGAGCGGAAGTGAGCGATGGAATCCCGGCTACTGGTGCCACTGGCACGGTAGCGGGGCGTCCGACGAGCTGGACTGATTGGCCGACGATGTGTGGATCCAAGGCGACCCGCCGTCCCATGTTCAAGTGATTGGCGCATCAGAGTCGTAAGCTTCATCTATTGTCCAGACCCGATTTCGGTCGGACTTCGGATCACACTACACGGAGAAGAGAATGCCCCTTCGTCGTCAGAGCTTCATCCCGCTGGTCATGGCCCTCGCGTTTGCGGCATGTGGGGACAGCGGGAGCCCATTGGACCCAGGCAACGCCCGCACCATCAAGGCGACCCCGGCGTTCGGCGCCGATATCGTCGAAATCTTCACGCGTCGCGGGTGCACGGCCGGCAACTGCCACGGCAACGGGTCGGGGAACCTCACGCTCACTTCCTCCGCGTCGGGTAACTACGCACGACTGGTCGGGGTAACTTCCCCGAATTCGGGCGAGGTCTACGTCATCGTCAACGACGCCAACGCCAGCTACTTGGTGAAGAAGCTCGAGAACCGTCAGGGGGCCGGGAACGGCAGCACCATGCCGCAGGGAAGCGGCGCCCTCGACAACATCGACTTGACTAATATCAAGAACTGGATCAATACAGGGGCACCCAACAACTGAGTCAGCGGTTTCCGGAGGGCGACCCCAGACATCCTATTCGAGCCCGGCCTGACCGCCGAGTCTACGAAGAGCCAAAGTGAGATTTAATACGACGTTTCGGGCCCTTGGTGTGGCTGCGGCCCTTTCCGTTGCGCTTCCGGCGCTTGCCGATGCGCAGTTCCGCTCACAGCAGAGTGCGAACATACCCACTACCGAGACTCTCGCTCAGGGCAACCTGCTGTTCGAGATCTCGCACAGATTCTTCCCGCCGATCAACTCGGGAGTCGATGCTCTCTGGGGCTTCGACGGTCCGGTCCAGAACCGCCTGGGTTTAGCGTATGCGGCCACCGATCGAGTTTTGCTCGGCGTGCTTCGGACGAATGCCGGCGACAACCTCGAGTTGAACGCCAAGGCCCGCCTCTTCGAGGGTGGGTCCGAGCAAATGCCGGTCTCGCTCGGAGCGATGGGCGGTGTCGCTTGGAACATGGCCGATCCGGGCGCCAGCGGCGCGAAGGACAACGAAGCACAGGCGTACGGTCAACTGATGCTCAACGCACTACTCGGTGACAAGCTGGCTATCGGTGTCGTTCCGACGGTCCTTCGGAACCCCCGCATCGTGGATACCACCCGCGAGACCGCGTTCGTGGTGGGTGTCCACGCCCAGGCCTATCTGGGCCAGCGCACGAGCCTGTTCGGCGAGTGGATTTTCAGCGAGTCGCGGCCCGACCTGGAGTTCGACACCGGCACGTTCGGGGTTGAAATCCAAACGCGCGGACACTTCTTCAAAATCGTGGTAACGAACCAGATCCGCATGAACCCGACTCAGGTCCTCGCCGGATCGCTTTTCAAATTCAAAGCCGACCAACTACGGGTGGGCTTCAACGTCACGCGCAGACTGTCCCTGTGAACGCAGCGGTCGGGCTGAAGAACGGCGGCTAGATCCCCGTTCCGAAGTACTCCACGAGAAGGACATAGAGCACGCCCGCGATCACCGCGATGGCCGCGATCTTGAGCAGTTTCTTGATCAGAGCCCAAACCATCATCGCCACAATGAGCAGGATGGGGATGAGGAAGATCGGGTTCGCTAGCAGGAACTCGGCGATTTCCGTCATTCTGGCCTCTGCGGTGGATGTCCGGGCGGCTTGACGTCGGCCCAAGGGCCCGTCGTGTAGCCGTTCTACCCTACCTCCTACGCGCACGGGCCGCTCTTGGTGCCAGTCCGGGCCCGCGACGGGCGGCCACTGCTGCCTTGTAGACTAACGCTCCGGTGTTGCACGTTGTCCTCCCTATACCGCGAGGCGCAGGCCTTCGGGCTCCCCGACCACACCGCGTACTAATGATGACTGAGACTTTGGACCATCCCGAAGCCGCGTCACCGGCCGATCGCTTCCTCCCTGGGCTGGTTCTCCTGTTCGTGGCGAGTGGCTGTGCGGCGCTCGTCTACGAGATCGTCTGGTTTCAGATGCTGTCCCTGGTTGTCGGCTCGTCCGCGATCTCGCTGGGCGTGCTGCTCGCGACGTTCATGGGCGGGATGTGCATCGGCAGCATCGGGCTGGCCCGCTACGTCTCGAACAGGGAGCACCCGCTCAAGGTCTACGCGCTGCTCGAGGTCGGCATCGGCGTGTTCGGGCTCCTCGTCCTGTGGCTGCTGCCCCACGTAGGGGGCCTCTACACCGCGCTAGGCGGACCCGGGATGATCGGGATCATGATCCGTGCGCTCTTCTGCGCCGCCTTCCTGCTTCCGCCGACCATCATGATGGGCGCCACGCTTCCGGCGATCTCCCGTTGGGTTGAAACGACCCCGCGTGGCGTGTCCTGGCTTGGCTTCTTTTACGGGGGCAACACGTTTGGGGCGGTGCTCGGATGCCTGCTGGCGGGCTTCTATCTGCTCCGCGTCCACGACATGGCCGTCGCGACCTACGTGGCCGTTGCGCTGAACCTCACCGTGGCGGGGCTCGGTTGGCTCCTCGCGTCACAGACGCCGTACGAGGCTGCCGATGCCGACGCGGATGCCGAGCCCGTCGAGATGGCTCCGGGCTCACAGCTGGTTCTCGTTGCGATAGGCATCTCTGGTGCCACGGCCCTGGGGGCCGAGGTCGTATGGACACGCTTGATGACGCTCAACTTCGGCGGGACGACGTACACCTTCTCGTTGATCCTCGCGTCGTTCCTTTTCGGCATTGGTATCGGCAGCACGGTCGGCGCGGTCATGGCGAGATACGTGATCGACGCCAAACGCGCCCTTGGGTGGATGCAGTTCCTCGTAGTCCTGGGTCTGGCGTGGGCCGCCTATCTGCTCACACAAGCGATCCCGTTCTGGCCCGTGAATCCAGCTATTGCGATCGATCCCTGGTTCAACTTCCAGTTCGACTTCGTCCGCGCAGTTCTCACGGCTCTGCCAGCTGCCGCGCTTTGGGGCGCGAGCTTCCCGCTCGCGCTTGCCGCCGTGGCCTCGAAGGGTCAGGACCCCGGCCGGCTGGTGGGGAAGGTTTATGCGGCGAATACCGTCGGCGCGATCTTCGGCGCGCTCCTGTCCTCGATCATCATGATCGGCTGGCTGGGCACGCAGAGGACGCAGCAACTCATGATCCTGCTCGCGGCGACGGGCGCGCTCATCCTGTTGGCCGCTCGGTGGAACACCGAGAGGGGGCGCATCGAGCTGCAGCCCACGGGGCTGGGGCGGGGTGTGTTTGTTCTCGTCACCGCGCTGGTCATGGCGTGGACCGTCGTGCCCGTTCCGGCGCTGTTGGTCGGGTACGGACGGTACTCGGCCACGTACAACTCGCCGGCGTACATGAACTTCATCTTCGTGGGTGAGGGGATGAACTCTTCGATGGCCGTTTCCGAGCTCAGCAACGGCGTTCGCAACTATCACAACGCCGGCAAGATCCAGGCTTCGAGCGAGCCCCAGGACATGCGCCTCCAGCGGATGCTCGGGCACCTGACCACGCTCCTCCCGACGCAGGCGAGCACGGTCCTTGTCATCGGCTGTGGAGCAGGGGTTACGGCGGGTGCGGTGAGCGTCGATCCGGCCGTGACGGACCTCACGATCGTCGAGATCGAGCCGCTCGTTCCCGAGGTCGTCTCGACGCTCTTCGGCGAGCACAACTTCAACGTCGTCGACAACCCCAAGACCACGGTGGTCATCGACGACGCGCGTCACTATCTGCTGACCACGGACAAGAAGTTCGACGCGATCACGTCAGATCCGTTCGACCCGTGGGTGAAGGGCGCGGCGACGCTCTACACCGCCGAGTTCTGGCAGGAAGCGAAGGAGCACCTCAACCCGGGCGGCGTGGTCACCGTCTTCGTGCAGCTGTACGAGAGCACGTTGGAGGCGGTGAAGAGCGAAGTAGCGACGTTCCTGGAGGTTTTCCCCGAGGGGATGGTCTTCGCGAACCTCGCGTACGGTCAGGGCTACGACGTCGTCTTGGTCGGCCAGGCCGACCCCGCACCCATCGACCTCGATGCGATCGACGCCAAGTTGCGCACGCCCGAGTACGCACAGCTCGCTCAGTCACTCGGAGAAGTCGGCTTCTACTCGGCGCCCCAACTCATGGCGACCTTCGCCGCCAAGAAGCCGGAGATCGACCCGTGGCTCGCCGACGCCGAGGTGAACAGGGACCGGAACCTCAGGCTCCAGTATCTCGCCGGACTCGGCGTGAACCTGTACGAGGCGGACGGGATCTACCGAGACATGGCCCAGTATCGGACGTACCCGGAGGGGCTGTTCACGGGTTCGCCGAGTAGCCTGGCGCAGCTGCAGGCGGCGTGGGAAGGGATGGAGTAGGCGACTGGCCCAGGGCGCGACCACCCCTGGAGCAGCCTGACGCTACTCCGCCCTGAGCGCCACCGCCGGATCCGTGGTGCTCGCCCTGATCGCGGGTGCCATCGCGGCTTCGAATGGCGGCGGGGGCGGGAGGGTCGGAACCCGCGAATAGGGGCAGGCCGGGGGACTCCCGGCCTGCCTCGGTGTTCAGTGGGTGTGAGTCGTCAGCGGCAGACCGTGCCGTTCTTCTTGCCGCGCGTCTTGCACTGGACCGTCTTCGACGTGCTGTCGGTACCCGTGCCGTCATCCACCGTCAGCGTGACCGTGTATGAGCCGTCGCCGCCGAACGTGGTGCTCGCGGTAACTTCGTTTCCAGTGATCGCGCCGCTCCATGCGTACTCGAGGTCCTGACCGGTGGAACTGCTTCCATCGAAGTCACAGGTCAGCCCACTGCACGAAACCGTGAAGCTTGCCGCGAGTGGATCGGGCTCCGGCGGCGGGGGTGGCGGCGGCCCCTCCACTAGCGTGTGGGTCGTTACCGCTTTGTACGAGTTCAGGCGGCCGGGACCGAACTCCGTGTCGTATCCCGGTGCACCGAGGTCATCGGCGGTACCTTCGATGCGCGACCGCAGCTCACTACCGGTGAGTCCGGTCATCGACGCCACGATCGCCGCGGTCCCGGTCACCTGGGGCGCGGCCATCGACGTGCCCTGGAAGTACGCGTAGCCGCCGCCGCGCACCGAACTCCAGATGCCGCCCTCTGCAGTGGTGTTCGAGTACATCTCTCCGCCCGGTGCTGTGATGTCGAGGCCAGCGCCGTACTGCGTGTAGTAGGCCTGCTCGTCCAGCCAGTCGCTGGCTGCGACCGAGATCGCGTCGGGGTCGCATGCGGGGCAGCCCACGGAGGCCGCGCCGCTGTTGCCTGCCGAAGCGATCACGAGGGCTCCCTTGAAGAGCGCGTAGTCGATCGCGCCGGCCTCGGCATTACCGACCGAGCTGCCGCTGAGGCTCAGGTTCATCGCGACTACGCCCGCGGCGGCGGCGGCCCTGATAGCCGGCTGCGATCGCTGACGTCGGGCATCCGAGGGGCCCGCAAACGCGGTGCACATAAACGGTTACGTTGCCCGCGGCGCCTGAGACTCCTGCGACGCCGACGTTGTCACCCACCATGGTGCCGGTCGTATGGGTGCCGTGATCGTTCGTATCGGACGGGTCCGGATCGTTGTCGTAGTAGTCCCAGCCCGGTACGAGTGTCACAGCCCCGAACTCGGGGTGTGAGAAATCGACACCGCCGGCGGCGTACCCCTCGATGTTGTCCTCGTCGGCATCGTCGACCGACAGCAGAGAGGTTACGGGCCTGTTCTTGTTACGGCCGCGCGTGTAGTACATCGCGAGCCCACCGGGGTTGTAGAACGCCCACATTCTCGGATCGATTTCCGTAGTCTCACGCAGATAGTCCGGCTCGGCTCAGACGACGTTCACGTCGGCTCCGAGGCGCGCCGCCAGGGCCCGCTTATTGCCCGCCGCCCCGCGGAAGATCCCGAAGGCGCCGCCGGCAGCTTGGCGCTCGAAAGCGACGCCGTTCGCCTGCGCGACGGCATCGGCGTCCGCGCCCGGCGCTAGCCGAGCGAGCACTCTACCAGCGAAGACTCGGTCCGTTTGCTGCTGAGCGCTGAAAGAGGGAACGACATCAGGGGCGTCGGGGGCGAGGAGCTGGTTGGCGTCTCCGCACGCGACGACGACCAAAGTCGTCATTGCCAGGCCGATGGCGAGCTTGCGATTCATCGATACGGTCCCCGCAGAGGTGAACGGCAGGGGCTCGCGGACGCCAGCGCGGGTCACCTCCCGCCCGACGTTCACCGCGAGTACCTCTGCCTCTTCGATTCTACTGACTTTCGCCCATCGGGTCTAACGTTATCGCCGGGATAGAGACGAAGCCCCGCTCCGGCCTTGCGTACACCCCGCTGATTCCCGACATAAGCCGTCGCGCTGCGCGTAAGCGTCGGCGCCTAGAACAGGCCGGCATGGCCTCTTCAGACGCGCCCCCAACGGAGCCCACCAGGTGTCGACCTCAGCTACTTCGCCGAACGACAAGAGCTTCTTCGGTCATCCCCGAGGGCTGTCCACGCTCTTCTTCACGGAGATGTGGGAGCGCTTCTCGTACTACGGGATGCGCGCCCTACTGACGCTCTTCATGACGACGGCGACGATTGAGACGAATCCAGGGCTCGGTTACGACGTTGCGACGGCCGGCGCGATCTACGGCCTGTATACGAGCCTGGTGTACATCCTGGCGCTTCCCGGCGGCTGGATCGCGGACAACCTTTGGGGTCAACGCAAGGCCGTGTGGGTCGGGGGGTGGATCATCGCGCTGGGCCACTTCACGATGGCGCTCAACAGCACGACCAGCTTCTTCGCCGGCCTGGTCTTCATCATCTGCGGTACCGGCCTGCTCAAGCCCAACGTGAGCACGGTGGTGGGTGAGCTCTATCCAGAGGGTGGCGCGGCGCGGGATGCGGGCTTCTCGGTGTTTTACATGGGCATCAACCTCGGCGCCTTCCTGGGGCCGATCATCACCGGGTGGCTCGGCGAGGGATATCACTGGCATTGGGGATTCGGCATAGCCGGCATCGGCATGATCTTCGGCCTGATCCAGTTTCGACTCGGCGAAAAGTACCTGGGCGATGCGGGGCTCTTGAAGACCGACGACACACCGGCGCAGCTCGCGTCGAAGTCCAGGAAGTTCTTCGGAGCCTTCTTCTCGATCGTGGCGGCGATCGCCGTGTTCGGTTATCTGGTCTCGACCGGGGTCCTGGACTACACCGTCACCCAAATCGCCACCCGGCTGGGTCAGAGCGTTCTCGTGATGGTGGTCGGGTACTTCATCTACGTGTGGACGCTTGGCGGACACACCGTGGAGGAGAACAAGAGGATGGGGGTCATCTTCTGGCTCTTCATCCTCATCGCGGTCTTCTGGTCGGGCTTCGAGCAGGCGGGCACGTCGTTGAACCTGTTCGCGCGCGATCTCACGGACCGCAACATGTTCGGGCGACTTCTTCCCGCTTCGACACTTCAGTCCGTCAACGCGCTGTTCATCGTCATTCTGGCGCCGCTGTTCGGTTCCATGTGGGTATGGCTCGATTCGCGGCATAAGAACCCATCGCTTCCCATGAAGGCCGGGCTCGGTCTGGTCGGACTGGCCATGGGCTTCTTCGTGCTCGCTTGGGGCGCCGCGAACGCGTCGACAGAGAATCTGGTGTCGCCGGCTTGGCTGGTGGTGACGTACTTCCTGCACACGGTTGGCGAGCTGTGCATTTCGCCCATCGGCCTATCCGCCATCACCAAGCTGTCCCCGGAGCGGAGGGTCGGTCAGATGATGGGGATCTGGTTCGTCGGCGCGGCGCTCGGGAACCTCTTCGCCGGCCTCATGGCGGGCCAACTCGAGACGATGGTGTCGAGTGATCTCTTCCGAACGGTAGCGATGATCACCGCTGGTGTCGGAATCCTGGCCATCGTGGTGAGCCCGCAGGTGCGGAAGTTGATGGGAGGGGTCAAATAGCGAGCAGCCAGGGGGGAGAAATGTCAGGCAGCGTCTTGTCGCTGATGGGGCTGTACGGGATGACCGACATGGACCAGGCCGACCAGGCACGGCTTCACATCGACCGATGGTTCTACCCATGCAGTCCGGCGATGCACGCGGGGCTCGCGGACATGTACACAGCCGACGAGCGCTTCCGGGCGCACTACGAAGATCGTGCCGAAGGACTGGCCGAATTCGTAGCGGCTGCGATCAAGGCGAACACGGCGCGCCAGTCGTAGCGCGCAACGCGCTCGTCTTCGTGAGAAGCGGGGGGCGGGCGTTCGGCCCGCCCCCCGCGGTCGCTCGAGCGCGGAGGCTGTTCCGAGCATGAGCCCGACGTCGTCGATGCCGCAAGCGATCTGCTTGCGCGCGTTTGGGGGCATTCTCAGCTTAGCATCCGGCCTCTTCCGGCCCGGTTCTGGATCGCATGGTCCGATCCCCCCGCCCCTGTAAAGGATTCGCACGTTTGAGTCGTGAGCGAAGCAGGTTGCGCGTCGCCTTCCCGTGACGCCCCCCACGGAAGACCTCGCCACGCTCTCGGCCGCTGAGACCGCCCGTCTCGTGGCCGCCGGGGAGGCCTCGCCGGTCGAGGTCGTCCAAGCCGCGCTGGATCGGATCGAGCGGTACAACCCGACGCTCAACGCAGTCGTCACGCTCAACGAGCGGGCGCTCGACGACGCCCGCGCCCTGGAGTCGGCCCTCGCGGCGGGCGCCGCGCCGGGCCCGCTGTGTGGCGTCCCCGTCGGCATCAAGGACGTGACGCCCGTCGCGGGTCTGAGGACCACGTACGGCTCGCCGATCTATGCGGACAACGTCCCGGACGAGGATGCGCTGGTCGTCGACCGCCTCCGCAACGCCGGCGCGATCATCATCGGCAAGACGAACACACCAGAGTTCACCGCGGGCGGCAACACCTTCAACGAGGTCTTCGGCCGTACGAGGAATCCGTGGAATCCAGAGCGCAGCGCTGGGGGCTCCACCGGGGGCGGAGCCGCCGGGCTGGCGAGCGGGATGATCGGCGTCGCGGAGGGCACCGACCTGGGTGGATCGCTTCGCATACCGGCTTCGTTCTGTGGCATCGTCGGCATCCGCCCTTCGCCTGGCCTGGTTCCAACGCATCCCACCGACTGGCTGTGGGACGACCTCGGGGTGTCCGGTCCGATGGCGCGCACCGCCGAGGACGTAGCGCTCGCGCTCGGCGCGATGGCGGGACCCGACCCGCGCAACCCGATGCGGCACCCTGTCGAGGGCCGTGATTTCCTGGAAGGGATCCGCGACACTCACATCGAAGGGCTCCGCCTCGCCTACTCGCCTGATCTGGCTGGGATTGGCATCGACCCGCCGATCGAAGACCGGTGCCGCGCGGCCGCCCTCGGTCTGGCCGACGGCGGGGCGAAGGTCGACTCGGTGGAGATGAACCTGCCCGAGGCCCGGAAGGCCTTCCTGCATCTCCGCGGAGTGTGGTTCGCCACGCACATGCAGGACCGCATGGAGCATCTCGCCGACTTCGGAGAGAACCTACGGGGCAACATCGAGGCCGGGCTCAGGCTCACCGCCGAGCAGATCGCCTGGGCGCATGGCGCGCGCGGCCGAATCTGGTCGCACTTCGAACGCTTCTTTCAGCGCCATGACTTCCTTCTCACACCGTCCATGGCAGTGCCCCCCTTTCCCGTGGAGCAGAATTATCCAGAGACGGTGGGTGGGCGCACGATGAAGACGTATGTCGACTGGATCGCACCGACGTTCACGCTCAGCCTGACCGGCCTTCCGGTCGCATCGGTCCCGTGCGGTTTGGACGACGAGGGTCTTCCCGTCGGGCTACAGGTCGTGGGCCCGCCCTTCAGTGAAGAGAGGGTCCTTGGCCTGTGCGCCCGGATCCAGGAGGCTTATCCGATCGGTGAGCCGAACCTGAGCGCGCTCGAAACGTAGGGTTCTTTGGGCGTCGCGATGCCTCCGCATGCGGTGGTGCGCACGCGGCAGCCTACACATCTTCGGGTCCACGCGCGGACCCGCCCAGGAGACTTGAGCCCCAGTGAACCTTCCCGAGAAGATCTACACCGAGAAGGACGTCCAGCGCGCCAAGACCAAGGGCAAACTGGTGGGGTGGCTGCAGGGAGGTGGCATCGTGCTCGTTGGCGCGGTCGTATGGAACATGCTCGGATGGATCCCGATCGTTGTCGGGGGCGCTGCCGTCACTTGGGTGATCTACAAGTTCATGACGAGGGGGTCGAAGGACGCAGACGTCGAGGTCGAGGTCGAGGTCGAGGAGTAGGGCGCTACCAGCAGCAGCAGCAGCAGCCGCCACCACCGCCGCCCCCGGAAGATCCCCCCCCACCGCCGCTACTGCTCCCGGGCGAGCTCGAACTCCGAGTTCCGGGAGGGATAGAGAACCTGCACCCAGCCCTCGGCGATGATATATAGCGACCTGCCCGGCTCCCCGATCTCGACAATGGCTGCGCCCGCCTTGAACGACTCTACCCGACAACCGTTCGCCAACCGCTCCAGGTCTTCAGATTCGAGCCCGCGGAACAGGGGAACGTTAGCGAGCAGCTCTGCCGTGGATGACATCGCCGGAACATGACGGTCCGATGACCCGGAGGGAAGCATTTAGGCCGCTGGACTAGGCCAGGAGCCCGGGGTGCCCGCCCGTGTGAAGGAAGACGACGCGATCACGGTCCGTGACTTCACCAGAACGGACGAGTTCGATGAGTCCTGCGCCCGCCTTCGAGGTATAGGTAGGATCCAACACCAGGCCTTCGGTCTGCCCGAAGATCTGCACCGCAGTCTTCGAGGCGTCGGTCGGGATGCCATACCCCTCGCCGACTTGGCTGTCGACCCCGGACAGTTGGCGTGTGAGGAGGTCGCCGTCCCAGCCGAGTAACGTCGCGCTCTCTCGGGCGATCTCGGCGGCTCGGCTCTCGATCTCCGCGGCGCTCGCGTCCGCGCTGACACCGATCAGGCACACGTCCTCTCGACCGAGGAGGGAGATTCCGGTGAGGAGGCCGGCGAGCGTGCCACATGACGAGCTCGCAACGACGATCACCGTCCGGTCGCGAGCATTTCCGATCGCGTCCGTCTGAGCGAGAAGTTCTACCGCAGCCCTGGCGTACCCGAGGCTGCCCAGGCCGGTGGAAGCGCCGATAGGAATCACGAGCGGATGCCCTCCTCCCGCCGCGACTTCCTCGGCGGCCAACTCGAGGCGAGGGCTTCGGTCCACCCGCTCCGCAACGGTAATGATCTCGGCTCCGAACAGCCTGTGCAGTAGCGCATTCCCCGTAGGTCGGTCCGGCTCCGGTCCAGTGACCACTAGAATACATCGTAGCCCCAACCAGGCGGCCGCCGCTGATGTGACCCGACAGTGGTTGGACTGGGGCCCCCCGGCGGTGAGGAGACACGTCACACCCTTCACCCGATCAGCCGCGAGCTCGAACTCGAGCTTTCGGACCTTGTTTCCGCCGAGAGCGAAGCCGGTCTCGGCGTCGAGCTTCACGTACATGTCGAGCTCGGGGGCTCCCAGAGCACCCGGCAGACGGAGCATCGGCCGAAATGGGGTCGGCAGGTGTGCGAGTGGGAGCCGGGGCCAGTCGGCGAGCCGCTGCAGCGCGGTGGTCGCGCTCATGCTGGGGTCCCTTCGAGGAGCCGGCTCGCTGCGGTCACGGTCGCTTCGTGGATATCGACGGTGTCGGAAACGTCTGCCGCATAGCCTCCCGACATGACGATGGCCAGCGCAGTACGCGAGTGCTCGCAATGCTCGAACACCATGCGGTCGCGCTCGGCCAGACCGGCCTTGGAAACATCCATGCGGCCGAGTCGGTTTCCGACGTAGGGGTCGGCACCCGCGATGTAGAACGCCAACTCGGGGCGGGCCTCCAGGGCCCGGCCCAGCCCCCTTTCCACCGAATCGAGATACCGTTCATCGGCGGTCCCATCGGGGAGCTCGATATCGAGATCGCTCATCTCTTTTCGGAACGGGAAGTTGTTGGTACCGTGCACGGAGAGGGTGAAGACCCTAGGGTCATCTGCGAAGATCGCCGCTGTCCCGTTGCCTTGGTGAACGTCGAGGTCGATCACGGCAAAGCCAGTGACATCGGTCGTTGCCTGTAGGGAGCGAATCGCGACCGCGACATCGTTGAAGACACAGAAGCCCTCTCCGTGTCCCGGGAAGGCGTGGTGCGTGCCTCCGGCCAGGTTGGCGGCACAGCCGTCGTCGAGGGCGGCACGAGCCGCAGCCAACGTGCCCTCGACCGACCGTTGCGACCGTTCCACGAGCTGAGGCGACCACGGGAAGCCGATCCTGCGAATTTCTTCGCTGGCAAGGCCGCCCGAGAAGACGCGCTCTACGTAGTCCGGCGTGTGAGCCCGTCCGAGCTCGGCTCGAGACGCCGCGCATGGAACCTCGAGGGTGACCCGTCCGGATCCGGCGAGCCTCTCTCGCAGGAGACGGTACTTCTCCATGGGAAACCGATGCGTCTCGGGCAGCGGCAGCACGAAGTGATCGCAGTAGAAAGCCCGCAAGGGTCGCTGGGTTGGAGAGGGCACGAGGCGGAGCGTTCGCGGTATAGAGGTAGCGACGCCGCATCGGGATTCTGCCGGATCGCGCCCTCGCGCAGGACTATGTCGACAAACGGTGATGGGCGCAGGGGGAGGGGAGGTGACAATGTGCCAGGTATTCGAGATTTGATCCCATATCGTTGGCTGAGGCGGATCCTCTTCGCCGGCGTGCTCGCGGGTCTTTGTGTGCCGGCTCTGGCCGCACAAGAAGCCACCGTTCAGGGCCGTGTGCGGGACGATCAGGGGTCGGCGGTGTTCGGCGCGTCCGTGCAGCTCCTCGCCGGTGAGCTTCTCCTGGGCACCGCCAACACGGACCGTCTCGGATCCTTTCGTCTGGCAAGAGTCCCGATCGGCACCTTTCGAGTACGGGTCCTGGCGTTGGGCTATGCCGACGGGTCTCTCGACGTCGAGGTGCGCGGGGCCGAGACGCTCGAGCTCGACATCCGCATCGCGAGGCAAGCCATCCAGGTGGAGGGAATCGCGGTCGACGCGGAGCGAAGTCGAGAGAGGGTCCGCTTCGAGGAGCTAGGTGGCGTGACGGTCCGGGAGCTCAACGTCGCGGAGCTGAAGAGTGTGCCCGGGGTCGCCGAAGCAGATCCGGTCCGCGCTGTGCAGGTACTGCCTGGCGTCATCACGACGTCCGACTTTTCCGCCTCCTTCCACGTGAGGGGGGGCGCCCAGGATCAGAACCTCATCCTTCTGGACGGTGTGCCGGTCTTCAGCCCGTTCCACTTGGGCGGCTTCTTCTCCGTGTTCAACGCAGACATGGTGGACCGCGTGGAGCTCCAGTCGGGGGGGTTCGCGGCGGAGCACGGTGGTCGGGTGTCCTCGGTGCTCCAGATCGAGACCGACCCCGGGTCCGGCGACTTCGAGGTCCAGTCGGGCATCTCCTTGCTGGCGAGCCGGGCGGCGGTCAGCGGGGGCTTCCCCAGGAGCCTCGCCAATGCACTCGGACTCGCCAACGCCAAGTGGCGGGGGTCAGCACGACGTTCGTACTTCGATGTGCTCATGAAGCCGGTCTTCGAGTTCCCGTATCACCTGACCGACCTTCAAGGCGTGATCGAGGGATGGACCCACTCAGGCGATCGCGTGACGCTGACCACGTACACCGGACAAGACGTGCTCGACCTGAGCCAGCTCGACTCAGGGGACTTTCCTCTTCGAATCGACTGGGACTGGGGAAACGACCTGCTGGGTCTGCGTTGGACGCGCGCGCGGGCGGGCGGCGGCTCCTTGGATGTCCGCGTCAATGCGAGCCGGTATGGCACGGCGCTGTCGTTCCCCGACTTCAACGACACGAATTTCAGAAGCGCCATCAACCACACTCAACTGCGCGTCGACCTCGACACGCGCCCCGAACCAACACTGAGGCTGAAGGTCGGCGCGGCCCTGGAGCGGATGGCGTATGACAACCTCGTGGAGACCGGTGGCACGGAGTTCGCGAGCGGAAATGGCACCGGCCTGCTCGTGGGCTCGTACGCGCAGGCGTCCTGGTCGCGGTCCCGAGAGTGGCTTGTCGAAGTCGGTCTGCGCTTGGACACCTGGAGCCCGGACCCGGGGGACGCGGTGGCGGAGTTGGCCCCTCGGCTCGCAGCCAAGCGCTTTTTCCACAACGGGGACATGGCGCTCAAGGTTGCCGCCGGCCGGTACACGCAGTTCCTCCACTCGCTCCGCGATGAGGATCTCCCGTTGGGCCTGGACGTCTGGATACTCGCGGGCGAACGGGCGCCGCATGTGGTATCCGACCAGGTGCAGCTCGGAATCGAGGGCTATCGGGACGACGATTGGTACTGGGCCCTCGAGGGATACGCCCGAACGTTCGACGGTGTCGTGACGTTCAATCCTGCGGAAGATCCCAACGATGACCTCGACGACATCCTTGCAGGTGAGGGGCTATCCTACGGAGCCGATCTGCTGGTCAGGAAAGAGACAGGTGATGTCACGGGGTGGATCGCGCTTTCCTACCTGATCGCGGATCGCACCTTCCCGGATCCGCTGTCCCCGTTCGTGCCCCAACCAGACGTCACCTATCCTCCGATCTTCGATCGGCGCGTAGACGTGGACTTCGTCCTCAGATACCCGCTGCCGTACAGTTGGGAGGGGGGGCTGCGCTGGAACTTCGGAACCGGAGTGCCCTACACGCGGGCGCTAGGCTCGTACGCGTACTACTCCCCGCAGATGGGCGAGAGCGGGGGTCGCCTTGAGTGGGCAGGTGCGAGCAGCCAGACGGATGGCTTCGGAGGTTATGCTGTCGTCCTGGAGGACCGGAACTCATCCCGGTATCCCTCCTATCACCGCTTGGACCTGAACATGCGGAAGACGTTCGACAAGTCGTGGGGGACGCTCGTCCCCTACGTCGATCTCGTAAACGTTTACAACCAGCGGAACGTTCTCTTCTACTTCTTCGAGTACGACAATGCGCCGCCGACGCGCTCGGGGATCTCGATGTTCCCGATACTGCCGACGTTCGGACTCGAGGTGCGTTTCTGATGCGGCCCGTAGTCTCTGGGTTGGTCCTGTTTGCTCTGCTCGTATTGGCTGGCTGCGAGTTGGAGGAGATCACGATCGTGGAGGTGGAGGACGTGGTGATCGCTGAGGTGCATGTCCAGATCGGGACGGGCCTCTTCGGCCGAAATAGGGTGACCGCCTTCCTGCATCGCACTGTAGGTGGGGCTGGGCCAGGCCTTCACGATGTTCCCGGAGCCTCGATCACCGTCACGCGGAATAGCTCGGCGAGCTACGAGTTCGGGCCGACCGCGATCGAGACTTGCGTCGGGTCCACGCCCGAGGGGGGGACGGGATCGTGCTACTGGGTCGCGCCCGCGGCGGCGGCGGACTTTCGTCCGGGCGAAGCTTTGGAACTCGTGATCGAGCTGCCGAGTGGAGGCACACTGCAGAGTGCCACCACCGTGCCTGGCGATTTCGCGCTCAAGGGTGTCGGCGAGGGCGAGCAGTGTCTCCTGGCGCCGGCGACACCTCTCACCGTTGCGTGGACGCCGTCGTTGGGTACCTGGGCGTATATCAACGAGACGACGCTCATCGGGATCCGCGCCGCGCTGGAGCCTGTGGGAATCCAAGTAGATGACGACCCCCTGTACCTGTTGGGGCTTTCGATCACGGCCAACGACACCACGATCGTCTTCCCCGGGGAGTTTGGTGTGTTCAACCGGTTCGAGCTCGATCACGACCTCGCGGCGACCCTCCAAGAGGGATTGCCCGCCGGCACCCGGGCGCCGGTATCGATCTCCGCCGCCGATCGCAACTACGTGAATTGGGTGCGGGGCGGGAGCTTCAACCCCTCGGGCCAGGTGCGCGTGCCAAGTGTTCGTGGCGACGGTACCGGGGTCTTCGCGGCTGTCGTGGTTCGGACGTTTGAGGTGGTAGTCAGCCCCGATTCGGCTGGTGCGGCCTATGAAGTGCCTACTTGCCCTACCACCTGACGTCCGGCTGCCTCGAGCGCTCCGCCACGTCAGGAGTCTTCTGGCACGACGTAGATTCGGCCCGCGAGATCGTTCTCCACCACCAGGGATGCTCCCCCCTCCCCCCCTACTACGACGTGTACGACGCCCTCCCGGTCCGGGCCTTCGTCTACCCGAATGCTGACTCCGGGAACGAGGCCGTCGGCGGCCATGGAACGGAGCTCGTCGGCCTCCTCGTCACGCACCGCCCGGATGCGCACGCGAGCGCCGGGTGCGGCGTCCGCCAGGGTCGCGAGGTCGATGGTCTCGATCTCGCCAGCCTTGCTAGGTATCGGAGCACCATGTGGGTCGTGGCTCGGGAAGCCCAGGGCGTCGGCCATGTGCTCGATGAGCTCGTCGGAGGCCGCATGCTCTAGCCGTTCCGCCTCCGCGTGTACGTCATCCCAGTGGTAGCCGAGCCGCCCGCACAGATACGTCTCGAGGATTCTGTGGCGCCTCAGCACGCGAAGCGCCTCGCTCTCACCGGGCTTAGTGAGGCGAACCCCCCGATACGGTACGTGCTCGAGCAGCCCGATTGCCGCCAGTCGCTTGATCATTCCGGTCACGGAGGCCGGCTGAATTTCCAGCGCCTCCGCGATAGCGGTGGTCGAAGCGGAATCGCTCCCCTGCGACAGTCCGTAGATGGCCTTCAGGTAGTCTTCCACGGACTTGGATAGTGCGCGCGGTGGCATATGTCGAAGCTACCTTGGTGCCGAATCGACGTCGAGACGTCGGTGGGCCAGCCCAATCGGGCGGAGGCAGCCTTCGAGTGCTGGGGGGAGCTTGTGGCGAGGGCCGCTGGAAATCACATTCAGGGCCCGCTTCATCAAGATTAAAAGCTTTGGTATTCACCCCAAGAGGGGTGTAACTTTGAGTCAGTGCAGGCGCATTTTGCGGCTCGGACCAACGTTCCACCCCCCTGTCGCTGCTGATGATGATGAGCTTGGGAATGCGATCG
>Ga0066376_10000124_pt1 | contig 63722 bp, 50 predicted proteins | sample Knorr_S15_td_Bot_FD_77009 | JGI IMG/M metagenome (GOLD analysis project Ga0066376, IMG submission 77009) | Marine microbial communities from Southern Atlantic Ocean transect - Knorr_S15_td_Bottom_ad_5009_LV_A | ecosystem: Environmental > Aquatic > Marine > Oceanic | place: Southern Atlantic...
GATTACAGACGAAGAATTGAAAGGCATTCGCAAAACTTTCGATGGTGAATTCGAAAAAGCCAAAATCAGAAATACCGTATCCCGCGGCATTGCCGGCGAAAGAAGCGGCAATCAAATTTTGGTTGACACCAAGGGGGATGAAGTTGCTGATATGACAAATTTTGTGATTTCGATTCCCCCCGGCAAGGGGGTCAAGCCGATGTACGTCACCGTACTGTGCGTTTCGGAAGACCGCACCATTACCGTAGCTTGGCCGCTTCCCGAAGAACGCACCACTAACCTGATTGAACCTGGAGTTCCTAAATCCATTGCATTTGAAGTTTGGGCAAACCCTGATTGGCCCCTAGAACGTCCCATGCGGGACCGTTACATCGTCATTGCCACCGAAAGCTGGGCTGACTTTTCAATTTTCGTCAATAAAGAATCTCAATTGGTAACTAAGCCTAAATTCGATAGCTCCCGCGGAGGCGCCACCGAAGCCCTGCCCGGAATTTTGGAACAGGCTTTCATGGGCCGAAGTACTCGCGGTGGCCGTTCCTTGAAACCCAAAAGGGCCGGCTTTTCCATCGTGGCCATTGACGCCCTCATGGTGGCCGAAGACTAGAGCGGAACCCGCACGCTGATGATGCCGCGGAATTCGCCGTCGACGAAGCCGGTGGCTTGGTCATGCGGATAATTTTCGTTTAAGTACTCCAACACATCGGAATCCATTTTTGCTGGGTCTCCGTGACAAGAGAGGCAAAGAGGACGAATGTAAATAGGAGTAATGCGTCGGTATTCCTCTACACCTTCTGCATTCGTAACGACCTCGCCATGCGGTGGGGCGGCATAAGCAGCACTGAAAATACTCTGTGAATCCATCCAGGCCCGCTCAAAAGAATCCGCCACATTTTTTGAATTCCTTAGCTTTAAGGCACTTCTTTTGAGAATAACTCCCTGGTCACGAGCCAAAGCAATGGTCATTTTCTGCGCTACTGCCCCACAAATCTCAATCGCTTCCCGGGGCGTGCCATTTTGCAAAGCACTTTTGAGTTGAGTTCCTAGGGCAACAGTAAGGGCTTCGGCGGCGGCCATTGCTTTTTTGGCGTCAGGGCCAGCGTCCTCTCCAAGCTCAAGAGGATTGAACAGCTCCTGAAACGGACTTTGCTTTGCACGGGCGGGCTCTTCCGCCAACCACTCCGCTTTTTGCATGGCCAAATAAACCATGGATGAAACGGCCAGGGCCCAAAACAAAAACAGCGCGATTTTAAACTTCATACCAAATCCATCTTTAAGTTCATGCCAACTTAACCAAGCAAACGACGGACGCATTCCGACAAAGTTTTGCCATCAGTGCGGCCAGCAGTTTTTGGCTGAGCCGCTTTCATGACTTTGCCTAAATCCTGAATTCCGGCAGCCTCCACTTCGGCAATGGTCTCCTTAACTAGAACTTCTACTTCCTCTGCAGAAAGGGATTTAGGCAAGTATTGCTCAATGGTTGCCACTTCCTCCAGTTCCCGCTCTGCAAGCTCCGGACGATTCCCTTCTGTATATTGCTCAGCAGATTCTTTGCGTTTTTTCACCATACTCCGCAACACTGCAAGGATTTCATTTTCGTCCAAATAGTCCGCGGGGGACGAAACCTCTTCGGTTAGGCCCTTGGCTCCTTTCTTATCAATGCCAGAATTTTTCAGTTCAGCAATGATGGCACGAATGGTGTTCAGGCGGTCCTTTTCTCTGGCCCGCATGGCATCCTGCATATCTTGGGTGAGTTGTGCCAGCATCATGACTCCACGGGTTCCCCCTTAGGTTGCTCGGGAGCTTCCTTCGAATTTGTCCCTTCCAAGGGAATCGAAGCCATGCCGGCCAATTGGTCACCATCTTTCAAGTTGACCAAGCGAACTCCTTGAGTTGCCCTCCCTTGTTGGGAAATTTGATCCACTTGGGTGCGCACCAGCATGCCGCCAACGGTAGAAAACATGACGTCGGCACAACGGCTGGCATTGCGGGCATTAACGACTTCCCCATTGCGCTCATTGGTCCGAATACCAACCACCCCCTGTGAACCCCGCTTAGTAAGGCGAAATTCTCCAATTCGGGTGCGCTTGCCGTAACCGTTTTTGCAAGCAATCAACAGCAGTTCGTCTTCATGACCCACCACCATGTCCACCACGCTGTCCCCCTCTTTGAGTGATGCGCCACGAACACCGGCGGCGTTCCTGCCCATCGGCCGGGCATCACCTTGATCAAAGCGAATCACTTGGCCACGGGCGGTACAAAGCATGACGTGATCTCCTTCAGAAACAAAGCGGGTGCCAATTAAGGAATCCCCATCTTCCAACTTGGTGGCGATGATGCCATTGGCTCGAGGACGAGAATAAGCCTTCAGCTCTGTCTTCTTCACTTTGCCCTTGGCAGTGGCGAAAAGGATGTAGTCGGCCTCTTCAAAAGTTCGGGCCGACAAGATGGCGCGAATTTCCTCATTTGCTGAAATCCCTTCCAGTAAATTACGAATCGACCGGCCTTTGGCGGTGCGCTCTAAGTCAGGCAAACGATAGACCTTCAGCCAATAAAGCCGTCCCTTATCCGTTACGATAAGCAAGTAATCGTGGGTAGAACAGACGAAGAGGTGATTCAGAAAATCTCCTTCCTTGGATTTACTGGCAGTAATTCCTCGGCCGCCACGGGATTGGGCACGGTAGGTGTCCACCGGAGTGCGCTTCACAAAGCCCTCCTTGGAGATGGTCACCACCACGTCTTCTTCGGTAATTAAGTCCTCAGCAATAAAGTCATCGGCATCTTCGCCGATTTCAGTACGCCGAGGATTCCCGTACTTGGCCTCAAGCTCATCCAAGTCTTCGCGAATCATGTTGAAGACCAACTCATCTTCGGTCAGAACTCGGTTGTACCAAGCGATATCAGTTTTCAGTCCTTCAATCTCCTCTTGCAACTTATGGATTTCGAGCCCGGTCAGGCGCCCCAGCCGCATTTCCACGATAGCTTGGGACTGAATCGCTGACAAGTTGAACACTTCTTCCAGACGAGCTTTGGCGATAGGGGTGTCATCGGAAGTTTTCAGAATTTTGACAACTTCATCAATGGCTTGGATGGCAACCCTTAACCCTGCCAAAATGTGTAGACGTCTTTCCGCTTTATCCAAGAGGAATTGAGTACGCCGACGAATCACCTCAAAGCGGTGGTCACGGTAAGCCACCAGCAACTCTTTCAGGTTGAGCGTGCGCGGCCGACCTTCAATCAAGGCGGTATTCCGGATGGCGTAGGTGGTTTGCAATGGAGAATGCTTATAAAGCAGATTCTCAACTACGATGGGGTCACCGTCTTTTTTAAGCTCTATCACCAAACGCATTCCATCTCGGTCGGATTCGTCACGAATATCAAAGATGCCTTCGATGCGATCGTCTTTGACAGCATCGGCAATCTTTTCAATGATGGCGGATTTTTCTTTTTCGTAAGGAATTTCGGTAATGACCAATTTGCGCCGGCCCTTACCTTTGGGGGGCTCTTCAAAATGGATGCGAGCGCGCAACTTCACTTTGCCGCGGCCCGTGTGGAATGCAGAATAAATACCAGCCCGACCACAAATAATGCCGCCGGTTGGGAAGTCCGGACCCTTCATAACTTGCATAAGGTCGGCAATAGTGCAATCTGGATTGTCAATCACAATGCGGATGGCGGCAATGACTTCCAATAAGTTATGCGGAGGAAGCGCGGTGGACATACCCACTGCAATTCCCTCCGAACCATTCACCAACAAGTTTGGAAATCTGCCGGGCAGGACAGTCGGCTCCATTCTGGTTTCGTCGTAGTTAGAACGACGATCTACCGTTTCCTTATCCAAGTCCATCAGCATTTCTTCAGCAGGACCGGCCATGCGCGCTTCGGTGTAACGCATGGCAGCCGGTGGGTCGCCATCGATGGAACCAAAGTTTCCTTGGCCGTCTATCAAAGGTTCACGCAATCGGAACGGTTGCGCCATGCGTACCAAGGTGGGATAAATGACCGATTCACCGTGCGGGTGATAGTTACCGGAAGTATCGCCAGCAATCTTTGCGCACTTTCTGTACTTAGCACTAGAACGCAAATTCAGGTCATTCATGGCCACCAAAATGCGCCGCTGACTTGGTTTCAAACCATCGCGCACATCAGGCAAAGCCCGGTCATGAATGACGGACAGGGCATAGGTGAGGTAAGACTCACGCATTTCCCGCTCGATGAGTAGGTCATCAAAGCGGTCGGGGATTTCGAGAATTTCTTCGGCCATAAGGGCGGCGGACCACGGTCCAGGATGGCCCATATTTCAACGTTGCGGGGCCTTTGAGGGAAGCCCCTTTTAACGGAAGTTGCCCCCTTAACCTATTTGAGGAAAAGGGGTTAGGAAGTCAACTTAAGTTGATTGGAAAGCTTTCCGTAGAACCGATTTTTGCCTCGCCCCGGAGCTTCACGCCACCGTCTTCGGCCCGGCAGAGGCGCAATGTTCCACCCGGCATGACCACCGTCAAAGGGCCCTCTAAGCCTCCCCCCCATGCGGAAAGAGCCACCGCCACAGCGCCACTACCACAGGCTTGAGTTTCGCCAACTCCACGCTCATCCACGCGCATTTTGACCCTGCCTGGGCCGTCTTCGGAGACCACTTCGACATTGGCACCGTCTGGAAAGTAAATCCCGGCGGTGCGAACCGACGCCGCCACGGTGCTCAAGTCCACATCATCCACATTGGCAACCGGAACTACACAATGGGGGTTCCAAAAGGGCACCGAAAGCCCCGGACCCGCCGAAGTAACAACCATCGCCAATTGCATGTCTTTAGGGAAATCTTTGCCACTGAGATGCAATTCAATTTCTGCACCCACTCGCCGCCAAGTCATTTGGCGACCATTCATTAAAAAAGTTCCTGACTTCCCGCCCAACCATTTTGCAACTACCCGTAGGCCGTTAAGGCAAGCGCCACCCGAACTTCCGTCTCGATTCCAAATTTTTACATCAACTAAATTCTCCGAAGTCCTATCGGTAACTAAGACACCATCATAAATTTCGCCACAAAGTTGAGGGGCGATTTCACTCATCACTAGTTCGATAGAATCCAACTCCGACTTCTCGATGACCAGAAAACGGTTCCCTAAACCATCCCCCGGAGTGCACGAGAGAATAGGGCCGGATCTCAAGGGCTTGCTTTGGCTGCAGCTTTTCTTAAGAAATCGGCAAAGCCTTCTTCGTCAAAAAGAGAGCCGTCTCGGCGGCCAAGAATGCGGCCGGTCTTGGGGTCCATCACTAGGTAAATGGGAGTCGCAATACTATGGGTAAGTTCTTGCTGCAAAGACTTCACCCTTTCTTTGATTTCTTCAATTGGGCCATCATTATGAAGCCTAGCCTCAATCATGTTTTCCAATTGGCCGGCGACCGCCGGTAATGGGAAGAAGTTTTCTTCCATGGCGCGGCAATTCACTCAGGTATGGCCGGTGAAATTCACCAACACCAGTTTGCCGTCGGCTAATGCTTTTGCTTTTGCGGCCTTGAGGTCATCAACAATGATTTCGTGCTTGGCCTCAAGATGAGCATGAATGGTGTAATTCGGTGCGATGGCGGTCATGATTGTGCCCAACCGCCCACCTTGATAGCCATAGCCGCAATAAATGGCGAAAGCGGCCATGGTCAGGGCCGAAACAAAGCGGCCGGGGCCGGGCCTGCCGAGGCGTTTACCGGGCAACCATCCGAACAGAAAGACCGCCGCCACAAAGAAAATCACCGTCCAAAGCAGAAGGAAGCGTTCACGGGAAAGGAAGCCCCATTCAATGCCCATCACTGGGCCATCCAGTTGCCGCCAAATGACGTCGGCGTTGGAAATGAACTTCAGTGCCGCCGCGACTTCCACAAAACCCAAAGTGAATTTAAGTGTGTCCATCCACATGCCTGATTGCGGCAATTTTTGCAGCCGGCCCGGGGCCAAAGCCAGGAACACAAAAGGCACTGCCATGGTCAAGCCGAAAACACCCATGCCTAAGGCAACTTTGCCGACACCGCCCACTCCGCCGACTGACGCGCCAAAAGACAATAAGGAGCCAACAAACGGGGCAGTACAAGTAAAGGAAGCGACCACCAAAGTAGCGCCCATCAAAAACACTCCAAAATATCCACCTTGTTTAGAAGCACTCCCTACCGTGCGCATTAAAAATTGCGGCGGGTTGAGTTGAATCAAACCGAACAAAGCCAAAGCGAAGACTAAAAATAAACCACCAATGACTAGATTGGTCACCGGGTGAGTGGCGAAGGCCAGAATGATTGGGCCAACAACCACACCGATTAAAACAAAAATTCCCACGATGCCTGCACCATAGGCCAAGCTCAACGACAACACTTTGCCACCACGAATTTCCGCTTGCTTGGTAAAGAAGCTAATCGTGATGGGAATCATCGGATAAGTGCAAGGCATGAGCAAAGCAAAAATCCCGCCGGCGATTGCTGCCAAAATAAACGCCCAAAGTCCACCGGCAGCTTCCGTGGTGGATTCCAGTTGGGTGCCGTCGGCTGAAGCTGATGAGTTTCCTGGTTCAACAGCCGGAAGTGGATCAACGGGTGCTTCCGGGGCAACGGCCGCTCCTTCGACAATTTCAAAATTTAAGCTCAGAGATTTGCCGGTAGCGGGAAAACAAACCGAATCGTCACATACTTGCCAGCCGATGTTGGCAGTCAAAGTCGTGGCCCCAACCGGACCATCCACCTTTAAGGGCAAAGTAAAGACAGGGCTCCCCTCTAACCAGAGGTATTTCAAGGTGCTCGCCCCGATTGCCAATTCGTGCAAAACGGGTTCTTTGGAAACCGACAGCTCTCCGGCTGCCGAAAAGGCCTCCCCGGAAAATTTCACCGAAACCGGAATCCCAGAGGCTGGGTCTTGGTCGGGATGATAGACGTGATAACCCATCAACAAGTCCATTTGGACCTTAAGCTCAACCGTTGCCCCAGCGGGAGCGGAGTCTGGCTCCACGCTAGCAGACACCCGGACTTCCCCCTGCGGAGCCGCAAAAGCGGCAAGTAAAAACGTAAGCAGCATGGTGGAATGGTGGGCGATGAGGGGCTCGAACCCCCGACCCCCTCGGTGTAAACGAGGTGCTCTAGCCAACTGAGCTAATCGCCCGGAACCCCCATTCTAGAATGGCGGTCCCCACCATGGATACCCCCCACCAAATCTTGATTCGCTATGGCGAACTTGGCCTCAAAGGAGGTAATCGAAATTTCTTCGAACGTACTTTGAAGGATAATCTTCGAAAAGCTTTAGACGGCTTCAGCCAAGTCCGTGTCCAACGGATTCGCGGCCGCATGATGGTGTCCGCCGATGCCGCCCCGCAACGCATTGCCGAAGTATGTTCACGAGTTTTCGGAGTCACCAGTGTTTCTCCGGCAGTGAGTTTGAATCATGACCCAGAAGCAATTACTGCAACCGCCGTGCAAATGGCAGCGGAGACTCTAGCGCGGGATTTTGGTGGGCAAAGCGCAGTTCGTTTTCGGACCAAAGTAAAAAGGGCCGAAAAACGCTTCCCCATGCGTAGTGCTGAATTGGAGCGGCACTTGGCGGATGCCATTCTTCCCAACCACGACAATTTAGTGGTCGACCTCAAAAACCCGGAGCTCAAGGTCGAAGTAGATATACGCTCAGAAGGTTCATGGGTTTTTGCCGGACGACTCAAAGGTCCCGGTGGGTTACCCGTTGGCACCATGGGCCGAGCTTTCTGTCTTTTATCGGGTGGCATTGATTCGCCGGTGGCCGCATGGTTGGCCATGAAACGCGGCATGCGGGTGGAGTTTGTCAGCTTTTATTCTTTCCCGCACGTGGGCCCGCAAAGTCGTGAAAAGTTTATCCGCTTGGCGGAACATCTTTCTTCTTGGCAACCATCCACCATCCTTCACATCGTCCCCTTCGCTCCTTATCAGGAAGCGATTCGAGATTTCTGCCCACCGGCCTATCGGACGGTTCTTTATCGGCGAGCCATGCAGAGGTTGGCTTCGGCAATTGCTCTGCGAAGAAAAGGAAAGGCTCTCATCACCGGCGAAAGCGTCGGCCAAGTGGCTAGCCAAACTCTGGAAAATATGGCCGCCATTGAAGACGCCTCCCTGTTGCCAGTGCTAAGACCCTTAGTTACTTTTGACAAAACTGAAACCATCGCCTTAGCCAAGAAAATCGGCACCTATGAGTTGTCCAACCTACCTGCGCCAGATTGTTGTACGGTGTTCCAGCCTGAATCGCCCATCATCTACGGGCGTACCGCTGAAGCCGCTGAAGCCGAAGCGGCCTTAGACTTAAAGACCTTACATTTAGAAGCGATGCGTCAAACCGAACGCATCCGCCTCCCTGAAGCATGAAAAAATCTGCCCCTCTTTTCCTCATCTCGCTCCTCTTGTGTTGCACTGCGTGTTCCAAAGGAGGGGACAACAAACCCGCTCAACGAGAATCCGCCGCATCTCTAGTCGCAGGTTCTGGCCCACAAGCCACCAAAGGCAAAGTAGTTTACCCACCCTTGCCGACGCCAAAACAAGACGAAACTCTTTATGTTGCTTTCATTCGCAACCAAGACAATTTGCCCGTGGCCCGAGCCCGGGTTATGGTTTTAACTGAAGAACCAGAAGGTTTATATATGCGGCAACCGCGCCGCAAAACAGTGGCCTATGAATACCGAACCCCTTTGCACGGTAGATTTGCAGCCATGATTACATCCGATGGCAAACCAAAGTTTCTTTGGGTGGGCGGCGATGGATTTAAGCCTCATATTTACGCCTTGCCAGCAGCAACGGGTGGCAAGGTCCATAAAATGACCTGTCCGGTCACGATTGTCCCCATTGCCAAACTAGTCATTCAAGACCACCAAGGATATTTGGTAGCCAATGCCATTGTCACCTTTAAGGCGGTGGACGGTGGCAATGCTGGTGGTCGCGGACTCTCTGACAACTACGGTAACACCGAACGCAGTGATGATTCAGGCCAAGTCAACTTCACCCGCCTGCCAGGTAAGTACACCCTGATTGCCACCAAAGAAACTGGCAGGTGTCGACTCACCAAAATAGTCGATTTTGATGGCTCTCCTACACTGATGACTTTCAAATTGCCGAGTAAATAGTTCGCTGCGTACCAAAGTTTAAGGAAAGTTTAGGGCCCCGGCTGGGGCGCTAAACTTTCCTTAAACTTTGGTACGCAGCGAAAATGGCGAGGATGACGGGACTCGAACCCGCAACTTCCAGATCGACAGTCTGGTACGCTAACCAATTGCGCCACATCCCCGCTTATTCGGGCGGAAAGTATAGTTCCCCCCGCCCAAAGGGGTCAAGCAAAGCTCAAAATTAGGCGTCTGTGGCCGGCCGAGATTCCAAACCTTTGGCCGCTTCCCACAACACGTCCATCTCCTCTAGGGTGGCATCGGCCAAAGGCTTATCTAAATGAGTCTCAATATGGCGGAATCGGGAACTAAAACGCTCAATAGTTCCGCGTAAGGCCAACTCCGGCTCCACCTTGATTTTACGGGCCAAATTCACCACCGCAAAAAGCAAATCCCCCAATTCTTGCTCAGCGGCTTTTTTGTCCCCCACTGCCACCGCCTCCTTAAATTCCATCCACTCTTCATCCACCTTTGCTTCAGGGCCCTCTAAATCAGGCCAATCAAAACCAGCATTAGAGGCTTTTTGGCCCACCCGATAAGCCCGCAAAAGCGCCGGCAAACTTGGCGGTACCCCCGACAAAGCGGATTCATCCAATCCTTTGGCGGCCTTCTCTTCCTTTTTGATGGCCTCCCAGTTCTTCAAAACGGTACTTTCATCCCCATCGACCTCCACATCTCCATAAACATGAGGATGCCGCCGAATCAGTTTTTCAGTAATCCCCGTGGCCACATCACCTGGATGGAATCCCCGCCCTTCACTGGCCACCCGAGCCACCATGAGTATGCCCATCATGAGGTCACCTAATTCTTCGCAGGTTTCCGCCATGTCGCCGCGTGCCACCGCATCCACCATTTCGTGACATTCTTCTACTAGGTGAGGCGCCAAGCTTTCGACGGTTTGCTTTTGGTCCCAAGGGCAACCACCTGGGCTGCGCAATGTATCAATCACTTGCATCAATCTTTCAAATGAAGCTAACCATTCTTTAGGTACCGGTTTTTCTTCAAGCATGTTTCCATTCCATGTCGTGATGAGGGCCAATGTTTTCGATTACAAAAACATCGGAAACGATTTCGAATCCACAACGAGCATACAGCGGCACCGCCAGAATTCGAGCATTGCACCAAATCCCAGTTTTTTCCAGAGCGGCGATGCGTTGAAAATATTCCACCATCTGAGTCCCGATGCCCTGCCCACGAAAAGCCTCGTCCACCGCCATTCCACGAATCCGGAAGCGGCAGCCAGACCGTTCATCCACTTGCATGGTGGCAATGCCAATGATTTTCTGTTCCTGAAAGTAGCCAATATGACGGGTTAGCGGATCAGTATCTATGCGGCGGTAATGCACCGTTTCAAAAGGCTGGCCTTGGCGCAAGACGCGATGCCGCAGTTGGAAAAATTCATCATCAAGTTTCTCCAATACCCGAATCTCAGACACCATTACCGACCTCCTTCTCCGCCTGCCAACGCAGTCGACAGGAATCACAAAGCCCACACGCCGTGCCATCCGCACTTGGGTCATAACAAGAAATTGTCTGGTCAACCGGAACGCCAAGTTCGTGTGCTTTCAGCAAAATGCTAACCTTGCTCAAATGTTGTAAAGGTGTAAACAAACGAAATTTCCGCCCCTCCACTCCAGCTTGGGTTGCCAAATTAGCCAATTCCTCAAAGGCGGAAATAAATTCAGGGCGGCAATCCGGATAACCAGAATAATCCAAAGCATTCACGCCTATACCTAAAACATCGGCGCCCCGAGCTTCGGCAAAGCTCAAAGCTAAAGAAAGGAAAACCGTGTTCCGGGCCGGAACATAGGTCACCGGGATATCTGCCTTCACCGGTTCATCAACGCGCTGCGCCTTGGGTACTTCCATGCTTAAATCCGTCAAAGCGCTGGCCCCAATGGAACCTAAATCAATGGGCAAAATCAAATGCTCCTTCACGCCAAGTTCACGGGCCACAATATCCGCCGCTTTTAACTCCACCACATGGCGCTGGCCGTAATCAATCGTCAAGGCGTAGACCTCGAAACCATCGGCTAAAAGCCATGCCGCTACCGTCGCCGAATCCAATCCGCCGCTCAAAAGCACAACCGCGCGCTTTTTCGTATCCTTGGGAGTTGCCATAAACAGTTTTGCTCTGTGAGTGCGCATTCTACCCCTCCCCGATGACCGAAATTACCAAAGATTCCGTCCTTGATGCCCTACGAGTGGTGCAGGACCCGGACCTCCACAAGGACATTGTCACCTTGGGCTTTATCCAAGACTTGGCGGTGTGCGGGGATGTTGTTAAATTCAAATTAGTGTTGACCACGCCGGCGTGCCCGGTCAAAGATGAGCTCAAATCTCAGGCTGAAAATGCCGTATTAGAACTCCCCGGCATCACTACGGTCAACATCGAAATGTCCGCTGAAGTCAAAAGTTCCTTGCCACCCGGAAATAAATTGGGTGGCAACATTGCCCATGTCATTGCAGTAACTTCCGGTAAAGGCGGGGTTGGAAAAACCACCACTGCCGTCAATCTTGCGGTGGCACTTTCCCAAGAGGGCGCGAGGGTGGGCATTTTGGATGCCGACGTTTACGGTCCCAACATACCGGTCATGATGGGCATCAAAGGGAAACCCTCCGGTGGTGCAGATGGGCAACTTGTTCCTCTCACGGCTCACGGCGTGCGTACCATCTCGGTCGGCAACCTAGTCGAAGATGGTCAACCAGTCATGTGGCGCGGCCCGATGTTGCATCGGGCGCTAGAGCAATTCCTTAATGAGGTCCAATGGGACACCTTGGATTATTTAATCGTCGATATGCCGCCTGGCACCGGCGATGCGCAACTTTCCCTCGCCCAACTGGTGCCACTCACCGGCGCAGTCATCGTCACAATGCCTCAGGAAGTTTCTTTAACCGACGTCCGCCGCGCCATCGGCATGTGCCAAAAAGTGAAAATCCCCATTTTGGGTGTGATCGAAAATATGTCGGGAAAAATATTCGGTAGCGGTGGCGGCCAGGCCATCGCCGAAGCTTACGAAATTCCTTTTTTAGGGACTATTCCGCTTAACCCCATTATTCGCAAAGGTGGAGACCAAGGATTACCGGTGGTCATCGGCCACCCAGATTCTGACGTTACCGCCGCCTATCGCAAGATTGCCGGCCAAATTGCCGCCGAAATTTCCAAAAAGCAAGCCCTACAGCTACCGGTATTGGAAGTCTGACAACGAAACCCAGAGCCCCCCGTAAGCTAAAGGAATATGCGCCGCTTCCTCCTCCCCCTCAGCATCCTCACGCTTGGAGCCATTCTCTGGATGCTCCTGCAGGCTCGCGAAGAATCCGTAACGCCACTGGATGTCCCCGAAACCATTGCCGCTGGGCCGACCGTCACTGCCAAAGCAAAAGCATTCCTAGAACGAGAGTCCTTGGATGCCAACCTTGGGCCAGTCGGTTTCAATAACCGCGCGCTAAAAAAAGGCACTGGCCGGTATGGAATGCATGGCTACGTCATGGACAAAAACGGTGAACCCATCAATGGCGCTTGGGTTGCTGCATATTCTTCGCCCTTCCCTCTGCTTGACGTGGAGCAAGGATTTGAGGAATTGCTTTCCAAGCCATTAGAACTTTCCTTGGAACCATTAGCCGCTGCAACCACGGATGAAGAAGGCCATTTCGAATTAGACGGCGTACCTGGCCGAGCACTTTATCTCACTGCCCGCGCACCAAAGCTCCTCACCAAAGGACGTCGCCATGTTCCAGCCAGCACCTTGCTATCCAAAAAAGGCGTTCAATTAACCGCTTACCCAGCTGCCAGCATTGAAGGCCGTGTAGTCGATGCCAGCGGCACGCCAGTCGCCGGCGCCGAAGTGTTAGTGAACCCGGGCATCAAATACCTCATCGCCGCATTCCGCAACCGAGAGTTTTTTGTAGAGAGGGTGTACACCAAAGCCGACGGCTCTTTTTCGCTTGAAGCTGTACCCGCCGGCATGGTGTTGAATCTCAACGGCTTCGCGAGCTCCACCCAACCTGGTGTCGGCGAATATGGACCCTTCGCCGCCAATGAAGAAGTAAACGTGGTGGTTTCTTTGGATCCCGGCGGCACTTTGCAAGGCAAAGTTGTGGACCACAAAGGAGCCGGAGTTGCCCATGCGTCAGTTGCCGCTGCCCCGCTAGATTTGCGCCGCCTGATCCCGCTACTGCGCGACTTTCCCGCTTGGATTGCCACCACCGACCGAACCGGTAATTATGAATTTCCTTTCTTACCGGAAGGTCAATATCTCACCATTGCTCTGTCCCCCGACGGCCGCTCACAACCAGGGCAGGCTATCGTCGCAGGTGAAAAGTCCATCGCCCCGGATATCACCATTGAAGAAACCCTCGTAATCAACGGACGCGTGATTGACAAAGAAGGTGAACCTGTAGCCGAAGCCATGGTGGTCCTTATGAGCCTACCCGAAAGTGAAACCGAGGAAGGCGCCCTTAGTGAATTCAGTCCACTACTAGAAGCGGCGCGTGGCATGTTGCCTGAATTTTTACCGGCAGATACCTTTGCCATCACCGACAAAAATGGTTCTTTTCATTTACCTGCTTGGAGCAATGCCCGGGTCCGAGTTTCCGCGTCCGATTTTTTGGAGGGAGATTATCGATTTGGAGATTTAGAAAAGAAGCCTGTCATCATGATGGAAAAACCAGGCGCAGCTTCCGGAACAGTCATGCGAGCGCTCAATGATGAGCCGGTCCCCTTTTTCACCCTTCAAGCAGAGCCGGGTGAAAAAACCGAAACCAGCCAAGCAGTGGACTCTGGAAAAAATTCGGAACAGACACCAAGCCCAGAATTAGTGAACGAAAAAGAAGAGCTTATTTTCTCAACCACAACCCCCATGCGCGCCTTACGCAACGCCAAGTGGTTTGATAATCCCGACGGTTCTTTTCTCATCACCGGGCTTTCCGCTGGCTCTTGGACTTTCCGCTTCCGCGCCGAAGGCCTCACCCAAACATCTTTGGACATTGAAATACCCGACACCGGCTTGGCCGAAGACATTGAAGTCCGCATGACTAGGGGGGCCGGCTTGGCCGGAAAAGTCTTTGATGAACAAACAGGTCTGCCTATCGGCGGCGCCTCCGTCAGCGGCGGACGTGGCCAGCAATCCGGAATCGGAACTCTCCTACAGGGGTTTTGGGAAGGAGCTCCGGTCACCGAGACCGCTTTGGACGGTAGCTTTCTCTTGGAGGGCTTGGAAAAAGGCGCGGACCACATTCATGTTTTGGCCGACGGATTTGCGGCCCTTTCAAAAAAAGGCCGCCCACTTGAGGAAGGGGAATTGCGGGAAGGTCTTGAACTAGAAGTGTCTCGCGGCGGGCACATTAAAGGATTTGTCGTTGACCGCAACGGCAACCGCCTAGCCCGCAGAATGGTGGCTTGCCTCACTTTGGCTGGACAAGACTTTGGCCAAACCGGCACCAATAAAAACGGTGATTTTGAATTTTTGAATATGCGCCCTGGCTCTTATTTCTTAATCGCCGCGGCGTTGGATGATGATTCGCTCTTTTCCGGAAATTTCGCCTCCATTTTGACCGGTGGAAGGCTCATGACTGCCACCGTCAAAGCCAATGAAACCACCGAAATCGAACTCGTTGACCCTTCGGCGGGGGGCTGCGAAGTTTCCGGAACCATTTCTAAAAACGGGGAGCCCATTGCCAAAGCACAACTCACCGCCGCGGCAACCAGCTCCGGCATGTTCGACTTTCGCATGGCTTCAACTCGTTCGGACGCCAAAGGGAACTTTGTTTTCAAAAGTTTGGCACCTGGTTCCTACTCCTTAACCATTGAATCCCCAGGTTGGCGGGGAACCTTGTCACTGGAAGTTCCCGACGTTCCCAAGCATTGGGTAGATATTTTTATTCCCGAATCTGAAGTCAGGGGCCGAGTTCTTTCGGCTCAGGACAATGGTCCAGTTGCCGGTACTTCGGTCCGACTAGTAGACGAAAACCCCACGCCGGGCGGAGGCTTTGGGTTCTTCGGCCGTGGTCAAAGTAATGGCCCGAACAACAAAGAATCTTCCACAGATGAAAACGGATACTTTTCTTTCGAAGGAGTGCCAAGTGGAAAATACAAAGTAGAAACTCGCCAAAGAGGCTGGGGAGACAGAGAAGACGCTCACTTTTTCCTTGATGCTACTTCCGAGACTTTCGAACTGCGCCACAACGAAGTCAAAGACATCGGTGGATTATTTTTAGAGTCGGCAGGGGCCATACAGCTTGAAGTTATCGATGCTTTCGGAAATCCCTTCGAAGGTGGGTTTCGGGTGCTGGGAAATCGAGTTGGCAATGATGAGAAAGAAAATTCCTCGTGGGGTTACCAAGGCAAGTCCACTCTTGGAGGATTGGAACCGGGCGAATGGACCGTCAAGGTAGAAGCGCGCGGAATGACCCCGGCCACCAGCGAAATTCTTTTTGTAGAATCGGGCCAATCCATTTCTTGCCAGTTGCAACTCGTCGAAGGTGTTCGGCTTCAGGTCAGAGTCACGGATAGCAGCGGCGACCCGGTCAAAGCTGATTTGGTTTTATTCCAGGCCGACGGCACCATGGTAGGTGAAAACCGGGGCGGTGGTTCAAGTTGGAGAAATCTCTTTGGCGGTGGTGACGGCACCACCAACTTGGGTTCTTTTGCGCCAGGAAGTTATATTTTGGAAATCTCTGCCGATGGACGGACGCGGGAAATTCAACTCCGCTTGAATATAGGCGACGAAGATGTCGTTGAAATTGCTTGGTAGCCCAAGTATTTCATCCACCTCCTTTTTCTTAGCGAATTCCAGAAATCGCCAAGCCCTGCCGACGAGGGTCGGCAAACGCTTGCCACTCCCCCTTCCAGAGAAAGATGGCGTTAACGTCACCCAATCCACCAACGGACTCAATAGGCTGACCTAGCTGGCGGAAATGTTCCCGTTGGCTTGAAGGGATTCGGCCAGCCTCGAAGGATATTTTTTCGGGTAAGTCTTGACGATGAAAGCGAGGGAAAGCCACCGCGGTTGCCGGGTTCATTTTGAATAGGTAGCGATTCAACAGTACTTGCATCACCGTAGTCAGAATCGTCGGGCCTCCTGGGGAGCCAATCACGGCATCCACGCGACCATTTTTTACGACGATGGTGGGGGTCATAGATGAAAGCGGTCGGCGACCGGCTTTCACGGCGTTGTATTTACCTTGCACCAATCCGTACAAATTGGCCACTCCCGGAGCGACCGCAAAGTCGTCCATTTCATTGTTCATGAAAAATCCGCCTGGCGCCATCACCTTAGCCCCGTATCCGCCATTCAAAGTGGTGGTCACTGCAACCGCTCCACCCTCCCCATCCATCACCGAATAATGAGTGGTTTCTTTGCTTTCTAAAAATGGGAATTCCGGTGGCTCGTCGCCCCGAGTAAAACGAGAGCCCGAAATCCGCTTACGTCGGTCGGCTAAATAATCTTTGGCGACCAAATCAATCAATGGAAAATCAAAGCCAGCAGGATCCCCCAACCAACGATTGCGGTCCTTGAAGGCTATGGAGGTGGCTTCGCCTATACATTGAATGGTCCAGGCGCTCTGAGGTCCTTCGGTAATGAGTTTCGGATGGGTTAAACTTTGCAAAGTTTGTTGTAAAAATATTCCACCGCTGGATGGTGGGGAAACCGTATATATTTCACAACCTTGCCAATTAAAAGTATGCACCGGCCGGTAAGCTGGTTGGTAATCCCGAAAATCCTGGGCCTGCAAAATTCCTCCGCCCGCATCACTTGCCGCCAAAATTCCCTCAACGACAGGGCCACTTCGGAAAACACTCTCACCATTTTTGGCAATGGAGCGCAAAGTCGCTGCGAGTAACGGTTGCCTCAGCCGATGCCCTTGCGACCAGGCTTGGCCATTTGACTGAAGAAAAATGGAAGCTGCCAAGGGGTCCTTGGCTAATTGTGCGGCGACTCTCGTTAAACCTTTCGCCTGACTGCTTGAGATTAAAAACCCGGCGTCGGCCAACCAAATGGCCGGGGCCAACACTTGCTCCCAAGACAACCTTCCCCATCGCCGATGCGCTTCCGCCATTCCGAAAACCGAGCCAGGCACCCCAACGGCTTTCCATCCTAGTCGGGATGCCGACGGGTTGGGCTTACCATCACTATCCAAATACATCTCTGAAAAAGCAGCGGCTGGGGCTATTTCCCTAAAATCTAGGAAATAACTTTGGCCTTTTTTTGAACGGTACAACAGAAAACCGCCGCCGCCTAAGTTTCCGGCTGCGGGCAAGGTGACTGCCAAGGCAAAAGACGCCGCCACCGCTGCATCAATTGCATTGCCACCTTTTTCTAAAATCCCAGCAGTAGCAACCGACGCAAATGCTTCGGACGTTGCCACTGCGCCCCTAGATTGGGCAAGGGCAGGATTTGGAAAAATTGCAAGAAGAAGAATCAGCATGTTATTGATTGAGTTGGGAAATGGCGGCTACCCCTTTGGAATCCCCGAACCAAGCGGTTATCCGATTTCCTTTTTGGGTAGCCGAATGGAAAAACGAATTCGTTTTTTGTTTTCCATGAAGGGCTTCCAGGAATTCTTCGGCATCCTTGCGCGTGTCCCAATCCACTTGCCAAAGTAAAGCCCTGCCTTCATCTTTATGGCGAAAGTAACGATACTCGTCACCGCCCCAACCAGCAGAAGCAGAAGTCACCCGGGGGGCAGCCATCCCGGCCAGAGTGCCTAAATTAGGAATTTTGTTCACCGTCATGACAAAGCAACCCAACTCACCTAGCACGTCGGAATCTACCGAAGCCCAGCCTTCGCCAAGAGTGGCGGAGACATCTTCAGCTTGCGTTGGTATTGGCTCATCCAGCTTGTCAGGGTCCCAATATTTCTCAGGATGCAATACTTGCTCACTAGAACGTGGAGGGTTTTTGAAAGCCATATCCAAATCTTCATGGGTGGGTTTGATTTGCATGGCTTTCATGAAATTACTAGTCTTCGCCAAAAACTTGTTTCCTTCCAAGTAAGGCAGAGCCAAAGTAATGACCAAGAATTGGGGAGATTTTTGCAAAGCGGCCGCCTGATTCTGTTGCATTTCCATACTTTGCCTTGCCATTTCTGCCATATCCAACCAACCTTCTTTTGCCCCCTTGAGGGTGTAAAGATTCATCAACGAAGTTCCGCTCCCTTCGACGACCGACCGCATGGCAAACTCAGCATCTGAATTTCCTTTTACCTTTTTTGCCATGGCTGCCAAATCAAATCGTTGGTCATCTAAAGCATGGGTCAGCTCATGAGCCATGATAATGTCGGCGAGCGCACCTTTATTGAAAGCATCAATCATGTAAAAGGTTTTTCTTTTTGGGTCATAATAGCCGCCGACCTGGCCGCGCAATAATTCCAGAAAAGTTTCCAAAAAATCTTCCTTTGGGTTTACCAATCCTAACAACCCATAAGCTTGTCCACGGGCTCGAAAAGTTTCTATACCATATTCTTCCTCAAATTCTTTCATGGCAAATTCCATGAACTCATCTGTGGATTGCACTCCAGCTGGTACCGCCGAAGAGAAGGTCCAACCGCGAATCTCCTCTACCCTAGGCAGAATGCGGTCAACTGCCGCTTGCAACTCATCTTGGCCGAAACCATCAGGATGAACCGGAGTGGAAGAAGTCGTGGAATCTCCACAGGCACAGAGGAGTAGGAAAAGGAGAAGGGGAGGGCAACGCATCCGGAATAGAATAAAGTCCCCGGGAAAAGACTCAGGTCGGGATTTGGCGAAACCGTAAAGAAATGGGCGGGTTTCAAGTCTGTCCCAACATTAAGCCATGATTCTAAGCACTCTTTTACTACTCACCCCTATCGCAGCTTTACCTCCGCAAGGAAAAGTTCGCCAACTTGACCGCCGCCCAGCCCAACGCCAACAGGCCGGTTGTGAAAATTGCCAAGCTAAAGCAAAGCAAGGCAACCAGCAAGGCGGCAGGGATTTCCGCAAGCCCAGCAGGAGGTTAAGGAACGGCGAAGGCCGCCGAAATCTTCGGGATAGGCCGCAACTGGACCAAACCCAACGCGGCCAAGCTCAACGCAGGAATGGCAAGGCCCAACGAGGCCAAGCTGAGCGCGGGAATGCCGGCAAGGCTAAGCAGGGCCAACGCGGGCTAAAGGGCCAAGCCCAAAAAGACCGCTTCCAGAAAGGGCCGCGCGCAAAAAGCCTAAAGCAGGCTTGGCAGAACCATCAGAAGGAAGCTGCCGTCGGAAAGGCTGCTGCCGGAAATAAAAACCGAGCGAGCAAACGCGAGGCCTTAGCAGGATTCCGCCAACGCCTTGGGGCTGCCATTAAAAGCGGCAAAATAACCCGCAAAGAAGCTGGTCAGAAAATGGCGGCCATGCGGAAAAAAGTAGCGGCGAAGAAAGATAGCCGACCACGCCCCCAAGATTAATTTTTGGCAAATTCAAGGCGCATGATGGCGCCGGATGAAGACTGGCGGTTGCTTCCAAGGAGGCGGCCGCCTTGTTCCTTCATGACCAAAGCAGCAAGGGTTAAACCCAGTCCCCGTGGTTGACTTCCATCCGTACGCGTGGAATGAAATGCTTTGACAAGATTTCCCAGTTCCCCTTCCGGCAAACCGGGACCATTATCGACCACCTCAATCCAAGGATTTTCTTCCTCACCCCAACGCAAGCCAATCCATCCATCATCATGACCTTCCACTGCATCCAAGGCATTCCAAACAAGATTTAGTAAAGCCCTTCCCACTGCATTCCGTGAACCAAAAACCGTGACGTCTTTGCTCGCGGGCGGTAAACATTCCAGGACCGCACCGGAACGGTCCTGAAAAAGCTCGGTGGTGGTTTCGGCCAATTCGGCCAATGAGATCTCAGCAACCGCTGCTTTTTCTACTGAAGCTAAAGCCAATAAATCCTCACAAACCGAAGCAGCCCGACCCGCATGCAAACGAATTGCTTTTAAGCTGACCAGTAATGACTCATCCCCGCTTTCTTCCAAACGGGAAGATTGCAACTCAGCATGACCTAAAACCACGGCCAAAAGGTTTTTTAAATCATGGGCCACCAGAGCTGGGTCAGCAATGGCCTGGGTGGTGGGAGGGGTCGGCATGAATGTAGGTCGGCGCCCCTATTCTGGGGGCCCACGCCCTCTCATCCCAGCGCTCAACCGCCTTTTTTTGAACCTTCGCCACGCCAAAATCTACGCCACCCGCCAAGCCAGGCTGGTGGCGGGTGAGTTGTACCCCGGCCCAGTGCTCATGCCGAAAGGATTACTTCGCGCCTTAGATCCCATTTTGGCCTTTGCCGCCGGCCCGGCGCGCTCTGGTTCAGCAGAATTCGAAGAATCCTTCGAAGCCATGTTGCGTGGCCGACCCGACGGGCCATTACTACTCGCCCTCTGGGCGTCCATCTCCGGCGGAGAAATTGCCCACCAAGACTTGCGGGAAATCCTTCGCCTCATGCCAACGCCGCCGCCGGACCAACCCGATTCCAAAAAGGAAGTCCTGGATTGGCTAAGGCCGCGGGTTGGCGCCATTTCGCGCTGCATTTTGGCTCTTGCCCAAAAAAAAGAATCCAAGGCCGAAAAGAATTTAGAAAACCTAGCCTGTGGTTTGGTTTTGGTGCGATGGCTCACTGACTTGCCCTTGCACCTTGCCCAAGGGAATTGTTTTCTTCCACTAGACACCTTGAAAAAAAATGGCGCCTCCATGGAAGAGCTTGCGCAATGCGTTCATTCCCCGGAAATAGATGCCTTTTTAAAAGAAACCGCCCTTTGGACCAGAACCTTGTTGGATTCAGGCCTTCCGGTTTGTAACGAAGTTGGGTCTCGCTTGGCACGCGGCTTACGAGCCTCCGTCCTGCGTTCCCACAAACTTCTTCAGCAAGTCTTAAATCCACAAAGAGACTTTTTCCGCCGACCTCCGGTCTTAACTGCCAGCCAGCGGTGGTCGTGCGCAATCCGAGCCTGGTTCCCCGTCCACGCTTAACAACGAGTATCCTTCTTCCATGCCACCCCTCATCGCGAGCCTCCGCCCCCGCCAGTGGATTAAAAACCTAGCCGTTTTTGTCGGCTTGGCCTTTAGTGGCAAAGCTCTCCAGCCGGAAGCCTTTTCTTACTCCATTCTTGCTTTTGCATTATTCTGCGCGGCCTCATCAGCAGTCTATTTAGTCAATGACATTTTAGATCGCAAGCGTGATGCCCTCCACCCTATCAAGAAAAACCGCCCTATTGCTGCCGGGAAAGTCTCGCCCGCAACGGCCATGACGTTAAGTGCCGCCTTGGCAATCACCGCTCTCATTGGCGGCTTCAAAATACCCACTCTGATGCCGGCTATCGCTGGGTATCTCGTTTTGCAGATTGCTTATTGCCTAGTTCTGAAACACCTGGTGATTTTGGATGTGTTTTGCATCGCCACCGGATTCTTATTGCGCGTCCTCGCGGGGGTGTGGGTTTTAGAAGTGCCCCTTTCACCCTGGTTGGTTGCATGCGGTGTCCAACTCGCCTTGTTCCTTGCTTTATGCAAACGCAGAGCAGAAATTGTCACCGTCGGCGAAGGCCAACAACGCCCGCTGCTTGACGATTACGCCGGACCCGCCACCGATATCATGATTTCGGTGGTCGCCGCATCGACCTTGGTGACCTACGCCCTTTACACCCTTTTGCCCGACGCACTCGGTAGCTTGGCGCCAGAATTGGACTCGCGCGCCGGACAACCGGGCATGGTGTGGACGATTCCATTTGTACTTTATGGAGTCTTGCGTTATCTCTGGCTGGTTTATCGCCAAGACCAAGGGGAACGGCCAGAAAAACTACTCACCGCCGACGTACCCCTTTTATGTTCCGTTTTGGGATACTGCGGAATCGTGGCTTGGGTGGTTTATCGCTAAGCAAGAATCATGAAAATTCTCATTACCGGTGGCGCCGGATTTTTGGGATATCACTTAGCCCAAAGCCTTCGGGACCATGACTTGGTCTTATTAGATATTGCCCCATTTAACACCGCTGAAATTCCGGAAAGTGTCCAGACTGTGCAAGCCGATGTCCGCGATGCAGCCGCCATGCGGCAAGCCCTAGCAAACTGCGATGCAGTCGTTCACGCTGCCGCCGGCTTACCGCTTTGGAAACCACAGGAAATTTGTAGTGTCAATTTGGAAGGGACAAGAAATGTACTCCAAGCTGCCAAGGATTTAAAAACACCCCGGGTCATCCATATTTCTTCTACTGCAGTTTACGGAATTCCTGAACACCACCCATTTAACGAAGCAGACCCCATGCATGGAGTTGGTCCATACGGAAAAAGCAAGGTGCAAGCGGAAATCCTATGTCAACGGGCTCGCCAGAATGGCCAATGGGTTTCCATTTTAAGGCCGAAAACTTTTATTGGTCCGGAGCGCTTGGGCGTCTTTCAAATTCTTTATGACTGGGTCTCAGAAGGGCGACGAATTCCGGTCATCGGCAGTGGCAACAACCGTTACCAGTTATTGGCCGTCGAAGATTTAGTGAGTGCCATCCAACTGGTAATCCAAAGTCCCGACTCAAAAGCAAATCAAACCTTAAACGTCGGCGCAACCCGATACGGCACCGTGGCCGAAGATCTAAAATCCCTTTTCAATCACGCCGGCACCGGTAGCCGAGTCTTTCCGGTACCGGCATTGCCTGCAAAATTCGCTTTAAGAATGCTTGAGGCCGCCCGCCTTTCCCCTCTTTACAAATGGATTTACGCAACCGCCGATCAAGATTCTTATGTCAGCACAGACCGGTTACAGGAGCTTGGTTGGCAAGCGAAGTTTTCCAATGCGGGCACCCTCATCGCAACGTGGGACTGGTATCAACTGCACAAAAGCCAGTTACCCCCAGCAGGTGTGGGGCATCGCGTACCTTGGAGCGAAGGCGCGCTTCGCCTGCTCCGCCGCTGGATGTAATCAGGAGTCCTTTCTCGGAGTCCGCAGTTGCAAAAGGACCTTGACCACCTTCCATTGGTCTGGCCTTTCCGCTCCGGTCTCGGGAGCACGGTTACCCGGCTGGTAAGGAGACATTTCCAAGCTAATTGTTCGCATCCGAGGCAACTGGCTTTCTGCGTTGTAAAGAAACGCCGAAATTTGGCCACGCCGAACCCCCTTGTCCTTCGGCAACTCAATGGAATATCTATTATCCACATGATTCCTTTCAATTCTCGGCTTGAGTGCTTTAATCGTCAGCACACCCAAACTGGCATCAATGGCTAGTTCGCGCAGCTTGGTTTGGATGAAATCTTCTCCATCCCCTACCGCCAAATCTTTGCGGCGCTGCTTCAGGTCCCGAGCGGTCTCAGCGACTTCCACATACTTTTCCTTATTTTCATTAAGCAGACTCGCCCACTCCTCGTGAAAATTCACCGCCCACTGCCGACCTGCCCCAGCAGCAATCGCCATCAAGGTCCAAATTAAAATAACTTTCCGATTACTCATGCATCTCCCTCCTTACATTTGTCACAAGCACACCAATCCACCTCTTTCGCTTTCGAGGGAGAAACGGAAAACTTCAAAGTATCCGTCTGGCCTTCGCCAACCTTTACAAGATCCCCTCCGCTTAAAATCGGGGAATCAACAATCCAGTCTTGGTTTTTAAAGGCCACCACTAGGCCCTCAATTTTCCTTGAAGCGGAAATGGAGTCCCCCATGACGGACAGGCGGATTTCCACCTCTACTTTGGCGAGCCTTCCTTTTCCTTTGTTATCTAATGAGGCCAATTTCAGCCGCTCAATCATCCAGCGCTCCTGTTTTCCAGAAGGATTTACGGAGAACTCTTCGTTCAAAACCCCCAAAACCAAACGCCAAGCATCTAAGCAGCTTTCGGACATGGGCACACCCGCGGCACCCACCACTTCATCCAAAGCACGTTTGGACGCAAGCACGCGAATCCGAAGTTCTGTGAGGTAGCGATCCGGGGTGAGAGAAGTTAAATCGGTTTTCACTCGCCAACCTGGCGGAGAGTCAACGGATAAATCTTTATTCAAATTGCGCTCCACTTCACCGACAGTGAGGGATACCAAACTCGCAGGATTTTCCAAACTGGCTGCATCACTAAAACGTGCCCGGCCTTGTTGCCAATGACTCACCCCATCTGCCACGAAAAAAGTAATCAAACTCACCAAAGCAAAAGTCAGCGGCCGCTCAATTCGTTCTAGCCCTTGGGTGTATCGGTATTCCTCTTGACGTAAATTCATCGGCGAGGAGTGCGGCGCATTGAAGCCACGCAAAGCGGCCCCTATGGCTACTGGGTCAGCCTTTAAATCCAGTTCATTTACTGGCACCTCAAGACGGGCCTGCAAAGCCTCTACTAAGCCCGGCATACTTGCCCCCACCAAAGTTAAATCTTCAGTGCGCAAAGAAGCAGCAAGCAAACTCCGATGGATTTCGGCGGTGATTTTTTTAACCCATTGCTGAGTAAGGTCCGGGGAAGCTCCAGAAAGTGCTTCTTCCAATGAAATGGCAAAAGGAAGGGTGGAGTCACCGCCAAACAAGGCAACATCGGAATCTACTTCTTCTGCGGCCTCTCCTTCATCCACACCCTCACCTTGGGCTTCATCACTTTCGACCGCATCCGTTGCGGAAGCCCCATCTGAATCTTCAACCGGTTCGGCTGCAATTTCGGGGATATCTACTCCCACTTCCTCTTCTCCCTTTGCTAATCCACGAGCCAATTCGCGCCAACCCAAATGCAATGCCCGCGCCATGCGTAGCTTTTCACCAGCAAAGACCAACAGCACCGAACTCATGGAACTGATGTGAACGACTGCCCGCAGGGGAGCCAATTCATCTGACTTTGCCTCAGGCGGCGGCAGCAGCGAAGCAATACCTGCCATGGAGGTGAGGTCCATATCCACCACGGGGGCTTCCAAGCCAACCACCCTCATTGCCTCCAAGGCTTGACCGATGCCAACCTTCGGTTGGACAGCAACCAGCAAAGTTGAGGTTGCCCGGTCATCGGCAAGCTCAAGGAAATCACAAACTACATCGTCAATTTCCAAATGGTAAAGCTCAGACTCAATTTCGAACTTGAGAACTTGCTTGATTTTATCCCGTTCACCAAAGGGCATATTCAATTCTCGGTACAAAGTCCCGCAAGACGGCAGAGCGACGGTGACTTGATCCACCTTGCCGGCGCCAGATTTTTTCAGCGCGGCTGCAATTCCCTTGCCAAGGCCTTTGGCTAAAACTTTGTCTTCGTGCAAATGGCCAGAACCAGCAGCAGCCACTTTGTACTTTTTGGCATTGCCGTCAAAGAGGACGAAATCAAAACCGTCCGGTCGTAGAGAGAGTCCGAGGCTGCGCATGTTGAATGGAAAAGGAAAGGGTACTTCTCTTTGGCCTACGCCTCAACTTTCCAGGTGTGGTAAATAATGGCCCAGCTTGTCGCGCTTGGTCCGCAAGTATCCCTCATTGTGTTTATGGGGGGCAATTTGAATAGGGATTTGCTCCTCAATTTCCAATCCATAACCTTTCAACCCAGCCAATTTCTTCGGATTATTGGTCAGCAAGGACATTTTGCGTACCCCAAGGTCATGCAAGATTTGAGCCCCAACCCCATATTCCCGCATATCCGGGGGGTAGCCGAGCTTTTCGTTGGCCTCCACCGTGTCCAGACCTTGGTCCTGAAGATGGTAAGCACGGAGCTTTGCCTCTAAGCCAATCCCGCGGCCTTCTTGACGAATGTAAAGCAAAACTCCTTTACCGGATTTGACGATTTGCTCCAAAGCGGCATGAAGCTGAGGGCCACAATCACACCGTAAGCTGGACAAAAGGTCTCCAGTAAGGCATTCGGAATGCACCCGCACCGCCACCGCCTCCTCCAGCTTCGGAAATTCCTCGGCTAACTCCGGGGGAGGGTCCTCCCAGTTGTAGGTAATCGCCAAATGCTCTTTGTCGTCGGTTAAAGCATGGTAAAGATGGATGCGAAAGTCGCCATAAGGAGTGGGCAACCGCACATCGTCCACCCGCCTTTCCACCAATTTTTCCCGCCGCCGCCGATGTTCAATCAAAGCTTCGATGGTCAAAATTTTGAGGCCGTGGTGGCTGGCGAAAATTTCCAAATCTGACATGCGGGCCATACTGCCATCGTCATTCATGATTTCACAAATCACGCCGGCCGGACGCATGCCGGCCAAGCGCGCCAAATCCACACTACCCTCCGTTTGACCGGGGCGTACCAAAACCCCACCATCTCTGGCCCGCAAAGGGAAAACGTGGCCTGGCCTTGCCAAATCTCTTGCTTTGGCCTCGGCCGCAACAGCTGTCAGTATGGTTTTTGCACGGTCGGCGGCGGAAATTCCGGTGGTAATGCCTTCGCGGGCCTCAATGGACTCCAAAAACGCGGTGCCCAGCCGAGCGGTGTTTTCTGCCACCTGCGGACGCAAATCCAACTGCTCACATATTTCACCATCCAAGGCCAGACAAATCAGCCCACCGCCCTCTTTGCGCATGAAATTCACCGCCTCGGGGGTCACCGTTTCGGCGGCCATGACCAAATCACCTTCATTTTCTCGGCGCGGGTCATCCACCAAAATAATCATCTCTCCGCGGCGGATGATATCCAGGGCTTCATCGACGGTAGCAAATACCATTTTCTTCGTTTAGGTGGGGTTTTCGTGGTTTTTCAGAGGGATGACCGCAACTAGACATTCTACTCGCTCAAGGCCACCGCGGGTGAATGCCGATATATCTGCATGACTCCCTCCCGCCTTGTTCCTGTTTTCGCCTTGGTTTTGGTCGTTGGCTTTGCCGCCATGCCCAAAGTGACGGCGTTTTACAGCAGAATAGACGCTCAGGAACAAGTCATTGAAGAACTCCGCCTGACCTTGCTGGAAATGAACCTCGAAATTGGTGCTGTGGCTGAAGAAATGGCAAATCAAGCTTTGCGCCTACAGGGAAACCTGGAAGAGGTCGGCAGTTTGCAAAGCAATTTCCAAGCGCACACCGCCACCTTGGATGACCAAACTCCCAAAGCTCATCGCCAAGCATTGCGTGAAGACATTTTGGCGCCGGTTTTCCAAATTGCCGGAGGCGATGCAGTTGGCTCGGGTGTACTGATTCACCGTGGCGAAGATGACGCCGGCCCTTATTACTTAGCGCTGTCTTGCTACCACGTGGTACGCGACATTCTTAGTAGCTCGGGCGCCATGAATGAAGTTCTTCGCAACCCTCTTGATTGCTACTTTGAAAGCGAAGACGGTCAAAGTGTGACCGTCCAAGCACGAATGGTTGCCGAAGATTTATCCACCGACTTAGCTTTATTGCGCATCAATACCGACCTAGAGCTTGGGCAAGTTGCCCGTTTGGGTTCGAAGGAGCGCGCCATGCAAGTGCAAAGCTTTGACCCCATTTACACCGTTGGGTGTCCATTGGGAACTGCTTCGCAAGCAACCCGAGGTGAAGTCACTCGGACTGGTTGGGAAGTCGACGGCGAGAGCTATTGGATGGTTTCCAGCCCAGCTTATTTCGGCAACTCCGGCGGCGGAGTATTTCTGGAAGACACCCATGAATTGGTTGGAATTTTTGCCAAAATCTACACTCACGGTTCATACCGCCCCCAAGTGATTACTCACATGGGCTTGGCGGTTCCTTTGATGACCATCCACGATTGGTTGGAAAGCATCGGCTATGGGCGAGTATTACCTGAAAACGCCAGCGCCCAACTGGTGGTATCGGAAGCTTGCCGTAAGTTGGCGCAGTAAGGAAGCCCACCCCGAGATGGCAAAGTAAATTAGACTGCGCGGAGCTTCATGCTTCGCCCCCTCCTCCTCAGTCTTCTCCCGCTTGCGGCCCTAATGGCACTTTCCACCAAGGCTGCACCCCTAGGCGATCTCACAAACTTCCGGGTTGCCCTAGCGCAAGAGGAAAATCCATTTGAAGAATCCCAAAAACTGTTTTCCGAAGGCAAGTACGCCGAGGCAAAACGAATCGCCATGGATGTTTTTGGGACCCATTCTTACAACGTTGACGGCTACGAACTCATGCGAAAAATTGCCGTCGCCCAAGAAGACAAAGGCGAGCAACTACGGTGGGGAAAGTGGGCTTACTGGAACCGAAAATACACCGGTCAAGCAAAGGCCGCTAAATCCGGCGCGGCTGGGCTGGAATCGTTATGGGACGGCTGGAATCAGGATGAAATCATTTTGGAGACTTGGGAAGACTCCATGGCCGATGCCGCGAAAAAAGCCAGCGGGAAAAAATACTATCGGCTTGCTGGACACTTGATGGACCGTTTGCTGGTTCTCAATCCTGCCGACAAGAAATTAGAAAAGTCTTATGCAAAATTAGCCGACAAAGCTGGCCAAGAACTTTCTGGTGGAGCATTCGCTGCCGCCACTATTCGGCGAAAATCGGCGCGCTGGTTAGCCAAAGAAAACGCCAAGCACGAGCATTGGGAAGAACCGTTTGAAAGGAAAACGAAACACTACGACCTGTACACCAACATCTCTTGGCAATTCGCCGAAACCGCGGCTGCGGCCTTGGATGAAATTAATCGATTTTACCGCAGCGTTTATAACTACAAAAAGAAGGCCCGGGCAAAGATTTACTGCATGCGCAAAAGGTCCGACTTTGACCGAATGGCGCTCAAGGTTCTGGGCCGCCCCATGCCTAGCCGCGGCGTAGGGGGCTACTGGGTGGTCGGGTTAAAAACCGTGGTGGCCTATGACCGTTCATACGATGAGGAAGGATTTACTAAAGACGCCATTTGGAAAACTCTATTCCATGAAGCCAGTCACCAATTCATGGATTTGCTCACCAAAAGCAGACATATCCCCCCGTGTTGGTTGAATGAAGGAACTTCTTGTTATTTCGAAGGTTGCATCATTAAAGCGGATGGCACCATCGTCAAAAATAACCCTGCCGCCCAACGCCTTGTGAGCTGGTACAACCTAGATACAAATCCCAAGACGCGGATTCCATTGGAGGAATTAATTTCTCACCCCCGCAACACCGGGGCCAAAGATGGCAGCCTTTCCTACGAAGGAGAATATTACCCCTACGGCTGGGCTCTAGTTTATTTCCTGCTTAATTACGAAGAAAATGATCGGCGGGTCTATGGCCAAGCATTTACCGACGATGGCCGAATTTCTGATGATTACAAGGTGGTGAAAAAAGCCGGCAAGCTGGTTTACAAAGGTGCTTACCTAAAATATCTTCAGCACTTTTCGGAACGCGGGTGCGAAGGAGATAGGCATTACGCTTTTGAAATTGCTAAAAAGTTTTTCGTAGATGACATCAAGGACCCAGATGTGTCGGACTGGAACGCATTCGAATCCCGCTGGCGCAAGTTTTGTAATTCCTTATTCCAAGAACAAGAAATCATGGGCACCGAATTCGCCGATGTCCTGCAAGCGAAATGCCGCGGCTACCTTTTGGCCGATGATTTTGAGCGTGCTCGGATAGCTGCGGAACAAGCCGACAACAAGCGCGGTGAAGATGCCGAAACTTATCGGTTATTGGCCCTGTCAAACCTCGGCGAAGGCCGCAAAGCAGACGCAGTGTTTTGGATGATTCGGCACTGGGAATTAGTTTGGCCAGCCGGCAAAGAGGAAGAAGCTCTCGAAGCCGAAGCTTGGTTGAAAAAGAATGGTGGCAAAGACTACCTAAAGCTATACATAGAGCCCACTAGGCTAGCGCTCAGTCAAATCGAAAAATCTTGCGCAAGCGCATTAGAAGCTGGCTTCCCGGTCATGGCCCAATTATTTGCAGTTCATTGCATGCAGGTCATGAACATGAATTATTCCCAGTTGGAAACCCAAATTTCCGTTCAGCTCGGGGCAAGCCTCGAGCCAACCGGAGGGGACCAAGGCGGAAGTGATTTACGCCTGTGGCAAGCCGCCTACGCAAAGGGACCAGAAGGGAATCGACAATTTGTTTCGCCTGACCTCACCGCGGATTTAGTGACTTATGAAAAGGATGGCGTTTTAATAAACAACCCTTCAGGCCGCGCCCGACCCGGCCTTGAGTACACGGATGTCCAAGCCCTCCGGGATCTCAATCCTCCTTTCGATATCCGCGGCACCGTCCAAATAGATGGAAAATGGGCCATCCTCCATTTTGGTCTGGATATTCGGCAAATATCAAAAGCGGCATTGTTGTTCAGGCCCAACCTAAAAGGAAATGACGACGCAGTTCGTTTTGATTTGGTCAAGTATCAAACCGACCTCGAGGCCGGCACTGCCGTCATGGTGTTCGACTCCCTTGGTGGTGTACGATTTCCGCACCAGGAAAATATTGAATTCGAAATTTCGGTCAACGCCGACGGATCTTCTGAACTCACCATCAATGGCACTCAAAACATGCCCCTGCCGGAAGAATTTAACTTGGAAACTTACACGGGCTCAATTGCCATTGATGTCGATGACGGTACCCTGGCTTTGTGGAGCAATTTCGAAATTCGGCCGAACCGTCCGTTCTGGCCAGTTCCGTAGTTTAATTTTCGCTCAGCAAAGTATTCCTGCTCCAGCGGAGGTCGGCGGTGGGCTTAGCGGAGCCTTTGCTCATTAAGGCGCCTTCTAAGTCTTTGAGCCGGGCGGGGCTAACGGTTTCGCCGATGTCGCGGAGTTTTTGGGCGAGGACTTGTCGCCGCAAGTAAGAAGGGAAGTCTTGCCATTTGCCGGATGCGCGCATCAGACTTTGCAAACATTCGTTCCACTCCCCGGCTTCCGCCGCCAAGCGCAACACCGCTTTGACGGGGTCACCGGTGGAAATGGTTGCTAGGGCAGGGAGCACTTCATGCCGCAGACGATTTCGCGCCGCGGCGGCGGGGTCAGCATTGGTGGGGTCTTCAATCCATGCTTGACCGGCGTCCACCAAGGCTTGGCGCATCGCCACCCGACGGAGGTGCAAGATTGGCCGCTCCACCCACACACCCGGGGTCAATTCGCGGCGGGCGGGAATGCCGGCCAAACCGCGTAAACCGGTGCCACGGAAAATCCGCAGGAGCACGGTTTCGGCAACATCATCGGCGGTGTGTGCGGTCCAAATGGTGCCTACCCCGCCAGCCAGGGCGGCTTTTTGGAGCGCCGCATAGCGAGCATTCCGTAAGCTGTTTTCGTCGGCGGCAGCGGAATCCGCGCCCAGCACCCGCGCCGGTAAGCCAAGCTCGAGGTAAAGCTGAACGGCAGCGGCGGCGTCAGAGGCACTGTCGGCACGATGACCATGGTCCACCACCCAAACTTGGGGGGATTCAGCCAGCATGCGGCCTTCGGCAACTTCCCGGGCAAGGAAAGTGCTGTCGGCGCCACCGGAGCAGGCAAGGGCTACCTTCTTGGGTTCCACGCCCCTAGAATCTCTTCTTTCCCCCCTTCGGGAAACCCCCAAAATGGGATTTCCTTCAAAACCCCAAAAAAGAGCACCCATGGCCATTCGCATTGCCATTAACGGCTTCGGCCGCATCGGGCGGAACGTATTCCGCATCATGCACTCCTCCGACAACTTTGAAGTTGTCGCCATCAACGATTTGACCGACGCCAAAACCTTGGCGCACTTGCTCCGTTTCGACACCGTCAGCGGCCGCTTTGACGGCACCGTGGAAGTGGGTGATGGCGAGATGAAGGTAGATGGAAAATCGGTCAAGACTCTGGCCGAACGTGATCCCTCCAATTTGCCTTGGAGTGATATGAATATTGATTTCGTGGTAGAAGCCACTGGCATTTTTACCACTCGCGAAGCTTGCGCCAAGCATTTGGATGCTGGCGCTGGCAAAGTTTTGCTGACGGTGCCGCCTAAGGATGAAATTGACAACATGGTGGTTTTGGGCGTGAATGATGATTCACTCACCGGCGACCAACTCATTTTGTCCAACGCCAGTTGCACCACCAACTGTTTGGCGCCACTGGTGAAAGCCCTGCACTTGGAATTTGGACTGGTCCATGGTCTGATGACCACCGTCCATGCTTACACCAATGACCAACGAATTTTGGATTTGCCGCACAGTGATTTACGTCGCGCCCGCGCCGCTGCCCAAAACATTATCCCTACCAGCACGGGCGCCGCACGCGCAGTCGGCAAAGTCCTTCCCGAGCTCAACGGCAAGCTAGACGGCATGAGCATGCGGGTTCCGGTTCCAAACGGTTCCGTCGTTGACCTAGTGGCCATCCTGGAAAAAGAGGTGAGCGTGGAATCTGTCAATGCTTGCATCCGCACCGCCGCCGAAGGCCCGATGGCCGGCGTGTTGGAATATTCCGAAGACCCACTGGTTTCCAGTGACATCCTCGGCAACCCTCACTCTTCCGTCTTTGACTCCGGCTCCACCATGGTGATGGACGGCAAAATGGTCAAAGTAGTGTCGTGGTATGACAACGAATGGGGCTACTCCAACCGAGTTTGTGATTTAATCGCCAAGTCCCACGCCTTAAGCGCCTAGGATGACTAAAGGGCTAGACGACGTCGGCTTTGCGGGCAAGCGCGCCCTTGTGCGGGTGGACTTCAATGTGCCTTTGGCCGACGGCGTCATCGGGGATGACACCCGAATTCAGGCAGCACTTCCCACCTTGCAGCATATTTTGGATGAAGGTGGCGCGGTCATCTGTGCTTCTCACCTGGGCCGGCCAGGTGGAGAAGTGGTGGAAGAATTACGCATGGCCCCCATCGCCGAACGACTGCAGGAACTACTCGGTGAATCGGTTGCGGTTAAAACCTGCCCCGAAGTGGTCGGCGATACCGCCAGCGCCATGGTTGCTGAACTCAAATCCGGCGAAGTTTTAGTTTTAGAAAACTTGCGTTTTGAGGCTGGTGAAACCGCCAATGACCCCGCACTTGCGAAAACTTTGGCCAGTTATGCCGACGTCTTTGTGCAAGATGCTTTTGGCACTTGTCATCGCGCGCACGCTTCTACCACCGGCGTCCCCGCAATTCTTAAACCAGCGGTGGCTGGACGCTTGGTCGAAAAAGAAGTGGCGGCTTTTGAAAAGGCCTTGGGCAACCCGGTCCGACCTCTGGTGGCTATCGTTGGTGGTGCCAAGGTCTCAGACAAAATTATGTTGCTGGAGAACCTGTTAGAAAAAGTAGACACCATTTTGATTGGCGGTGGCATGGCTTACACCTTTTTGGCGGCACTCAATCAAGGAATCGGTAGGTCCTTGGTGGAAGAAGACAAAATTGCCACCGCCAAAGCGGTGGTCGAAAAAGCCAAAGCCAAAGGGATTGATATTTTGTTACCGGTGGATCACTTGGCGGCCAAAGATTTCGACCCCAACACCGATGTCAAAGTAGTCAGCGGTGATGTGCCTGAACAACGCATGGGTTTGGACATTGGACCAGTCACCCGCGAAGCCTATTCCGCAGTGGTGCGCAATGCCGGCACCGTGGTTTGGAACGGACCCATGGGAGTTTTCGAAATGGACGCTTTTAGCCACGGTACTTCGGAACTTGCCAAAGCAGTGGCCGAAAGTTCTTGTATCAGCGTGGTGGGTGGCGGGGATTCAGTTGCAGCAATCAAGCGCAATGAAGTCCAAGACCAAATCACTCACATCTCCACCGGCGGCGGCGCCTTCCTGGAATTGCTGGAAGGCAAGGAATTGCCAGGCATTACTGCCCTGCAGGCTTAAGTAATTCTTCCCGCAAGCCGTCGCGGATTTCTTCGCTTAATTCTTCGGCCCGGTCAATTCCTTCGCGAGCGCCATCCCGAATAAGGGTATTGGTTTCCTTACCGCCGATGAAAAAGTAGGAGCTAATCACAAAAACCACCAGGATGAGGGCCAAGCCGATGAAGACCTTGATGGCGCGGCGCAAGAGCCACAGTCCACCGGCCACTGCCAGCAAAACCACCACCGCGCCCTTGGCTGGATTGCTTTCAGCCCAGGCAATGAAGTTCAACAACAGGGGGGGTAAATCAGGATTCACGATGTAGCAAAGTTTAGAGGAAAGTTTAAGGCCCCCCGCCGGAGGCCGTTAAACTTTCCTCTAAACTTTGCTACGCCGTGAAAATCCGCATCGCCCCCTCTTTACTTGCTTGTGATTTCTCCGCTTTAGACCGGGAATTGGCCCGCGCTGAAAAGGCTGGAGCTGACTGGCATCACGTCGACGTCATGGACGGCCATTTCGTCCCCAACCTAACTTTTGGCCCACCCTTGGTGGAGGCCATGAAAAAACACGCCAACATCCCCTTAGATGTACACCTCATGATTGAGGAACCCGGCAAATGGGCCCAAAATTACGCCGACGCCGGCGCTGACATTCTCACCTTCCATTACGAAGCAGCCGCCGAAGATTTCGAAACCACTTTGGCCGCCTTTCGCGCAACCGGCAAAAAGGTCGGCGTAGCAGTCAACCCACCCTGCGGCGTAGAGCCACTCAAACCTTATTTAGACCAAGTTGACATGGTACTCATTATGTCGGTGCACGCCGGCTTCGGTGGCCAAAGTTTTATCACCGAATCGCTCGATAAAGTTCGCACCCTGCGTGATTGGGGTTGGCAAGGAGATGTAGAAATGGACGGCGGCGTGAACGCAAAAACCGGCGCTCTGTGCCGTGAAGCCGGCGCCAACGTGCTGGTTGCCGGCTCTTATCTTTTTGGCGCCGAAGACATGGAACACGCCCTTTCCGCACTCCGCCCAGGGGTCCCCGCCAATTAAGCCCGCTCGGTTAAAATAGAAGCTATGGCTTGGCGCCTCGGAAGAAAGAAGAAAGACATGCCCGGCGGGCTATGGAGCAAGTGCTCCTCCTGCGGGACCATGATTTACACCAAGGAATTGGTGGCAAATCAGAGCATTTGTACCAATTGTGGTTTCCATCACACCCTCAATGCCCGTCGCCGCATTGAGATCACTGCAGACCCCGGTACTTTCGTAGAGCACTTCACGGACCTCAAACCAGCAGACCGCTTAGGCTTTGTGGACGCCATCCCTTACGCCGAAAAAATCACCAAAGCGCAAGAAAAAACTGGCAATGCCGACGCCTGCTTGGCCGGCACTTGTGAAATCGGCGGTCACAAGATCTCCCTAGCGGTGCTTGACTTTTCTTTCATGGGCGGTTCCATGGGGGAAGTGGTCGGCGAAAAAATTACCCGCGCCATTGAATTGGCTCAGCAAGAATCTATACCGGTAATTATCTTTTCTGCCTCCGGCGGTGCGCGTATGCACGAAGGCGCCATCTCCCTCATGCAGATGGCAAAAACTTGCGGCGCTCTGCAACGTTTCCGGAAAGCCGGCGGATTTTCCATTTCGGTCATGACCAACCCCACCACCGGCGGCGTGACCGCATCCTTCGCCAGCGTATGTGACATCTTGATTGGTGAGCCCAAAGCACTGATTGGTTTTGCCGGCCCGCGGGTCATTCAAAACACCATTCGCCAAGAATTGCCGGAAGGCTTTCAAAAGTCTGAATTTTTGCTCGAAAAAGGTCAGTTAGACCTCATCGTCAAGCGCGATGAAATGCGCGACAAGCTGAGTCTCTTATTGGACTACGCCACCGCAAATAAGGCCGTCTAGAGCCCAAAATCGCTACAGGGCCGGGGAAAAAAGGCCGATAAAGTTCTCCCCTCTTCCTCCAGCGATGAATCTAGACCAACGCCTCCGGTCCGCGGCTAATGCGGACCAAGCTAAATTGGATTTTTTGGCCAGTTTGAGCCACGAAATCCGCACCCCCATGAATGGCATTCTTGGGCTCTCCGACCTTTTAGCCGACACCAAGCTTAATCCGGACCAAGCCGACATGGCACGAACCATCCGTGACAGCGCTCGTTCCCTGTTGGGAATTTTGGACGAAGTGCTGGATTGGTCAAAAATGGAAGCCGGTCGGATGGAATTGGAATCCTGTGGCTTTGATTTGCCGGGTGTTTTCGAAGACACCGCCGACCTCTTTTCGGGAACCGCGCGCACCAAAGGCGTGGAGTTAGTGTTGGACATGGACCCTGGGTTGCCATGCCGCGCCATCGGAGACGGCGGTCGTCTCCGCCAAGTGCTTTCCAATCTACTTGGCAACGCGGTGAAGTTCACCGACCACGGGGAAGTCACCATCGCAGTAACCACTGGTGGCGATGAACAGGAACTTCTCATCTGTGAAGTGTCCGACACCGGCGTGGGCATGAGCGAAGCCGAAATGAGTTCTTTGTTCCGTGCATTCTCCCAAGCCAAAGGCAATCACACTCGCAGTTTTGGTGGCACCGGCTTAGGCTTGGCCATTGCTCAAAACTTAGTGCGCATGATGGGTGGTGACATCCAAGTCGAAAGCCAAGTCGGCAAAGGCAGTCAATTCCGATTTTGGATTCCACTCCAAATGGAAAATGTTCCCGAACCCAGTCCCATTCACCCCTTTCTTGGCAAACGAGCCCTCATATTAGAGCCCAATGGGTCGGCAGCTTGGACCCTCAAGCGACGCTTGGAATTCCTCGGCGTGCAAGCCAGCGTAGTCGCCGACACCTCGGCCGCCGCTTTGGTTTTGAAAAACCACGCTGAACAAGATTTCCCGTTGCACTACTTATTCACCGCTTCGCGCTTGGGAAGTTTGGACGGTGCCGAAATTTGCCAGTCTCTGCTAAGCCGTTGCGAAGCGACCCCCACTTTATTGGTTTGCGCGCCGCTCGGCGAAGCCAATCAATCTGGGAATTTAGTCGTTCAAAAACCGCTTCATCAAAGTTCCCTTCGTAATCTGCTTCACAAACTTGAAGGAGGTAGCGTAGAAATCCAAACTCAAAATTTGCCTCAAACCCCCCATCAAAGTTTGCGGATTTTGTTGGCCGAAGACCACCCGGTCAATCGGAAATTAGCCATCCGGATTTTGGAATCCGCCGGCCATCAAGTTCGTTGGGCCGGAGATGGTGCCCAAGCACTCAAGATGTACCAACAAGAACCCTTTGATTTGGTGATCTTGGACATGCAGATGCCGGTCATGGATGGAGTTGAAGCCGCCGAACGGATGCGTGCATTTGATAAAAATAAAAATCGTCACACGCCTATCTTGGCGATGACCGCTAACGCTTTCGCCGAGGACCGCGAGCGCTGCATCAAAGCAGGCATGGATGATTACTTGGCCAAGCCGGTGCGGCCGCAAGAACTTCTCGCCCGCATTGCCGCCATCAGCGCGGTGCTTGGCTCCACCGCACGTGCCGGATAAGGCGTTCTAAAACGCGCACATCGCGGGTCTCTAGAGGCAAGGAAGAAAGCCGTTGTAAAGTGTCGGCAAGTTCGTCCCGACGGTCTTGGTATTGACTTTCTAAAATCAAATCTTGCACTTTAGAAAATAGTCGTTGACGTGAATCTTGGTCGGCCCACGAGGGAGTCACTACGGCACCATCCGACGCACGCAACAATTCAATCGGACCCGCATCCCCCGCTTGCCAGGCGAATAATGCCACCGCTAAAGCATGCGATAAATTCAAACTGCTCAACCCTTGGGTGGAAATAAAAACCAAGTGCGTACACAGCGCCACTTCGGTGGTTTCTAAACCGCGCGACTCGCGACCAAACACAAATGCCACCTTCGCGTCGGCACCCCAAGCTTGTCGCCACTTGGAGAGTTGATGAGCGGATTGCAGTTGGCGATGTTCCCCGGCTCGGGTGGTGAAACCCACCACATGAGTGGTTTCGGCAAGGGCGTCGGCCAAAGTGTCAACGCGCTCTAAAGCTTCCAATTGCGGGCGAGCCGGAGCGCCGGTTTTTTCCCCTTCTGAACCCTGCAATTCACAGCCACCCACTTGGCACCAATGGCTCACCCCAAAATTGGCGCACACGCGGGCGGCAAAACCCACATTAGCGGGGTTCTCCGGTGCCACCAACACCACCTTGGGCTCAGTCATGAAAGCATCCTAGTCAGGCTTCCAAAGACGAGCTATACTTCGCCGCTCAAAATCCTCGATAGCTCAGTTGGTAGAGCAGCTGACTGTTAATCAGCTTGTCACAGGTTCGAGTCCTGTTCGAGGAGCCAAAACAAGCCGCCTAGCCTGTGCTGGGCGGTTTCTTTGTTGGGCGTATAGGATGGGTGGACCAGTTTTTCATGTTGCTTCCCTCACTCCTCCTGCTGACCATTGCCCAGAGTCCACCGACCTACCCAGAAGGCGTGGGTGTGTCCAAAAGCCTGACCTTAGCCGAGCAAAATTGGTTGGCAACTCAGCCAAAATCCGGCCCCTTGCAAGCCACCGCTCCGCCCAGCGGGCCAGTGCATTGTGTGGCGGAATATGCGCCCCAAGATGGCATCTTGATTGCTTGGGAAGGAACCAGCGGACAGAACACGATTTTGGCAAAAATGGCCGCGGCGATTACCACCACCGGCAATGCCAAAGTTTGGTGCGTGGTAGACAATCAATCCGAGGGCAACTCGGCAAGCAACAGCATCGCCAACCGTGGTGCCGACATGAGCCGGGTAGAAATCGTGGTGGCCACCACCGACACCATTTGGATTCGTGATTACGGACCGCGCTATGTATTCCAAGGCGAGGTCCGCAGCATCATTGATCACAAATACAATCGGCCACGCAATAACGACAATGCCTTCAACCGGTTTTTTCGGGATTACCGCGGCCAAGCCCATTACAACCATGGACTCACCCATGGCGGCGGAAATTTTCATTTGGATGCACTTAGGGACGGCTATCTGACCAAACTGATTTTGAATGAAAATCCTACTTTAAGTTCTGCGGCCATCCACGAAATTTTCGCCGACTTCCAAAATCTAGACTGCACTTTTCTAGACCCCTTCCCGACCAGTGTGGATTCCACCCAACATTTGGATATGTGGATGCAAATCGTTGCCGACGACAAAGTAATCATTAGTGAATGGCCAACTCAAGCCGGTAGCACCCAAGCGCAAATTTGTGATGCCACTGCCGCCATGATGACCGCCAAGGGATACCAAGTGTTTCGGATTCCGGCCCGACGCACCAATGGCGGCGGTGGCGCTCATTACACGTTTACCAATGGGGTCATGTGCAATAATTTGGTGTTGATTCCGGAATACAGCAATAGCGCGGTATCCGGGTACAACGCCCAAGCGGTGGCGGTTTGGCAAGCGGCTTGTCCTGGAAAAACCATCCAAGTGATTAATTCAGACGCGGTGGTCGGCTACGCCGGAGTATTGCATTGCATTACCAGCCACGTGCCTAAACATTTGGGCGGTGACAATCCTACCGCTTATTTAGTGGGACCCAATGAAGGCCAGTTTGACGTCGGCGAAAGCGTAGAGATTGCCTGGCTTTCCGATGACACCGGCTTGGTCATCAGCGCCGACTTGGAATACTCGGTGGACGGCGGCGCCAATTGGATAGCCATGGCCAGCGGATTAGAAGCGGCTGGAAATTATGCGTGGACAGTACCCAATGTGAACACCAGTTTGGGTCGTGTACGGGTGGTGGTAAAAAATGGTGCGTCCTTAGAGGGTGGAGATATTTGTGATGCCGATTTGATTTTCGGAAGTGGCGGTGGTGGTAATGACGCGGCATTAATTTCCTATGGCGCCGGAAAAGCTGGTTCGGGTGGAGTACCGGCACTCTGGGCTTCGGCCAACCCGGTTTTAGGCACCACCATCCAACTGGAATTAAGCCAAGCCATGGCAGGTGGCCAAGGTTGGTTTATTTACGGCACGGCCGACGACTACCGCCCCTTTGATGGCGCCCACATTTTGGTCAACTACAGCCGAAACTTTGCTTTCCAAGCCGATCAAAACGGAACCGCCTCCCTCAGTGGGCGCGTGCCCAACAACCAAGCCCTGCTTGGTCTCAGTGTTTATTGGCAAGCGTGGATTAAAAATGACCCCGCCGCCTCCGGCCAAGGTTGGGCTTGTTCCAATGGGCTGGAAATGCGTTTGGGTTTTTAACCTTCGACGAAAGTCGCCAAAATAGTTTTTAGTCGCCCCAGCTATAAAAACCCTGGCCAGATTTTTTGCCGAGTTCACCGCGTGAAACTTTGTCGCGAAGAATTTGCGGGGCGGAGAAACGCTGGTCGTTAAGTTCTTTGGCGAGGTGGTCGGCAATGGCTAGGCGCACGTCTAAGCCAACCAAATCGGTTAACTTAAGCGGGCCCATCGGGTGACGATAACCCAAAGTCATGGCGGCATCGATGTCGTCGGCAGAGGCAACTCCTTCCTCCAACATGCGCATCGCTTCTAAACCAATCACCAAGCCTAGGCGGGAAGAGGCAAAACCGGGTGCGTCTTTGACCACGATGGGGTGTTTGCCTAAGCGTTTGGCTAAGTCACAAGCCAATTCAATGGTTTGCGGGGAAGTTTTTTTGCCATGCACCACCTCGAGGAGTTTCATCAACGGAGGTGGATTGAAAAAGTGGAGTCCTAAGTAGCGGTCCGGATAGGGTGCTGCCTCGGCCAAGTCTGTAATAGATAGGGAAGATGTGTTGGAGGCGTAAAGGGTGTTCGGTTTCAGGTGAGGTGCATTTTGTTGAAGCACTTGCTTTTTTAATGCCGCCTTTTCTGGAATGGCTTCGATAACTAAATCCACTCCGCTCACCGCGGCATCCAAATCACTGCACGGGGAAAGAAGGCTCATGACTTCTGCGGCAACTTCGGCGGTGATTTTTTCTTTGGCCACCCCTTTTTTAAGCATGGTCTCAATGGCGAGCATTCCTTTTTGAACCAAATCTGGGGAAATATCAAACAATTTGGTTTCGATGCCGGCTTGGGCTAAGACTTGGGCAATGCCGGCGCCCATGGTGCCCGCCCCCAACACTGCCGCAGTTTGAATGTCTTCCGCTTTCATCATTCTGCCACCGCACCGTCCACGCACATTTGCGCCAACATCGGGTCATCTCCTTGAATGGCGGTGCGTTGCAAATACAAAGACAGGCCGCGCAAACCACCAAGTTCTTCGCCGCCCCCGGCGCGTCCCGGCCCACCGTGCACCAACGTGGGTAAAACCGTGCCTGGACCCATGGAGTACTCAGCCACTTTGGCACTGCCAAAATTCAAGCGGCCGTGAAATGGCGCAATGCCAAACATCATGTCGGTGGCAAAGTCCCGGTCGTCGGAATAAACCGACGTCACCAAGCCGCCTTCCCCTTTTCGAATCAAGGTAATGGCATCGGCAGAGGTGCCGTCATAAGCCAGTAGGGTAGAAACCGGACCGAAGACTTCGCGCTCATGGACGGCCTGGGCGTTATGGGAATCTTTGGCGCACAGTAAAACCGGCGCTTGGAAATAACCGGCCTCGCCATCAATGTCGCGCAATTCGCCACGGCCTTGTTCACCGTAAACCAATTCGCAACTTTCCAGGAGTTCTGTAATGCCGGCCTGCACATCTTCCAGCTGACTTTGGGAAGCGACTGGCCCCATGCGGACTCCACGAGTTTCTGGATTGCCGATGTGAGTGCGGCTAATTTCTTCGCCCAAAGCAACTTTGACTTCTTCGAGTTTTTCTGTCGGCACCAGGATGCGGCGGATAGCGGTACATTTTTGGCCGGCTTTCTGGGTCATGTCACGAGCAACTTCGGCCAAGAATAAATCCCAGGTGGAACTGCCTGGGTTTACGTCGGGCCCCAAAACTGCGCCGTTCAAACTGTCGGCTTCGACATTGACGCGGACCGAGTTTTTGACGATTTGTTCGGTGGCGCGAATGCGGGCCGCGGTGCTTGCGGAACCGGTGAAAGCCACCACGTCTTGGCCTGTGGTATGGTTCAGGAGATCACCAGGAGAACCAGTAATCAGTGAAAGTGCGCCGGCCGGAAGAATGTCATCTTCCACCCAGCACTCCACCGCGCGCACCGTCAATGCGGCCGTGCTGGTGGCGGGCTTAGTAACTACTGGCATGCCAGCCAACAAAGCCACCGCAGCTTTTTCGGCCATTCCCCAAACTGGAAAGTTGTAGGCGTTAATGTGGATGGCTACGCCGGTTAATGGCAATTGCACATGGCGGCCAACAAAGCGTGGATTGCGGGCCAGACGAATATTTTCTCCATCTAGCAGGAATTTACCGTCGCCTAATTTTTCACCCATGCGAGCATAAGCGGAAAGGGTGCTAATGCCTCCGTCAACATCAAATTTGGCATCCCCGCGCGTGTTGCCACCGCTTTTTGCCGCCAAATCCAAAAGTTCCTCACGCCGAGCATGCAAGGATTCGGCCATTTTCTGGAGCATGGCCGCCCTCTCTGCAAAACTCATAGACCGTAGGGCCGGACCCCCATTTTCTCGGGCATAGGAGAGTGCCTCGGAAAAATCCAAACCCTGTGTCGTTGCGCGTGCAATTTCTTCCCCAGTCGTGGGGTTAAACAAAGGTGAACCTTCGCCGGAACCAGAAACCCAAGTTCCGTTGAGATAACTTTTCAACATCATCGTTTTATCCAGTCTTAGTTAAAGCGAACGTATTCAAAATCAATTGGATTGCCCTTGATGCCTTTCGGCGGCGGAGCAATCCAGCCCGCAAACTCACCTGGTTTGCGGCACGGCACCATGAGTGATTTGATGTAACTTTGTTCCGCTTCCGAAGGCAACCAATCTGCTCGGCCGGCTTCAAACTCTGCGGCCGAAATAGGGTCCCCTTCGGGGTTGTAACTAGCCTCCCCAAAGACGCCGACCGAACGATTAAAGCGATTGGAAGGTAATGTCATGCGTTCACTCAATTCAGCTTTAGCCAAAATCTTGTTCCAACGGTTCAACGCCTTTTCGCAATCACGCCGGTAAGTGTCAGCCAATTCCAAGTTCATGGCGCGGCGCAGAGGAATTTCATGATTAACAAGCACGCCGTTTTCGGCCCACTTCAATTCACGACATCCTTCCAAGGCAACGTGGTCCGTGTAGCTGCGGCCGTCGGTCTCACCGAAGCGACCTTTTAATCCCGCCGCGAAGTAATTCGCGGAATTGGAGCTGTCTTCACTGCCGAACAAATCTTGTGAGGCCGAATACCACTCATTGAAATACTTTTGCAGCAAGCTCAATGGAATGGCGCCGAAGTCTTTGACATCCCGGTCAGGATGTTCGCGCATGAGATCAGCGGTCTTTTTAATGACCCGCGCGATACCGGTGTCACCGACAAATAAGTGGTGTGCTTCTTCGGTAAGCATAAACTTGGTGGCGCGCGAAAGTGGGTCAAATGCACTTTCCGCCAAGGCGCCAAGCTGGAACTTGCCGTCACGGTCCGTAAACATGGTGAAGCAAAAGAAGGAAAGCCAGTCTTCAATGGGTTTATTGAAAGCCTCCAAAATTCTCGGGCTGTCTTCACTGCCCGAACGACGGTGCAACATGTCTTCGGCTTCTTCGCGGCCATCCTTGCCGAAATATTCGTGAAGCAAGTGGACCATCGCCCATAAATGTCGACCTTCCTCAACGTTAACTTGAAAAAGGTTGCGCATGTCATAAAGACTGGGCGCGGTATCCCCCAACAAACGCTGTTGTTCCACCGAGGCAGGCTCGGTGTCACATTGAGTCACAATCAAGCGACGTAGTTCTTTACGATATTCGCCAGGTACTTGTTGCCAAACAGGTTGACCCATTTTGTCACCAAAACCGATGGTGCGGCTAGGGTCGGACGGGGTCAGAAAAATCCCCCACCGATAATCCGGCATTTTGACGTAGTCGTAATGCGCCCAACCAGAAGTGTCTACGCTAACCGCCGTGCGCAAGAAAATGTCATCCTGCTGATAGCCACGCGGGCCCATATCATGCCACCATTCCAAGAAGGCCGGCTGCCAAGCCACCAAAGCCTTTTGCAACTTTCGGTTGCTTTCAAGGTCCACATTGTTGGGAATCGTTGCTGAGGAAATGCTCATTACTTAAGTGCGGTCGTAGTTAAAGGTAGGGTTGGTGGGCTGGCCGTAAAGAGTGAGCGCACCCTTTTCGCCGACTGCATTGGGGCGCTGGAAAATCCAGTTTTGCCAAGCAGAAAGACGGCCGAAGATTTTAGTTTCCATCGTTTCGGGACCGGCGAAGCGCAAGTTCGCTTCCATGCCAGTTAAGGAGTCCGGGGAAAGGCTGGCCCGCTCTTCAATGGCGAGACGAACTTCGTCATCCCAATCGATGTCGTCGGCGGCCACGGTGACTAGACCAAGTGAGTCCGCCGTTTCGGTGTCTAAAACTTCGCGGTTGGCGGCGACGTCGGCGGCATGATTTTCATCAGCCAAGAAACGAGTTTGCAAACGAGTGAGGCCATTGGCCATCGGGAAAGTGCCTCCGTTGCGGGAAGATATCTGCACCGCCACGCCCTCCTCTTCCAACATGTAAATGCGGTCACAAGCCAAAGCCAACTCAAACAAAGAGCCGGCAAAGCAAGAGCCTTTTTCAATCAAGGCGAACAAGCTGCGCGCAGTGCATTCTATGCGCTTAAATACCCGCTTCATGAACAGAGTGACTTCGCGGACGTACCAATCATCCATGCGGGCTTCCATGGCGTCATCCAAAGCAATTATGTCAGCGAGGTTGCCTTTAGTTTTGAAAAGAATAAGCCCAATGCTTGGGTAATGAAAGCGCAAGCGAAGGATGGCATCGTCCAATTCTCTAAAGGCGCGCATGGCGAACCAGTCAGCACCAAGATCCGAAGCATTGGCGGGGATTTCCGGTAAGTCAGCAGGAACTTCCAGTTCAAGGTGAGCAACGCGCTCGGTTTCATTGACCGTCAAAGTGACGTGGCGATAACTCACTTTGGCTTCTCCTTCTAAAGGATTCAGTGCATCCAAAATAATGCCTTTGCGCTCCGGATGGCCGCCATCGGCAGCTTCCTGCAAACGGTTGTTCACTTCTTCTTCAAATTTAGACGTGGGGTAAACATCGTCCACCAAACCCCATTCTTTGGCGCGCTTGCCTTTGACGCCTTCGGCCAGGGTGCTAAACACGTCGGCCAAATCACGGCGCACTTTACGCTTGTCGACTAGCCGGGTTAATCCGCCAGTACCGGGCAAAACCCCGAGGTAAGGAACTTCAGGTAAAGCCACCGCGGAACGGCGGTCATCAATCAGATAGATTTCTTCACAGGCCATGGGCAATTCATATCCCCCGCCCGAAGCAATTCCGTTTAATCCGGCGATATAAGTTTGGCCGGAATTTTCAGATGCGTCCTCCATGTATAGGCGGGTTTCATTGGTGTACTTGCAAAAGTTCACTTTGAAACCGTGAGTGGAACTTCCCAGCATGAAGATGTTGGCGCCGGAACTGAACACTCCTTCTTGGGAACTGGTGATGAGCACCGAGCCCACTTCGGGGTGTTCAAAACGAAGCCGTTGGACGACGTCAGCAAGCTCAATATCGACCCCCAAGTCATAGGAATTAAGCTTGAGTTGATAGCCGGGACGAAGCCCGTCTTCATGATTGTCGATGAAAACCCGCGCGACCGCACCATCCACCTCCAAGGTGAGGTGCCGATATTCAGAGGGATGGGTCTCAAAGCAGACCGGTGGAGACTGGGTGGCAGAGTCGTTGGCCATAGACATAGCATAATATTTCCTCTTTAATTGTGGTAATGTTATTTTTAGGCATTATATTTCCTTTATGGATTCCCCAGACCCCCGCCTTGCCGCTCTCGGAGCTCGAATTCGCCAAATCCGCCAGGAGCGAGGTTGGACTCGACTGGCCGCTGCCAAAACCGCCGGCATTAGCCCGCGTTTCTTTTCCCAATTGGAAAACGGTCAGGGCAACATTTCGGTACGCCGGCTTATGGATGTAGCAGACTCCTTGGAAGTGGAATTGGGAACGCTCATGGGTGGACTGAGTTCGCCGACCACCGCCGGAATTGCGCTGTGGGGACTGCGCGGCGCTGGCAAAACCACCTTAGGCAAACTACTGGCCGAACAGCTGGGACTCCCTTTTGTGGAATTGGACGAAGAGATTCAAGCTTTGGCAGGACTAGAGCTCTCCGAAATATTTGCCCTTCACAACGAGGATTATTTCCGTCGGCTGTCTAGGGAAGCGCTTGCCGGGTTAGCAGATTCCGCCGACCCAAAAGTGGTCGCCCTTCCTGGAGGAATTGTGCAAGATGAAGAATCATTCGCCCTGGCCAGCCGCCGCTTTACCACCATTTGGTTGAAGGCCAGACCCGAAGAACACATGGCGCGGGTGCTTCAACAAGGGGACCCCCGCCCCATCGAAGGCCGCGAAGCCCCTATGCGCGAATTGGAGTCCATTTTGGTAGCTCGGGAACCTCTTTATCGCCAAGCTGCATTCACTGTCAGCACCAGTGATCAATCAATTGAGGCGCTTTGCCAGGAAATTGTGCGCCACGCCACCGCCGCTGGGTTCAAATTGGCGAAGTAAGGTAGAATGCCAAATCCTTTGGACCCAAGGGACCCCGGAAATGAGCATCAACTTCAAGGAGCAGTTCGGTATCAATGCCGGCTACGTAGAAGCCCTTTTTGAACAGTGGAAAGCCAGCCCTACGGTAGTGGACCCGCAGTGGGCCGCCTATTTCCATGACCAGATTTTTGGTGAAGATGCTTCGGCGACGCCTGCTGAAGAAAAGACTTCGGTAGCTGGGTCCGCCCCGACGAAGGAAACCGGTTCGGCAATGGAAACTGGGTCCGCTCCGGCAAAGGAAGTTCCAACCGATCGCGACCGTGCGCCCTTGCGCGGCATTCCCGCGCGGATTGCGGAAAACATGAACGCCTCTTTGAGCGTGCCGACCGCAACCACGGTGCGGACTTTGCCGGTCAAAGCTTTGGTCGAAAACCGCGCCATTATCAATGCGCACATGCGCGACCGGGCATTGGGAAAAGCGTCTTTCACCCATTTGGTGGCCTTTGCCATGATTCAAGCAGTAAAAGAAATTCCAAACCTCCAAGCCTACTATGAGGAGGAAGGTGGCAAAGGATTCAAAGTCACTCCGCACCACGTCAACATCGGCCTCGCCATTGATATCGGGGAAGGAGAAAAACGCTCCTTGGTCGTGCCCAATATTAAAAAGGCGGAGACGATGAATTTTTCAGAATTTTATGCCGCGTACCAAGATTTGGTCGGCCGCGGACGGAAAGGAAAACTCACCAGTGCGGACTTTGCAGACACCACGTTCACGCTCACCAACCCAGGCGGATTTGGAACTGAAATGAGTGTGCCCCGCTTAATGCAAGGCCAAGGCCTCATTCTTGCCGCCGGCAGCATTGGTTTGCCGGTCCATGCACGGCAGATGAATCCGGAAATGTTGGCCGAAGTCGCACTGGGCCCGGTCATGACCTTAACCAGCACTTATGACCATCGCACCATTCAAGGTGCGGAATCTGGCTTGCTGCTAAAAAGGATTGAAGAGCTGCTCGAAGGTGAAGCTGATTTTTGGGATTCCATTTTTTCCAATCTGCGTTTGCCATGGCGTCCGGCCATTGCCAGCCCGGACCAACACGTTCACAATGACGAACACATTGCCGAAGAGCAAGCTAAAGTTTGGCAACTCATTAGTGCCTACCGTAGTCGAGGTTGTCAGTTGGCAGACTTGGATCCGTTGGAATACAAGCCCGACTTCCTCCCTTCGCTAGACCCAGCATGGTATGGATTCACCATCTGGGATTTAGACCGCGAATTTCTGACCGACGGTTTGTGCGGCAAACCGCGCATGACTTTGCGAGAAATCCTGGAAGTTTTGCGGGAAACCTATTGTCGGCGTTGGACCACTGAGTCCATGCATATTGTCGACCGCATCCGAAAACATTGGGTGCGCAAGCGCATTGAAGACCGGCGCAATGAAGATGTGTTTACCCCGGAACATCGGGGGCACATTTTGGAGAGGCTCATCCGCGCTGAAAACTTTGAGCGTTTCTTGCATACTCGCTACCCCGGCAACAAACGGTTTTCCCTAGAGGGCGCTGACACTCTCATACCAGCAATTGCCGAAATTTTGGATAGAGTTGCCGAAGACGGTGTGCAAAGGATTGTCATCGGCATGTCACACCGCGGCCGGCTCAATGTGCTGGCCAATATTCTGAATAAATCCACCGAGAAAATCTTCCGTGAGTTTGAAGGCGTCTTGCTGCCGGGCGAAGCGGAAGGTAGCGGAGATGTGAAATATCATTTGGGTCAACAAGGAACTTATGTCACTTCCAGCGGCAAAAAATTGGAGGTGCATCTTACTGCCAATCCGTCCCACCTGGAATCCGTCAATCCAGTCGTGTGCGGCCAAGTACGCGCTTGGCAAGACAAGGAGCAAGACGCCGAACGGAAGAAAACTTTGGGAATTCTGATTCACGGCGACGCCGCCTTCACCGGCCAAGGTGTTGTTGCGGAAACATTGCAGATGAGCGGGCTTCCCGGTTATGAAACTGGCGGAACGATTCACTTGGTTGTAAATAATCAAATTGGATTTACCGCCGGGCCAAAGGATTTGCATACCAGTTATTACTGCACTGACTTGGCCAAAATGATTGAAGCACCCATCATGCACGCCAACGGCGATTATCCGGAATCCATGATGCGCGCTTGCCACGTTGCTACGGATTATCAACGTGAATATGGCGCCGACGTGGTTGTTGACATGGTTTGTTATCGCCGCCGTGGCCACAACGAAGGCGATGAACCGATGTACACCCAGCCGCTCATCTACAAGAAAATTGCCGAGCACCCCACGGTGCGGGAAAACTACACTTCCTTGTTGGAGCGGCGCGGTCAAATGACGCGTAAAGAGTGTGATGCGGTTGGCGAAAAAGTGGATGCCAAATTGCGCGAAGCGCTGGCGAAATCTAAAGCTCAAACTCAAGAAGTTGGGGAAGCGCCAACTCCCAAGGACTGCCTCACAGATTTCGGGCCGGCCAATTTTGCCAAGGACACTCGCGAGGAAACGGGTATTGCAATTGAAAAATTGGTCAACCTCATTAGCCTTACCAACGCCATGCCGGAAGGCCATGTTTCGCACCCGAACTTGTTGCGCCAACTGCGTCGCCGAGAACAGATGGTTCAGGGTGAACAGGATTTGGATTGGGGAACCGCCGAAGTCTTGGCTTTTGCTTCCCTGGTGAGCGCTAAAATTCCTTTGCGCCTTGCCGGTCAAGACAGCGGCCGCGGCACATTTAGCCATCGGCATGCCGTCATTCGTGACCAAACCACCGGCGCCGACCACGTGCCTTTAGCGGCCATGGCCCCCGACCTCACCGTCGAAATCCATGACTCTTTGTTGTCCGAAGAGGCGGCTTTAGGTTTTGAATACGGCTACTCTTTGGCACGGCCCGAGGCTATGGTGATTTGGGAAGCGCAGTTTGGTGACTTTGCCAACGGTGCCCAAATCCCCATTGACCAATACATCGCCGCCGGCGAAGCCAAATGGAATGAAACCGTCGGCCTCACCCTGTTGTTGCCACATGGTTACGACGGCCAAGGCCCTGAACATTCCAGCGCACGCTTGGAACGATTTTTGCAACTTGCGGCGGAAGGAAATTTACGGGTTGCCAATTGCAGTACGTCCGCTCAATACTTTCACCTGCTGCGCCGCCAAGCTCTGGATGAAGAACGCAAACCCTTAATTTTATTAACGCCGAAGTCCTTACTCAGAGACCCGCGTGCCGCCAGCCCTGTCCACGACCTTACCGTCGGAAATTTCCAAATGGTTTTGGAAGAAGCAAATGCGTCACCTGCCAAACGAGTGGTGCTCTGCTCCGGCAAAGTCTTCCATGATTTAGCCGACGCGAAGCAAGAGTCGGCAAGTAATGTTGCCTTAGTTCGCTTGGAACAACTTTATCCCTTCCCCCAAGAAGCGGTGAATCAAGTCCTCGCCAAGCATGCTGGGGCCAAGTTGATTTGGTGCTAGGAAGAACCGCGAAATATGGGTGCCTGGAAACACGTTCTTGAATTTTTAAATCATGCCGGCTTGGAAGTAGAATTTGTAGGCCGGGCCTCGTCGGCATCTCCCGCCACCGGTTCCTATCGTTTGCACCAAGCACAACAAACCGCATTGGTGAATCAAGCTTTAGGGATTTAAGGAATCAAGCTTGTTGCGTTGAATTCCCGAGGCTTTTGCCGCGGCCTAAAGAAAGGCTTAGGAAAATCAATGCGGCGCCGCCCACTTGCACCCAGGTCGGTAATGATCCTTCAATCGGGATGGCAAGTAGCATGGCAAAAATCACCCCGACGAAACCGATTTGAGTGGCGCGTGTGGCAGTGTGATAACGAAGGCCATGGGTCAGACAAACTTGTCCGCTTTGGGTGGCAAGGCCCAATAAAAGCAACCATCCCCAACCCGTGGTCGTCGGCATCACAAAATCCTGGTAGCCCAAAAGGGCGGCCATAGGTAGCGACAATAAAGGAAAAGCCAACACAATAATGAGTGCGTGTTCGGTGCGAGTCAGCACCCGAACCAACGAATAAGCCAAGGCGGAAAAGAAAGCGGTGCCAAGGCCGAAGCAAATGCCGACCCATGAAACTTCTGGCGAAAACCCTTTGATAAATCCAATGCCGCCGAGCCCCACCAAGAGTGACAGCGCCTGGACCCAGCGCAATTTCTCCCCCAACACCAAGGCTCCAACCAGCGCCGCGAATAATGGCGTGGTGTTGTAGACAGTGACTGCGGTCCCCAAAGGAATCCGGTCAATTGCCTCAAAATAAAACCACAGGCCGAGGAATCCAAAAAATGCTCTGAAAGCTAATTTCCCTGGGTTCTTGGGCCGCAAGGAAACTTTAGCCGCCCGCAAGGCAGTCAAAGTCAAAACTATAGAAATCAAACTCCGGACAAAGACCTTTTCCAAAGCAGGAATTTCGGTCAACATCTTGGCTGAAGCCGCCATGACCGAAAAAGATGCCGCCGAAGCCAGCATCCACCATGTCCCAGGGTTAATCTTGGTTTGCACGAACCATCCATCATCGCCTCTTCCTGGTTCCATTCCTAGCCCCTCCATGTACCTTTACCAAAAATCCCAAAATCCAGTCTGGCTCCTTTTCCTGTTTGGGGCCATTCTTTGCGTGCCCACTTACATCGGATTCACCCAAGGCTGGCACTTTTCCTTGGGTTTCCCCATCGTGTTCATTCTCATTTTGGGGGTTTTATTTGGTCGGCTCCAGGTCACCTTGACAGCTCAAGTTCGGCATCGGGCTGATTAAAAAAACTATCCCGCTGGAAAACATTGCCGCCGCCACCGCTGTCCGCAACTCATGGTGGTACGGCTTTGGGATTCGGCTCACCCCACACGGCTGGATGTGGCATATCTCCGGCTTGAAAGCCGTCGAGCTGACTTATAAAAACGGTAAGAAGTTTCGCCTTGGCACCGATGAACCAGAAATCTTGATCGCCCTATTGGCGACATAATCTCGGTCGCCCAAGGTTAGCCCCATGCGTATCTTGGGTGGATGCTGCTCGCCCTCCCCACCCTGCTTTTTGCTGCCACGCCAGCTTGGGCTCCTCCTCAAGATGAGCTCACCGCTCAGCAGGTCTTAGAAAACGCACGCCTGCAAGCCAAGGTACAAGGCAAGAACCTCTTCGTACACATCAGGACTGATTGGTGAGGTTGGTGTGACGTGCTTGAGGAGTTCCTCGGCAAAAAAGAAATTCACGCTCTGCTTAGCAAAGACTTTGTCGAAGTCATGATTTCCGAAGACAAGATGCCTGGTGGCAAAGAAACCTCCAATGCATTGCGAAAAGGAATACGGGGCGGAGTGCCGTGGTTTGTTTTCTTAAATCCAGAGGAAGCCGTCCTTAAAGAAATCGATGGGACTTGGAAACGGCGCAAAGCATCGGTGCTCGCCACCGCCGATGGTCCCGACGGTAACGTCGGTTGCCCCATGATTCCGGTGGAAAGAAATCACTTCTTAGAATGCCTTCGCACGGCGCGGATTCAATTGACCGATGCGGAGATTGACCGCATTGGACTCATTCTCCATAAATTCGCGATTGAAACAATTGGTGAAGAAGCCGGGCCGCTTCCCGATTTGATTGCCGAAGTCATCTCTTCCGCTGATTTGCTTATCCAATTCCAAGCAGACAAAGAGGCTTTAGGTCGGCTTTGGTCCATGCCACTTTCTTTCCGGAAAGCCGAAGTCATGCGTAGCTTTCATCAGAAATGGTTGGCGCTGGTGAAATCCGCTAAAAATTCCGCCGTGGACCGAGCCGAGGCAATTGACTTGGCATTGTTGGAAAATCACTTGCGCCACCAGATGAAGGAAGCGCAACATAGCCTAAAGAAAGACCGGGAAATCTTGCCCTTAATGGAGTTTTCTAATCCTTTGGTCAAGCTTTGTGAGGACCACGCTTTGCGGCAAGAATTAGATTCTCGGTTGGCAGCCGAAACCTTGAATTCCGCCTTGGAGAATCTCACCAAAAATAAAGAGGAGGAAAGAGAAATCACTCCTGTATTGGCGCGGCGCTTGGCGGCACGATTAAATTCATTGCGTTCCTCATTAGGAACTTGGTACCGATTTCGTGCCGAATATGACCCACTCTTTACCTGGTGGTGCAAAAAACCTTGGGACGCTCTTTCTGAAGCCCTCACAGATTATGCAAAGTTTGTTCAAAAAGACTGGGGCGGCATAGACTTAGAGGACAAAGATTTACTTATCGGGGATCCCATCGGCCGCCAAGCCCTTATCGATGGGCTGGAACACGAGATGGTTCCTTATACGCCGGAGGAACTCATCTCTATTGCGGAGAGAGAATTTGATTGGTGCGAAAAGGAAATGCAGCGCGCCATGGTTGACCTTCAGTGTGACAGCTGGAAAGACGCACTCAACTTGGTAAAGAAACGTCACGTCGAACCGGGTGAACAACCAAAAATGATTCGTGAATTGGCCGATGAAGCGGTCAACTTTTTAGAAGAGCGGAACTTGCTCACCATTCCGGCACTTGCCAAGGATGTTTGGCGGATGGGCATGATGTCCCCGGCTCGGCAAAAGGTAAGCCCCTACTTCACCGGCGGCGAGGTCATCAGCATTTCCTACCCAACCGCAGGGATGGACCATGAAGACAAAATCATGTCCATGCGCGGCAACAACCGTCACTTTTCGCGCGCCACCGTGCATCACGAATTGATTCCCGGCCACCACTTGCAGGGGTACATGGCTAAAAGGTGGAACACCCAACGTCGCCAATTTTACACACCATTTTTGGTGGAAGGGTGGGCGCTCTATTGGGAACTCAAACTTTGGGATTTAGACTTTCAGCAATCCGCCGAAGACCGGGTGGGCATGCTGTTTTGGCGCTCTCACCGCTGCGCCCGTATTTTGTTTTCGCTCAACTTCCATCTAGGGAATTGGTCGCCGCAAGAGTGCGTTGATTTTCTAGTAAAACGGGTTGGTCATGAACGCAATAACGCCGAAGCTGAAATTCGCCGCTCTATCCAAGGTGGTTATGGGCCGCTTTATCAAGCCGCTTACATGCTGGGTGGCCTGCAACTCCGCGCCCTCCACAAGGAAATGGTACTGAACGGCACCATGTCCGAACGAGAATTCCACGACGCGGTCTTAAAGCAAAACTCCATTCCCGTGGCGGCTATCCGCGCCGCACTTGGCGGTTCCGAGGTGGATGACAAGATGGGGTTATGGCGCTTTGACGGTTAACTAAGATTTCCCAGGCAGGTGCATCTTTGAATAAAGGATGCGCCCATAACCATCTACCTCAAATAGACAGGCGGGCGCGCCACCTTTGGTCACTGCAAGGCAAGAATAGGCGCTGGATCCTGCATAAATCAGCCAAGACTCCGGCCATGAATTTCCTTCGTCCCAGGAAAATCGCAAGGTCAGTTTTTCCCGTGCCGATGAGCTGGCTGGATTGCTGAACATTAAGATTCCCGGCTTATTTCCTTTTTTCCAGCGCAAGCGACGCAGGCTGGCTTGGCAAATTGGTTCAATCAGGGCGGCGTCATGGTTTTGCCGAATCCAAGTAAGACCACCGTCCAAACTTTCCGCTCGTTGACGAGTTTTTTGGGTCCGATCGTAATTCCGCATATTTAAAAGTAAACGGCCATCTTCCAATTCCGCAACTTCACATTCGTTGACCTTATCTAGAGGAGTGCTCCCCCCCATCTGCCAAGTCACTCCGTGGTCGTCGGAAAAAATTACGTGTGAAAAATATTTCTTGCTCCCTTTCTCAATATGGTCACACGGAATAACTAGCCGTCCAGCAAGCTTCCCTTTTTGCATTTGGATTCCGGCACCTGGACCGGTGGCATACCAGGACCAATCCGGAGATTTCGTCGCGGATGTGATTTCTTTTGGAACGGACCAGTTGCGGCCGTGGTCTGAACTTTCTAAAACCCAAACTGTTCGAGTTTCTTCCGATGTTCCTTGAATGATTTCCGGCTCGTGATCGTGGCCCAGATTACGCGTTGCCAAAAGGAAAATATTTCCGGTTTTTCGGTCCACTACTGGGCAAGGATTACCGCAAGTATTCTTCCCGTCATCCCAAATAATTTCCATCGGGCCCCAGGTTCGGCCCTCATCCATGGAACGACGCATCACCAAGTCAATATCACCGCTATCTGAAATTCCCTTCACCCGACCTTCACAAAAGGCAAGCATGGTGCCATCGTTGGCACGAACCAATGCGGGGATTCGATAGCTTGCATAACCACCTTGCCCAGAAACCCAAACCTCAGTTGTTCCTTGCCAAGCGACACAACCCGGAAGTAACCCTAGCGCAAAAGCGCCAATGAATTTCAACGCAGAAGCTCCAGTAAGGCTTCGGCTTGACCGCTGGGATCTTTAGTTTCTTCCGCATGGACCACCTGGCCTTCGGCATCCACAATAAAGGTCATGCGGTTTGCCCAAGATGCGTCAGCTTCGGTCACTACCCCTAGACCCATGGCCAGTTCGCGATTAACATCACATAACAAAGGAAAAGGGAATGCTTGGTCTTCGGCAAACTCACGATTTTCCTCCACGCTGTCAAAAGAAACTCCATAAACAGCCACATTGAGGTCTTGGTAATCCTGGATTCGATCACGGAATCCACACCCTTGTTTAGTTCAGCCCGGGGTGGCGGCTTTGGGATAAAACCACAGCACGCTGCGCTGACCAAGCAAGTCCTGCTTGGTGACAGTGTTGCCCTGGTGGTCCAGTAGAGAAAAATCCGGAATGGTGGTGCCTGGTGTTTTCATATTGGAAGGTGCACCGCATGCCGCAAAGCAGAGAAAAGCGAGAAAGCGTGGGAGGCGGGTCATGGGTGGGGTTTACCTTAACGAATAAGCCGACGAATTCGCTACCTTAGGCAAGTGAAATCCGCGCTCACCGCCTTGCTCCTGCTGATTGGCCTACCAGCTTGTTCGGAAAACGCTGGCCCGCCGAATATTCTGTTTATTTACAGTGATGACCATGCTTCGGCCGCGGTGAGTGCTTATGGGTCCAGAATCATCCAAACTCCCCATATTGACCGCTTGGCCAATCAGGGGGTGCGCTTTGACAACGCCTTTTGCACCAATGCCATTTGTGGGCCAGCGCGGGCGGTGGTGCTGACCGGCAAGCACAGCCATATCAATGGCTTTCGTGACAACCGGGATACCTTCAATGGTGACCAGCAAACTTTTCCGAAAATCTTGCAGAAGTCCGGCTATCAAACTGCGGTGATTGGCAAATGGCATTTGAAATCAGAGCCACAGGGTTTTGATTATTGGGATATTTTACCGGGCCAAGGGCGCTATTACGCACCGGAGTTCTTAAGTGCCGATGGAAAATCGAAGGTTCCTGGGTACAACACCGACATCGTCACCGACAAAGCGCTTGAGTGGATTGAAAATGGTCGGGATTTAAAAAAGCCGTTCATGTTAATGTGCCAATTCAAGGCGCCGCATCGGGCGTGGATGCCGGGACCGGAAGAGGTCGGTTTATTCGACGACCTTTTGATTCCTGAACCGGCCACTCTATTCGATGATGCTGCGGGATTGGGCAGTGCCGCGAAGGAACAGGAAATGTCTATCGCCAATCACATGTGGCTTTGGTATGACTTAAAGGTTCCGCTCAAGGGTGAAAATTTAACTGGTCCGGACAAGTGGGCCCCGGGTAGGTTGGACCGGCTCTCCGAAACCGAGCGTGCTATTTGGAAAAAATATTACGATGCGCGAAATGCCAAGTACTGGCAAGAAAACCCGCAAGGTGATGATTTGGTGCGTTGGAAATACCAACGCTACATCAAGGATTATTTACGCTGCATTAAAGGAGTAGACCGCAACGTCGGCCGTATTTTGGACCGCTTGGAGGAATTAGGACTCGCCGAAAACACGCTGGTGATTTACAGCTCTGACCAAGGATTCTTTTTGGGGGAACACGGCTGGTACGACAAACGTTTTATGTATGAGCCATCTTTGAGGGTGCCGTTGATTGCCCGCTGGCCCGGCAAAATCAAGGCCGGGTCCGTCAACAAAGATTTGGTGCAGAATTTGGACTTCGCGCCGACTTTCCTCGAGCTGGCGGGAGCTGAAATTCCCGCCGACATGCAGGGTTTAAGCCTCGCCCCTATTTTGAATGGCCAACGCCCGGACCAATGGCGGGAAGCTATTTATTACGAATACACCGGTGAACCCACCCACAACGTGGCGGCTCATTTTGGGGTGCGGACTGCGCACCACAAATTAATCCGGTTCCCTGACTTGGAACAGTGGGAGCTTTTGGATTTAAAAAAGGACCCCGAGGAAATTCAAAGCGTGCATCAGGACCCCGCATACGCCAAAATTCGGGCGGATTTGGACGCCAAACTCACCCAACTTCGCTCCAAGTACCAAGTCCCTTAAACTTCAGACCTGTGACTTCACCTACATCGGTTTCATTTCTAGGCTACGGCCGTTTCGGTCAAGCCTTGGGAATTAGGTTGCAAGAAATCGGCACGAAAATTCGCGCCATGGATGCCAAAGCCGAAGTTCCTGCGGAAATCCGTGCCGCAAGTTTTGAGGAGTTACTGGAAGGCGAAAGATTTGTGGTCATCGCCACCCCCGTGGCTCACTTGGCAAAAGCACTTCAAGAAATTCGGCCATTTCTCAATAACCGCCACATTGTTCTGGATGTAGGCTCAGTGAAAACTGGGCCCACTGCCGTCATGCAGGAAGCCCTAGGGCACGAAATTCCATGGGTGGCCACTCACCCTCTTTTTGGCCCAACTAGTTTGGCACTTGGCGAACGCCCCATCCGCGCCGTGGTTTGCCCTAACCTGCAACACCCCGACGCCGTGGCCAGGGTGATTGAACTTTATGAGGCTCTGGATTGTGAGGTTTTGGAAAAAGACGCGGAAATCCATGACAAGGAAATGGCCGAAAGCCATGCGCTTGCGTATTTCGTAGCCAAAGGATTTTTAGATTCCGGCGTCACCGTGAATCCTCCCCATTCGCCGCCGTCGGCAAAAGCCATCGGCCGCACCGTAGACGCTGTGCGTGAAGATGCCGCGCATTTGTTTGCCAGTCTTCACCGCGAAAACCCCTACGCCAAAGAAGCTCGTCGGCGCCTTTTGGATTCCCTACTTGCTTTGGACGAAGCCTTGGAAAAGCCCCTGGGGGAAGACGAAGAAGCACACGCAGAGTCTGGGGCTTTACACTTTGCCGAAGCCTCGGCCCCTCCACCGCAACTGCTTGAAGCCCGCGACCTCATTGATGGCATTGACGGAAAGCTTTTAGATTTGCTGGCACAAAGAGCTCGAGTATCCTTGCGCGCCGCTCAGGCGAAGGCCGAAGTTGGCAAAGCCGTGCGGGACCCCGAACGAGAAAACCGCATGCTGTCCGCAAGAAGAGTACAAGCCGAAGCCAGACACCTTAATCCAGACTCCATTGATGAAATCTTCCAAGCGATTATTCGTTTTTCTAGAGGACACCAAACCGAACACAGCGGCCCACCTTCAAAATGATTATCACGCTCCGCAATAATGCTCCTGATTCCACCTTGGAAGCAGTTTTAAATACTGCTTCCCGCTATGAAGGCTTGGAACCAAAAACCTACACCTTTGAAGGAGATGCGTCGGTTGCTACCGAAGTGCATCTCATCGGGAATACCACCAAGGTCTCCAAAGAAGACTTTGCGGCAATCCCCGGCGTTCGACAAGTGGTTCGGGTTTCGGAAAAATACCGGGTCATCGGCCGACACGGCAGGACCGATGCAAAAGTTGGTTTTCAATACAACGGGGTTGCCTTTGATGGTTCCGACGTTGTCTTATGCGCGGGGCTTTGCGCGGTGGATACACCTGAACATGTGGATTTAATGATGGAAGCGGTGGCCAAGCAAGGCTTAACCACCACCCGAATGGGTGCCTACAAACCACGCACCAGCCCCTATGATTTCCAAGGCCTTGGCACGGAGTGTCTGCCGTGGGTTTTTGAATCTGCGGGACGACACGGAATCAAAGTTGTGGCCATGGAAGTATGTGACGCCAGCCACATAGATGAAATCTTGGCTGCTTTAGATGCCACGGGTAACCCCACCGGCGTCATGATTCAAATTGGCACCCGCAATACTCAAAACTTTGAGTTATTAAAAAATGCCGGCCAGCAAGCCAAGTTGCCGGTGCTATTCAAGCGCGGTATGGGCATCACCCTGGAAGAATCTTTGAATGCTTGCGAATACGTGGCCAGCGAAGGCCAACCCAATATTGTGTTTTGTTTGCGCGGGGTCAAAACTCATCTTGGGGATCCACATCGCAACTTGGTGGACTTCATGCACATTCCGGTTATTCATTCACAAACCAAATTGCCAGTTTGCGTGGACCCTTCCCATAGCGTGGGGCGTTTCAAGATTGCCCCCGATGGAATCCCTGAATCCTTCCATGCCGCCGGCCAAGGAATCTTGAGCGGCGCGTGCATGGTATTGGTGGATTTTCATCCCCATCCAGCGAAAGCCCTTTGTGATGGGCCGCAAGCGCTTACTTTTGATTGGCTCTCTAAACTAGAGAGATACGTTACTAAAGTTCGGTCCGCCTACGATGAAGTTTGTAAAGACGCAGCAAATTACGCTGACTAAATAGAGCTTGCTTCGTCCAACATTTGGCTGGCTTTCCACAGCATTCGTGGGTAATGAAATGGTCCTTTCCATTGGCTACCCTTAAGTGATTGGATGGTTTGTCCGTTTTGGTCCAGCCAACCCCAACATTCACCATGGACGGGGTCGCGGTGGTTTTTCTCAAACCATTTCCAGGCACTCTGCGCCCGCTCCAACCATTTGGAGTCTTTCGATAATCGCCAAGCATAAAGGGCGGCAATGATAGCTTCGCACTGGGGCCACCAAAATTTTTGATTCTGCCAATATTCTTGGATTGGTTTATGGTCAGCGGAAACGAAGTAAAGGATGCCGCCATGTTTTTCATCCCAACCAATATTCCAGGAAGTTTCGGCCATAGACAAACCGATGTCGGCGAGAGTTCCTTCCGGATTTCCGTTTCCATCGGCCCGGCAGATTGCCTCCTCCATCACGAACCAGGCCGCCTCTAAACCGTGGCCTGGATTGAGGGTGCGGCCATCAAAGGATGAAATTACCTCCCCATTTGGTGACACCATTTCGTAAACCCCTTCCGATTTTGCGCAAAGTGTCAGATTTGCAATGGCCCGGTCACGTAATTTCTGACCGCCTGGGCAACCACACGAAGCTTCCAGTGCTTGAGAAAGACCAAGTGCCATCATGTTTGGAGCCAGAGCAATGACAGGGCGAGTTTCGCTATGCCATTTTTCGGGGAAATGGTCCGTGTCCCCGTCATGCTCATAGAAAAATTCTGCAAACCCTTGAGCTTCTTTCTTTAGACGAGAGTCATGAGTGACAGCGGCCAATTCTCCTAAACCCAGTGCCGCGAAAGCTTCGGCATAGGCATAACGTCGGCTCCTTAAAGGCTCCCCGGCCTCGGTGACTAAAAATTGAAGTCGACCACGTTGGTCTTTCCCGTGGTCCAATAAAAAACTAGCGGCGGACATGGCAACGGCCAGCCATTCCGGGTTGGGGTCCACATGACGATAAGCATGAGCAAACATCCATGCCGCCCTCCCCTGCATCCAAATGGACTTGTCGGAATCAACCAAGCTTCCATCGGAATCCAAAGAGGTGAAAATCCCGCCGTTTTTCTGGTCCACCCCATGGCGTAGCCAAAAAGGCAAAACCTCCTCTACCAATATTGCGCGCAATCGAGTAGAGGAAAAGCTCATTTTCCCCTAGCCGACAGATTGAGGTCGGCTAAAGGAATGCGCATAAAAGTCATATGGGCACGACTTCCTTCAAATAATATGCCGACGGTCTTTTCGTCAATCATAGTCAGGCAAGAATACCCAGCGCTTGACCCTTCATCCAAAAGGAGTTGGTGTTTTTCGGGCCAAGTCATTCCATCATCCAGGGACCCTTTTATAGTCATATTCCGGCGTGGGGCGCGAGAGACATTCGGATTTGAAAACAAAAGTCCCTTTGGAATATTTGGAATGGAAATCAAGCTGGCCATGCATACTGGCTCCGGAAGTCCGCGTCGAGTTGTGGAGTGCTCCTGCCAAGTTTCACCAAGGTCATTGGTAATGTAAACGGACCGAGAACCGCCGCGGTTGTCTCGCATATTCAACATGAGAGTGCCGTCGGAAAGTTCAGCCACTTGGGCTTCAGTGGTGTTTTTTTTGGGGGCGTTTGAAGATTGCCAAGTTTTTCCGTGGTCCTTACTCCAAGCAATGAAACTAGATGGCAAGCTACCGTTTTCTGGCGAATCTCTAAATTGCATTGGCAAAACTAGGGTGCCGTTTTGCATGGTGATGCCACGGCCGGGACCTTGCAACATCAGACGCCATTCAGATTTCTTTAATTGTTTGGTAAGGTTGATTGGCTTTGACCAAGTCTTTCCATCATCAGAACTTTGGGTCATCACAAGTTGGCCGGTTTCCTCTGGGCTAAGCCCGAGACCTGACCCATTCCATCCACGGTTACCGTGACTCCAAAGTGCAAAAATGAAACTTTCGCCGGTTTGTTCATCCACCAAAACAGATGGGTCACCGACCCCGTCAAAATTCCATCCCGGACCGTCTCCCATGTTCAACACAATTTGCATTTCATCCCAAGTTCGGCCACCGTCCGTTGAACGAGACATGCCGACGTCAATATCGTCGGGCAAATCCCTCGTGTTCCTCCAACGAATATCATAAACCGCAATCAATGTCCCCTTCGGCGTCGTTGTCAAACCCGGGATTCGGTAACAAGCGGAACCGGAATCCCCGGCATTCCGTAAAGCGATACCAATTCTTTGCGTTTGGCCTTCCTGGCCTTCGCTGAGAATCACCTCCCACTCTTCTGAATCCAATTGAAAAGTATCCACATTGACCCCGATTCGGCTGTCCATCGAAGCCGTTTTCATTAGGCGAACCGAAATCCAAATTTGGTTTTTCCCCGCAACCAATTCTTGATTTCCTTTCAACACGATGGTTTTAGAAAATGGGCTCTGAGCCTTCGCAAATAATCTTTCCGCAGAAAAAACCTCGTTGGGTTTCACCCAATTAAATACGGACTCTCCTCCTAAAGCAAAGATTTCTATGCTTTCTATGTCTCTTAATGATGTTGTGCCCTCCAGATTTATGGTTATTCCTCTCAAATGGAGAGGCTTTAGATTGCCAGATGTCTCAAGTTCTAGACAAGCGACCGGGTTCAACTTATTGCCAATGAGTACAGGAAGGGACGGTTTCACAACATGCACCGGCCTTATGAGCTTCATCGGAGCAGGCGAATCCACTCGAACGCTGTCCAACAGCAATCCACTTTCCGCAGGGGAAGTGCAAACAAAACGAATTTCTTTTACCTTGCTCCTCCTGACAAAAAAGGCGTATGGATGAAACCCACCAACTTTGACACCAGCGCCGTTCCACAGCTCTACCCATTTCGCCCCTACCCTGCCCTCCACTTTGAGCTCAAATGGGGAGCGGCTGGTCCAACGTTCGGCCAAAAATGAAATCCCGGTATTTACCTTGAGCGGCTTAGGAAACCTCAATGAAATCATCTTTTTTTCTCCACCAAATAGATGAAGGGCTTGGTTGCCTTCGCCGACGTGCGCGGTTTGAATTTCCGCATGACCAGGGGCGGCGCGCCAAACCCCCACCTCATCCTCAAGGATGGTGAACTCGTCAACTTGAGCTAACTCAAAGGATGTAAATTGAAGGAAAAGAAGGAGAAAGGTCATTTTTTGTAGGCGGTGACTTCAGCAGAAGCCCGTGGACCCTTGATGCAAAAGGAAAAAATCCAGCCGGAGAAAATGCCGACTCCCATTCCTAAAGCACCATACCAGTATGCGTGGAGGTCGGAATTCCAAGCCGCCCAAGCAAGGACGATGGTTCCTAAACCGGCACCAAGTAGGGCAGCGGTGGCATGGACCCGTGGCACGAAGGCGCCAAGCAAGAATAAGGTGGCGACTCCGGATGAAAGCAAGCCCAATGCTTTCAAAAACAAAAGGAATAATGAACGGATATCAAACGAAGCTAAAAATATGGCCGCTGCAGTCCCTAATAATCCCGCACCGATAGTCCAGCGTTTGGCGATTTTCAGGATTCGGTCGTCATCGGCCTGGGGATTTTTGGGCCGATAGAAATCGTTGGTGTAAGCGGTTGCAACGGAATGCATAGAGGAATCTAAGCTGGACATGGTGGCTGCGAATAAACCCGCGATAACTAAACCGGCTAAACCGGTCGGCAAATAATCCCCGATGAACAGTGGCAAGATCCCGTCGTCGGGCATTCCCAGTTGGAGGCTTTGCGGGTGCTCTCGATAAAACGCCCACAGACAAACCCCTAAGAAAGGAAAAATTAGTCCCGCCGGCAAGGCCAACCAACCACTCAACCAAGCACTTTTTTCGGCCGCCCGCTGATCCTTTACCGAGAGGAAGCGCTGCACCACAGTTTGGTCCGAAGTGTAGGTAGGGACCATCATGATGGTGGCGCCAAGTAGCAATGACCAAGACGCGGCGTCCGTCCAGGAAAATCCGTTGTCCCAAACGAGAAGCTTTGCTGATGCAATGGAATCTGAGAAAGCCGCCATCCCGCCACTGCCGTTCAGGGCAATGCCAAGGGCGACGAGTACGCCGCCGAACAGCACAAAAACTTGAGTGACATCGGTCCAAATCACGGCTTCCATCCCACCAATCACGGTGTATCCGGTGGCCAAAACTCCGGTCACCAAAATGCAGTAGCGCATATCTAAGCCGGTTACGGTTGACAAAGCCAGGGACGGTAAATAAACCACGATGCCCATGCGCGCCATTTGCAAAAGAATAAAAGCGCCACTCCCTACTTGGCGCACTGAACGGGAATAACGATATTCCAAATATTCATAGGCGGTGCGCAAATTTAATCCGCGGTAAAAGGGTAAGAAAACATGAACAACAATGGGGACGACGAAGAGTATGGCCAACCAAGTCGGGCCAAATTTCAAATCCGTTGCATAAGCCAAAGCCGGTGTTGCCAGGAATGTAATCGATGACAAAGTGGTGCCGTAGATTGAAAGTCCGGCAGCCCACCATGGAATTCGTTTACCGGCCACAAAATAATCCTCACTTCCCTTGTTACGTTTTCGAAACCAAGCTCCTTTCCCGACCAACACGCCTAAGTAAATCGCAATGACTCCCCAGTCCCACGGAGCAAGTCCAGTAGCCTGGGGAGTGATTTCAAAATAGGCGACTTGATTGGTTCTTACTCCTGGTTTTGTTTCACCACTTGGAACGACAAATCCATCTTTCCATGCCACCACGCTAGTTGTTACGACGGGCAATGGCATTTGAGAACAAGTTACCCAAGTTTCCGTCAAGGTGTGGTAAGCGTAAACATCGGCAAACCAACCGGGATGTTCTTTTTTTTGGCGCAGAGTTCCGTCATCACCCGGAAGTAAGAGTGTATGAGTGGGTCCGACGTTGATTGCTGTAGCCGCCGCCAC
>Ga0066376_10000125_pt1 | contig 63699 bp, 55 predicted proteins | sample Knorr_S15_td_Bot_FD_77009 | JGI IMG/M metagenome (GOLD analysis project Ga0066376, IMG submission 77009) | Marine microbial communities from Southern Atlantic Ocean transect - Knorr_S15_td_Bottom_ad_5009_LV_A | ecosystem: Environmental > Aquatic > Marine > Oceanic | place: Southern Atlantic...
AAAAGGCTGGCATTAAAACTGTATTTGATCCGTGCTGTGGGATTGGCTCAGACTCCATCGCCATGGCACGGCTGGGCATAGAAGTTTTTGCCTCGGACAAGGACCCCATCGCATTGCACTTTGCAAAAACCAATGCCGAGGTATACCAAGCAAATGTAAATTTTTCCTTAGCCGATGCCGCCGAAGAAATTCCCCCAGCGGGTGCCATTTTCATCGACCCTTCTCGTCGCCGCGGCTCGCGCCGCATTATGGATCCCCATGATTGGTCCCCCACTCCGGAACAAGTCTGCGTCCTCTTAAAAGGTCGGCCTGGTGCCGGCGTCAAACTTTCTCCGGCCACCGACCTGGATGTTTTGCTAGAGCTGTTTCCTGAGCCGGACGAAATTGAAGTCATCTCATTAAAGGGTGAGGCCAAAGAAACCGTTTTTTGGTACGGCTGTTTGGCCGGTTCCCTGGGGCGCCGTGCCACTTCCCTTCCTGCCGGCGTTTCCTTTGCCCACGAAGCAAAGCCCAAAGCCCCGGTGGGCGAAATTGGTGCATTTATTTTTGACCCGGACCCCGCCCTAGTTCGCGCCGGTTTACTCGGTGCTTTTGCCGAGGCGAATGGTTTGCATGTGCTAGACCCATTGATTGGCTATTTATCGGGTCCTAAACCGGTAGATTCCCCTTTCCTTGCCGGCTTCAAAGTCCTCGCTCATGAAACTTTGGACCCAAGGAAAATGAAGGCAAAGATGCGCGAATTCGAAGTGGGAAGACTCATCATTCGAAAAAGAGGCATTGCCGAGGGGCCTACCACATTGGAAAAGCGTTTCCTTCCAAAAACATTTGGCAAACGAGAAATTACCCTTTTGGCAACCCGGCTGGGTGAACGTCATATAGGCATACTTGCAGAACCGATTGATTGATTTGAAGCCCACCCTCATCCTCCTTTTCGGGTTAAGTTTTGCCGCTTGCACCCAAGGAGAAGGGGAAACTCTTTTAGAAGCTCGTTTTGCCTTGGCCGGGGAACTTCCCGCCTTTGACCCACTGCAAGCTGAACAAAGCGCCTACCAAGTTCTGCAACGGCAAGTTTTTGAAACTCTCACCGAGTACGTACCCAATGGAGAATCCGGCGCCGTTCAACCCTTGCTGGCTGAATCTTGGAAAATCTCCGAGAACGGATTAACTTGGACTTTTGAACTTCGCGAAGAAGCTTTTTTTTACGACCCTTGGCCAAATCCATTATGGCCCGAAAGGCGCCGCTCGGTCACCGCTGCTGACGTGGTGGAATGCTGGACCATCCAAAAAGAACAAGGTCAAGGCGGCTGGGCCTTTGAAGGCTTCATCTCGGATTTTAAAGCCATCGGCCAACGTAGCTTAGAAATTCAATTATTCCACTCTGACGATTCGTTGACCCAACGTCTAGCCAGCGCCTACTTTGCGGTTTATCCACCGGAAGCCTTACGTCTATCCAGCCGCCGCTTTGGGGATCATCCCGTAGGCAGTGGACCCTATTTCCTTTCCGCTTGGATTCCTGGGCATGAAGCCGTCTTCCTGAAAACTCCGCAATGGCGTGGCCAAAAACAAAATGGCCAAGCGGTTGCCGAAATAGAAAAAATTCGCTTCACTTCGATTCGGGAAGGAAGCACCCGAACTTTGTTGTTTCAAAATGGAAAATTAGACCGCTTGTCCCCTGGCCAAGACGCCTTCCATACTTTTTTAAAAAATGGCCAGTTGGCCGAAGACTGGCAGCGCAAGGGTTATCGTTCGCTATCGATTGCCATGCCGGACCTCACCATGATTGCATTTAACCTGGAAGACCCGGTCTTGAAAAAGAAAGCGGTTCGCCAAGCCATTGCCATGGCCTTTCCTTATGAAAGATGGCACCGTGTTTTAAGAAACGGAGTCTGGGCTGTACCCGCAAAGCATTTTCTACCGCCCGGGGTTGCCCACGCCACCGATGCACCCGTCTGCTCTTTTTTAAAAACCGACTTAGATTTGGCCAAGCAACTGCTCAAGCAAGCTGGTCACCCCAACGGTAGCGGCATTCCTCCATTGCAGTTTGAGTTAGCCGGCTCTGACGCCATGAGCAGAGCCCAAGGAGAAATGATGGAACAAGCCTTGGGTGCCATCGGCATTGAATTAAAAGCCATTCCCAACACGTGGACCCGTTACGTCGAAAAAACCCGCCAAGGAAAAGCGCAAATCTGGTCTCGAGGTTGGACGTTGGATTGGCCCGACCCGTTGAATTTGCTGTCGCTGTTCCTCGCCTCACAAACTGGGTCAGTCAATCACTTCGGTTACAAAAATAAAACCTTTGACGCGCTCGCTGTTGCATACCGAACCGAAGATGCCACCAAAAAGGCCGATATCGTCCACGCCATGGTGGCTATCTTGAATGAAGATTTACCGGCTATTCCTATCGACCATCGCATAGGTTGGGCGGTGCTCGGCCCGCGGGTCCTCCATATGCCCATTCACCCATTTGACCCCTACGCCTGTAAATTTTATCGACTGAAACCTTTGTCCTTTTGATTCTCCTCGCCCTTCGTCGCCTTCTCTATGCCGCATCTTTAGCGGTAGGTGCATCGGCAATTTTATTTTTCATTTTGGAAAGCGGCGCTCTCGGTGACCCGATTGCGGCTCAAGCCGGTAAGCACGCTGACATTCATCAAATTGGCTTGGTCAAAGAACGGATGGGACATTTCCGCCAATGGAACCCCAAAGCCATTCGCATTACCTCGCAAAGCAAATCGTTGTGGCTACATGAAATAATTCCATCCAACTCTACCTTGACGCTTGGTGATTGGCTAACAAGCAATGCATCCGCAACGGGTGACTTGTTTTCCCTTGGGGAAATCTCTAATCCAAAACTTTCCGTCCAAGGGCTCAAAGATTTTCTATTAGACACACCGGTTTCCATTCAGCCTGGGGAGTCCATGTGGCTCACTTGGGTGAAACCGAGGTCCTCCTGGGCTCGTTTTTGGACCCAATCCGCCAAATTGTTTCAATTTGACTTCGGCGAAAACCGCCAAGGCCGGGCGATTGGTGCAGACCTTCAAAGCCGCGGTTTACGTTCTCTGGCCCTTACCTTGCCGGCTTTTGTGCTTGCCACCCTGACTGCTCTTGCTTTAGCCCTTGGTTGCGCCACCTGGAGCCGTTCCAAAAACCGATGGCTGTTGGTCATGAGTTCACTGGCCATGGCGGTGTCTTCGCTAGCGTGGATTTTGTTTTTCAGACAATGGCTGGCAGTTGATCTGGATTGGTTTCCGATTGCAGGCTGGGAGCCGCCCCACATAGCTTATTTAGCTTTGCCGGTTTTGATTTGGGCATTTCTCGCTATGTGGCCGGACTTCCGACTTTATCGAACCTTGGTTTTAACTAAAGCCGAAGAGGGATTTTTGCAAACCGCCCAAGCCAAGGGAGTCTCCGGAAAAAATATTCTGTGGAAACATCTATTGCCCAACGTCCTCGTTCCCATTTTGACTCATGCCGTTTTAGCCTTGCCATTTTTATTCCTCGGTTCCTTGTTACTGGAACAGATATTTCAAATTCCTGGCCTTGGAAGTTACACCGTTGATGCGGTCATCGCTGCCGACGGAGCCGTTTTAAGGGCAACCACCTTTTTATTCGTCATCGCCTTTCTGGTAGGTCAATGGCTCAGTGATTTAGCTTGCGCTTGGATAGACCCCAGACTGAGGGGGCAAGCATGAGCCGCTGGTTTTTACTCCTGGCTGGTTACGGTGTCATCGCCGTCGCTTGTCAATTCGGTTGGCTAGGAAACCATTGGGCCATGCAAATGGACCAATGGGAAAACCTCTCCCCCAATCAAACAACTTGGCTGGGCACCGACCACCTCGGCCGGGATGTACTCGCTAGTCTTTTCCAGGGTTGCCGCATGGCGGTTGGCATAGGCAGCATTGCCGCCATCATTTCCCTCTCCTTGGGGACCTTCGCCGGTTTAGCCGCCGGGTGGTACGGGCGCCGCGCAGACCAGATTTTGGTTTGGCTTGCTGGCGCCACCACCGCGATTCCAGGGTTACTGCTGGCCCTCACCTTGGCCTTTGCGTTGGGCGCAGGGTTTTGGACTTTGTGTTTGGCCATCGGGTTTTCCTCGTGGGTGGCCGTGTTTCGTTTGGTGCGGGTAGAAGTGCGCCGCATCCGGCTTGAGGATTACGTCGGTGCCGCCCATGCCTGGGGTGCTACTTGGTCCCATCTGTGGAGCAAACATTTATTGCCTCAGTTGGCGCCGTTGCTCAAAGTTCAATTTGGCTTGTTGTTTATTTTCGCGGTGAAGGCCGAAGTCATCCTGTCTTTTCTTGGAGTGGGACTCATAGACCAACCATCTTGGGGCCAAATGATTGCTGACGCTTGGGCTTGGAATGACTTAGGCGCCGGACGTTGGTGGCGACTCACTGGCGCCACTTGCGCCATGGCCGGATTGGTTCTTGCGGTGCAACAGTTGTGTGAAGGTACTGCGCACCGCAAGCAAGCCGCCCGGTAAAAGAGGCTTAGTTTTTGTAGAAAGTCACGCCGTCGAAGAGAAAGGCTGAGCCTCCAACCAAATCTGTGGTCACCGTCACCTCGACTCCCTGCTGCGGAAAATTGACCTCGACCAATTCATCTTTCCATACTCCCCCTTGCAAGTCTTCCTGCTGAGAAACAATAAGTTGGCCAGTTTCCCAATTCCTAACTTCAATCAAAACACTCCCGGACAGGGGACCCCTATAGGTATGAATGGCAAAACCACTCATATCTTCGGTGAATTGGACAAAGGCACCGTCATGAATGGTATAAGCCAACGACTCATCCATAAAGGTGAGGGCTGGAAAACGGTTTCGGAGTTCCTTAGTCCCCACTCCCGCCCAGCGCCATGGCCGATTTGGGTCCGGGTTCTGGGAGTGGTTGGGATCGTAGTAGCGAAAACTAGGGGCAATGTTATCACGAGTGAAATTGGTTTTCCGAGGCACCCAATTTGCGCCACTGACATCTTGACCCGCAACGATTCCCTGCTGGGTCCCAACGATGAGCAAACGGTCGGTGGCAAAATTAGGGGAAATCGAAAATGAATCCACCCAGAAGTCCGGAAAGTTTTGACCAACTGTCTCCCATACTGGATTAACTTGAGCAAGATCTAATTTTTTTATCCCGTCAGTGAAAGTAGCCGCGTAAAGAACTGGCCTTATGGCAAAATCCGGGGGACAGAGGATTTTGATAATTGAGCTACGTTCCAATCCTTCGGGAAATTCACGATAGCTGGGCGCAACAGGGTCATCCACAATTTCAGCCACGTAGGGATAAGAAGTCATGCCCACAAAGACCTTGGGTAGTCCTGGCGTCGATAAATCCCTGTCAAAGTCGGGGACAAGCGTCATGGTTTCAATGAATGCAGGAAACTGATGGACGAAACGCCAACGATTGTCTTGCAAACAAAATAACCCCACATCAGCGGTGCCATAAACATCAGTTCGACCTGCAGACGTGGATGCATCATAAGTGTCGGCTACAGCTAAATTACGAAGCCACGGCGCAGGACTTCCACCCACCATTCGGGTTAAGGGTTCTCCGGTAAGCCCACCATCCACTGAACGTATATTCGACCAATTGCCAGTTGAAGAACTAAAGAAAAGAGTTTGATCGGAACCAACGCTGCCGAGACCATCAAAATGGGGAGAAAAGGCAACATATCGGACATAACCTAAGCCCACGCTTTTGGGAATACTCTTCCATCCCAAAACTCCATGCGGATTGCCTGCACCCAAAACCGGGTTAAACCAAAAAGCCAGTCCAGCAGCGCCTCCAACCAACATCATGCCGTCTTCAGCAAAGTTCGGTGACAAAAAGAGTTCATCTTGATACATCATGGGGCCATCATTAAGCAATTTCTTGGCTACTCCTTGGACCTCTTGAATAATAGTCCCAGACCCATAACTTCCACCAAAACTCCACAAATGGTTTTGATTGTCTACGAAGGAGTCCAATCCCCGAATATGGGTGACGGGCCGGTAATTGCGCCGCGTCCAATGCAAGCCTTCGTCTCGGGTCGTATAAAAACCCTCACTGCGACCAAAAAAGATACGCCCATCCGTTTGATAAGTGGGTGAAATTCCAAAAGTGTGAATCTTTTCGCGGCCCAAGGTCACCGTATCAGAGGCATCTAACTCAGAAACAAAGTCTTGGGCGGAACCGTAATCATCCCAACTGATTCCACCATCTGCGGAACGGTAAATACCGTTTCCTTCGCTAAGCAGAGAATAATCTGGGTATTTCAGGGTAGAGGCAAGGAACCACCTTTGCCCGCTTGGACCCACTGGGGTTGCCGCAATAGCACGAACCGAAGAATCCGTCCAAAGAACGGCTTGGAAAGTCACGCCGAAATCTCCGGATTGCCAAATCTGCCCTTCATCTTTGGTGAAGTGATTTAAGTTCTCAACCGATGTCGCCAAAACCAAATCCCCTGAAATAGAGAAATCGTCGGCAAAAGTAATGGCAGTAATTAATGGATCCTGCGGAGAACTGGCCACGAAGCTGAATTGAGAATGAGTATTCCAAGACAAGCCGCCGTCGAAAGACAACTGTAATACTCCACCAAAAGCAGCTGCCACGCTTTGCGAAAAACCTGGGCCAGCGGTGGAGTCAAAGTTGGAATACACCGCCACCTGACTCCGCTCGTCAAAGATCCCGGTATCCAAAAGTAAATCCCACCTAGCGTTAGCGCGGTCCAAGCTCCAAACTTGACCAAGACGGTTCGACAAAAGAACCGGGCCATCGGAACCATCACGGGGCGCTGCCATGCTGGTCACAAAGCGCCCAAGGCCACCTGGTAAACCACTCATCGCTCTTTTGGTGATTTGGGTAGCTGGGTCATAGACCCACACCCCTCTGTTGGTTCCAATGAGAAACCTCCGATTTAAAGGATTCGGGTCAAAAATAATGTGGTCGGCACGGGCTAACTCCAGCCCATCACCGTGAACGGTTTCCCAACTCAAGCCATTGTCGCGAGTTTTCAGGACCCGGCATGCTTGCACAGTAGCGATCACGGTTTCCCTGGTCCCATCAGCCAAAATACCGGTTGCTACACCGTGAACATCATCATGGGGTAGGTGAAGTGAGCCTCCAGTCAGGAACAGGAGGAGGGAAGGGATGAAGGGGAACACCATGGAAAAGAGTGACTTTCTTTCGGCAAATTTTACCACCTGGGTTGAATTTTTGTTGCCCAAAGTCCGCCGCCCAGGCGCTTCCCCCGGTTAAAGGGGCTGAAAAACGGTTTTTTTGCCTTCCAGCACGAATTTTCCCAGCGGATGGTCCGGGTCGTGATAAAGCATGCAAATCCAGCCTTCATCCGTGGCACGTTCAATCCAGGGGCCGCGGATCTCATAAGAAAGCGCTGCGTTCATATCGTAAGCCATGATGAAAGGCCGGTGGACATGATTCCGGGTGGGCACGATGTCCGACCAAAAACAAGCGGTTTGACCATCTTCCTCCAAGGTCATCACCGACACGCCATCACTGTGCCCGGCCAGGGAGACCAACTTTAAGCCGGGCAAGACTGTCACTTCGCCTTCGAAGGTGTTGAGTAATCCAGCTTCCTCTATGGGTAGCAAATCTTCTTTTCGATAACTCGCCCGACGCAAATGGTCGGGATTCAGGGTTGCTTCTCGTTCAATTTTTGGAATCCAATGTTGGGCTTGAGAAAAAACCGGTTTGCCGTCGACACCACACGCGGCGCCGATGTGGTCCCAATGGCCATGGGTCAACAAACAATGAGTCACCTCTTCGGGTTTGCGTCCTGCCGATGCCAAAGATTCAATCAGTTCATGACCATCGGAGTGGTCCAAATGAAACATCGCCCGCTTGCGTTCATCCCAGCGATGCCCAAGGCCTGGTTCGATGACCACCACCGCGTCTTCCTTTTCTAATAAAAACGGAACGGTTGCCAAAGGAATGGTGTTGTCGTTATTGACGGGAGTTAATTTTTCCCAAATAGCCCGCGGGACCACGCCGAACATCGCTCCCCCATCCAAGGCAAAGCGGGCGTCCCGCAGGGCGGTGATACGCCAACCTCCGAGGCGGGTGGTTTCCAACATGGGCTAGCGAAGACTAGCAGCTAAATCCCGCGAGATGATGATCTTTTGCACTTCGGAAGTTCCCTCACCAATGGTGTTGAGTTTGGAATCCCGATACATTCTTTCGACTGGATATTCCCGCGAGTAACCATTGCCACCAAAAATTTGGATGGCTTCATAACTTGCCCTCACGCTGACTTCCGAAGCGTAAAGCTTGGCATGAGATGCAGCAGTGCCGAATTCACGGCCCGCATCTTTCAATCGAGCCGCGTGATAAACCAAGTGACGTGCAGCGAGGATTTCGTTTTCCATTTGGGCTAACTTAAATGCCACTGCTTGGTGTTTTAAGAGCGGTTTACCAAACTGCTCCCGCTCGGATGCATAACGAAGTGCTTGGTCCAATGCTCCTTGGGCAATACCCAAGGAAAGGGCGCCGATGGAAATGCGGCCACCTTCCAGCGTTTTCATGAACGTAGAAAAGCCATTTCCTGGTTCCCCTAAAACATTGACGACGGGAACACGGCAATCTTGGAAAACTAAATTCGTCCAATCTGAGCCCCGCATTCCCAGTTTGGTTTCCCCTTTCAAAACGGAAAATCCGTCGGTATCTCCATCAATGACCATGGCGATAATACCTTTGGCGCCTAAAGAAGCATCGGTTTGCACGGTAATAATAAATGGCTTGGCGTAGGAACCATTGGTAATGAAGCACTTTGCACCATTAACGATGTAGTCATCACCATCTTTCACGCCAACGGTTTTTGTGCCGGCCGCATCCGAGCCTGCTCCGGGTTCAGTCAACCCATAAGCACCCATGTAGTCACCTGCGCATAGCCCAGGGAGATATTGTTCCTTCAGTTCCTCCTTGCCCCAAGCGTAAATGGGATGAGTGCCCAACGAAGTATGCGCCGCCAAAGTCAGACCGGTACTGCCACACACTCGGGAAATTTCTTCCACCGCCAAGATGTAAGACAGGGTGTCCATCCCGGCGCCCCCCCATTTCTCTTCAAAGGGGATGCCAGTCAAACCCATTTCTTTCATCCCTTCCCAAGCGGCTTCATTCAGCTTGCTTTCTTCGTCGGCTTGGCGAGCCCCAGGAGCAACCACCTCATTGGCAAAGCGCTCCACAGTTTCCCGAATCATCTCCTGTTCTTCGGTCAGGTCAAAATTAGTAGCAATGGAGGTCATGATTCTTTGGAGGTGTTTTGTTTAATGAAGGTGACAATGTCACCGGTTGAGGTTCCCGGGCCGAAAATCTTGGCAAAACCGGATTCTTCTAATTGCTTGGCATCATCCACCGGAATAATTCCGCCAGCCACCAAAAGCACATGCCCAAGGCCGCGCTCTTCCAGCCCAGCCCTCACTTCGGGAAGCAAGGCCATGTGGGAACCCGACAAAATAGAAAGACCGATGACATCGACGTCTTCTTGTTCGGCCGCATCTACTAATTGAGCCGGAGTCCGATGCAAACCAGTGTAAATCACTTCCATGCCGGCATCCCTTAAAGCCGAAGCCACCACTTTGGCGCCACGGTCATGGCCGTCTAAACCAGGTTTACCAACTAAGACGCGGATTTTGTGCTCAGTCATGACTTGACTCCGTTTTGAGTGACCAAGTTTTGCACTTCTTGGACCAAGGACCTTGCCACCGAATCTGGGCGGACGCCGGCTTCCAAAAGTAGGGTGGCCTTTTGGGACAAGCCAGCTTCCTCCCACAGTTTGTGGCGTAAATCTTCACCCACTAAGCGTTCTACCCTAGCTTGAGCCCGTAGATTGCGACGGTTTTGCAAAATACCACTTTGCTCTTCCATTTGACGGCGCCGTTCCAACGCGGCGGCTACGTCGGCAATGCCCTCCTCTTTGAGGGCAGAGCAAGAGACCACTTCCGGCCGATTGCTTTCATCGCGCAAATCCAACATGGATTCCACTTCGTGTTTGAATCGTTCTGCGCCTTCCAAATCTGACTTGTTGACCACAAAAAGATCGCCAATTTCCATGAGGCCCGCTTTCATGGCTTGGACGCCATCTCCGCTTGCGGGAGTAAGCACCACCACGGTGACATCGGTGGCGGCGGCGATATCCACTTCGGCTTGGCCTACGCCGACGGTCTCCAGCAAAATTTCTGGAAAACCTGCGGCATCACAAAGGTCGGCCGCCATACCGGTGGCGCGACTCAGTCCACCCAGTGAACCGCGGTTGGCCATGCTCCGCACAAAAACGCCGGTTTCTTCCAAAGCTCTGTCCATACGAATGCGATCCCCCAACAAAGCGCCGCCCGAAATCGGCGAAGAAGGATCCACCGCCAACAAAGCGGGAGTCCGTCCCTGGCTCACCCAATGGCGAATCAAAGCATCCGCTAAAGTGGATTTACCGGCGCCGGGAGGACCCGTCATGCCGGTGCGCCAAGCCTTACCCACTTGGAGCCAAATGGCATCCAGGACCACATCGGCGGTGGGATGGTGGTCTTCGGCCAAAGTAATAGCCCGCGCCAATGCCCCTACTTGGGATGCTTGAATCCCGGTGATGAGAGCTTCGGCGGAATCTAGCGGGCGGGCCATATTTACAAATTGCGTGAAATCACAATGCGCTGAATGTCCGTGGCACCTTCATAAATTTCAGTGATGCGCGCATCTCGGTAATAGCGCTCGACGTGAAATTCTTTGGTGTAGCCGGCACCACCATGAATTTGTACCGCATCTTGAGCGGCCAAGTTACAGGCAATGGAGGCCGCCAATTTGGCCATCGAACATTCTTTGGTACACGGTAATCCTTGGTCACGCAACCATGCCGCTTTGAGAACCAAAAGACGATTGGCCTCTAATGCAGTAGCCATATCAGCTAGTTTGAAAGCAATGGCTTGAAACCGGTTAATGGGTTTGCCGAATTGTTCTCTTTCACCGGCATACCGAACGGAATCCTCCAAGCAAGCACGATGTATACCCAGGGCTTGGGCGCCGATGCCAATGCGGCCGCAATCCAAAGCATCCAAGGCAATCTTAAAACCATTGGAACCATCACCTAATAGATTTTCATCCGGCACAAAAACGTCATTGAAAATCATTTCGGTGGTGGACGAGGCGCGCAAACCACATTTTTGTTCTTTTTTGCCGACTTCCACCCCGTCGGCTTCCCGGTCCACCAAAAACGCGCCGATGTTTTTTCCACGAGGGCCTGCTGGGTCCGTGATCGCGTAGACCAAGTACAAACCAGCTTGGGCGCCGGTGGTAATCCAGGATTTAGTACCGGTGATTTTCCAACCACCGTCCACCTTGACCGCCCTGGTTTTTAGATTGGCGGCATCTGACCCGGCTTGAGGCTCAGTCAAACAATAGGCACCAAGAATTTCTCCGGTAGCTAAGCGCGGCAAATACTTTTCTTTGACCCCATCCTCTCCCCATTTTTGGATGCAAGCACACACCAATGAAATGTGCACCGAAAGAGTGACGCCTACCGAGGGGTCCCAACGATTGATTTCTTCCAACATGACCGCTGAGTGCATGCTCCCTAAACCCGCCCCACCATATTTTTCATCCACCACCAAACCCAAGAAACCCATCTCCCCTGCTTCTTTGACGGCTTTTTCCGGAAAGGACTCAGCGGCGTCTAGAGCCGCAGCGTTTGGTTTTAGAATGCGCTCCGCAAATTCCTTGGCGGAATCGCGAATCATTTCTTGTTCTTCTGTTAGTGCAAAATGCATGGTTGCCTAGAGGTTTAGGGGAGGGGCATTGTCGCATATCCTCAAGGCGAGGGCAGATGCAGAGCGCCCAAGATTCCGCCACGAACGGCGCCAGAAATGGAAGGTCCGGTTACCGGCTCAGCTTGGCAAAAAGCATCGGCCAAAAGTGCAAAGGCCACCGCTTCGCGGAGGTCGGCGTCCCAACCGAGTTCGGCAAAAGGGGCCAGCGAAGTTTCCGGGCCGAGGATTTCAGCAAGCTGTCGCTCAAGAGCCTGACGCAAAGCGGGATTATGAGCTCCTCCTCCGCAAACATAGATGGTGCCGCCCTGCCAACCCGCGGTTTGCAAACTGGAAGCCACTCCCCAAGCGGCGAGTTCGGCCAAGCTAGCCAACTGGTTCTCCAGGCTCATACCAGAATGGGAATTCACCATTGCGTCGACAAACCGGTTACCAAAGTGTTCCAACCCAGTGCTGCGCGGCAACGAGCGAGAAAAAAACTCGTCCTGTTGCCATTCCTTCAGCAAAGCAGGTTGGACTTTCCCAGCCATTGCCAAGGCCCCATCCACATCAAAATGGTGGTCGGTTTTTTTACGCACTAAGGCATCCATCGGAGCATTGGCCGGCCCGCAATCCCAGGCCATCGGCACCTCGTCACCCCGGAGCCAAGTCAGGTTGGCTATGCCGCCTAAATTCAAAATTCCCCGTTGCTGGCCAGCGTGTCGGTGCAAAACCCAATCCGCAAATGGCGAAATAGGTGCCCCTTGTCCACCTAGGGCGATGTCGGCCCAGCGAAAATCTCCCACCACTTGGCAACCGACCGCCTCAGCAATCAACGCCGGATGACCCAACTGCAAAGTACCCAGCCGATGGTTTCCATCATGGTGAAAGACGGTTTGACCATGACTGCCGACGGCAAAAAGTTCCTGACCTTGCCAACCGTGGGTTGCCAAAAACTCCGCCGACGCTTCCCCAAAGGCAAGTCCAAAAGCATGGTGCCAATGGGCTACGTCGGCCAAATCCCAGTCGGCCACATTTTGCACCGCAACTTGTAATTCCTTAGCGAGCGGCAACATCCCACCGGCCAAACTCTTGACTTCGCGGTTGCCGCCGTAGCCGTGGATTTGAATCAATGCCAAGTCCACTGCATCTGCCGACGTGCCGGAACCCAGGCCGAGCAAAACCCGGGGCGGCGTCATGGACTACTCTGGAATCACCAAGACCATTCCAATGCGCAGGACTTGATTAGAGTCCTTGAGCAATTTTGGATTAGCTTTCACGATGCGGTCGGTCTTCGACCCATCATCGAAATAAACTTTGGAAATCTTCCAAAGACTATCGCCAGCCTTGACCTTATGAGTCCGACGGTTAGCTATTGCCTCCCCCACAACTTCACTCGCTTTTCTATTCCAAGGAAGCATGGAAGGATGAGGTAAAGAAATCACTTGGCCCACTTGCAAAGTACTTTTCATCGAAAGTCCCTCGTTGAGTTTGAGAATCTCAGTAGTGGCTCGCCAAGTACCAAATTTGGCTTGAGCAATTTCCGTCAAAGTGTCACCGGGTTTCACGGTGTAAGTGGTCACTTCAGGATCCCATTCGTCGGCAGCGCCCAAATCCAACACTCCGGCGACCACATCTGTCATTCCTACTATGGATGTTTCCACATTCAGTGGCGGCTGGATATTTTTCTCAACGAAAACTTCCGAGACGCTTGCGTCGGCCAAGACAATGGAGGCTACTGGGGTTTGAACCAAAAGAGCGGGCGCCACAACCAAGTCCGGGTAATCGGTGGGCCCAGGCACAAAGGTGTCAGCCTCAGCAATCTCGCGAGGTTGCAAACCTTTAAATACCACAATGGACAAAAGAATGCCGACTAGGCCTAATGCGCCAGCAATGATTTGTTTTTCTAGTCTTCCCATGTTTTGCCATCCCCTTTTGGGATGACGCCACTATAGATTGTGGCACAGCAAATTTCTACAGAAAACCTTGTACCACTTCATGTTGTGGCCCCTTTGTATAAAAATACAACTAAGATTTCGCCCGACGCTTAGCCGCTTCCCACTCGCCGTCATCGCGATGCGGACTCAGCACCCACAGCCGACGCCAACGCTGTGCCCGGACCAGAGCGCGAGCTTCTTCCTGAGTCATTTCTTCGGCCGCCCAGCGCGCTAAAAACTTCCATGGAGCTTGTAAATCCACCCAAGCCAGCAATCTCCCCCACAAACGTAACCCCAAGCCGCCTGGGGTCAAGGCACCTCCAAAATCGACCACGTTGGGCAAGCCATCGGGCCCGACCAGCACGTTTTGGCGCTGGCGTAAATCCAGATGAAAGACCCCCCGTTGATGGATGGAACGAGCAATCACGGCCAAAGCGTCAGCAAAAACCCGCGGAGAACGCAAAAACCCTTCTTTGTCCAAGGGTTGCCCTTCCAAGCTAGACATGGCAAAAGCACAACCATCTAGACGGCCCAAATACTGGGGCACTCTTTGCAAGCCCTGAATCCGCTTTAAAGCACGAAGTTCCCGGAATAACAAATAACGGGCCAAGGGACGCCATAGCCACGTTGAATTTTGAGCATCTTTCACAATCACCATTCCGCCATGGGGTGATTTCACCGACCACACCGCCGGCTTGCACTTGGACCCACGGCTAAGCAGACTCCGTTCCGCTTTTTCAAATTCAAGCCGAGTCAGACAGGGGTTGGGTGGATTCATGATGGGCTAAGCCAGCCATTGCCGCATTGGAGACCAGCACTCGACGAAATAAATCATCACCATGACCAAAGTCAGCACCAAGCCCCAGCCCCATTCATGATTGGCAGACACCCGTGCCCAAGAAAATTTTCGGTCATCGCCACTCTTCCATTTTGAAATCCGGGGCACAAAATTGGGTACGTTGTCTGCGTGACGCTGCAATTCTTCACCGAAAAGTTCTTTGAGGCGCGGGTATTCCTTGCGAAATTTTCGTGGCAAATAAACCGTCAAGAAAACCACCACCAAAAAGATGCCGAAACCCCAAGTAGCGCGCCCTAAATCCGTTTGACCATTTCCGGCTGCCAAGGCAACCCCAATCAAGGCCAAAAAAGTACCTAAATAGGCCGGATTGCGGGTATATCCATAGGGGCCAGAAGTCACCATGGTGAGGTTTTTCTCAAGATGACCGAACGACCAGATTCTTAACAGCCAAGCCATGGCCACCAGAATGCAGCCAATCTGGAAGGTCATCGGACGGGGATCAGCCAAACTCACCAGCAAAATGGCGGCTAGGTAAGCCAACACTTTCCGATTCGTGAGCCTTTTGGAGGAACGGGGGTGATTTGCGTAATCCATGGGGTTGCGGAGAGTCCTCGCGGACATCAAGATTGTCGGGTCCTTTCCGTGGCAATCAACCTTCGAGCATGCGCTTTCTTACCCTTTTCCCTCTCCTTCTTCTTTTAGGAGCTTGTGGCTCTCCTCAAGCACGCCCAGAATCTGGGCCGAGCAAGGTAATCCTAAAAGACCACCGCACCGGTACCACCATCGGAGTTTACAACGAAGCCTTCGTCTCCAAAACGGACTATTACTCTCAGTCCCGGTCGTCGGCAGACTTTAAAGTCATCCCCGACGCACACATGGGAGCATTGTTAGAGCAATTGAAGCAATTTGACTACTTCTCAACCGCTCTGCCCGAGGTGAGCCGGACTCCTGGCGCCCGCACCACCTTGATTGTGGAACGCAACGGAGAATCCTGGAACCTAGCTTGGACCGCCATGGACCAGAAAAACCGAATTTTCATCGCCCAACAATGCAATTCGGCATTTTTCGCAGTTTATAACGCCACCTTTTCCTATCAAATCATTGATAACCCTGCCGGTAGAAACATCTTCGAAGAAGAAGATCTCCGTTTAAAAACTCGCCGCCGATGAAACTCTCCGGCTTGGTGGTGGTCGTTCCCGCGCGACGGGAGTCGACCCGCCTACCGGAAAAATTATTTTTGAGTGAAAGTGGGAAGCCTTTGCTGGCTCACACGCTGGAAAGGTGTCTCCGAGCAAAACTGCCTACGGCGGTGATTGCCGCCGTGGATTGCCCGGAATTGGCCGCCATTGCGGAACAAGCGGGAGCCCACGCCGTCCTCACCGCGCCTGAGTTAGCATCCGGAAGTGATCGAGTTTGGGCGGCAATCAAGGAAGCTGCCGATGTCACCCATGTCATCAATGTGCAGGGCGATGAGCCGGAATTAGAGCCCGACGCCATAGACACCTTGGCCCAAACTTTGTTGGACGGAGACCCCGTGGCCACCTTGAGTGCCCCACTTCCGCCCGACGCCCTTCATGACCCCGCCGCCGTCAAAGTATTCAGCAGCGAAGATGGCTGGGCTCTGGGATTTCGTCGGCTTTTCAAAGAGGGTGAATTCCCCAGTCAACCCCAGTTGCACATGGGGGTCTATGGCTACCAAAGAGAGGCTTTGGCGGCTTTTTCCTCTGCTCCCCCTACCGAGGAAGCAAAAATACACCGCTTGGAACAATTGAGGTTGCTCTCCATAGGAATTGCCATTAAAGTTTTGCCGAGGAACCAGGCTTTCCCTGGAATCGATACCCGAGCCGATTACGATGGATTCCTAGAGCGTTTAGGGTCCCCCTCCTCCTCCAATTCATGACTAAATTCATATTTGTTACCGGTGGCGTGGTGTCTTCTCTTGGAAAGGGAATCACCACCGGAGCTATTGCCGTCCTACTTGAAAAAAGAGGGCTCAAAATAGCCATTCAAAAGCTGGACCCCTACATCAATGTGGACCCCGGCACGATGTCTCCTTTTGAGCATGGCGAGGTTTATGTCACTGAAGATGGGGCCGAAACGGACCTTGATATGGGGCACTACGAACGGTTCAGCCACGCTCCCATTAACCGCTATTCCAATGCCACCACCGGCTCGATTTATTCCGAAGTCATCCGCAAAGAACGGCGCGGAGAATACTTAGGGAAAACGGTGCAGGTCATTCCGCATATTACCGACCAAATCCAAGAAGCCATTATTCAGGGCGCCCAGCGCGGATCCGATGTTGCCATCATTGAAATCGGCGGTACCGCGGGCGACATTGAATCACTGCCCTTTTTAGAAGCCATTCGCCAATTTGGGCACAAGCTAGGCAAGGGGAATGTGTGCTATGTCCACTTGACTTTATTGCCTTTCCTTTCGGCCTCTGGAGAAATGAAAACCAAGCCCACCCAACAGTCGGTCGGCAAACTGCGGGAAATCGGCATTCAACCGGATATCTTGGTGTGCCGTTGTGAAAAACCGATGACCGAAGAGATGCGTAAAAAGATTTCTTTGTTCTGCAATGTCCTTGAGGAAGACGTCATACAGGAAAAAGATGTCGACACCACCATTTATGAGGTGCCCATTGACTTAAAGCGAGAGGGAATGGATGACGCTCTGGTGCGCCATTTGCAATTGGACGATACACCACCGCAAGACCTTTCAGATTGGGAAAATCTACGCGACCGTTTTGCCAATCCTAAAGGGATGGTAGAAATTGCGGTTGTCGGTAAGTACATCGAACTTCACGACGCTTATAAATCTATCTACGAAGCCCTTGCTCATGGCGGCGCTGCCCAAGAGCACCAAGTGACGTTCCGGAAAATTGCCGCCGAAGACCTTTGCGAGAAAAGCCCCGATGAACTCTTGAGCGGTGTCCACGGCTTATTGGTTCCCGGCGGTTTTGGAGAACGCGGATTGGAAGGGAAAATTGCTGCCATGGAATGGGCCCGAACGAATCAAGTGCCTTGCTTTGGCATTTGCTTCGGCATGCAAGCCCTGGTGATTGAATTCGCCCGCAATGTCGCCGGGATTGAAGGCGCGCACACCACCGAAGTAGATCCAAAATGCAAAGCACCGGTGATTGACCTGATGAAGGAGCAAGAAACCGTCACCGACAAGGGCGGCACCATGCGGCTAGGTGCTTATCCATGCCAAATTCCGGAAAATACCCGCGCTGCCGAGATTTACGGCAGAGACATGGTGTTGGAACGGCATCGGCATCGCTGGGAGTACAACAACGCTTACCGTCGCGAATTGGAAGCAGCTGGCCTGACTAGTTCTGGTTTTTACGAAGCCCAAGGCTTAGTAGAAATTGTCGAGCTCACTGACCGCCCGTTTTACCTTGGGGTGCAATATCACCCAGAATACAAATCCAAGCCTTTGGCCCCGCATCCATTGTTTTCTGCCTTTGTTGCCGCTGCCATTGAGTTTGCCAATGCTGCAAATCAACCCTCTCCGCAGAGCGTCGAAGCCTAAACATGAGCACTGAACCCCATCCACCTGGGGGCGACTTTCGCCTCTTTCTTCAAAAAATCGCTATGCAGGGGTTTTATGCCCTTGGTCTGGTGGAAATCCCAGGAGCGCCGGCCACTGAGCCAAATTTGGGCATGGCCCAAGCGGTGATTGATGACCTCATGATGATGCGCGAAAAAACCCAAGCCAATTTGGATGACGGAGAACGATTGACCTTGGACAAGTTCATCTCTGACTTGCAATTCCATTACTTGGAAAAAAGCAAAGCGGCGTCGGGCAAAGAAAGTAGCTCCCCACCCAGCGCGGAAAGCACCCCGGAGCCCAGCGCCGAAGCCAGTTCCGCGGATTAACGGTAGGCCGGAATTCCGGTCAAGCTTTCGCCGATGACCAGCCCATGGATTTCATGGGTGCCTTCATAAGTCAACACGGTTTCTAAATTGCAGGCGTGCCGACCACACTGGTATTCCAAGGTAATGCCATTAGCGCCCAACAAGGTCCGACACTCACGCGCCACGTCCAATGCCATTTTGACATTATTCCGCTTGGCCATAGAAACTTGATGTGGCGTCATTTGGCCAGCCTCCTTTAATTTCGCCAGCCTCCAAGCAAGCAATTGGGCTTTGGTGATTTCGGTTGCCATCCAGGCCAGCTTGTCTTGGGTCAATTGGTATCCAGCGAGAGGTTTATCAAAGATTTGTCTCTGCTTGGTGTATTGCACCGCCTCATCAAAGCAAGCTTGGGCTGCGCCGATGGCCCCCCAAGAAATCCCAAAACGCGCTTCGGTCAAACAACGCAAGGCCGACTTTAAACCGGTGGCATGCGAAAGCCGGCTGGCTTCGGCAACTTTCACATCCTCCAACACCAATTCGCTGGTCACACTGCAACGCAAGGACCATTTATGTTCTTGGAGCGGGGCGGAAAAGCCCGCCGCATCCGTCGGCACCAAAAAACCTTGCACCTGGCCATCCTCATCGCGGGCCCAGACCAGCGCGATATCGGCGACACTGCCGTTGGTAATCCACATTTTTTGACCATTCAAGATCCAGTCCTCGCCGTCTCGTTGGCAACGGCTTCTCATGCCGCCGGGATTACTTCCGAAGTCCGGCTCAGTAAGGCCAAAGCAACCAATCACTTCACCGCTGGCCAAGCGTGGCAGCCAGTTTTTCTTTTGCTCCTCAGAACCAAATTCTTGGATAGGAAACATCACTAAGGAAGATTGCACGCTGGCAAAAGAACGAATGCCCGAATCGACTCGTTCGATTTCCTGACAAATCAAGCCATAAACCGTGGCCGACATGCCGGCCCCGCCAAACTCCTCGGCAATGCTCGCCCCCAATAGCCCTAAGCGGCCCAACTCCGGGATGATTTCGTCGGGAAAAGTGCCGTTCTCCCAATGGGCCGCCACCCCCGGCAGTACCTTTTCCTCCATAAAGTTTCGTACCTGGTTGCGTACCAAAGTTTCCTCCTCCGAAAGGAGGTCAGCAAGCTGGTAATAATCGAGTTCTTGGAATGGCATGACGGGTGCAGGTTTGGCGGCAGGATACTCTCGCCTGCGGAAAGACTGACGGCCGAAGTATCCTAGGCGAGATGGCCAAGCATCTGGTTACCTCCGCCCTGCCCTATGCCAACGGCCCTATCCACTTTGGCCACGTGGCGGGAGCCTATTTGCCGGCCGACGTTTATGTCCGCTATTTGCGCATGAAAGGCGAAGAAGTGCTTTACGTGTGTGGCACCGATGAACATGGCGTGGCGATTACCTTGAAGGCCGAACAAGCCGGTTTGGGATATCAGGAATATGTTGACCGCTGGCACAAAGATATTCAGGCCTTATTCGAACGCTTCGGAATTTCTTTCGACATCTGGTCCGGCACAGCACGTTGTCCTCATCACGCCGATACTTGCCGGCGATTTTTCCAAACCCTACTGGAGGGTGGCTTCATTTTCGACCAAACCGACGAGCAATGGTATTCGGAATCCCTCCAACGATTTTTACCCGACCGCTACTTAGAGGGCGGTTGCCCGGAGTGTGGCCACGACAAAGCCCGCGGTGATGAGTGTCCGAAGTGCGGTGCATGGATTGAGGCCAATGACCTAAAAAATCCCATCTGCACCATTGATGGGTCCGTGCCCGTCCTCAAAAAAACCAAGCACTGGTATTTGGATTTACCCAAGCTCCAAGTACAGGGACTTCAAGCTTGGTACGAAGGCCTGGACACCGACCGCCCCCATACAAAATGGAAACCCAATGTGCATGGCTACGTCCAAGCCATGCTGAAAGATTTGCATGCCCGGCCCATCACCCGCGACCTTCCGTGGGGCGTCTCCTTGCCGGAAGGACTAGAAGGTGCCGACGGCAAGGTGCTTTATGTTTGGTTTGATGCCCCCATCGGCTATATCTCGGCCACCATGGAGTGGGCGGAAAAGCAAGGGGATTTGGAAAAATGGAAGGATTGGTGGCTGAATCAGGAGACCAAGCTGAGTCATTTCATCGGCAAAGACAACATCGCCTTTCACATGGTCGTGTTCCCGTCCATGCTGCTGGGCCAGGAAACTGCCTGGGACAATCAAAAGTTCATTCTGCCGTGGTCGGTGCCCGCTAATGAGTTTTACAACCTGCAGGGCAAGAAATTTTCCACTTCCGAAGGTTGGCATTTAGATAACGATCATTTCTTTGCTCACTATGATTCCGACGCCGCCCGTTTTTACCTTATTTGGAGCGGTCCCGAAACGGCCGACAGTGAATTCACTTGGGAAGGCTTCCAGGTCAGCACCAATTCCTTACTGGCCGACAAACTTGGTAATTTCGCCAGCCGGGTCCTGAAATTTCTCGACAAGCGTTTTGACGGCAAAATTCCGCAAACGTCACTTGACTTAACCGAAAATCCGCTCTTGCAGGAAGCAGACGGCGCCTTTGCCGAAGTCGGCGCCTACTTGGATCAGTGCCGCTTCAAAGCCGCTGCAAAAGCTTTGATGAACGGTTGCGACGCCCTCAACCAATACTTTGATGGTGCTGCACCTTGGAAATTAGCCAAAAGTGATGCCGAAGTAGACCAGCAAGCTTGTGCAGCCATTTTGGAGCGGTGTGTGGCCTACCTAGTCGTCATTGCGAGGCGCATGAGCCCGTTCTGCCCGGCCGCCGCAAAACGGCTACAAACCATGCTCGGCGCATGCAGTGAGGAGAATCTCACTGAATTTTGGGGGCCAAACGGCCCACCTGCCAAACTGGCTCAAGGATTGGAAATAGGGAAAGTGGAAGTTTTATTCCAGAAAATAGAAAACGACGCTGTTCAAGCTGAGCTAACCCGCTTGAACAGCGTCGTAGAAGACTGACCCGATTTAGTTGAGTTCGTCTTTCCAGGCTTTCGCTGGCTTGAAGCCAACCGTGTTGCTGGCTTTGATTTGAATGGTGGCACCAGTCTGAGGGTTCCGACCTGCCCGCGCGGCACGATGCCGAGTGGTCCAAGTGCCGAAGCCGGCAATGGAAACAGTGGAGTCACCGGTAATGCCAGATTGGATGCCTTGAAGAACGGTATTGACAGTTTCTTCGGCGCCAGCCTTAGTGGTTTCTAGGTTGGCACAGACGTATTCGATTAATTCGCGCTTGTTCATTTTGTTCTGAGTTTCAGGTTTGGGGGAGAGAGTGGGTGGGGGGGTCAAATGGAAAGGACCCCGGACAGGTCTATTCTGTCCGGAGTCCCGGCAGCCGTCAAGAGAAGCAATTCCCTAATTCGGCTTGATTAGACACTAAATCGCCCTTACTTCTTACGGCGAGTGACCTTACGCTTGGTGGCCTTTTTCTTGGCCTTGCGCTTGGTGGCTTTCTTTTTAGTGGCCTTTTTCTTAGCTTTGCGCTTAGTGGCCTTCTTTTTAGTGGCCTTTTTCTTAGCTTTGCGCTTGGTGGCCTTCTTTTTAGTGGCCTTTTTCTTAGTTGCCTTACGCTTAGTGGCCTTCTTCTTCGCTTTACGCTTAGTGGCCTTACGTTTGGTAGCTTTTTTCTTGATGGCTTTACGTTTCGTTACTTTACGTTTCTTAGCAACTTTACGCTTTGCCGCTTTCTTTCTAGCAGCCATGAGTAAACTCCTTGATCAAAGGTTGAGAGGGATTACAAAACACCATCCACGCGCAGGAAGCGTTCTGCTTTTGTTTTCCATCGGCCTTTATAAAAAAAACTTCGCCCGAAATGCGCCATTAATTTGGACTTCGGGCAAAAAAAAACTAGAAGTTTGTTTACTAGTCGGCTTTCTTTTTGGTAAAGGCGCGATTTCTACCCCGAAGCGCCTTCATCAAAGGCACGGTCTGAAGTTTGCCTTTAATGGTGATGGTGATTTCACCTTTTTTGATCACCGAAGTTGCCAATTTCATGCGCCTCACGGTGCCATCTGGAAGCAAAACCCGAATCTTTTGGATGTTGGGAATGAACTTCCGTTTGGTGTGGCCAGTCGTTTTTAGACCAACTCCACCTTTCTTTTTAGGGAGGCCACGGCGGGCAATTGTTTTGCCTGCCCGGGTTTCTTTACCTGATACTTCGCAGCGACGTGCCATTTTTCTTGGGGCTTTCCATTAGGAAAGGACCGAGGATTCTACGTCGGCCGTCGGAATGGGTCAAGATTCCTCCAAAACCATCCTTTTCCCGCGATTGACTCCAAGCGGCGGCAACCGGAAAATGAGCGTCCGAATGACGGCGCAAGGAGAGACCTGGATTGGCCAGGCACCGAAGGGGCAAGCATAGGCGAATCTCTCAGGTACCAAGGACTTGCGTCGGACGGAACCTGAATGCTGGCTTCGGCCTTACTCAGACAGGGCACCTAAGTGGTGCCCTGTTTTCGTTTCATGACATCTTCCCCCACCACTTCCCTACTGCAAACTCCGCTGTTGCAAAAGCACCTGGACCTCGGCGCCAAGGTCGTGCCCTTCGCCGGCTGGAGCATGCCTTTGGATTACGGCTCCATCTTGGAAGAGTCCAAAACGGTGCGCGCCGGTTCCGGACTTTTCGACGTCGGCCATATGGCGCGCTTTCGCTTCCGCGGAGAAAACGTCGCCCAGGAATTGGATGCCGCTTTAGGTGGAAGGGTGGAGGACCAGGAAATCGGCATGGCCCGCTACACCATGTTGCTGCAAAAAGATGGCGGAATTTTGGATGACCTCATCACTTACCGGATTTCGGAGACCGAATACTTCATGGTGGTCAACGCAAGCAATCGGGAGCGGGATGCCGACATCCTCCGGCAGCGCATCTCCACCACCTCCTTTGAGGATGAAACCGAAGACGGCGGCGGAATTTTGGCCTTGCAAGGTCCAGACTCCTTGGCCTTACTGCAAAGCCTCACCGGCCAAACGGAGCTTGCCCCACCATTTTTGGGCTTGGCTTTCCCCGACTCCCCTCTTGGCACCCTGTTTGTGGCGCGTACCGGCTACACCGGGGAACATGGCTACGAAATATTCCTCACCGCCGCCCAAGCGGTACCGGTTTGGGAAAAACTCTTGGAATTAGGTGCCCGTCCGGTGGGCCTTGGAGCCAGAGATGTCCTTCGGCTCGAAGCCGCCCTCCCGCTTTACGGCCATGAAATCCATGAAGCGGTAACTCCGTTCGAAGCCGGTTTACGGTTTGGCGTCCGCGGTTGGAAAACCCGTGATTTCATCGGTGGCGACGCATTGCGTCAGATTGATTCAGACCAGGCCACTCAACGAAGCGTGGTCGGCCTCAGTGCTGAAAAAAGAGTGCCGCGTGAAGGCTACCCGCTACTTTGTGAAGGAGTGGAAGTCGGCGTGGTTTGCTCCGGTGTTTGGTCAGCTTCCCTCAATCGCCCCATCGCCACTGCCTTTCTTCAAAATGGCGTGGATGGCCCCCTGACTGTCAGTGCGCGCGGAAAAGAGTTTCCGGTGAAAATCACTGACCTACCCTTTGTCCCCCATCGTTCCCGCAACTAAACCAATCATGCGTCCTACTGATCGTTCTTATCTTGACTCCCACGAATGGGCCAAAATTGATGGTGACATCGTCACCGTGGGGATTACGGATTTCGCCATTGAGCAACTGGGTGAATTGGTCTTTTTGGAACTACCTGAAAACGGCCAAACCGTTTCCAAAGGAGTCGCTTTCGGCGAAGTGGAATCCGTCAAAGCCGTTTCGGATTTAATCTCCCCGGTTTCGGGAGAAATCATTGAGGTGCACAACGCCCTTTGCGAAGAGCTGAATCCTTTGCAAAGCAATCCCCACGAAGAGGGCTGGCTATTGAAAATCAAAGCAACCGACACTTCGGAGTTCGATTCTCTCAAAGACGCTGCGGCTTATGAAGAGCTGGTGGCTTCGGCAAGCTAGACATGCCTTACATTCAAAATTCGGCCGCTGACCGGCAGGCCATGCTGGACGAAATCGGCGTGGGCTCTATTCAGGAGCTATTTGCCCCTATACCCAAACCGATTCAGCTTGACGGAGAGTTGGCCATTGACGCCGGCCTGACTGAGACTGAGCTCAAAGCCCATATGGAAACTTTGGGAGCTGAAAACCGACCCGCCGCCGTCACCGGTTGTTTTCTCGGCGGCGGAATTTACAACCACGATTGGCCTACTCTGGTGGACCACCTTTCCGGCCGAAGTGAATTTTTAACCGCTTACACCCCTTATCAACCGGAATGTTCGCAAGGCACTTTGCAGTGGATTTATGAATTTCAATCGATGATTGCCGAAATCTGCGGCTGCGAAATAGCCAATGCCTCCATGTATGACGGGGCTTCTGCCTGTGCTGAGGCGGCGCTGATGGCGGTCGGCACCAATCGCCGCCGAAGAGTGGTGGTTTCCGCCGGGCTTCATCCGCACAGCAAAGAAACTGTGCAAACTTATTTACGCCACTTAGACATTGAAATGGTGGAGGCACCTTTAAAAGATGGCGCCACTCAATGGGACGGCGTGGTGGATGACAAAACCGCCGCGGTGCTGGTCCAACAACCCAACTTTTTGGGGGTCATTGAAAACTTGGACGCCGTTCAAGAAGTAGCCAGTTCCAACGGCGCCATGTCGGTAGCTTCGCTTTACCCAGTTGCCGCCGGATTACTCCGCTCACCCGGTCAAGCCGGCATCGACATTGTGGTCGGTGATGGTCAATCCTTAGGTGTACCGATGAGCATGGGTGGACCTTCCTTCGGATTTTTCGCCACCCGCGAAAAGTTTGTCCGTAAACTTCCCGGCCGCTTGGTAGGGATTTCTAAAGATTCCAAGGACCGCCGCGCTTACACCCTCACTTTCCAAACCAGGGAACAACACATCCGCCGCGAAAAGGCTACGTCCAATATCTGCACCAACAATGCCTTGATTGCCTTGCGCGGATGTATCCATATGGCTGCGCTGGGCCCCCAGGGTTTGGAGGAGGTCGCTTGTCTTTCCAGGCAACGCACCCTGGAAATGTTCGAGGCACTGACTCAAGCCACCGATGCCCTGAGCCTGGCTTTTCCCAAGCAATCCTACTTCAACGAAGTGGCACTGCGGGCCAAAGACGGTGCCGCCGGCGTGCAAGCATTTCAAAACGCCGTCCATGAGGTCGGCTTACAAGGGGTCATCCGGATGGGTGACTGGGATGCAGACATGGCCGACATCTTCACTTTGGCCTGCACTGAAAAAACCACCGCCGACGACATCGCCCGTTTGGTGCAAGCCGCCAACCTGGCTTTTCAAACGGAGGTGGCCCGATGAATCTCACTCCGGTCCCTTTATTGTTTGAAGATTCTCGGCCAGGCCGGCGGTGCATCCGTCACCACGGCGCTGACTTGGACAAAGCTCGCGCTGGTTTGCCAGAGTCAGAATTACGCCAATCCCCTCCAGCCTTGCCAGAAATGGGCGAGTTGGATTTGGTGCGGCATTTCACCCGGCTGAGCCAGAAGAATTACGCCATCACCACCCAGTTTTATCCACTGGGTTCTTGCACCATGAAGTACAACCCACTGGTCCATGAAGCAGTGGCGGCGCAACCTTGCTGGAGTGGTATTCACCCCTTCCAATCGGAAGACTCCATCCAGGCCGCCTTGGGCTTAATGCACCAACTGCAACTGGATTTAGGTGAAGCTACGGGATTGCCCGGAGTCACTCTGCATCCGGCGGCTGGCGCCCAAGGCGAACTCACCGCGTTGCTGGTTTTGCGCGGCTGGTTGGATGACCAAGGCCAGGAACACCGCCGCACCGTTTTGATTCCGGATAGTGCGCATGGCACCAACCCAGCGTCATGCACCTTGGCTGGATTCAAAGTGGCGACCGTCAAATCCGATGACAAGGGCTTGACCGACATGGATGACTTGCGGGCTCATCTGAACGATGACACCGCTGGATTCATGGTCACCAATCCCAACACCTTGGGATTGTTCGAAGAAAACATCGAAGAGATTTGCCGATTGGTGCATGAAGCCGGCGGCAAAGTCTACATGGATGGCGCCAACTTTAATGCCATCATGGGCATCACTCGGCCGGGGGATTTTGGCATCGACATGATGCACCTCAATTTACACAAAAGTTTCTCTACCCCGCATGGCGGCGGCGGCCCCGGTTCCGGCCCGATTTGCGTGACGGCAGAGTTGGCCGCTTACTTGCCCGACCCTTTAATTGAAAAAGAAGGTGATGAATTTAGAGCGGTGCGGCCCTCCAAATCAGTGGGTAAGTTGCGCGCTTGGCACGGCAACTTTTTAGTTTTGGTGCGGGCTTATGCTTACATCAAACGCCTCGGCGCCGAAGGAATGCGGCGGGTTGCTGAAAATGCGGTACTCAATGCCAACTACCTGCGCATGAAGTGTCATCAGCATTGGCGGGTACCTTATGACCGCATTTGCATGCATGAATTTGTCGCCCGGCCCACCAAAGCCATGCGCGCAAACGGAGTGCACACCATAGACATTGCCAAACGCATCATTGACAAAGGCTTTCACCCCCCCACGGTTTACTTTCCGCTGGTGGTCAATGAAGCCATCATGGTGGAACCTACGGAGACGGAATCCAAAGAGACTCTGGATGCCTTCGCCGACGCCATGGCCGAAATTGCGGTAGAGGCGCTAGCCGGTGACCCCTGCTTGCATGCCGCACCATCCGCCATGCCGGTAACCCGGGTAGATGAAGCACGTGCGGTCAAAGACCCGCAACTTTGTTTCCGTTGCAGTTAGCTCGGCTCATTCAAGACCCGCCGCAATCCGGGGCCACCAACATGGCTCTTGATGAAGCACTATTGGAGCACCGGCTGATTCCCACTTTACGTTTTTACACTTGGAAACAGCCGACGATTTCTTTGGGGCGGTTTCAAAACCAAGCCGTAGCCGAACAATTGCGAAGATTGGCACCGGGTTGTGAAATGGTGGAGCGCCGCACTGGCGGCAAAGCCATTTTGCATGACCAGGAATTGACCTATGCCTTGTGCGCGCCAGAAACTGGTGCGCTTGTGGGTGGACCCGCCAAAGCCATGTTGGCCATTCACTCAGCGTTGGCCGCCGAATTAAACCGTCAAACTGGTTTGGATATTTGCTTGCGTGGTAGAGACTCGGCCTCCAGCGACGTCACCGACAGTCTGTGGTGCTTTGAAGACTCCTCCCCTTACGACCTCATGCTGAAAGGTAAGAAGCTCCTCGGCAGCGCCGCCCGCCGCACCGCCGGCTGGGTGCTCTTTCACGGCAGTCTGGTCATTCACCCGCCCCAACAAACGCCCCACATCGCTGGCTTGGGCCAAACCCCGAATCAAGTGGCGCTCGCCGATGCCCTCGGCCAAGCCTTGGATTTGGATTTTCAACCTGGTCCATGGCAAGCACTAGAGTATGTTTCGATTCCCTGCTCGGCGGAATTAGCATAGGGAACACCCCCATGAAGCAATACCTAGACCTGATTCGCGATGTCCTTGAGCACGGAGAAACCCGTGAGGACCGCACCGGCACTGGCACTAAATCGGTGTTTGGAACTCAAACTCGTTATGACTTGCGGGACGGCTTTCCTTTGTTGACCACCAAGAAAGTTTTGTTCGCCGCGGTGGTGCGGGAATTGTTGTGGTTTTTGCGCGGCTCCACCAATATTCATGATGACCTCACCCAACACACCCCGATTTGGGATGCGTGGGCCGACGAAGATGGCAACCTTGGCCCCATTTACGGCCACCAATGGCGCAATTGGGGCGGCACCGGCATAGATCAAATTCAAAATGCCATTGAGCTTTTAAGAACGGACCCGACCTCGCGGCGAAACATTGTGAGTGCTTGGAATGTGGCGGATTTGCCGAAGATGAAGTTGCCGCCTTGCCATGCATTTTTTCAATTTTACGCCACCCATGATGGTGAGCTGGATTTACAGCTTTATCAACGCTCGGCTGATTTAGCGCTGGGGGTGCCATTCAATATTGCTTCTTACGCGCTTTTACTTTCGATGGTGGCGCAAGAAGTCGGCATGACAGCCCGTCATTTCGTCCACACCATCGGCGACGCCCATGTTTACCTCAACCACATGGATGGTTTGCAGGAACAATTGCAACGCACTCCCAAAACTTTGCCCAAACTGCAGTTGGCCGAAAAACCCATGGATGAAATGCAATTTGAGGACATCGTGTTGGTGGATTACGCCCACGACCCCTTCATTCGTTTTGAGGTTGCCGTCTGATGGGATTCGCCATCATGGTCGCCATCGATGAAGCGGGCGGCATCGGAAAAGATGGCGCTTTACCGTGGCAACTTTCCGCCGACATGGCTCACTTTAAAAAGATGACCCAAGGCGCCGGCAAGAACGCGGTCATTATGGGGCGCAAAACTTGGGATTCCATTCCCGACAAATTCCGACCTCTCCCTGGCCGACGGAATGTGGTGCTTAGCCGGCAACAGGATTTGGAATTACCTGACGGCACTCTGCTGGCAAATGAACTGGATAGCGCCCTAGCCGCCTGCCAAGATTGCGAGGCCGTGTTTGTCATCGGCGGTGGCGCCATTTATGAACAAGCCCTAGCTCACCCGGATTGCACCAGCTGTCACCTGACCGCAGTCCACGGAATTTTTGACTGCGACACTTTTTTCCTGCCGGACGAAAGCCAGTGGGTGCTGGAATCAGAATCTCCCCTCCAAGAGGAAGACGGTGTGCAATTTTCCTTCTGCGTTTACCAGCGCAAGAGCTGAAGTTCCAAAACGGGCCACCGCCGAAGCGATGACCCGCACATTTGGCTACCCGACAGGGACTTGAACCCCGAATGACTGGACCAAAACCAGTTGTGTTACCGATTACACCATCGGGTAAGAGGGGGCAAATTTTAGGGAGTCGGCGGGGTGCTGTCCAGACTAGGGAGATTCAATAACTCACGACGCAATAAATCTAAGGCATCTCGAACCGCACCTTGCTGAATTCCAGCCCGACCAGCCCGAATCCACTGCTGGCGCCGTACCGATTTGACTCCGTCGGGTCCGGCCAAAGCCATCCACACCAACCCCACTGGCTTGTCGGTACTTCCTCCCTCCGGCCCGGCAATGCCGGTGATGGACAAAGCCCAATCCGCACCGCTCCTGGCCCGCGCGCCAGCCGCCATTTTTTCCGCGACGGGGGCAGAAACCGCACCCCGCTCCTGGATGAGGTCGGCCGAAACATCCAATTGTGAAATTTTGGCGGCATCGGCATAAGTCACCCAACCATGGGTAAAAACCTGGCTGGCCCCCGGAACGGCGGTGATGGCTTGGGCCACTTGGCCGCCGGTACAGGACTCGGCAAGGGCCAAAGTTTGGCCAGAGTTTTGCAGCGCCGCCACCACCACGCTTTCCAAAGTGTCTAGATTTCTCCCGAACAGCAAAGGACCCAGGGCCGACGCCAATGTCGAGGCAGTTTCTTCCAAAATATTTTCGGCCGACCTCCCCGCTTCGGCTTTGGCCAAAGCCGAAAGAGTCACCACCTTGCCATGCGCGGTAATTCCCATCTTCGGATTCCGCCCAGGCTCCAACATCTGCCGAATTTCCAATTCAATCTTCGCTTCGGGAACGCCGACGGTATGAAAAGTGCCGAAAGCCATTTCTTCGGTTGCTCCAAAACGTTCGCCGAGACTTGCTCCTAATCCACCTTCTTCCCAAACTGCTCGGACTTCGTGCGGTGGGCCGGGCAAACTCATAAAAATGCAAGTAGGAGACAAGGCTACTTCAAAAGCCCAAGCGGTACCGCCCACATTTGGCCACGGCCTAGCACCCGACGGCATCCGCCCTTGATTCAAAAAGTGGACCGGCGCATCTTGCAGAAGAATACGTTGAAAAAGTCTTTCCAACGGTGGAATGGCATCGGCAATCTCCACTAAATCCACCGCCAGAAAGTGAGCGGTTTCAGCGCGGACCCGGTCATCCTCAGTGGGGCCCAAACCACCACTGCTGATAATGAGTTCCACTTGGTTTTGCCAGCGATGAAAAACTTGGCTGAGTTGCCCAGGCGCGTCCCCGCAAGTTTCCATAGCCACCACTTCTAAGCCCAAGCGCAAACATTGCTCCGCCACATAGGCGGCATTGGTGTCCACTACCCGACCTTGGAGCAGCTCTTCGCCGATGGATAACACCAGAACGCGGGAAGGGGATGCCACCAATTAAGCCTTTTGTCGGCGGGAGCGTTCTCTGATGACTACCATCCATAAGCCCAATTCATAAAGAAGAACGGTAGGCATAGCCATCATGAATTGGCTGAAGGGTTCTGGCGGGGTGAAGATTGCCCCCACCACGAATGCGCCAAGAATGAAGTGCCGCCGGTAGCGCCGCAAGAATTTAGAGTCCACCATGCCGGCCGCGCTGAGGCCCAACAAAAGTAAAGGCAACTGAAAAATCAAGCCAAGCGCGAATGTAAACATTAAAAATAAGGCGAAATAATCCTCTAGCCGATAAGCCGGAATCATCAGGCTTTGGTCGACCATCGCATAAAGAAATTCCAGCAACAGAGGAATGGCGATGAAATAACCGAAGCACATACCAGCAAGTGCAAAAACCATGGCCCACGGCAAGTAAGCCGAAATGGCCCGTTTTTCCGGCTTCAATAAACCCGCGGCGATAAATCCCCACGTTTGATAAAGGAGGTAGGGAAAGCCGGCCAATAAGGCAAGGAGTAAAGAGATTTTCAAATCAAAGAAAACCGGCTCAAGGGGGGAAAGCACCGAAAGTTGGGCGGGGATTTCCACCGGAGGTACTCGTTCCGCCAATTCGGAAACCGCAAGACGGTGCGGTCCCATGAAGAAAACCCGCAACTGGTCGTTTAAAAAAGAAAAACCAACGATGAATAAACTGAAAATCACCACCACCACTTTAAACAATCGTGAGCGGAGTTCATCCAGATGCCCGGCGAGGGGCATTCTGGTCTCTTCAACTGAGGTAGGTTCCTTGGGCATTTTCTAATAGAAAACGGGCCGCAGATTTTAAACCTGCGGCCCGTTGAAGACGCGAAAGCTTAAAGCCCCAACCAGCCGGTCCAATCCCGGCGATGAACAACTTCAAGACTTAAGCTTTGGGCAGCTTTGTAAGAATCATGATGGCTCCACGGAATCAGTTCTCCGGTATCTTCATCAAAGAATGGAGTGCCTAAAATTAGAAAATCGGCCTCATTGGTGACGTCTTCATTTACCCGGATGCCGACTTCAGCCAGCATGGCTTTCATGTCTGTCGCTGATTTACCGGCAAAACCGTTACCCAACAAAACGGCGATGGAACCCCGAGTAGGGTCATACATAGCATTGCGAATGGCGTCATTGCCACGAATGGGGTCAAAGCGGTCCACTGTATTGAGGATGGTCACTTCAGAACGCCGCTCATCCACTTTGGTAATCCGGACCCGGCCCTTGAGCCGAGAGCTGGAAGCATCAACCACATCGAACTCCATGCCCTCTTGAACACGCTGGCGACGACCAAGGTCAATCCAAGCTTTATTCAAATCTCCGTTGGCGGTCAAAATACTGCCATCTGGGGCATCCGCCCGACGCTCCACGCCATTGAGTTGCTTAGCCAAAATGTCATTGCGCTGTTTCATTTCCTTTGCTGTGGCAGTAGCAACTTTGACTTCGTCATCCTTAGAAGAAACCGTGGCGGTAAGCCGTTCATCCAAAGTCCGGTACTGTTCACGCAAGCCGTTGTAACGCCGCTCGGCATCCACAATCTGAGCATTCAAAGAGTTACGGGTATCTTCCAGTTCGCGGCGAACATCGGCCAAGGCACTGTCCTTATCCCGGATGACATTGCCGATTTCAGTTTGGCGCGCACTCAAATCACCGCGCACTTTGTCTAATTCTCGCTGCAGGGTGGCGGACTTGGTCAATGACGCTTGGTAATCCCCCATGGAGCCCGGAAGAATTTCCTGCAAGGTTTTGGATTCTGGGTCTACCGAAGGAAAGACATTGGCAAACTCTGTGATGCTGGCATTGACGGTGTTCAAGCTAGGCCCCGACGTGGAGCCGGGGTCCCGGTAGCCAATCTTTTTGCCGATTTCATTGATTTGATTGCGAAGGTCATCGGCTTCGGCGGCTTTCTCCGCACGAGCAGTAACTAAAGAATCGTTGCGAAGTTGAAGCTCAGTAATTTTGGACTGGCTCATCCAAGCCATGGCTATGGCCATGAGGGCAACGACGAGAAGAGCGATGGCCCACATCAAACTGACTTGGGCGGCTCCGCGATTGGACTGGGACATGAAAATGGGCTGGTTTAGGGAGATTGCGACTGGGCGCAGGGTTTGCCGACCTAGAGATAGGAGAGCTAACCCAGTTGGGAACGTAATTTTTACGCCCCCTTGCCCCCCGGTCAAGGCGCATGAATGATGCACTTGATGAATTCCCCTCCTCCCGGCCTGCGGATCCTCGGTGTCATGGGTGGAGTAGGGTCTGGAAAATCCACCGTGACGCGGATTTTGGCCGCCGAAATCCCCGCCGAAAGCCTGGATGCGGATGCCCTGGTGTCCGATTTGCAAGCCACTGGCCCCACTATCCAAGCGGTAGAAGACCGCCTAGGACCCGGTTTATTGGCCGCCGACGGCAGTTTGGATCGCCAAAAGCTAGGAAAATTGGTATTTTCAGACTCACAGGCCAAAACCACCTTGGAGGAAATTCTCCATCCGCCAGTGCGTGAAGCCATTTTCCAGGCTCTCAGCCAATGGGAAGGGACCGGAAAGCCAGTTTGGGTGGTCTTGGATGTGCCATTACTTCTGGAAGGTGGCCTCATCCAAATCTGTGATTTCAGCTTTTTTTTGGATGTAGCCGAGGAAACTAGGGCTAAACGGGCCATGGACCGACACGGTTGGAATCAGGAAACCTGGGCTTGCCGCGAAAAATGCCAAGCATCAATGGCTGACAAAAAAGCCGCCGCGGATGCTATCCTTGCCAATGACGCTGACCCCGATGCCCTAACGCGGGCCATCAAAGGTTGGCTCCCACAACTGCTCGCTTTACCCCCTCGCCTTTTGCGGGAGCGCTGGCCCGAAGCGAATTCGGAACCAAGCAAGTAGAGCAAACGCGGTCACCCGGTCCTATTTCCGGAAACGCAAATCCATAAAACATGGCTGAACACACCACTCGTAGACGTCGGCGTCGGCGTCCCTACCGTCGCAATCGTTCCCACAAACACCAGCAAACTCAAACGGCGTTGCCTTCGTCTTTGCCGGACGCACCGGCTGAGGCTTGGGACCAAAAGAACGTCAAGGCCTTCGCCTCCAAGCGCAAGAAAGAAGAATTACATCTTTCCACTTTGTTGGCTTTGCCTTTGCCTGACCTCCAGGAGTTGGCCGAAGATGAAGGTTTGGATAATGCCTTGGGTTCTTCACGGGGACCTTTGTTGCGCCAATTTGTTCACCAGCGCATGGAAAAGTCTGGCGTGTTCTTTACCAAAGGAACTTTGGAAATCATGCCCGAGGGTTACGGATTTTTACGCCACTGCGTGAATGATTACACTCCCAATTTGGACACTGACGCTTTTCTTCACCCGACTTTGATAGAAAAACACCACTTGGAGCCCGGCCAAGAAGTAAGTGGAGTTTTGTTGCCAGTAGAAGACAAAGAAGGATTGTTGGTTTTGCATGAAGTGCTCACCGTTTTCGGGGAAGACCCTGAAAAACAATATTCCTTGGCCCCATTCCGGGATTTAGTGCCGCTCTACCCCGAAGAACGTTTGGTCCTAGAAACCCAAAAGGAACAGGTGGAAATGCGCATTGTGGACTTAGTGTCTCCAGTCGGCAAAGGTCAACGCGGCTTGATTGTTGCCCCGCCCCGAACCGGCAAAACGGTGTTGTTGCAAATGATTGCCAATTCCATCGTTCAGAATCATCCCGATGTGCACCTGATTATTTTGTTGGTGGATGAACGTCCCGAAGAAGTCACTGACTTTTCGCGCACCGTGCCTGGCAAAAACCGTGAAATTGTGGCCAGCACTTTTGATGAGCCACCTTCTCGCCATATCAAAGTGGCCGAAATGGTCATTGACCGTGCCAAGCGTATGGTGGAACAAGGTCAAGACGTGGTCATCTTGTTGGACTCCATCACCCGACTGGCGCGCGCTTACAACAATGAAGCGCCGCCTAACTCCAAAATCATGTCGGGGGGGTTGGTGGCCGACGCGCTTTTGAAACCAAAACGGTTCTTCGGCGCCGCCCGCAACATTGAAGATGGCGGCTCTTTGACCATCCTGGCCACCGCCCTGGTGGACACCAACTCCAAGATGGATGAGGTGATTTTCGAAGAATTCAAAGGCACGGGCAACATGGAATTAGTGCTGGATCGCCAATTGGCTGACCGCCGCGTTTGGCCCGCCATTGAGATTAATCGCTCGGGAACTCGTAAAGAAGATTTGCTGTTTGGTAAAGATGAATTACAGCGGGTTTGGTTGTTGCGCAAAGTCCTCAACGAAATGAATCCAGTGGAGGCCATGGAGCTTTTGGTCCAGCGCATGGAGAAATCCGAACACAACGCAGACTTTTTGATGAACCTTTCGGTCAGCTAGACGCGGCCGACTTAAAAATGGGCCTTGGCGGTGCCCATGAGTCCCAGCAGGCACCGAACCAAGAAGGAAACCAGGGGGATCTAGCCGGTCAGCCATTGGATTCCCAAGTTGCAGGTGCACCCCCAGAGGCCAAAAAGAATCCTAAGCTGCCGAAATGCCGGCAGTCCATTCAAAGGCGTGCTTTCGTTTCATCTTGATTTCATAATATCCCACCCTTGGCAAACCTCGCCCTCCTTCTCCCTTGCGCCGCCGCCGATTTGCGTGGTAACTCCACCACCGCCCAGCGCATCGCCAAAGGCTTGACCGTGAAGGGCCATGTTTGCGAAATAGTCGGCCTGGGCGAAACGCCACCACAGGAAACGGAACTCATCCTTGCTTTGCACGCCGGTCACTCCGCCAAAAGAGCCCAAGACTTCGGCAAAGCGCAAAATATTCCTTATGTGATTTTGTTTACTGGTACGGATTTAAACGGCAAGCCGTCGGCGGAAACTTGTAAAGCCGTGAACAGTGCCGCAGCGCTGATTTGTTTGGCCCAAGCACCAGCAAAAAGAGCGCTCGAACTTTTTGGCCGCGGATTGAAGATAGAAGTCATCCCCCAAGCCCCCTTGGCTCTGCCTTGGAAACCGGGACTTAAAGCCCCTGCGGAATTCAACCTAGACCCGGACCTCCCCTTGTTACTGGTGCCGTCAGGAATCCGCGCGGTTAAAAATCCGCGGCGTTTGGTAGAAGCTTTGATTCCTTTGGCACAGGAAGGGGTAGCCTTTCAATTGCTGTTCGTCGGCCCAGAATTAGAACAGGAAGAAGGCGAAAAACTCCGCCAATTGCTGGAGCCTCTGGCTTGGGCGTCCTGGCCAGGCGCAGTAGAACGCCCGATTTTGGCGGCTTTAATGGAGCGCTGCCTAGGGGTTTTAAGCGCCAGCAAATCCGAAGGCGGCGCGCCGAATTCTTTATTGGAAGCCGGCATGGCCAGCCGACCCATTTTGGCCAGCAGTATTAGCGTGCACAAGGAATTCCCTGGTGAGCCGTGGGTGTTCGGCAGTGACCCGATGTTGCGCAGCCGGGTTCGGCAGTGGATTGACGCACCCATCGTGGCCGCCCGCGAAGGCCGCAGTCTGCGTGAATTCACCCGACGTTACAGTGACCCGCGCCGGGAAGCGGCCGAGTGGGACCGCATCGTCAAGGCGGCCTTTGCACCCCGCAAGCCCAGCCCTTATGGTTCTACTAGGCTCGGAGAAGATTCAAGCAAAGCTTAAAGTCCCGCGGTTAGCGAAAGCTTAAGTTAGGCTAAGCCCAAACTCTGCAAATAATGCTGGGCGTCCAAAGCGGCTGCGCAACCGGCACCCGCCGCAGTGACCGCTTGACGGTACTTGGAATCACTTACATCGCCAGCGGCATAAATGCCATCAATGCCAGTCTGGGTCATTTCTTTGACCAACAAATAACCGACCTCATCCTTTTTGAAGTCATCACCTAGAAAGCTGGTATTCGGGTTATGGCCGATAGCAATGAAAACGCCTCCGCAGGCAAATTCTTCCACTGAACCATCCCGCGGGTCTTCCAACAAAACCGCGCGGATTTTTTTGTCATCCCCGGTCAAATACTCTTTGACCTGAGCATGAATTTTCCACTCAATCTTGGGGTCATTTTGAGCTCGCTCAAGCATCACCTTGGATGCACGGAATTCTTCACGGCGATGGGCAATCGTCACCTTGCTACCGAAACGAGTCAAGAAAGTGGCTTCTTCCATAGCGGTGTCTCCACCACCCACCACCAAAATTTCCTTGTCTTTGAAAAAAGCCCCATCACAAGTAGCGCAAGCGGACAAGCCATAGCCCATCAGTTGGTCTTCGCCTTCTAAACCAAGCAAGCGGGCGGTGGCGCCAGTGGCAATGATGATTGAATGGGCTTCCCAAGTGCCGCCCATTTCCCCTTCCAAAACGAAAGGCCGTTTACTGGTGTCAATACTTTTGATGGGATTGAACTCCACGAACTCAGTGCCAAAACGAGCGCACTGGGCTTTGAATTTCTCCATCAATTCCGGACCTTCCACGCCGTCGGGAAAGCCGGGATAATTTTCAACATCCGTAGTGATGGTGAGCTGGCCGCCGGGTTGCATCCCTTCAAACAGCAAAGGAGTTAACCCGGCGCGCGAGGCATAAAGGGCGGCGGTGTAGCCGGCTGGACCGGAACCAATGATGGCGAGGTTGTGAACCATGGGCCGAGTATTTTAGGGTCAAGGCTGGCCCCGTGTAGACTTGGCGCATGGCTTGGCCAACCGACCGAGAAACCTTAGAAAAAGAAGTCGAAGTGAGCTTCGTGCGGGACGGAGGTCCGGGGGGTCAGCATCGCAATAAGACCGAAACCGGAGTGCGCATTGTCCATCCGCCGAGTGGGGTCACGGTCCAAGCTACCGAACGCCGCAGTCAATCGCAAAACAAGGAATTGGCCTTTGAACGATTGGCAGAAAAACTCCGTCTGTTGAATTACGTGCCCAAAAAGCGTCGGCCCACCAAGCCCACCCGGGCCTCGCAAAGAAAGCGCTTGGATGACAAGAAAAAACTCGGCGAGAAAAAGCGCCGCAGGTTTAAAGCCGACGACTCATAAATTTTTCAGCATCCGGACCGCCACTCGGATAGCGTCGGCGTAAGCGGAAATCCCCACGCGTTCATCGGTGCCATGCACGCCGCTGAAATCCGACAATGGGATCCGGACCGCGATGAAGCGATAAATGTCGTCGGCAATGGGAGCGAAATGTCGCGAGTCGGTAGCGCCGGTCAACATAAACGGAGTGACCACCGCATCGGGAATAATTTCCCGCAAGGATTTACTAATCAAAGCAAAACCGGGGCCATCCAATCGGCCGGGCGGCGGTGGTGTGCTAATCAAACCATCTTGCAGAGTGATGTCCAAACCAGCTATGTGCTTGTTGATGTGGGCGCGCACTTGGTCTACGGTTTCACCCGGCAAAATTCGAAAGTTCACTTGGCCTTGGGCTTTTTGTGGCACCACGTTGTCTTTAACCCCGCCATGGAAAATCGTGCAAGCGGTGGTCGTGCGCGCCAGAGCATTACTTTTTGGACTTGCCTCCATTTGGCTCAGCACCAATGGAGCTGTAATCCACAAATTGGCAAACACCAATTTTTTCAAAAAGGGCATTTCGGGAGCCAGCGCTTCAAAGTGGGCGCGCATTGGCGATGACAAGCGGGTCGGCAAAGGGTCATGTTCCAAACGATGCATGGCGGTGGCTAATTTTCCTACCGAAGTATGAGCCGGTGGCGCGCTTGAATGCCCCCCCACTCCGGTGGCTTCCATTTTAGTGGTGAAATAAGTTTTCTCGGCAATGGAAACCACGGCAACTGGGCGGTTGCCAAGTTCCGGATACAAACCTTCCAAAAGATAGCCGCCTTCGTCAATCACAAAGGCCAAATGAACGCCGCGCTTTTCTAAAGCTTGGGCAATTTTCAAATTGCCACGATGACCGCCGACTTCTTCGTCATGACCAAAACTAAAGTAAACATCCCGCGGTGGTTGAAAACCGTCCGTCAACAACATTTCAATCGCTTCGTGCCACGCGGTTACGCCACTTTTCACATCCAACGCCCCGCGTCCCCAAATGTATCCATCGGCCACTGTGCCGTCAAAAGCAGGATACGTCCATTCACTTTCGGTGCCAGGTTCTACCGGCACTACGTCAAAATGCGACATCAACAACACTGAGGGAGTGTCCCTCTGAGTTCCTTGCCAATGCAGCAATACGCTTTGACCAAAAACTTCGCTATTTAAGTGAGCATAGGTTTTGGGGTAAGTCACCCGCAACCACTCTCTTAATTCCTCAAAAGGTTGGGCTTTAAAATCTTTCTCATCTTGAGGACTGACCGTCACAAAGCGAAGTGCCTTGGCCAACCGCTGGGCGACCGCCTCTTCATCCACCTCCACTTCCACCGCAGTCACCGCCACTAGGGAACTTTTCAAACCCATCGCCCGGGTCACCATGACCGCCAAGAGAAGAACAACGGTGAGCAAAATCCCCTGCATGAGGTTACGCAGTAATGGTGGCATGCGTACATAGTAAGCTGGGGCATGCAAAAAACCGTCCTTGTCGTAGGTACCTCCACTGGAATTGGCCGAAATTGCGCGGTGGATTTGGCCCAGCGGGGTTGGAAAGTTTTGGCTTCGGTCCGCAACCCGGGCGATGCACCAATTCATGAGCAAATCACCGAAATCCTGCTGGATGTCACCAAAGATTGCCATTCCTTGGGTGAACTGGAATTGGACGCGGTGGTTTATAACGCCGGCATTGTGGTGGCCGGTCCTTTGGAATTGATCCCTGAATCCACCTTCAACCATCAATTGGATGTCAATTTATTTGGCGCCATGCGGGTAGTCCGCGCCACTATGCCCACTTTGCGACTACACCGCGGCCGCATGGTTTTCGTTGGCTCCATTTCGGGCCGAGTGGCCACCCCGCTGACCGGCGCTTACAATATTTCTAAATTTGGTTTGGCCGGTTTAAGTGATGCCCTGCGTCGCGAAGTACGTAGCCAAGGCATCCAAGTGGCATGTATAGAACCAGGTGCGGTGGATACCCCCATTTGGGATAAGTCACGTCATGCCGCCGCCGAAGTTTTTTCCACCACTGACTTTGGTCCTTACACCGTTGGTATGGAAAAAACCAAACGCGAATCCGCTGCTGCAGCGAAACGTGCCATTTCACCGCAGCATGTCAGCCGTGCCATCCGCAAAGCTCTTACGGCGCGACGTTGCAATGCCAGATACTTGGTGGGTGTGGACGCACGCATCGGTGCTTTCATGCAAAGACTTTGCCCCACCCTCCTCGACAAGTTGCTTTAGAGGTCGAGGGGTTTTCGAATATGCTCAAAAATGAGCGAGGTTTCTAAGTGGTCCACCTCCGGCCGAGTGGTGAATTGATCCAAAGCTAAATCCCGCAAGTGGTCGGCATCACGCACCGCCACTTGACAAAGGAAATCAAAGCTACCGCCGACATGGTAAAGGTCGGTGACTTCGGCTAAAGACAAAACGTGGCGCTGGAAGTCCACCACGACCTGGCGGGAATGGCGTTGCAAGCGGATTTGGATGAGTGCTTGCAAACCAATCCCCAAAGAGGGCAAATCCACTTCCAAATGAGCGCCCAAAATCACCCCCGCTTCGTGAAGTCGGCGGACCCTTTCTAGGCAAGTAGACGGGGCCAAATGGACCCGCACAGATAGCTCCTTATTGCTCAACCGTGCATCATTCTGCAATTCGGCCAAAATCCGGTAGTCTATGCGGTCTAAAGCGGTTTTCTTGGACATAATCCGAAGTTTATTCGGCATTTCCGGGGCTGTCAACGAATTTAATACGTATATGAGCCCATCCGACCACACCCAAGCAGTCCACGCCGGCCGCGAAGACTTTTCCGCCCTTGGCGTTCACGCCCCCCCGTTGGATTTTTCTAGCACTTATCCGGTGCCTCACTTGGAAGAAGGGGTGGCAAGTTTAGATGCCTTTGTGGACGGAGCCGCTTCCGCCGCCAACCCGATTTACGCCCGCTTGTTTAATCCCACCGTCGCCAATTTTGAAAAAGCTTTGGCAGATTTAGAAAACGCCAGTGATGCCATGGCTTATGCCTCAGGAATGGCCGCCACCACTGCCACTCTTCTGGCAACCCGGATTATTTACGCCGATGCGCCGCGCAACCACATCGTGGCCATGCGCCCGATGTACGGCGGGACTGACCATTTACTTTCCACCGGCTTGTTGGGCTTCGAGGTGACTTGGACGGATGCAGCCGGCTTAGCCGATGCACTCCGCAAGGACACCGCCTTGGTCATGGTAGAAACCCCGGCCAATCCCACCCTCAAGCTCACCGACATTGCCGCGGTAACGAAAACCGCCGGCGATGTTCCGGTCATGGTGGACTCCACTTTCGCGACCCCCATCTTGCAAAAGCCCTTGGACCTCGGCGCCGCCATCGTCATGCATAGTGCTACTAAGTTCTTGGGCGGACACGGCGATGTCTTAGCCGGAGTGTTGGCCACCAACGACCAAAAATGGGCTGCAGCCTTGCGCCAAGTACGCATCGTCACCGGAGCCAATTTGCATCCGATGGCCGCTTGGCTGTGTTTACGGAGCATGCCTACTTTGCCGATGCGAGTGGAACGAGCTTCCCAAACGGCCGCCGATTTAGCTAAGCGATTGGCAAACCACTCCGGCATCGCCAAAGTGCATTACCCCGGCGCCGACCACCCACTGGTGGGTAGCCAAATGAAAAGCGGTGGCAGTTTGATTTCTTTTGAAATCCACGGCAACGTCAAAACCGCTGGCGCGCTCATGAGCCATGTGCAGTTGTGCACCCCGGCAGTCAGCCTTGGTTCCACCGACACCCTCATTCAGCATCCCGCCGGGCTGACTCACCGGGTGGTGGACGAAAAAGCCAAATTGGAGGCCGGCATCACTGCCAACCTCATTCGCCTTTCGGTCGGCCTGGAATCTGCCGACGACATTTGGGCCGATTTAACCCAAGCGCTGCAGGCCGCCGCCGACCACCCCGATTAGGCAAACTCCGTAAACAAAGCCAAAGCCTCTGGATTGGCAAGGGCGTCGGCGTTTTTAACCGGGCGACCATGAAGGACATCGCGTACCGCAAGTTCGGATATTTTCCCTGAACGAGTGCGAGGAATATCGCTGACTGAGTGAATGTAGGCGGGTACGTGGCGCGGACTGGCACCCAAGCGTATGCAGCTGCGGATTTCTTTTTGCAAAGTTTCATCTAAATCCGCATCCGGATTCAAAATGACAAACAGCACCACATCTTGGTCGCCATCGGCGGTGTCTTTGCCGACCACCACCGCCTCCAAAACGGCGGGGATTTGTTCGACTTGACGATAAATCTCAGCAGTGCCGATGCGCACCCCGCCAGGATTCAAGGTGGCATCCGAGCGACCGGCAATCACCATGCCACCCCGTTCGGTCAGCTCCACCCAATCTCCGTGGCGCCAAACACCCGGGTAGGTGTCAAAGTAAGCTTGGTGGTAGCGGGACCCGTCTTGGTCATTCCAAAAGCTCACCGGCATGGAAGGGAAAGCAGAGCGGCAAACTAATTCTCCGGCTTCGCCTACCACCGGTCGAGCATTTTCGTTCAAGACCGCCACGTCCATGCCTAAGCCGCGGCATTGAATTTCACCGCGGTGCACCGGCAACATCGGATTGCCCAGCACAAAGCACGAAACAATGTCGGTGCCGCCGGAAATACTGGCGACTTGCATATCTGTTTTCACCTCTTGATAAAGCCAATCGAAAGATTCGGGAACGAGCGGCGAGCCGGTGGACAAAATCGCTCTGAGGGCGGGAAGGTGGAGGGAATCTTTAGGGCTATAGCCAGACTTTTTGCAAGCATCCACCCACTTGGCCGAAATTCCAAACACCTCCACCTGCTCTTTTGCGGCCAGTTCCCAAAGAGTCTCCGGGCCGGGGTGGAGTGGATTACCGTCAAATAAAATCAAGGTGGCACCACTAGCTAAACCGCTCACCAACCAATTCCACATCATCCAACCCAAGGTAGTGTAATAAAAAAGCCGGGTGCTCGGGCCGACGTCGGCGTGCAACTGATGCTCCTTCAAATGTTGCAACAAAGTGCCACCTTGGCCATGCACGATGCATTTTGGTTTGCCGGTGGTGCCCGAAGAAAACAAAATGTAAAGCGGGTGGTCAAAAGGCAAGCGCTCAAAGGTCGGCAAACAAGGTGGCACATCCAGAAATTCCCGCCAAGCGATGAAGCCGTCCACGCTGGCTTGCGGATTTGCAAAGGGCAACAGCACCGATTCCCTTAAGGTTGGCAAACCCGCTTGCACCGCGTGGAGCTTTGCGGAAATATCCATGGCTTTTCCTTTCCAAAAATAACCGTCCGCCGCCACCAGCAATTTGGGTTCAATTTGGCCAAAGCGGTCCAAAATTCCTTCCACCCCGAAGTCCGGCGAACAAGAAGACCAAATGGCACCGATGGAGTTTGCGGCCAACATGGCGACGATGGCTTCTGGGCAATTGGGAAGTACCGCCGCCACCCGGTCACCCACCCCGACACCGGCTTCACGCAGGGCCACTTGCGCTTTACCCACCTCTGCTACCAATTCCTGCCGCGACAAACTTTGCCGCAAACCGTCTTCCCGCACGAACACCAGCGCTTCACCCGGGCCACGATGCTGCAAAAGATTTTCAGCGAAATTTAAATGCGAACCGGGAAACCAATCTGCACCAGGCATGGCATCGTTTTCTAAAACTCCATCCCCCAAATCCCCCACCACGCCGCAAAAATCCCAGATACTTGCCCAAAAAGTTTCTCGGTCCTCCACCGAAAATTTCCACAGCTCATCATAACTTTCGCAATCCGGCCCCCCGGCCGACGGCAACCACTTTTGATAAGCCGCCATTTGGGAAGCCGCCGCCCGCTCTGGGCTAGGTTTCCAAAGAGGAGGATTCATGGTCAACCGGTTTATGTGTCGCGGCTACACAGCCCTAGGAAGCCGTTTAAATCATCACTTTCTGGCAAGGCCGCCGCCGCCGCCCAAATGGCGTCACGCCGCTCATCGGAAACCCCGGTCGCCAGGGCGTCAAACTTGGCGCGAATTTCTTCGTCACTGAGTGGATCACGCGGGTCTCCTTTGGGCCAATCAATTTGCTTTTCAAAAGTGCGGCCATCGGTGGTATCAATCGCCACGTGACAGCGTTGTACCTTGGGAAAAGCCGCTTCGAAATCAGGTTCGGCAAAAACTTTAATTTTGTCAATGTGGTCCAACACCCGCGGGTCACGCACCACATCTTCATCAAACAAGTCCGGTGTCACTCGGCCATAAAGCAGACCCATGGTGATGCAATACGGCAGGGAGTGGTCCGCGCTTTCGCGAGTGGTGGGCCGATACTTGGCCGGGTCGGACAAAATATCCGCCGCTTTGGTCAAAGTTTTAATGCGAATTTCCTGAATGTCATCGGGACCCAGATCATTGTCCTTACAAATACTAATGGTGCAAGAAATCGGCGCATGGGTCAGCGCTTCGGTCGGAAAAAACTTCATGCCACATTTCAAAATGCGCCAATCCTTGCCGAGGTCGTCAAAGACTTCCCATTTCCATTCGGAATCCATGACATGCTCCAAACTTTCCTTACCCTCAAAAATATGCGCGGGCCCAGAAAAACCTCGTTGGGCCAAGAAACATGCTTCTAAACCCGCGCGAGTGGCCATTGGTGAAACGGTGTTTTTCATCATCGTTAAATGACCGGCCGTCACCGCACCCAAGGTGCAGTTGGCAGCACCGGCAATTCCCGCCGCGTGTTGCATCTGCTCCGCATTGAGCCCTAACGCTTTGCCAGCCGCATAGGCCGCCGCAAAAGACGTCAAGGTGGCGTGGTGCCAACCCAGTTCCCGAATGCCTGGGAAACTAGTTTCACACAACCGTTGCTGAATTTCATAAGCCACCAGCATGCCCAGCAAAAATGATTTCGCTCCGGTTTGAGCCACTTCGGCGCCGGCCAATGGTGCGGCCAAGCAATCCGACGGATGACACGGGTCTTGCTGCCAATAAATATCGTTGTAGTCCTGAGCGCGCACCGAGAGGGCATTCAAAAATGCCGCCTGGATGGGTGCCACTTTGACTCCTTCGCCGAATAGAGTGCATTTTTCGGCCCCGCCCTCTTCGGCAATCATATCCCGCACCATGCCCCAGTCGGGGGTTTGCGAACCACCAAAAGCGCAACCCAGACTATCCAACAAATAGCGCCGCAATTCGTTGACCACTTCGGCCGGCAAATCCTCCCAGCTGAGACCCTCCACCCATTGGGCCAATTGGTAGGAAAGGTAATCGGTGGAAGGTTTGTCGGTATCGTGTGCCATGATGGCGCAAATGTTACCGGCTCCTGAACCGCAAAATCTCCTCCTTCCCAACGGAATGTCCCTCCGATTATGGGACTACGGTGGCGAGGGCCCGCCGGTCCTGACGGTGCACGGGTTTTTGGACACCGGCCGTTCTTGGCGCGCTGTGGCCGAAGCCTGTGGCACCAAGGCGCGACTGTTGTGCTTGGATTGGCGCGGTCACGGCCAAAGTGACCGGGTGGGGGTCGGCGGCTCTTATCACCAGTTTGACCACCTCAAGGACCTCATTCATGTGCTGGCTTTACTGCCGGACCTTGGCCTGGCCCCCGCCTTGCTGGCGGGCCACTCCATGGGTGCTGGTATTGCCTTGGTAGCGGCCGCCACCCAGCCAGATTTATTCCCTAAGCAATTTTTGATTTTGGACAATCTCGGTGGGTTTTCCATGGAGGCCGATGCCTACTGGGACCGAATCGGCGAATTCTTAGAGGCAACCCGAAAAAAAAAATATCCCTTCCGAAGTTTCGCCAATCGCCAAGAAGGCATCCAAAAAGTCATGGCCAATAACCTGCATATGACCGAAGCCGGCGCCGGATTATGGTTAGATGGGGCCGGCAAAGAATTGGCCGACGGCACCATTGAATTGCAATTTGATGGTCAATTGCGCGGCCCGAATCCATTTGCATTTCCGGAAAACTACTGGTTGGAGCTTTGCAGCCGAGTCCGCGCGAAAACGGTCATTGTTGCCCCAGAGTTTGGCTACTTCGGCCAATTACCCCTCATGCAGGCCAGAGCCAAGGTGATGACCGACGTAAAAGTCCATAACTTGGACACATTTGGCCACCATGTCCATGTGGATGCGCCGGAAATTGTGGCCAAACACTTGCTTACTTTGTTGACAGATAACTAGGAAGAATGGAAAGTAGGAACGCTTGGCTGCCTTGAATTTCCTTCTCCCCCTGCTTCTTTTAGTAGGTTCAGCTCATGCTCAAGAACCCGTACCACAATGGGGAACTTGGCATGTGGTTGGTCCCTTTGACCATGATGGCGGCGGTTTAAACATGGAGGAGGAGCATGCGCCGGAAAAAGATGTCCGAAGAATGCTGGTGGGGAAACAGTGGAAGGGGTTAAAAAAATATTATCGGGGCAAAGGCAAGGAAAAGGTTTTTTGGACTGCGCTAAAGGACACCCGCGATGTCCTAGACATCGGTGAGATTGACTTCAATAAAGTAGTCACTCCCACGCCCGGCATGAAAGATTGGAATGCCAATGTTGTTGCCTATCTTTACCGACCCATCTATGTAGAAAGAGAAACCAAAATTCGCATTCATTGCGGAAGTGACGATGGACTTCGGCTATGGCTTAATGGCCTTCCCTTTTTAACCCATAATCAAAACCGGGGATTTTCGGCCACAGCCCACGAAAAACTTCTGGTTCTCAGTCCAGGTTACAACCATTTGGTTGCCAAAGTTGGCAATGCTGGAGGAGAATGGAAGTTCAGAATGCTTCCCTATCAAAGAGTTCCCCAAGAGCGCATCAATCAAGCCATCGACAGGGGGGTGAAATATTTACTCGCCAGACAATATATTGATGGTTCTTGGTTAGGAGATACCCCCAAGTATCGCAACGGCCAAACCGCCCTATCGGTCTACACTCTGCTAAAAAGTGGTCTATCTCCAAAAAATGTAGCGATTCAAAGTGGGCTGGCTTACCTCGGCGAAAGCCCAACTTCGATGACCTACTCTGCTGGCTGTCACCTGATGGCTTTAGCGGCCTTACCGGGCCAAGAAACCTTAGCCTGGATGGAAGAAATCCTTGGGGATTTGATGAGTTGGCAAAATCGGGACGGTACTTGGGCTTATCCAAGCGGTGCTCCAGATTTATCCACCACCCAATTCGCTGCCTTGGGTTTACGGGCCGGTGCCCAAAAAGGGCTGAAAATCCCTGACCGCGTTTGGGTTGATCTCGCCGAAGGGGTTCTGAATTACCAAGTAAGAAAAGAAAAAGTAGACCCGCCCTTAAGCCCAGGAGAAAAATATTCCAAACAACGGGAAATTGCCGGATTCACTTATCGTTCCACCCGGCCGATGGGAGCGGCCCGCGGCTCCATGTCTACCGCAGGGGTTGGCACCTTGGCAATATGCATAGAGGCCTTAGGAACACGCATGCCTCCTAATCTAGGGCCGCGAATTGAACGCCGAATGGACCTAGGGTTGCAGTGGGTCAATCATCATTGGTCAGTGAGTAGAAATCCCGGTTATTCGCATTGGCTCCATTATTACCTGTATGGCATTGAACGCATCGGGTCCATCCTGGACATAGAAAAAATTGGCAACCATGATTGGTACTGGCAAGGGGCTAAATTTCTGGTGAACAGTCAAAAGCCTAAGGGCTGGTGGCCTGACCCTTATGGCCGAAATGATTCAGCCACCTGCTTTTCCCTCTTATTCTTGGAACGAGCCTCTCGATTTGCCTTCACTGATTCACATGGCAAAAACAAACGTTCGGTAGCATTTTCCGACCCTAAAGCTGGGCCTATTCAAATGAGGGCGATTGCCGGGTTACCTTCCAGCTTTTGGATTTCAGGCATGGATGACCAGTTGAGGAGGTCTGAAAAAATCCTGGTTGTCCAATACTTCGGTCGCCAAAAAGACCAAGAGTGGAATTTATTAACAGAATCATTTCTTCCTGAAGACTCAACGAGTGATGAGCGTTATTCGGGACGCTATTCCTTTGAAAAACCTGGAGCTTGGGACATCAAAGCCATTGCCCAATGCGAAAGCGGTAAAGAAGTGGCATCCGGCAATGCCACTTTGAATATTTCCGATGTCCCCCCCAAAGGGATGCCGTCTTATCCCAAAGATGCTGGCCGAAATCTGATTTTAAAAATGAAAGCCTCAACGGAGGTCAGCTCGGGAGGTAATAGATGGCATCTCATTGACAATCGCATTGGCACCAACTGGTGGTGTGCCAAGAAAGACGATAAGCCCGAGTTCACCATCTCTTTTCAACGCCCCGCGCCGATAGAAAAAATCTTATTTACACCCGCGGAAAATAATGCTTGGTCTCATCAGACCCCAAAACCAATGCCCAAAATAGTGCGAATTTTCATTGACCGAGATGACCCCATTGATTTGGATATGGAATTATCTTTTCGGAAAAAGACTGAGCTTGTCCTCCCCGAGCCTCGTAGCATCCGAAAACTTCGAGTCCAAATTTTAGACATTGTCAACGGAGAAATAGGTGCCGCCGCCATTGGCTTTGCCGAAGTAGAATTTCAGGGCCCCAAGAAACGGCGCTCGCGTCGGCGTTAATCACTTTGGTGAGTCTGATATTTCTTAGGCGCTAATCGCTCGCGCCAGCCAATCCAGGACGACTGTGGTCTTGAAGTTCGCGCAGTAAATTGCGGAAATCGACCGGCAAAGTAGCCGTGAAGCGAGTCAATCTCCGTGAATAGCGTAAAAATCCGGTGGGGTCCACAAACGCCAAAACCGGGCTTGTCCAACCACCAATCGTTCGTTGGTCTTCCTCAAACCCTCGTGGTTGACTGTGAAGCATGACATCAAATCCACCCGGAAGTACGTCGGCGAAATCTTCTTTCAAAAAGCCAATAGCTTCCTCAGGAAAAGACGGGGGCACCAAGACCAGCAGCCCTTGGCTAGGATATTCCGATTCCAGTCCGTCCAGCAATAAGTCCAAACTGTCGGCCACCCGGTCGTACCACTCTCCGTCTTCCATTTCCTTGCGTTTGGCTTCGGTTTGCTCAGGGTGCCAAACCAATACCGTGCCAGAATCCGCCAAAGGCAACCCACTTACCGGCCGGCCAAGCATGAACCGCCACTGCAAATCGCCCGATTGATTGGGGTGCAATCCCGCACCCACTGCCCGGGCGCCCGGTTCAAAACGCAAGCGATCCAAGCGACGCAATTCCGGATGGCTCACCTTCATGGCACCGCGCGAAGTGTAAAAACCAATCCGCCCGTGAATGGCACTGCCATCTAAAGTAGAGAAAGTGGCATAGGATTTTCCGTCCAAATAGACCTCGGCGGTTGGGCCGTCCACTTCAATATCCACTACGAAGAATTTTCGCTCTCCTCGAAAACTATAAGCTCCCGATTGGGCTCCGCGGCGCGCATAGAGCCCGTTCAAACTCCAATTCAATTTTTTCGCCCCATCTCCACTTTCTTCTTTGCCAATCGCAAAATCCCAATCTCCTTGGGAAAATCCAAAACGAACATTGCGGTCCCGACGAGACCATCCAAACACAATCCCACCGTTTAAAAAGGCCGTTGTGGATTCAATCTGCGCCCGAAAACGATAACGTCCAGGATCGACCCATCGCTTGCTCAACACAAAAGCATCACGGTAATGAGAAGTGCGGTCTTTGGTACCCGTACCGCTACGGACTTTTTTTCGGCCGACGTGCATGGTTTTGGTGGCATCCTCCACCCAAAGTCCGGGCACCCGATTGTCTTCGTAACCGGTTAAATCTTCTTCGCCCCATCCATCAAAAGTCATGAGCCGCCAAGGCTCCGCGAATGGGTGAAGCGCTTCGTCATTGAGTGCCCCAGCCTCATCGACGCCAATTTTATTTTCCGGGAAATCCTGTTTCGCTAAATCAGAAATTCCTAGCCAAGACCCCAGCTCTTGATAATCCGCAAATACAGCCCGCGCTGCCTGCACTTTTCCTTCGCTTAGCCATTTGGATTGCACCCTTTGGTAGGCCTCCAATACGGTCTGGGTGTCATCCAAGAAAGAAACAAATGGCGCTTGGGTAGAAGCAAGAGCTTGAGCACCCAAACGCACTCTTGCCCCAGTAGGCAAAAACCGCGGCCAATGCCGCACCATCCACGCCCCATCAGGGTTGTCAACTTCCTCTAGGGCCTCGGCTAAATGGTCCATGGTGGCAATTGATGGTTCGTCCACAGCCAGGGCCCACGTATAGGCCGCTACCGCTTCTTTGGCTTTGCCTTTGGCTAAGAAAAAATCTCCTGCCATGCGTGAGTGCACTTGCCCAAACCAAGGTTCCGCTCGGTTACGAAGCCATGTCCAGGTGGGCTCATCGTAAACCCGAGGCGCTGGGTCACTACCGGGCACCGCGGTGGTGTAGCGTTTGGTCCACCAACCGGTGTTGGTGGTGTTAAAACCAAGTAAATACTCATCAAACTTTTTGGCAAAGTCACGCAATCCCGACGGCCGTCCATCTTTGCCGTCGGCGAAATACTTCTCAAATTCACTCACCGCGTTGCCTCGGGCAGAACGGCGAGTTTCCATAAAGCGCTGTAGTTGGTCGTAATAAATGGGTGGCCCGTCAGATTCCGGAATCTCCCCCGGCAAAATATTTCCGTCTTCATCTCTTTTGGGAAGCCGTTCCTGACCCGTGGCGGTTTTTAGATAAACGAACAAACCATAGCCAGCAGTGTAGTAATCCCGGTATTCCTCGACCGTTCCGCCAACTAGCTTTTCGAGTTCACCAAATTCACCGTATCCCATATTTCGAGTGCCACGCATGGTGCCAGGTGAACAATGGTTTTCTACAAAATTAGTTTCCTTCATGGAACCATAGGCACCAGCCGTCCAAGTTGCTTTGCCTTCCACCAGCCAACCCGGCATGCCCGGATAAATGGCACCGTCAAAACGGTGAGTCAGTTCATGAGTCAAGCCCCGCCCAAGTCCGGGAATGGTGCCCATGGTAAATTTCAAAACCGTGGTGTCTCCGCCTTGGAATCCACCCGCCCACCACATTGAGCCTCCTTCCGCTTCCAAGCCATGAGACTCCGGAACGATTCGCACCATGCCACGATTGCCGACAAAAGGGTCCTGGCCAAACCAGTTGGCGAGCCGGGTGTGGTGATATTCCACCGTGGTAGCGGTTCCATGAATCGTTTCCCACCCGCAAGAAGTCTCCACCATGTACCAGTTGCGCGGCGATGGACAACGGGATGGATGCCCAAAAGAAGCGTTATCCAGAGTTAAGGCACGCCGTTGGTCCTCGTCCAGGAATTCCAGTGCCTCAATGGAAGTTTCCGCGTCTGGGTTGCGTTCCAAAAAACCACGCGCCCGAGAAAGGGCCGCCCCAGCCGCTTTGGAGCCACGGTCCATAGAAATGGCCTCCGGTCCTTTTAAATCCTTGCCCATGCGGGATTGGGCGGTCATTCCCACCAGACAACGGCCGACCTTGATGGCATCTTCCACCCGATTGTTGTTTGCAGCCGAGTTCGCGGCAAGCACCAAAGCGTCAACCACCGGATACCAAATGCTTCGCTCACTTTCGATGATTGCGGTGAAACTGCGGACTTCCTTTTGTAGGGCAGGACAATTTCCAGCCAACACCCGGCCAAAATCCTCCAGCCATTCCTGCTCAATCCGAGCTCCGGATTTTTTGGCTTTGCTCCTTTTTTTTATATGCCTTTTCAACTGACGAATTGCCACCGCCCGGGAGCGCATCAAATCTTCCACCGCCTGAAACAATTCGGCATTTTTTTCTCGAGTTCCTTTTGAAAATTTAGGCCACGAAATACGGCCTTTTGAGTCCACCAACTGCCTACCTAAATCAAGTGCCCAAAGGGCTTCGGCATCCGCATCACCGGCACTGTTTTCAAATAGTAGCCGCATAATGGAGAGCGGGTTTTCGGTGCGGCTTAGTGCAAATAAAAAGTGTGCTGCCGCCAACTGTGAACGGCCGGCCGCCATAGCTTTTTTTCCTTGGCGTAAGGCTGCGTCCTCGCCGGTTCCACGTTGAACCAAGGCGCCCTCCGACGCCGGCTCAAGGGTGGGGTCTTGGGGGGCGAAGGAAAGAAAAAGGGGGAGAAGAATCTTGCCGAGCATCTACCCTTATCAGGGTACTAGCATGCAGCAGCAACTGCGGCGCCCATTTCAGAGCATTTGGCCGAACCGCCCATGTCATAAGTGCGAGTTTCACCATCCGCAATCACTTTTGAAACTGCCGCGTAAACTCGGTCAGCCATCTCACCTTCGCCGATGTGATCCAACATCATCTTGGCGGCCAAAATACACGCCAGCGGATTCACTTTGTCCTGGCCGTCATATTTTGGCGCGGAACCATGGGTTGGTTCAAAAACTGCGATGCCTTCGCCGATGCTACCCGCTGCCGCAAAACCTAATCCACCGACCAATTGGGCACAGAGGTCGGAAATGACATCACCAAACAAATTGGAAGTGGCGATGACGCCGTAATTCTGCGGGTTTTTCACCAGCCACATGACCATGGCGTCAATGTTGGTGTCCCAAAGTTCAATGTCTGGATAGTCCTTGGCCACATCTCGTGCGGCGTCCATCATCATGCCACTAGTTTCACGCAACACGTTGGGCTTCTCCACTACGGTCACGGTAGGGTAACCATGCTTTTTGGCGTACTCAAAAGCAGCGCGAATAATGCGGGTGGCTCCTTTCCAAGTAATAATCCGGCTAGACACCGCCATTTCTTCCGGCGGCGTATCTGCAAAGCGGGCGAAATTGGGATGTTCTTCTAAGGCTTTCCGAATGTTGCCATCCACTGGACACCATTCCACCCCACTATACATGCCTTCGGTATTCTCTCGAAACACCACCAAGTCAATCCCATCTTGATAATTCAGCGGGTTTCCGGCAAAGGCTTTGCAAGGACGAAGATTGGAGTACTGATCGAACATTTGGCGCATGCGCACGATGGGCGAACGGTAAATCAAGCCAGTGCCTTGAAGCTCCGGGGCCAGTTCGGCTTCGGCTTCGGCTTTGGGTTTGGAAGTAATCGCGCCAAATAAGGCGGCGTCACAATTTTTTAGCCCTTCCACCGTTCGGTCCGGCAAAGCGTCTCCTTCCGTGCACCAATAGTCCCAGCCGATATCCAACGGCACATACTCTGCATCAAAGCCAATTGAGTCCAAAACCAGACGAGTCGCCGCCATGACTTCTTTTCCGACCCCGTCGCCGGGCATCCAACCGATGGTGTGTTTTGCCATAACGCGGAATCCTACTGGCGCCGAATTCCTGAGGGAACTCCTGCCCCTGAAAAATCGGTCGGTTTTCGGAATAAGGAATAATTATCGTTTTTCCACGCTCTTGGCTCTTTGTGAAGCTTTAGATTGCCAACCGGGAGATTTACTGGAGCTGGGCTAACCCTCCGCCAAGGCCAAATAGCGGCGCAAATCTTCGATGTGATCAATCAGCAAATCCCGAATGGAGATGACGCCCAGAAGTTTGGCTTCATCGTCCAAAACCGGCAGATGGCGGATGTGATGACGCTTCATTAAGTGATGGGCGTCAATGACTGACTGAGTCGGCCCGGTGGCGATGATTTCAGTAGTCATGACCTCCGCTACTTTGATTTCATCCACATTCATGTCCTGTAAAAGGACCCGCTTTAATACATCACGCTCAGTAAATAACCCCACCAGGTGCGGACCTTCCATAATCGCGGTGCAACCCACATTGGCTTCGGCCATGGCCTTAGCTGCTTCTCTCACGGTGGCATCTTTTTCTACAAAAATAACGCGTTCTTGGCGGCCGATGAGATCATTTAGTGTGTGCATGGGGTACTCCTGAATTAAGAAACAACAAAACCACCTTACTATGAATTCAGGGTGATACCATAAACTTCTTGGGTAATGGTTTTGATATATCGCAAAAAAGCGCTTGCGGAAAGGGGTTTTGCGGTGACATTTTCCACCAATTTTGCCGATGAGAAGCGCGAAGAATGGCGGTGAACTTTTTCCTTCAACCAGTCCCTTAGCGGTTGTAAATCTCCTGTCTTGAGCTGGTTTTCTAACTCAGGATTGTCTTCCTGAATGGTTTCAAACAACTGAGCATTAATCAGATTTCCCAAAGTGTAGGTTGGAAAGTAACCAAAGGCCCCCATCGCCCAGTGTATATCCTGCAACACTCCATCCGCCGCAGTGGCTGATTGAATACCCAGCAAATCCTGGTAAGTTTGATTCCAAAATTCTGGTAAATCCGCGACAGAAATGGAGTCAGAAAAAAGTCGGCGTTCCACTTCGAAACGAGCCGCAATGTGCAAATTATAAGTGGCTTCATCCGCCTCCACTCGAATCAAACTAGGCTTAGCTGTGTGCAGAGCGGGAAACATTTCATCCACCGTGACCGTAGCCTTATCCGGAAAGGCGGCGTGGAAATGGGGCAAAGCCCAGTGCCAAAATGCCCTGCTCCGACCGATGAGGTTCTCATAAAGCCGGCTTTGGCTTTCATGCATCCCCAAGCCCACTGCCCCGCCTATAGAAGTGCCTTCCCAATCCACGTTTAGCCCTTGCTCATAAAGGCCATGACCAGCCTCGTGCATGATTCCAAACAGAGCGGAACGAAAATCATCCTTTAAAAAACGCCAAGTAATGCGCACATCTCCGATGGCAAAGCCGCTGCAAAAAGGGTGGGCAGCCAAATCCAAACGCCCGGCTTCAAAATCATAACCCATCTGCTTAGCCACTTTGCGGCCGAAATCTTCTTGGGCTTGTTGCGGAAAATCCCCCTGTGCCGGACTTTCATCCACCACCACTCCGCTGTCCTGCACCGCCTTAATAAGCGGCGCCAACTCTTTGCCGAGGTCATGAAACAAGGGAAGTAGCTCGGCCTCAGTAGCTCCGGGCTCAAACTCATCCAAAAGAGCGTCATAAGCCGGGCCGCCGGGAGAAAGTGCCGCGGCTTTTTCACGATTGAGTTGCACCAAGTGGGCAAGATCTTTTTCGAACAAAGAAAAATCATCCGCGGCGCGAGCACTTTGCCAAGCCACCAATCCAGCACTCGTGCTTTCGGCTAAAGCTTTAGCAAGGGCCGACGGAATTTTGCAAGCCCGGTCCACGTGGCGGCGCGCTTCTCGGGCCTTCGCCTCCAACACACTGCCTTCTTCGGCCTCCACTTCACTCGCCGCTACCGCGTCCTGCAAGGCGGACGCAGTCAGTTTGGCATGTTTGACCGCCGCCAAAGTTCCTAGAGCACGGCCGCGGGCAGCTTGCCCCTTGGCGGGCATCATGGTTTCCTGGTCCCAACCCAAGACCGCCTCAGCGGAAGACAAATCGGCAATTTCTCGCCAAAGTAGGTCCAACTGAGCTTCTGCGTTTTGAGTCATAGGGGGCATTTTAGCCCTCGCCGGCTAAGCCCTAATCAGTAGTAGGAACCGGCACGAATTCCAAATAATCCAAGCCCACCGGACCGGCACCGTCCACCTTCAAAGTCAGGCGATGGTCGCGAGCGGCTAATTCATGAACACCTAAGGAAAACGACTGGGTGCCCAATTGAGTCGCCGCCAAGGAAATGCTGTCCCCGATGGGACGGCCATTCAAATAAACCTGAACCGAAGGGGAACCAGGCCCGGTCAAGAAACGCGCTCGAATTTCAGCCTGGCTAGCCAGCGAAATCGGAAAACTCAAAATCAACATATTGCCAGCTTCAGCACCTTGCCAAAGCAAGGCTGCACCGGCATTTAAATCAGCAATGCCGGCAAGTTCACCTTGAATCGGTGCGGCCCTACCGCCGGTGGCACGCACGACCGTCATGCTCTCCCCTTCGGTTGCTCCTAGTACCAAGGGGAAGTCAGGCTGAGGCAGCGCCGACGGGATGCGGTCGGCCAAGGCCGGCAAAGCGGGTGGAATTTGCCGATGGGTAGGTCCGTACCACCACACCATGGTGGCGATTTCCATATCCGCATAAGCCGAATCACCTAAACCATGACTCAAACTTAATTCGCGATGAAAAGTCACGCTGCTTTCGGTAAAGAAGCGATTGAAATGATGCCACCCAAATTCAAATGGGCCGGTCACAAAAGAAGCCGCGTCAAAAAACGCACCCACACCGGGACCGCCTTGGGCTTGGGTTTCGGTGCCGTCGGCGGTGACCAAACTTTCACCTTGTCCCCACCACTCTTTGCCGGGATTGAGGGTGGAAATGGAAGCGCCGACCAACCGCCCCGGGCCAGGTATTTCTTTAGCCGCCACAAAAGAAGCGGAACTCCATTTGCCTTGATGATAAACCGCCCGCAATCTCGTTTGCGGAGGCTCCATCATTTGCCGCAAGCTCAGCCTTAAAGAAAAACGATAATTATTTTCTCCATCATTGGCTATCCGAATGCGCAATCCGTCCTTGTAAGGAATGGGCAGACGGCAATAAACCGCCCCGCTTGGGGAAACTCCCAAAGCGCGGTCTTGGAATCCGTGCAACCCAGGGGCAGTACCGAAGAAATCTCCGAGCGGCGCATTGACCAAGACGTCGGGATTATCCCGCCCTCCTTCTAGAGTGGTGCCTTGGGTTATTTCAAGCCGTAGTTGGCGCAAGACCTGCTCTTGCAGATGAACTGGGATTGGGTTCATGAAGGCCAGCTCAAACCAAGTGACCACGCCGTTGCCAACAATGAAATAGTCATAGGGGGCAACCGGGGTTGCGACACCCCACCCTTTGACAATCCTGCCAGCAGGGGCTTGGGCATTGTTTAGCAAAGTGTTTTCTAGGTTTTGGATAGCTTCTAAATTGGCAGTCAATAATTCTCCAGAAAAACTAGGCACGGTGACACCTTCGCCTAAGCGAGTCACTTCCAATAAGTAAGCAAAATCCGCAGCAGTAGTTTTTACTTGAATGGATTTCGCGAAGGTCACCGGCAAAGTGCACCGGGTGCCTTCTTTGTTGGATTTGGCCAAAGGCCCGGCGAATAGTTGTTCAAAGCTGACCGTCCAAGATGGCGAGGAAGCTCCATCAATGAAAAATTCTAAATTGCCGGTAGCGCCATTTTCCGCCCAAATACTCGCTACGTAACCCGAGCCCACCCCTTCGGCAATCACCTTAGCTGCCTGAGCTTGGCCGCGAAAAAAGCGGGTACCTTCACCAGGCTTGGGAGGGAGAGCCAGCCATTCCAAAGTGGCCTGCTTTTCCAGGATATCGGCATAGCTCTGGGCACCATCGAATGCTTGATAAGGATTGTCCATCTCTACCGCGGTTCCTTTTTGAAAGGCTGGCGCTGGTAGAGCGGCAAGGATGAGGAGAATGAGCCCGTTCATTTCGGCGAATTATACGGGCCAAGAGCTCAAAAAGAAGGTTCTTTCCGACCTGAAACCGCAAATGCCTCGGATTTGCTTGGGCGCGGATATCCTTGGCGTCATGGGCTCCAATTTGATTGAAAAAATCGTCCAAGACTTTGCGGTCGGTTTAGCAACAGGCCAGCAAGTTCGGTCGGGGGACTTTGTCACAGTCCGCCCGCGCCATGTCATGACCCATGACAACACCTCCGCTGTTATGCAAAAATTTCAAACCCTAGGCGCCACCAAAATGGATGACCCAAGCCAAGCGGTGTTCACTCTGGACCATAATGTTCAAGACCTATCGGCGGCCAATTTGGAGAAATATCAAAGCATTGAGGATTTTGCCGACGCCATGGGAGTGGATTTCCATCCAGCCGGGCGCGGCATCGGCCATCAAATCATGGTGGAAGAGGGTTACGCTTGGCCCGGCACCTTGGTGGTTGCCTCAGATTCTCATTCCAATATGTATGGCGGCATCGGCGCCCTTGGCACCCCCGTAGTACGGACCGACGCAGCCGCTTTATGGGCCACTGGCGAAACTTGGTGGCAGGTGCCCGCCGTCACCAAAGTCATTTTCCATGGCCAACTGCGGGACGGCGTCACCGGCAAGGATGTGATTGTGGCTTTGTGCGGTTTATACAACCAAGACCAAGTGCTGAATCACGCGGTGGAATTTTGCGGCCCTGGAGTGGCCAATCTTTCGGTGGAAGCACGCTTGACTATCGCCAATATGACCACCGAATGGGGTGCCCTTACTGGTGTTTTCCCCTGTGATGAGGTCACCCAAGCTTGGTACCAAAAGCGGATCGGCAAATTCCCGCACATTACGGAAAAAACCGTTGCCGGTCTCGGGCAGATACCGGTTGCCGATGAGGACGCCGTTTATGCTCAGGTCATTGAATTGGATTTGGGTGAGGTGGTGCCGTGTATTTGTGGCCCAGATTCGGTCAAAGTCATGGAACCTATTTCCAAAGTGGCACCCGAAAAACGCGCCATTCAAAAAGCCTATTTGCTTTCCTGCACCAACGCTCGAGTAGAAGACTTAGCCCACGCCGCAACCGTTTTGGATGGCAAAAAAGTTGCTGACGGGGTGGAGTTTTATTTAGCGCCGGCCTCAGATGCGGTGCAAAAAGAATCGGAAGCGTGTGGAGATTGGCAAAAGTTGGTGGATGCCGGCGCCCGAGTTTTGCCAGCCGGCTGTGGGCCGTGCATCGGCATGGGCATCGGTTTGCTGGAAGATGGTGAAGTGGGGATTTCTGCCACCAACCGCAATTTCAAAGGCCGCATGGGGTCCAAAAAAGCACAAGCATATTTAGCCTCACCGGCAGTGGTTGCCGCCAGTGCCATTGCCGGTTACATCTGCGCACCAGATGAATTGTCCGGTAATGGTCCAAAGATTTCGCTGTCTACCCCCCAAGCATCACCCCGTAAAAAATCCACCACCCGGATTCTGGCAGGATTCCCGGAACACTTGGAAGGACCATTACTTTTTTGTGACGCGGACAACCTCAACACCGACGGGATTTACCCGGGCAAGTACACCTATCGGGAAGATTTAACCAAACAAGAAATGGCCGCGGTTGCGATGGAAAATTATGACTCCGAATTTCAAAGCTTAGCTCAAGAAGGTGATTTTTTAGTAGGAGGTTTTAACTTCGGCACTGGTTCCAGCCGCGAACAAGCTGTTACCGCATTACAGTACCGGGGCATTCGCATGGTGATTGGCGGTTCATTTTCAGCCACCTACAAACGCAATGCTTTCAATAACGGCTTTCTTCTATTAGACAGTCCGGCCTTGGTGGAATGGTTGCGCACCAACCATCCGTCCCACTCTTCCACCACTCGAACCAATCTCACCGCAAAAGTGGATTTCGTCGGCGGCGAAATTTCCGTGGATAAAAACCGCTTCCCTTTTGCCCCGCTCGGGCCCACTGCCCAAGAACTTATTTTGGCAGGTGGGCTGGAAGCGCTGGTGAAATCCAGAATCTCTTTAGCATGATGGAAAATTCACCCATCCGAATCGGCATGTGGTCGGGACCGCGCAATATCTCCACGGCGCTGATGCGCTCCTTTGGCAGTCGGGCGGATTGTTTTGTCACCGATGAACCCTTGTACGCCCATTATTTGCACGAAACCGGATTCCCCCATCCCGGCCGAAAAGACACTTTGGCGGCGCAGAGTACCGATGCCAATGCGGTGTCTACTTGGTTAACCGGGCCAGTGCCTGGAGGTGCCAACATTTGGTATCAAAAACACATGGCGCATCATTTATTAAACCACACCCCGCGGGAGTGGATTGGTGAACTTCGCAATGTGATACTGATTCGTGACCCTGCCGAAATGATTACTTCCTATATGCAAGTCATTTCCAATCCCAGCCCACGGGACTTAGGTTTGCCGCAACAAAGTGAAATGCTGGCCGAACTTGGTGATGATGTGCCGGTGGTGGATTCCAAAGACATCTTGGAAAATCCTAGCGGGGTGATTCAAAAACTTTGTGCGGCCCTCGACATCCCTTGGGATGAAAACATGCTGACTTGGGAAGCGGGTCCGCGGGAAACCGACGGCGTCTGGGCGCCTCATTGGTACGCCGCCGTCAATGAATCCACCGGTTTTGCAACTTACAAAGCGAAAGGAATGGCCGTCCCCGATTCTTTGCAAAGTGTTTTAGTCGAATGCCAAAAGCACTATGACCCTTTGTTCGAACGGCGCTTAACTGCTTAAGCGGAAAAGACCAAACCCTTCACTAAGGGCTCATAGGTCATAAAGTCAGCGTGGTGAACAATGAAGGCTTCTGGAGTACGCTTGACCAAATTACCTTCGCCTGCATGAGTGGCGATGATGTGGCAGACCGCATCAGACACCCCGCATTCTTGGGCTAGACCAACTCCGGTGAACGGATGACGCAGATATTGACCGCGTCGGGATTGCACGCATTGGCCGTCAACTTTTTCATATTCAAGCAATTTTCCGACATCGGCCAGGATGGCGCCAGCAATCAGAGCGTCTGGGTCCACCGGCATGGCGTCGGCCATAAATTCTTTGATTTTTTCAGCACTGAGTTTGGCAAGGTGAACCACCAAACGTTTATGTTCCATAAAAGTCACCGTGCAACCTTCCACATGCAGAGTGAAAGGGATTTCGGTCAGGTCCTTGGGCGTCAGCGGACTTCGTTCAAAAGCCAACAACCAGGTGTTGATGGTTTTTTCTTTTAAGTCCGAATCCGAAATCCATTCGATTTCGGGCCAAATTTCCAGCACTTCCTCTCGGTTAGCCATGCCGGAATTGTAGGGCCGCTACTGCACCGTAACTTCAACCACTTCACTAAAGTCTTGGCTACGCATATCCACCGCTTGCATCCAAATACTGCGGCCCGCTAAACCAGCCGGCAAAGTGGCGGTGTATTCGCCATATCCGGTGGCGTCGGTGGGCTTTTGACCAGCAGAACGAACCGGCGGGGCCAAGCCTAAATTGCCCCATGGAGTGCCCGTCGTGCCGGCGCCGGTGAGGGAATAAACCAGCGTGACCACTCCATTGGGAACCGCACCCACCACGGAACAACGCGCGGTGGCGCCAATGGCAAAGTCTCGGGCGATTAAAACAAAATCTCCGGTGGTGGCCACCACATCCCCGTGTTGGTCAAGCACATGAATTTTCTCGGTTGGAGAAATATGCCCGTTATAGTCCCCCACCACAAATAATCCGCTACCGCCAGTGGGGCCACTTTGGCGGGCCCGGAACGAAGGCGCATGACGAACCAAATAAACAGACCCTAAGGCGGGAATCACCGTGCCGGCTGGGATTTCCATTTCAATCCCGCCGTCCAATTCCCAAGCGGAAATATCCACCGCAAAATCGTGGGGATTGGTGAGTTTTACATATTCTTCCTCTTCATTGCCGCTTACTGGCGAATGGTCCACCTCACTGATGGCCACATGCGGATAAAGCTGCGCATCCGGAACCAGTCCGGTCCCGCCCGAGCCATGGGTGGTGTAAAGATGAGTCCGACGTTTGGCCAAGTATTCCGATTTCAGAATTTGTATTGCCTGAGCGTAATCCAAGGATTGGTTTCCATAAGAAGGAATTCCCCACTTAGCTTGGTCCAGCAACACTTCGGGCAAACAACTGGCCAACAAAGAATCAATCCGCGATTCAAATTTCAAATCACCGGCTGGAGTTTGCGGAGCCTGCAAAGTTTCATCCATGACACTCCGTAAATGCCGCAAATACATTTCTTGAATGCGAGGCACCCGGTAACAAGCATCAATCATGCGGTTCCAAAAATTGGCCGAGTCTACCTTAGGATGGTTGCGGTCGCCAAAGAGGGGGTGACATTGAGGGTCTCGGGTCGCCCACATTTCATCATTCAATACTCCACCGTTAGGGGTGTAGTTGCGGCCCATGGTGAGGTCCTTGTCCCACGGCAAGAATTGCCACTCTTGGTCTCCATCAGAATCCCGATAGAGATAATAGTTTTTATGAACATGGTCATTGTCATTCATGACCGTAGTCGCGGCAGTGTAAGCAAGCACTGCTGGGATGTTGACGTTGTCAAACAACCATTCCTCTAAAGCCTGACCACTGAGCAAAATGGACGCTGCCAGCTCTTGAATATCGGAATCATCATCCCACAAACGGGTTTTTTTTTGGTAATTCCACCAAGTCGAAGACTCCAGGGTGGTGTACATCTTGTAAAGGGCGCCGTCGGGGTCCAGCCCTTCTCTAGCTAGAAGCTCTTCGTCCGGTTGTTCGACAAAAGTGGCCAAGCTGTAAAACTGGCCGCTACGATGCGCCCGAACCATGAAAGATTGAGAAGCGGCTACATCGGCAGCAGCGTAAGTATCCCAACACAACTGCCGACGAAAATAAGCCTTGTCTGACCAAGTGCTGTTGAGGTTGAATTCTTCTACCCGAGTTTCATCTTCGGAAAAACGAAAGTGGTCGCCACGATTAAAATCAAACTTAAAGTTTTTCTTGGGCCATTGACTTGAAGATGCCCCTCGCCGACGAATAAACAAGTTGTCGTAAAACTGACCTTCAAAAAAAACCGAGCATTGGGTGCCTTGCTGAGTTTGAGATTGGCCAGGGTTATCGCAAAACCAATGTAAGATGGGCAACTCAGAAGTCACCGCTTGAGTATCCATGACCGTTCCTAAATATTCGGCTGATTCGGTGGGGTGTAAAAACGGAGGCTTACGTGCAACCATAAAACGGTTGTCTTGTGCGGCCACGCGCCACCGCAACATTTTTTGAGAATTGGTGGTGCCGGCAGGGATAGCACCAGTCCAAATACCATCATTCGCAATTTGGTCTGGAGAGATGCCGTCATCAAACATGGTTGTAGAATTTTCGCCCTGATACGAAGTCCGGTAAATCAGGGTGACACTGGAGGAATGAGTATTGGCAGAAAAAACAATCTCCGCCTCCACCACGACCTCATCCGTCAATCCAGGCGATTCGGGCGACGACTCCACGTTGAGTACAGCCGGGCCGCCATAGCCATTGGTTTCGCCTGGTGTCATCAGCGAAAAATAGGTTTCCACCGGAATGGGATTTGGATTAAATCGAATCCCGTAGGAAGTGTCGGCAGTCTGCGGCGGATATTCGGAACCAAAGTCATGAGCCACCGTCACTCCGTCAGGCATGACAAGGGCTAAATACTCGCCATCGGAATCCAACTTGAAATTGGTGTGCAACTCCCCATTGGATTCTTTATCCAAGCCAGAAGCAAAAATAAGCAATGAATCTCCGGAGGAAATCCAAGTATTTTGCGGGATTTCCCATTTCCGCAAATCACCGGAATCATCCGTCAGGAACCAACCCGAAATAACTAGGGTTGAGCCTGGGTTGTGGATTTCCATCCAATCATGAAAGCCTCCCTCGGCGTCGGCATAAGTGTGATGATTGATTGCTTGAAATTCACTGATAAACGGCTCACTCTGCGCAGACGCAAAGCTACAAAAAAAGGCCAGCAGGGGGACGGAGAACATGAGCACGGTTCCTGCTTTCATGATACCCTTAAATCCCGAGGCAATAGAGATTTATGATAGATAGGACCCTTACCTCTAGATTTGAGTGTAAATACATGCTGGACCATGGCTTGGTTCCCGCAGTGAGGGACTTTTTGTCTCCGTTTATGGTTCACGACTCATTCAGCAAGGATGTGGAAAATAATCGCTATTCGGTCTGTTCCCTTTACCTGGATGACACCAATTTACACCTTTATCAGCAAACTCAAAACGCTGAGAAAAATCGGTTCAAATTGCGCATCCGCACTTACGGAGACGCTCCGACGGATCCAGCCTTTATGGAAATAAAAAAACGCATGGACCAGATCATTGCAAAGGACCGCTTTAGGGTAGAACGCAAAAAAGCCTTGTCTTTTGTGGATTGGTCCAAACAAGAATGGAGTGGTCCGCTGGAAAGCAATCACGGCATTGATTCACGTTTTTTGGACTTGGCCATTAAAATTAGGGCGGTCCCCATTGTCCAAGTGAAATATCTACGCGAAGCGTTTGAGTCTCGTTCTGGTGATCCGGTGCGCATCACCTTTGACACTCAATTAAAAACTCGAGTTTCTCGCCAAGGGTCCCTTTCGCATCAGGGAGATGATTGGCTTCCGGTTCCCCAAGAAGGGACCATCTTAGAAATTAAATTCTCTGAACGATTTCCCGATTGGGTGCAGAGCTTGGTAGACACTTTTTCTTTGCAAAAACGTTCGGTGGCAAAATACGTTATGAGCGTGGATGCTTCCAACCCCATTCCCCATATTGTTTTCTAACATGGATTTCTTGCAACAATTTTTAGGGGGAAGCGGATTGGCCGACGGCGAATTTGGGATGAAAGCCCTAGCGTTGTCGCTGGCTTCGGCATTTGTCTTTAGCCAAGTCTTGGCCTTAACTGACGCCCGCACC
>Ga0066376_10000126_pt1 | contig 63387 bp, 58 predicted proteins | sample Knorr_S15_td_Bot_FD_77009 | JGI IMG/M metagenome (GOLD analysis project Ga0066376, IMG submission 77009) | Marine microbial communities from Southern Atlantic Ocean transect - Knorr_S15_td_Bottom_ad_5009_LV_A | ecosystem: Environmental > Aquatic > Marine > Oceanic | place: Southern Atlantic...
TATAAATTATTCAAAAGTGATGGTGAAACTCCCCACTATCTAGATGCTGCCCGAATGCATTATCGTAATATGTTTGAAGTTCCCCTTCTATTTTATGTATTAGTGCTATTCCTTTACTTTTCAAATAAGGTTACATCTGTAGATGTAATTTTAGCATGGCTATTTGTTGGAGGCAGATTTGCTCATTTCTTGGTTCGCTCTTTCCATTATGATGATGTAAAAATTCGATTCAAATGTTTCGCATTTAGTGTAATAATCCTTACCATACATTGGATATTGGTCATGATTAAATAGAGGACTTCTCATTTAATTTGTGGTGAGAATCTTATTAACTTATTTAAGTTTCAATTTAAAAAAAATAGAAGGAAATCATGGGTAAATATTTTAATATGAATGAGCTAGAAGTGGGGACACCACTCAAAATTAAAAAGACGGGGAATGTGGGAAGCCTGAAAGTAGTTCATCATTATCCCACAACATTTACAATTGAATTTGAAGATGGGAGTTTTCAAAATTTTAAAACAAATGAAATTGAATTAATCCAAACGGAGGATGCATAATTGACTCCACGTTCATGGATAATTATGGGTTCTTTGCATATGGCGTTGGCTGTAATATTAGGAGCCTTTGCTGCCCATGCACTAAAAAGTATGTTAGATGAATATTCCACCGATATTTATAAAACAGGTAATTTTTATCATTTTATCCATGCGTTAGCACTCATCATGGTGGGGGTTCTTCAACAACAATTTGATTTAGATTTAACCATCTCAGGATTTAGTTTCTTTATTGGAATGGTTTTGTTTTCTGGAAGTTTATATTCTATTGCACTCATCGGACTAAAAAGTTTAGGTGCAATTACCCCCATAGGTGGACTCCTTTTTATCATCGGGTGGTGTTGGATGGCATATCAATTTTATAAAATAGCATAATGGGATATCCCAAATTTATTCCCCTTATCCCCCCGCCAAACTACTCGGAATCCCAACGCCATAAAATAGCTAAGGAATATTATAAATTAATGAATCGTCGAAGGACGGTTCGGGAATTTTCTTCAGACCCCATTTCACTAGATATCATTGATGATTGTATTCGCACCGCAAATACCGCTCCCAGTGGTGCCAATCTTCAACCCTGGCATTTTTGTGTAGTTACAGATGCGGTTATAAAGAAGAAAATTCGCATCGCCGCAGAAAAAGAGGAACACAAATTCTATACGCATCGGGCAACACCGGAATGGTTAGATGCCCTAAAACCATTGGGTACAAATGAAAAAAAAGAATTCCTCCAAACTGCACCTGTTCTCATTGCAATATTCATGCAGAAATATGGCACGCTTCCCGATGGTCGGTTGTGCAAACATTATTATCCTCTAGAATCTGTAGGACTTGCTACCGGAATGCTGATTTCGGCGATTCATAATGCAGGCCTTGTATCGTTAACGCATACGCCAAGTCCCATGAATTTTATGAATAAAATCCTTCAACGTCCTGAAAATGAAAAACCATATTTATTATTAGTGGTTGGGCACCCAGCAAATGATGCTATTGTACCTCACATTCATAGAAAATCGATAGACCAAATAAGGACTAATATTTGAAATCCCTTTGGGCAAACGGTTCATATTCCGTATTTTAACCTCTCTATGAGATTAAATTATTTCTATATATTTTTTATTTTTTCTTCTTTCACTTTTTCTCAAGGATTGAAACAAGCACGCGTAACTGAGTATTTTGCAACGCAAACAATAAATTATGTAGATAAAATTCGAGAAAATGGTGATACGAAGGAATACTTATATGATCGACAGACAAATGCATTTCTCGAACGCGCGAAAGCACGTTATACCTTGGGAAAAATTGATGTTGCACTGGAAGATATAAACAAAACCATTAATAGAAATCCATATATACTGGAAGCCTATTACTACAGAGGTCAGATATTGAGTATTCAGAAAGAATATGCCTCAGCCATTAATAACTTCAACGTGATTGTTGACAATAATTTGTTTATTCCAGATGTATTTGCGTTTAGAGCAGAGGCTCGATTTAATTTATACCGGCATGAATCAATTTTACTGGATATAGATCGATTTATTAATGCATCTGACCTAAACCATCCATATACTGGAAAATTATATTTTTATAAAGGTGCAATACTTTTTCAACAGGAAAATTATTTTGATGCCATAGAAAATTTGCACATTGCTATAAAATTATCCCCAGAATTATGGGAAGCATATATGATTCGTGGAAATATTCACAGAATACGAGGGCATTTGGATGAAGCATTCATGGATTTGAATATTGCAGTTAATTCTAATGCTTGTCCACGAGAAGTATATCTTTTTAGAGGATTAGCCCATTCAGCTCAGGGGAATTTTCAAGCATCAATTGAGGATTTATCAGAATTTCTAAAATTAACACCAGGGTACCATCAAGATAAGCCAGAGGCCTTCTTGAAGCGTGCGATTGCAAGATATTATGAAGGTGATTTGGATGATGTAATCAATGATTTGAATGAAGTAATAAAAAGAGAACCTGATCATTGGCTTTCATTTAGATTGTTGGGATTAGTATACCTTAAAAAGGAAAAGTATTCACAAGCACTCACAAATTTCAATATTGCATACGTGCGTGGTGATCATGATGTTGAATTGTACCTAAATAGAGGTTTAGTCCAAATTAATTTATCCCATTATCAAAAAGCAGAAAATGATTTGTCGGTTTTTCTAAATAAAGTAAGTGATGATCATCATAATTATGCAAAAGCCTTGACCAAAAGAGGGATTTCCTTATTTTTCATGAAACGACTTGATGAAGCGTGTATTGATTGGAATTATTCTTTACAATTACAATATGAGGATGCCAACAAATTCATTAATCGCCATTGTAAAAATTAGGGTTTAAATCAGAATATATATTTTATCGACGGGGGAATAGTGAGTAAATTCCACCCTTAAATTTTAATGATGCATGTAAAAGGAGCTTTATGTATAAAAAGAAAAAGTTGACACAAAAGAAACATCGTAAAAATAAATTAAGATTAAAAGCTATAGTAAAAGCATCTTTGTCAAAAGTTAAACCTGTAAAGAAAACGATTGCTAAGCCAGAAGTTGAAGTAGAAAAAAAGGCATCTGTAAAGAAACCTACAATAAAGAAGACTGCACCAAAGAAATCGTCTGTAAAGAAAGCGCCTGCAAAAAAGGCATCATCTAAAGTTGTCGCAAAAAAGACAACTTCAAAAGCTAAGGCCAAAAAATAATTTCTATCAAAATATGATAAATTATAATTAAAGCGGAATAATTTAATATTATTCCGCTTTTTTGTAGGAGGATTTATGAAGCAGAAACATTTTATAGATATTCACAAAGGTGCAACTGCACCATTTGTATTATTATTGATGTATATTTTGGATCAGTGGCATAATACCACAGCTTGGGTTTATTTTGGGCTGCATGGTTCATATGGATTAATGTGGGTACTCAAAAGTCAAATTTTCCCTGATAGATCCTGGGAAAAACCATGCTCTATTTGGTATGGTCTTTATATTTGGTTCGGTCTGAGCCTTTATTGGCTTTCACCATGGATAATACTCACAGGTTATTTTAATAATGGATTGCCATTAGAGGTCCATGCATGGTATTTAGGGCTTTGTATTTTCATGTTTACCTTGGGTGTCTTTTTCCACTTTTCTGCAGATATGCAAAAACATTCATATTTAAAGATTAAACCTGGAGAACTTATCACTGATGGGATGCTGAAGCGATGTAGAAATACAAACTATTTTGGTGAGCTACTAATATATATGGGGTTCGGATTATTGGCACAACATTGGATTCCCATTGCTTCATTATTATTTTTCATTATCATTATTTGGATTCCCAATATGCGACGAAAAGAGAGGTCATTGTCCAGATATGCAGAATTTGAGGATTATAAGAGTAGTTCCTCATTAATTTTTCCATTTATTTTTTAAAATTTATACCCAGCATTAAAACTAAATAAAAATCGATTCTTATTGGGGTTAGAGAATGATTCTGGACCCGTGCTCCACACAAATTCTAATGGACCAACTGGAGAGGTGAGTTTTACACCCAAGCCATATCCCCACAAATTTTCAAACTCAGATGTTTCTGATTCTTCATTAAATAATATATTGGATGCCATCAGTTTTAAAAATATATCCTTTTTATGTTTATATCTATACTCAAAATGAACGATTGCGGTATGTATTCCATTGAGCTGATTTTCTCTAAATCCGGTGAGTAATTTTGTCCCGCCATAAATTATTTTTCTAAATAAAGGTGCAATATCTGAACCTTTTTGATAATAAGATGAAATTGAAAAGGTATGATCTTCCCACGTAGAATATTTTTCAATGAAAATAGAATTCCAATTATAAGTATTAACATCATTTGGTGGGATTGGGCTTATTCGACTATTTTCATGATTTATACTAATACTCAACCCCTTGTTCGGAAGAAGGATATCATCAATTGTATCCAAATGGATTGATAGTTTTGAATAATTATCTCTCTTCCAAGAAAAGGCGTATTTATTATCATCATTATACGATTCTTCAAATTTGATATTGTCAATTCGCATTTCCAGTTCCAGGGTCCAAAAATTGTTTAATAATAAACCAATACCAGCTCCAATCCCATTTGACTCAAATGAATAGGGTAATTCGTTGTCATTTTCACTGCTTTGTAAAAAGACATCATATTTTTCATAATAGCTTCTTAAAAATGGATATAATGGAAAATCAAGAGTTCGACTAGGATAATAAATTTGAAATATATTTTTTCGGAGTCCTGCAAACTGAACATGCTCTTCGATGACAAGACCTGGAATAAGCGTACTATTAATTCTAATATTTATTGCACCTATAAATCCAAAACGATTATCCCAACGGAGACCCGTATTAAATTCCCGCATTGGTTTTTCAGAAATTAGGATGACAAGATCGATAGTGTCATCGTGATTCAACTCAATCTCATAGAAAATGGTATTAAAATAACCCAAACTATAAATATTATTAATACGTTCTTCCAACACCCTAGAGTTGAATATATCTCCAGGTTCATATCCAATAAGTCGATACAATAATGTAAATGGAAGTATTTCATTCCCCTTCACATTAATAGAAGAAATTTTTGGATTTTTAACCGTTTTATATAAATTTGGAGATGTCTGTTTTATGCCTACTTTATCGCGTATTAATTTTAATTCTTCTGCATATTTCACACCAGCTTCATATCCGCGTTGTACCATGGGAAGGAATTTTTCATTGGTAAAATCGGTAGAATAGAAACCAGTAAGATCAGGTCGAATCACAAGGTCTGCATTAGACTCATTCTCATATTCTAATGCATATTCATGTACCACAATAGATTGTTCAAGTACATTTAATACATTTTTAATTTGCTTCTTACTTTTGTTTTTGGATGCCACATTTATTGCAATTACAATGTCGGCACCCATATCCTTCACGATGTCAACGGGGAGATTATTGATTACACCTCCATCAATAAGAAGTGAGTCCCCCCATTCTACAGGACTAAATATTGTAGGTATGGATAAGCTAGAACGAATCGCCCTGGTAAGTGATCCCTTTTCTAAAATGACCTGATTTCCCGTGATTAAATCCATGGCTACGCATTTAAATGGGATAGGGAATTGGCTAAAATCGTTCACTTGTTCATATTCATGAAACCATTGACTTAATTCCATTAATACCGTCTGTCCTTGAACAAATCCAGTGGGTGTAACTGGTTTTACCCCATCTAATCCAAATTTTAATTGATATTTCCCAGATTCTTTTTTTCTGAAGTAAGGGAGTTTATCTCTAGAAGGCAGATCAGATAAAACACTCTCCCAATCGGTATGCGCACCCATTTGTTCCAGTTCCTTACCGGTTTTACCAATGGCGTACAATGCACCTGCAATAGCCCCAAAACTGGATGAGGCAATATAGTCAATCGGGATTTGTAAGGAATCCAAAACCTTTAAAACACCTACATGTGTAAATCCTCTTGCACCACCGCCCGAAAGCACTAGACCTACTTTGAGGCGATTATTCTCTTCAGCTGAAAGAAGCAATGAAAAAGAAAATAATATAAATAAGATTTTTTTGAGCATAAGTGTACAGAAGAATTGCTGTGAAAATTAATATCTTATATGAAGAGGAACAACATCAAATTTATGAAAATATTTTTAATAAAAACCCGCCCCGAATTAGATTCGAGGCGGGAATTACCTTCAAGGTTGGAGTACAAAAATTATAAGTACTCCACTATTTTAGTAGCATTACCTTTTGACTTGAAGTAAAACTATTTGTATTTGCTGTGATGATATACAATCCTGACGAAAGTTCACCTGTATTCCACACAAAGGAATGATTACCAGCATCCAGATGTGAATTATTTATGGTTGTCACTGCTTGCCCCAGCATATTGTAAACTGAAATATTCACAAATTCATGACGGGGTAAAGAGAGTGAAAATGTAGTTGTGGGGTTAAATGGATTTGGATATGCCTGATTTAATTTAAATTCATTCGCATATTGAACATCTATTCTACCAGATGAGTTAGCTACAATTACATCTATTATTTCATAATCACCATTAATGTTTAAAAGTTCATTTGATGTTGGTGCGATAATAACAATATGTGAAATACCTTCATTTCTAGTTGATAGTGCTAAGAGTGCATTATCAGTTAATGAAAGTTGAGCGCTTTCATCATGGCGAATTTTTAATTCAATTCCAGCAATAAATCCATCTGAATTTAGTATTAATGTACCATTCTCGAGATATAATTCTACCTTTTCAGCATCCGACCCCTTATTGTCTAAAATGAGGTTAATGATTAGAATGGCATCTAACACATTCAATGAACCATCATTATTTATATCACCCAACTCAAAGTTTGGTTCAGCAACATCAAGAATCATATTTACTAAGATTACAATATCAAGTACATTGATGAACCCATCCATATTGAGATCCCCTTGCTGAAATGGTGTACCATCAGTGATAATACATTCTGCATCAGATTGAAATGATTGGTATTCTTCATACACTGCAGAAACACTATAACAATAGGTAGTGCCTGCCATATAATCTTCATCTACATAGAAGGTGTTGGTTACATACTCCAAATGAAATCCATCTCTAAATACATTATAACCTAAAATTTCTTCTCGTGATTGATTATTTAAACTTACAAGAATAGGTGGATTTTGTGATCTACGTTCACGTTGTTCATATGTTAATTCACCATTATTTGATGTAGCTTCACCAGCACAATCGCCACCATCATTATCATAGCAAGTTAGATCACAACCCCATTGCTGATCTTCACCATCACATAAACCATCACCAATCCAGCCTTCAGAGCAACAATCACCATCGTCAGCGCAATCAATTACATATCCTGCATCACATTCTGCAGGTTCACAATCTGCGGGGCAAGAATTAGCATTTTCACCAGCCTGTTCATCGCAGTAGCCATCGCCACAAGCATCATTGCCTCCTGTATCTCCACCGCCTGCATCAACACAATCAAAATACTCTGATTCACAGAGGTTATCCCAATAATTTGTGCAACAATAGTTGTCAATTTCCACTACATAACCATAACAATAATCATTGTAGGGAGCTTCAGCTTCACAATCATACACATTGGGTTGATCCCATTCAACCATAATACCATTATTAGTTTCAGCTACAGTTACATTTTCGGGTATGGCTGCATCATTACTAAATGGCACCCCAATAGTGGTAGAGAATGTAAAATTATGTTCAGTAATACAGTCTCCATTACATTCTGAAATACTGCTATATCCCCAATTTACGTTGAAAGATACAATGGTCCCACTTGGTGTATTAGCATCAGTATCAAAATCAAAAACAGCATCATATGAACTCCCAGAAAAAATCGCATACCATGTATTTGCATCAATACCAGAGGTAAGGGTAACATAGGGACTATTGGAAGAAATAGTTGCACCGGGGTACCAATTGAAATCTGCACTTCCTTCATTGGCACAATTTACGATAATGGATGCCGATTCACCTGCATCCCACGCACCATTACCATCATCATCTATGACTTGTGGGTTTGAAGCTACAAAAACGGGTGCATGGGCTTGAATTGAAAACTCACTATTCCATGTGTTATTTCCAGAAAAATACACCACATCAAACTGAATCATATGGCCATCAGGAATTGCATTTAATGTTGAAAAATGAATTGATGTTGCACTGGTTTGAGAACTATTTGAAGCAATGGTAGCAAAAAATACGGTATCTTGATTAATGGTAATATATTCATCGGAAGAAGAAACGACACCCACAACCTCAATAGCAGATTCAACACCTACATTTTCAGCAATCAAAAACAAATTTGTCTCAGATCCATAGAGAAGCATATCTGATTCTCCATCAATTTCATATCCATCATGTACAATATAGGCACCTTCAGGGGCAATTACATTAATAACCGTTTCAACGGTAAATGCGTTATAACCCGTAATCACTAAATCATAATCTCCCGGTTGTAATTCAAGTTCAGAGAGATCAATTAACGCCAGTCCATTTTCACCATAGGCATAGGCTAAAAGTTCACCATTTTGAGAGAAGGCAACAATTACTTCAGAACCTGTATATGAAATATCTAATGAAGAACTGCCTAAAACTAATGAGCTAGGGAAAGAGGCATTCAACAATGCAGGTTCATCAGTTCTTAAATGTACAGAAGGATCACCAAAGAGTGTCCAATAATTAGTTTCGTTTATACCTGATCCGCCTTGCATATCATTCATATACATACATCCATTAGTGACGACACCACCGGCAGTATGGCTGATACCTTCTTCTGCAGTTTCAGTCAATAATAAATTCATTCCATATTGGCCATGCATGGGGGGTTCCCATGATTGGCTAATAGTTGAGCCAACGTGGCCGATACCACCTACCGCTTCGCCATTATTAGTGGCACGTAACCATGCTTCACTAAATGAATTAGTTACGGTATTAAATTCACCCACATTACAACCTACTGTAATTACAAATGGGAGTTTCCCTGCATTGTTTAAACTATTCACATGAGATACTTCAAGGGGAGCACCATTACCCCACCCTTGATTCCAACCATGACCCGTATAATTAATGATGCTTACACCTGAGTTAATGGCATTAATCCCTTGATTTAAGGTCCCATTAGGGTCATAGACCCCAGTATGATCTGTGTACGTGTAATCAAGGAGCATAGGGTCTATAATTGTATCAAGAAATACATCATCGGTAAGACCACCCCACCCCGGACCCTGATTTGAACCAATACTTAGTGCAGTATGGTACCAGTCGGCACCAGCTTGAGCGTTTTGTTCATAATCTAAGGTTCGTTCAATTTGCGTAATTAGTTCAGATGGAGAATTGGCTGAGAATCGACCTACAAATAGTTCTGAATAGGAATCATTTCCATCCACGAAACCATAGCTTGGGTCAGAGCCACTTCCACCCACTGAAGGAGTGGGAACTTGAGTTGCATCCCCCACCAATAAAAGGAATGTTAATCCATTATCATGATAATAAGTATCAACAAAAGATTCGATTGAACTTGAGTTCCCACCAATATCTGCAACATTTACCATTTCTGTGGGGATTCCTTTTTTATTTTTCCATTCAACAAAAGGGGCCATTTCATCCATGAAATCACCATAGGAAACGATTAACATATTGCCTTGCTCTTCAACAAACTCAAATCGAGTATTGGTGGTGTTAAAGTTATCAAAATGATTATTATATACTTTTACAAAGTCATGATCGATGGTATCCATAGTTTCATCACCAAGTATATTTACTTGACCTGGACCATCCGCAAAGACGGAAATAATAATCTCTGTATATATCCGCAATGTTTCGGTGATAGGATTATACTGAAATGGATAAACATTGGCTGCTTGACCTCTAAAATCACGGAGGATATAAGGAGTATTCAAATCGGTTAATTTTCCAGGGTAAAATTCATCCGTAGAATAGACATCTCCCCATACATATTCTATATCATCTGGATTAACAAGTCTAGAAAGGTTCCCCTTTGAAGGGGCAATATTGACATTCTGTAATTCAATATATTCTGAAGACTCAACTCGAGCAGTCATATGTTTATCATTTGGAATTTTTAAAGATACAGTCAATTTTTGCAAATCAGGGGCGCCTGATTCCAAAAGGGATGCACCTAACAATGTACCCACTTTATATGCATGACCAATGGGTGTTTGCAATGGGCTAAGGGAATAGCCTTCCAATGAGAATCGAATTACCGTTTCGTTATCAGCGGAACTGATAATTTCTTTGTTATAGGGGGTGGGTGAATCAGAACCCAATGAATTCCACTGAGTGGCTAATGCAAAACTTGTAACCATTAAAATTGTAAATAACGTTTTCATAACATCCTTTATTTTGGTCTTACGACATATAATAAAAATCTTCATGGAGCGAATTTATAATAGAATAAGAGGGGTTAGGTAGCCTCAATATGTAAGAGTTTGTAATTGAGAATGGGTGTAATTGTTACAAAGATAGGATGATGTTGATAACCAGAATAATATCCTGAATATTGATGATACTATCTTGATTTATATCACCTAAATACTGTTGTTCAACTGAGGGGACCATTTGCCCAAGGATTATATTTACCATGCTCACCACATCTAAAATGTCAATGATATCATCTGCATTAATATCTCCCAATTCAGCTACAATTTGGTTTTCAAACCATGCATCAAAACGGGTTTGAAGTGAATCTATTGGATCCAGCCATTCTCCAGTTTGGATATAATGAGTGGTAACAGAATTTACATTAAGGTGGAGAAATAAGTCATTGGGGGTATTTCCCGGTTTGGCAACCCGTATAAACGATGACAATGTAGAAATTCCTTCATCTAAACATCGTGTGTCTGCACCTGGAACATTAGCCCCCTGTAAGGCTGCCATAAGTTTATGGCTGAGAGGTCCATTTGTAGATAGAAAATTGACCTCCATTTGGTCCAGTATTTGAGGCCCCAGTAATATATTACCCTGAATGGCATAAGTATCCCCATTGAGATGCCCTTTCCAGTCTAAACAAGCATTCCCTGTAAATGATGCACTTCGGCCACTATTTTCTAAATCAACCACACCATATTGGCGTATACCCGGATTATTGGCCACATCATTATTTATGAGGTAATCAATAATTTCTTGGGGAGAGTATCCTTGGCTCATATAATTGGAAGCATTGTTCTGATTTGATGGGTGGTAGTAGGATTGGGTATGAATAACACCTTGACTAATGTGTATATCACTAATGATTATAGAACCGGCGATACATGAACCTCCCGCACTGCCCACCTCACCCGTTTCAGTATCAACGGCTACAATTGAGAAAGTTGCCCAAGACAATGCAGTTAATAATAAAATAATAGATAGTATTTTTTTAATCATCCACATCTAAAAAGTTAACCTTCTTTATATATATAAGTCCATGTAACAGTTTGTGATAAAAATTAAATATACATACGGAATCAGTGTAAATTTCGTGCTGATTTACCATTTATTTTACCAAGGAAGAAGAATTCACATGTACAGAAAAATATCATTTTTTCTACTTTTCAATATATTTGTAGTATCCCTTTTCGCGCAACATTCATATGGGGGGAGAGGGGCTGGCAATAAAATGCCGGCTATTTGTCAAATCAGTGGTTCAGTGGTGGATTCAACTACCAACTTAGCCATTGAATATGCATCCATTTCAGTTTTAAATAATGAGGGTAAAGTAATAACGGGTGGTGTATCTGATAGGGATGGGTTATTCCACATTCGTGAAATCCCTCCAGGACATTATGATGTGAAAATTGAATTTATGGGATTTGAACCCCATCAAATTGAAAAGATAGAACTTTCAATGCGTGGACAAAGAAGTCGTGATCTTGGCCAAATAAGTCTCACCTCAACGTTTATACAAATTGATGCTATAAATGTTATAGAAGATAAACCTATTTTTGAGAATAAGATTGATAAAAAAGTGTATAATGTGAGTCAATTATCTACACCAACTGGTGGGACTGGAGAAGATATCCTCAATTCCGTTCCGGCAGTGAATGTAGATATGGATGGTGGTGTTACATTGAGAGGAAATGGGAATGTTAGAATTTTAGTAAATGGGAAACCATCTGCATTAATTAATTTTGGTGATGCCGTTGATAACCTACCCGCAGATATGATTGAAAAAGTAGAAGTCATCACATCCCCTTCAGCCAAATATGATCCGGATGGTATGGCAGGGATTATCAATATTGTTTTGAAAAAGGGATTATTTGAAGGTTTTAATGGTGATATTAATTTGACCATAGGTGAGAGAGATAAATATAATGGTTCTGCTAACCTAAATTATTTTAATGGTAAATTCAACTTATTTGCAAATACCTCATATAAAGACATCAATAGAGAGGGAAGCAGTGGGAGTGAAGAGGCTGAGCAGGAAATTGGTGAACCCAAATTAAATACAAAATTTATTAATAATTCTACTAATCGACATAAAATAGGAAATGTGTTTACATTGGGTGGAGATTATTACCTAAATGATCAGAATTCATTTTCGGGAAGTTATTCGATTATAAGTCATGATGATACCAAAATAATTATTGAGAACAAGCAGCTTTATGATAGTATGGGAGTTGTAGATGGGAATCCCCAAATTACTGAAATTGTGGATGAAGATGATGGCATTGATCACGATATGAGTATTTCATATTATAAAGATTTTGCAATGGAGGGACATGAACTATCCTTCGATTTTCAACAAACGGTTCATAGTGATAAAAAGATTGAAATTAATAATGAAGGAGAAGGAAGTGGAGAAAATATTTTCAATCTTGAAAAAAATATAAAAATAGTTACTGTGGATTATACCAAACCCTTTGAGGATGGATCGATTTTTGAAGCTGGGTCAAAATTGAGAAATCAAACTTTTGATCAAGAATACAGCGCTGAAGTATTTCCGTATCATTTAGATTTTAGTGAAAATATATTATCTGCCTATGCAACCTATTCAACAGAATTATCTGAAAAATTAGGAGTAAAGGGGGGTATCCGTTTTGAATCTGTTAGTTTAAGTCTCAATCTTGAAAAAACCCCGGATGGAGAATATGATATTCCTGCAGGAATTGATGGAGATCCAACATCAATTATTTATCAATTTCAACAAGAAGCATTAAATACAGAAATATTCGAATTACCTAACTACAGTAAATTTTATCCCAGTGTCCATTTAATGTATGCTATTAATGAAGAAAATTCAATCAAATTGGGTTATAGTTATCGAATAGAAAGGCCATGGTTAAATGGATTAAATCCATTTCCACGGGATACCAATAATGATGATTTTGTACGAATTGGTAATCCTAATCTCCAACCTGAATATACACATGCCATTGAATTTGATTTCACGAAGAAAATTGGTCGAAACTCATTTTCATCCTCATTTTATTATAATAAATCAACGGATTTAATTCATTGGTGGGATAGTGATCGTTTTTTTTGGAATGAAGATGAAGAAAAATGGAAAAAGACTGAATCTTCTGAAGATTATGATGAAGTAAAAAAGGTATATCAAGCAGATAATTATGGAAAGTCCCAACGAATCGGGGCTGATCTATCAATTACTTACTTCCCGCTACCACTTTGGTTTACAATGGTAAGCAGCAGTATATGGGCTTCAAAATTGGATGATGAGAATGTTGAATCTGATCTTCAAGGAAATACGGTGGGTGTATTCACATTTTTTATGAATCGTTTATATTTACCCTTTGGACAAATTGAGTTAACAGGACGGATGTTTGGTCCAATGAAGACAACGACTGGATATATTTATCCCGTTCTTGGTATGGATATGGCAATCCAAAAATCATTTGGGAAATTCGACGTAACATTCAAAGTTAAAAATTTATTGGATAATGCAGGATTCAAAATTGATAAAGAAGAATTTGATGGTTCTACTACATATTTTGACAATTTCTATCATTATCGTGAATCTAGAACCTTTTTTATATCATTAAAATACAAATTCGGTAAAGTGGAAGAAAAGAAACGGAAACAGAAAAAGCGAAATGGATATGATCGAGGTGATGATGAAGGAATGCGATTCTAGAATTAAAATCCCCCTTTTTACAGGGCTATTTATTGCCGTAATCTCAAATGGCTCTGAATACGAGCTTGAATACAGACAGTACCATTTTTATCAATTCCAGCCACTTCATGCCAGCCCTCATACTTACCAGCTTCAGATAATGCTTTCATAGTTGCATCAATTTCATTTTTTGATAATCTAAATTTAAAAATGATATCAGTTCTGGCAGGTTTAATATATTGTACCTCCGTTGCCTTGGTAAAGAAATCTGTTTTATAGCCATTTCGCAGTGCATTTTGCTTTAGCATAATGGGAAAGAATGGATCCGCTGCACTAAAAATAGATCCTCCCCAGATGGCTTTACTAGGATTTCGATTCCAAAAGGTGTGTTTTAACCGCACATCAATTGCAGAGAAATCATTGGACACATTTTCAATATGAATACGATTAAACAAAAATGGTAACCACAAGTTGAGCATGCGCTTAAGCTCAATGGGTTTTAAGTCCACTGAATGATATCGTTTTAAAAAATATTTTGCTGGATTTATCGTCATTTGAAGTACGAAATTTACACCAATCTAATTTAATGAATTAACAAATTGATAATAGAAAACTCGAAATAAAAAATTTAATCAGCTGAATAGACCAATTATGAAAAATAAACTTTTTATAATATCATTTTTATGGTAGAACAGCGTCATTAGTGGATACGATTCGTCCGCATATGTTTGCAAAAGAGATTCAGATGTATGTGGACTATTTTGCAGATTTAGTAAAAGAGAGTGATGGCTCGAATCGAACCCTAAAGAGCTTACAAACTTTTTACGATAATATGCTTGATGGAATAGATTATTGCCTAGAAATTTCGGGTGTTAAACCTTACATAGATGAGAATTTAGATTCCATCAAAGAATGGGTTAATATAGAACGAATGCGGATCACTCAAGTTTATAAGTCCATAAATTTTGAACCTCAATTAGTATAGACGACCTACTTGTACTTCTTCCCTAAACCAAGTGGAATATTATCAATTGAGAGCCCCAGTACAAGACCATCCGCTTCTCCAACAGCACAGTAGAAACCGGGTGAGAATCTTCCAATGTTGATAACACCTGGATAAATATTAATCTGGGCATTATAAAATCGAGGTCCAGTAATCATTGCTGATATGAGTAGTGAATTATTTTTAGATAAAAAGACAGAGAGCGCCCCATCCATATCAGGGCTAAAAAATAAGGTATTTTCCAAATAATCCGTTTCTCTTATTTCACTCTTGATTCGGTTTACCACTCGACCAGCACCAAAAGATAAAGTAATTCCATTTTCCTTATTATAACTAATACCTGCTAGGCCATGAATCCCCCAATACACAAAAGGCTGAAATTTATCACCACATATAAAGGGGAAATGCATAATGTAGTTTTGACCCGTGTTTTCAAGTGATTTAGATTTAGGATTATACATGGGTTGGAGCGACCAATCTTGAATGGGTACCGTATTTGAAAAGAAATGTTTTACATTTTCAAAACTGAATAATAAAATCCCCAACGGATTAAAAATAAGTAAATCAGAAATGGAGTCCACATTCACATATCGTTTCCCTGAAGGGTGTTCTACCACTTCATTCATTACTTGATAAAAGGTGGTGGTACCCAAAGATATGAGACGAGGGTATGGATAATTATGATAGTCGAACCATTCTTCCATTTTCACATAGAGCATACCATTTCCCAATACATGATTGGCAATATTGGGGAGGAAATGCCCTTTGCTAGGGTCAAAGCTAAGATTAAAAATCTCTAATTCTACAAATTCATCAACACCATATTTTTTCACATTTTCTCTGGCATGGGTTATGTTGAACCAAATATTATCAAAACTTTTAACATATTGTATATCCATAATATTATTAGATTTTAGCGAGCCATTTCGAAGTATATCATAACTCCCATTCAAAACCGTATTGATGGGATGGAAGAATTGTTCTGATCCAATGCTTATGTTGGGATTATAAAAATAGTAGTCATTACTACTAAAGAGAAGTGAAGAAAGTAAAAAGCTATTAAGGAGGAATTTTATCATGAAATAAAAAGAGGGATGATTAATCATCCCTCTTTTTATTCTTTACGTGTTAATTAAATTGAATTAGGCTTCTGAAGTGTCAGTATCACCGCATGCAGATTTATTGCAGCATTTTTTTGCCCAACATCGAATCACAAACCCCAATGCAATAAGAGGGAGCCCCAATACGGCACAACATCCACAGCAACCAGCGCAAGCCGTTGCAGTACATCCACCAATTAAAGCAGTGCTGAGTAAATAAGACCCAAATACAAAGCAAACAAGATCACTTAAGCCCATTAAATAGCAACATTTTTTTGATTTACCACTCATTTTTATAATTCCTTACTTTTAGGTTAATTTAGAATGGTTAATTTAAGGAAATTATGTACTAAAAGTGTAACAAAAAACCCCTCAATTAAGAAGGGTTTTCGTTGTGGGCCCTCAGGGACTTGAACCCCGGACCAATGGATTATGAGTCCACTGCTCTAACCAGCTGAGCTAAGGGCCCCAGCAAGGTGGAAAATTTAACGATTTTTATACTTTGATTCCCAGCATGATTAGGGATGTTTTTCAGAAAAAGTGACTACATTGTTTTCAAGGGTATAAATGGTGACATCACCCACATTTGGACAAATAGAAGGTGTATTAGTAAAAATTTGAGTAATAATATCACAAGATTCATCAGGTATAATAGGAGATGTATCACCCGCTTCAAATTGAAATCGCCATAAACCTGCCAAAGATGTAACATAGCTATCTTCATAAGATTCGGCTAATTTCTCTGGATTATTATAATGAAATGATATAATAGTAGCGTTTAATTCTGAAGACCATAATCTCATCTCATCAATATTACCTGTCCAGAAATTGCCCAAAGTTGATAAATCATGATTTACTTTTCCGCCAATAGATAAATCATTTTCACCGATTTCAATAATCAACCCGGAGAGAGTTTTAATTTTTGAACCATCTAAATAAATCTCAATATTTTGATTTGATGTAATGGCTAAGTGATGGAAATATAATCCACTATTTAAATCTTCATTTAAATTCAGAGAAATAGGGTTAAGTCGAGTATCATTTAACCAAACCTCAAATGAATTTGGAGATAATGGATCTTTGAAAAGTCCAAATTTAATGGCACCATTTTCATCTACAATAGAAATAAGGCATGCCGATTCTGAAGTTCCAGAATTACCACCTGTAAACCAAAATTCTAAGGTAAATGCATCATTCATAATACTAATATCATTATCATCATTCTCAATCTGAATCCACGCATTTCCATTGAACAGTATGGAGTTATATTTTGAGGTATCTTGAAAAAGAAGGTCAGTACAGGACATACAGATTAATAGTAAAATAATCCGCCACATTATGGTTTGGATTTCCCTGAGAATATGGAACTCTTTTTTATACGTCCAAATTGGTTATGCACTTCAATTAGGTAATACCAGGATTTACCCGCCCCAATATTATTTCGATCTTCAAATACTGTTTGAGTTGCATCAATAATTTCTACCAAAATGATTTGAGATGCTTCATCCATTTCTCCATCTTCACTGCGATAAAGGGTGTATTGGTAAAAGTCAGAATTAGTATATTCTGACCACTCAATACTAATTTTATCTTCCAGATTGTTACTGATTGATAGGTCATTTACACTCTCCATGGTATTTGCAGTTAAATCATTACAAATAATTTGGCTATAGCGAGAATTTCCAGTGAGGTCAGTTGAATTGATTATATAGCATGATTTCTCTCCAAAATTTTTAGTTTCAGAAAAGGTGCTATTTCCAGAGTCAAATGATTCTATTAAGGAAAAATTAGATAATTCTGAACATTCAATGGGAGAATTCGCATACCCACAATTTTGTAATTGAACGGTTTCAATATCAGTTTCAATGCTGGGAATCCATTCAAATTGATTATAAGGGGTATTATTGTTTGTAAATGATTCAGTCACTTTAATATCACCTACAAAATCTGGTTCCCATGTACTGGGTGCCATGGGGGAAGAAAAAATCTTAATTGTCTCAGAGAGAACCGCATCAGCGGTGACGACCACATCTTTAAATAAACCGGGCAACAATGGGAAGGTATATTTATTCTTTTCGGAGGCTGTATTGATTACGCCATCAATTTCAATATTGAAAGTAGAAATATCTTCGTTTTCATCCCAAGATAAGGTGATGAGATCACTATTGTCAGTATCCTCTGAAAATGACAGATTAAATTCATAGATTTCGTTTATGTCACTTGGAATATTAGATATAGTATTTTTTAATTCATCACAGGAAGAAATCATGAAAATTATGGATAGGATAAAAAACTTATATAATTTCGCGTTCATTGGATTTTAGTTTATTTAATCTCATTTGAAGTTCAGCAATTTCAACAATAATTACAGAATCAGAATCTTGTGATTGATTTGTAGATTTAAGTTTTTCTCGTAGATTATCCAGTCTTGATTTGAGCCAATGATTTTCTAAACGATTTAAACATTGTTCTGCCATTGACAATGTGGCATCAATTTTATCCACATCAAAGATTAGTGCAGATAGTTTTCGACGATGGGTTTCATCCTTCAACTCATTCATAATAATGGATGCATTGGGGATTTGATCAGAATGTAGGTGAATATAAACAGCATCAAATATTGCTTTTATAGAATTTGAATGGAGCCAAACCGTATCTAGATTTTCATAAATTTCGGTGCGAATTTTAACATCTTCAACAAAACAGAGTTGAATCAGCTCATCTTCTATCCTACGAAGAGGAGAGGTCTCAGGAATGGTTTCGGGCGAGACATCTACAGAATCTGTCTTTTTGAATTGGGCTCTTCGATTCTGTTGTTGTAATAGGCTGCTGAGTGACTGAAATATACTCTCTTCACTAACTTTTGTGAGTGATGCTAATGACCGAGCATGTAGTTCACGTAAAACAGGGTCTTCAATAAGTACCAAATCACCAATTACGCGTTGAATGAATTGAGACATCCCAGTGGGTGAAGAGATATCATGTTGTGTATTATGAGTGTGGAATTCTAAAAGTCCACTGGCATTTTCGACCGCAACGTTGAATGGTTCTGGTCCATCACCTTTTACCCAATCGTCTGGGTCCTTACCTGTTGGGATTGAAACTATTTTAGGCTCTAATCCAAATTTCATCAAAATATAGCCTGCTCGGATGGACGCACTGATCCCTGCAGTATCTCCATCATATGCAATATATATTTTCTTACAAAATCGTTTAATGAGTTTAGCATGCTCATTGGTAAATGAGGTGCCCGAAACGGCCACTACATTTTTAATTCCCGCTTGGAATAGTTGAAGGTAGTCTAAATATCCCTCTACCACAATGGCAAATTCTTGTTTGCGGATATCTTCTTTAGATGCCCATAGACCATACAAATTTTTACTTTTATTATAAATGGGTGTTTCTGGAGAGTTAACATATTTAGCAGGGTCATCTATTTTAAACACACGACCAGCAAAGGCAATGGTTTTTCCATTTGTATTGGCAATACTAAACATAATTCGGGCACGAAAACGATCGAAATATCCACGTTTATTTTTTAATATCAATCCACATTTAGATAATGATTCAGAGGAAAATTTCCCTTTTTGTAGGTTATTCTTCAGTGCATCAAAACTATCCATACTATAGCCCAGTTTGAATTGTTGAATGGTCTCCTTCGTAAGCCCTCTATCCATTAAATGTTGGAGTACTTCTTTACCTTCGTTAGTCCCAAAATTTTTATAATAATACATGGCAGTCTTTTCATGTATATCCGTAAGCTGGGTTATCAAATCTCTAGACTGCCCCGGAATAGTATCAATTTCAAGTTGAATACCATATTGGTCTGCAAGATGTCGAAGAGATTCTACAAAATTGAGGTTTTCTATTTCCATGATGAAATTAATACTTCCACCCCCAGCACCACATCCAAAACATTTATAAATTTGTCGTTCTTGGTTTACCGAGAAGGATGCTGATTTTTCATTGTGGAATGGACAGAGACCAAAAAAATTACGACCCCGCTTTTTTAGTTCCACATACCCTGAGACCACATCCACAATGTCTGACGCGCTTCTAATTTGTTCGATGGTTTGTTCTGAAATTCTTGCCATGAGAGGAGGTAAAAATACATATAAATAAAGTTTTGGTCTAATAGATTGTTCGTGATAAACATCACCTGTTACATATTTTAACTGCTTCAATGTTGCCTAGTAGACTTAAATTTTTAGTAGTTAATTGGAACATAGAAGGGTTTCATAGATGACAAGACTGCAAATACTTGTAATCATTCTTTTTAATTTGTCAACTTTAATTGGACAATGTGGTGATACACAATTCACCTGTGATAATGGTGGATGCATTCCTGCAGTCTACTACTGTAATGGTGCCAATACTACAGATCCTTCCACTGCTGGTTGGGGAACAGATTGTGCAGACGGTTCTGACGAAGGTTGGGAACAATGTGATGGTCAAGGACCCTATCAATCCGATCCTGGTTGTGCTACATCAGGGGGAACAGCCTTTTGGGTGAGCGATGGTTATTGTGATGCATCCAATAATAATGCTGAATGTGATTGGGATGGTGGGGACTGCTGTGAAGATACCTGCGAAGATGATGATTATCAATGTGGTGAGTTTTTCCAAATGGATTTGGATGATAACGGTTGTTGGGATAATTGTTATGATCCTACCAGTTGCGGCCAAGGAATCCCCCAATGTGATTCATTAAATTTTAATGTTTACGCCAATGATGAATGTGCCCGCAATTATACAAATTCAATTATTGTGAGTTGGAACTCAGTATGTGAAACTGAATCTTTATGTATGGGCGAGAATCCGGATGAGCTAGATTGTTTCAATTTGGGGTATTATAGTTCTCCTATATTTATCAACAATTTGTTACCCAATCAAACTCTGTATTTTCAGCTTCTATCCTCAGCGTTAGGCTCTTCACAAATCATTTCAGCAACTACAATAGACACGGATTGTGCATCCCTTAACCCCTATCAAAGTTGTGATGCAATTTTATATTGGATTGCAGATGGATATTGTGATGATATGAACAATAATGAGAACTGTGGATACGATGGCGGAGATTGCTGTGAATGTACCTGTGTTAGTACAGACTATGAATGTGGAATTGTGGGTTTTGATTGTGCGGACCCATACGCAGATTGTGGAACAGATATAATGCCACCCGAGGGGTTTGGAATTGAAAATATCGAAACAGGTCAACGAACCGATGGTAGTGGAATTGTTGATATAGTATATACTGTAATATCTGAAAACTCTGATTATATATTTCAGGTTTCGTACGAGGCAAGTACAGATATGGGCGTTACATTCTTTCCACTCCCAACAACAGATTCAGATACCCTTCAAGTGGGCGAGCATTCAATTTATTGGCAGGTTCCACTACATACGTATGCAAATAATGTGTTGGTTCGTATTTTATTACAAAGTTTGGACTTCCCTGAAATATCTGTTTCTGAATTATCATCAACATTTACGATAGATACGGTTCCACCTGAAGTTACCATCATCACCCCTAATGGGGGTGAACATATCAATGCAGATGATGATTTTATGGTGGTTTGGAGTGCAGAAGATAATAGTGTAATCCGGTATGAGATGGATGTGTTTATATCTACCGGTTTAGGTGAGGTTTTTGAATTAGAATTAGATAATGTTGAATTACAGGGGATGATGAATGCCGTTGAAGTTGAACTGGATTATGATGAGGTAGATAATTTAACATTTTATGCAAAAGTAAATATTGTAGTTCTGGATCTTTTTGGAAATGAAGGCAGAGATGAAAGTGATGATTATTTTATTTTGGGAGATCCGGAGGGTGAAAGTCAGGTGGATTGGTTCAATGAAGATGAAGATCTTATTTTATTAGATTGGGGGTGGCGACCCGGACATCTTGTTGCACTTCATAGACATGCAATCACAGATCTAATAGAATTTGGGATTATGGTTGAGGGGAGCCGATGTATTATTAAGGATTCATATGCTATTTTAGATATGGAATGTGATGGGAGTAGTGGAGATGGAATTTTGGCCGAGTATATATTTTATGAGCAAAATCTCCAACATGTGGGACTAAAAACCTACAAAGGAGTTGACCATTGCGCGTTAGGTGGGAGTCGATATCCTGGATATGTAGTAGGCGATGAAATCCTACTCCATATAGTAAATCCGGATAGTAGCGCTTATTCGATTATCCCCAATTCATATCAAATGACAGGACCCACAACTTTCACAGGTGGTTTAACCATTATTAGAAGATTGGACTATGCCATTATAGAAGAAGTGGATGTGGAAGATGTAGTGGGATCAACTATTATCACGGACCCTTCACAAGCTCACAGGGATTATGATTCCTATAATATTTACAGATCTACGCATCAAACGAATTTAAGAAACTGTGATGGGGGTGGGGATAATGATTGCAATTTAGTTGGGAATGAATGTGTCTGTAAAATTGAAACTGCAGTCACACAGACCTTTTACTTTGATAATTATTCTTCTCAAACTGATCTTTGGTGCTACTATATTTGGTTATTAGATAACAACGTTGACCAAAATGAAGTGTTGAAAACAGTGGATACGTGTATGAGTGGTGGAAATAATGAATTTGACTGCACTAATCCTCAGGCAGTAAATTACAATCCAAACGCCACCATAGATGATGGAAGCTGTTTTTATGCAACAGAAATACCCATTGTAAGTGGATGGAATTGGATATCCACAAATATATTGAATCAAGACATGTCACTGGATAATACACTAAATTCTGCAAGCCCTAATATTAGTTATATAAAAAATCAGAATGCATTTTCAGATTATTATGATGGATTTGGATGGTGGGGGTCTCTTGAATCCATAAATTTAACATCTATGTATAAATTATTATCCTCCGCTCAAGATACTATTTCCTATTTGGGGATTGAAGTTTCACACAGTTTATCCCAAATTGATATTGCCTCCGGTTGGAATTGGATAGGGTACCCCCTATTAAATCCTGTAGATATTAATACAGCCCTTACTACAATTGAAGGTTCAGGAACGTATATAAAAAATCAAGTTGTATTCGCTGATTTCTATAATCCAGGAGGTTGGTGGGGCACCTTGTCACAATTATCACCATATGAGGGTTATATGTTAAACGCATCCTCGGTGGGTACGTTGATTTATCCATCATCTGGGGCACTTCAGAGAAATATAGAAATAAATAATGAAATTGAAATTCCCAATGAGATTGTAGATTGGGTAATATCTCCACATGAGTTTGAATATTCAGGTTCGGTAATGTTTACAATAGAGAAAGAAAGACCCACTCAGGTACAAGAAGGTGATTATTTTTCTGCTTTCAAAAATGGTGAATTAAGAGGGGTAACTACATCTTTAAAATCACCATTTGACGATTCCTTTCTTTTTCCAATGATGATTTATGCAAATAACGAAATAGACGAAGGATTCGAAATTAAATATTATTCTAATATTCATGAGTTAATATATTCTATTGATTTGAAAATTAATTTTGAAAACAATATGCATTTAGGGAATGCATTGGATCCCATAATTGTGTATGAAAATAACATATCTTCCGATGGAATCCCCCAAATATTTAATTTAGGAACGATATATCCCAATCCATTTAATTCTTCCACAAATATTTCATATACTGTCTCCCAGGGGTCAGAAATTTCTATTGTGATTCATGATATTCAAGGTAGACAAATTGAGAAAATTGTGAATGAGTATAAAAATCCTGGATATTATAATTTGATATGGAATTCAAATTCCATACCCTCTGGTGTTTACTTTGTGAAGATGAAGTCGATTGATGGTATTAAAGTTAAAAAAATATTATTGCTCAAGTAATACACTTCTATAAATAAATTTTCATCTAAATTATACCACATTTAATGGGCAGAAATGGAAGATCACTTTCAAAATTTCCTCGAAGAAGAATTATTTACAAAACCTTTAATTGATGAGAAAACACATCAATTAAAAGAAGGTGAACGCAGAAATGTTGCAATACTTTTTGCAGATTTACATGGGTTTACATCTCTTTCTGAATCGCTTGACCACGAGCAAGTTCAAGATCTAATTGACAAATTAATGGATATTTTATCGCATACCATCCTCAAATATGGTGGGTATGTTGACAAATATTCAGGTGATGAGATTATGGCTTTATTTGGTGCAAAAGTGGCCAGTGAAGTGGATACTCAACGTGCTATTTATTGTGCCCTTGAAATACATGATAAGTTAAAAAAATTCAATGCCTATTTATCTGAGAACCCACCATTTAACACTTTAGATTTGAAAACACAAATGAGAATAGGAATTAATTCGGGGATGGTCACTGCGGGCAGAATTGGGATGAAACGTGAGGGTGATTTTACCGTTTATGGGGATGTGGTCAATTTGGCTTCTCGGTTGGAAAAACATGCCCCGGTGGGTAAAATATTGGTGAATAACCGAACGCGTAGATTAGTAGAAAATAATTTTGAATTTGAATCTTTGGGAAAAATAGATGTGAAAGGGAAATCTACCCCATCATCAATTTATACCGTAAAATCGTTAAAAGAAGAAAAACAGCAACTGAAAGATTATCAATCCCCTTTTATTGGTCATAAAAAAGAATTAAAAATGATAAATGATATCTATAATAATTCAGTTGTAGATTTAAATAATCATAACAATAGTCCCATATTAATTTCAATTAGTGGTGATGCGGGTATTGGCAAAAGTCGATTAGTATTTGAATCTATTCCGCATACTATAAAAAATTTAGGTAATAAATATTTTATTTCTTCACATGCCACCAATGTGACTAAAAGTCCCTATTATATATTCACTCATCTGATTCGGAATCTAATAAATGTCAATAATGGTGATACCGTATTAAAGCTTGAAGATAGGGTAAACGAATATTTCACTAATCTTGAAGAATATTTACCCACTCATTTAATAGTAAAACTCTATGATGCAAAGCCCATTATAGAATATATTCTGGGTATCAAGAATAAAGATGTGAGATTAACACTTTTAGGTAAAGAATTAAGAGTTCAGATACATAGAGCAATACGAATTTTATTATCATCAGCATGTTATAAAGCAAATAATAGTGGACTTCCATATATTATTATATTGGAAGATCTCCACTGGATTGATGACCTTTCAAAAGAGGCATTAATATATTTGATTGAGACATTCAATATTGATAATCACAAGATAAATGGACATCATCATTCTCCTATTTTCATATTTAATCATCGAAATGAATACCATATTCCAACTCATTTAATCAAATATACCATATACCACAAAATCGAGTTAAAACCTTTGTCAAAAAGGGATTGTGAAAATTTAATTAAAGCACTTTTGCGTGGGAATAAATATAATATTGAAATAATTGATGAATTATATGATAATTCTAAGGGAAATCCATTTTTTATTGAAGAATGGATTTATTTATTATTGAAGAAATCAAAAGGAGATTTATTAACATTTAAATTCGATGAAGATAATATTCCTGATAATATTAATAATTTGGTACTATCACGAATCGATTTACTTTCTGATATAGAGAAACATACTTTACAATGTGCATCTATATTAGGGAATCACTTTTATACTTCCACACTTCAGAAAATGGATTTTTTTTTTTACAACTATGCAGATACAAATTCAAATATAGACGTATTACAGAATAATAAATTTATATCACCCTATTTTCATCAAATAGGAATTTACACTTTCAACCACATTATTACCTGTGAAGTCACATACAATACCATTTTAAATACCAATAAAAAGAAGATTCATGCAGTTGCAGGTGAAATTATTGAATCTGAATGTGCGGATAATTTATCCTCTAACTATTATCATTTGGCTGATCATTTCTACAAAGGTGAGGTAATTGAAAAAGCAAAATTATATTCAGGGCTTGCAGCTAAACAAGCAAAAGACATATTTGATAATAAAAATTCAATCCATTTCTATGAGGAATATATTGGATTGCTGGGAGAAAATGAAAAAAATCTACGAATTGTTGCACGGATTCAATTGTGCGAAGTGTTTATTTTAATTGGGGATTTAAAAGAAGCTGAGGGAAATTTAATTGGGTTAAAAAATGAAATTGATAAAGATGAAAGTATATTGAATAATTTCAATAATATTTTTGCAGATTTGGGATATATTTATCATCTACTGGGTAATTCAGTTGAAGCTAAAAAATATATAGACTTACAATTAGCTACATGCTATGGAAAAGACGCTAAGCATTATGCATTTGCATCTGAAAAAATGGGTAAAATTTGTCTTGATCTGGGAGATGTAGAAACAGCGAAAGATTATTTCAATAAAACATTAGATTATTATATTTCTATTGATTCAAAAATCGATATGGCTATTGGATATAGAAATTTAGCTGAAATAGAATTTAGATTAGGGAATTTTGATATTGCCTATGAGGGCTTTAAAAATGCATACGATATGGCCGGAATAATCAATGCCATGCATGAGCAATCCCTCTCATTGGGGAATATGGGAATTATTCATCTAATAAAGGGGGAATTTAACCGTGCCATTGTTATCTTTAATTCCGTTTTGGATTTCAATTTGGAAATGGGAGATAAAATAGCAGTTTCACAATCCTATGGAAATATTGGGATTGGATATAAAGAATTAAAGAATTATAATGAAGCACTTGAAAAGTATGAAGAGCAATATAAAATATGTGAAAATATAAGTTATAAACCAGGTATTGCATTGGCTATTAATAATATTGGATTAGTTTATTATAAAAAGAATTATTTTGTGCAAGCAAAAGAACATTTGATTAAGGCATTAAGCATTAATGAAGAAATAGGGAATACATCAGAAATTGCAAAGGTGTATGGGAATTTGGGAATGATTTGCAAAGATATGGGGGAAATAGAAGAAGCGTTGGGGCATTTTAAAAATTCAAAAATGAATTTTGATGATTTGGGAGATAAACGGTTTTCAGCATTAAGTTTAGGTGACATTGGTTCATTACTTTTCTTGAAGGGTAATTATAATAAAGCCATAAAATACTTAAATAAAGCCACAAAAATTTTCAAACAGATAACAGATCTTCCCAATTATGCAAAGTATCAATTATTGTTAGGAGAATTATTCTGTGAAACGAAAGACTATAATAATTCTTTAACTCATTTAAATAGGGTTGAAAAAGTGTTATCAAATATTGATGGAGATGAAAGTCTAAAGGTGGAAGTCAAAGTAGGTAAAACCCTTATTAATTACCACCTTAATGGGAATTTTGATCAACTCGAAATGGAAATGAATAAAATTATCGAGAAGAATTCAGTGAGTAAGGAAAACGAAGCGAGTATTCATTTTGAATTATGGAAAATAAATCAATACAAAAAATCGAAAACTATAGCGATTAAGCTATATTCAGAGCTTTATAAAGATGCTCCCAAATTCAAATATAAATATAGGTTGGATGAGATGAATTAGAAATTAATTCTCCAGAATCAAACTAAAAGCAGTGGTAAGTTTTAATACTTGTCCATTTGTTTTCTGCAAATTTTTGGCCAATTGACCAGCAATATTTCGCATAATAATATTTCCAATCTGGGGGTCATTATCACAAATACCAAAAAAATCAGGTGCATATAATATCCCAATATCACAATCTGTAATGGCGGTAATTGTAGCCGTTCGTTTGTCATGTTCATCAAATAAAGACATCTCACCAAAAACAGGATGGACATTAGAGTGTAAGCGAGTCATTTCTTTTTCACGCGTATCCACATTTGTTTTATTGGTCATGAGTGTCATGGCTTTAGTAATTGTAACCTCCCCTGAAAATAAAAAAATAAGTGAATCACCGTCATCACCTTCTTTGATAATATCATTATTTTGGGTAATGAAATCAGATTTTATTTTTACAATAAATTCCTTTACCTGATTACTGTTCAACCCCTTAAAAATTGAATATTCTGATAATAATTCTGTGGTTTGATGGTTCATGGAATTACAATAGCTCCCTGTCCGCGTTGAATAATTTGACTATTGTCAGGATTTAGAAATACATCCACTTTACTTTCTTCAGAAAGTGAATGGCCCGCTGCTTTTAATTTACGTTCAATAAATGCATCTAGAGCATCGCTCTCTGAGGAAAGAAAATCACCAAATCCAACACTTTCATTTTCAATAAATAGACCTATGCATAAGGCATTTTCATTTTCTTTAAAGTATGTAGAAACATCTGCAAATGTTTTTCCAATGTAATTATCTGGGATTGATATGCTCTTAAAACGATGTGAGGAGTGAAGGTCTAATAACTGATTTACCGCTTGAGGAACGCCAGGCTCTAAAACATGAGTAGCTGCCATAAATGATTCATATGTATTATTTATAATTACTTCATCCGCTTTTGCACGCTTCAGATATGGAAGTTTTTCTTGTTGGGAGACATGAGCAACGACTTTCAAATTAGGGAGTTTATTTTTGATGGTTAATACAGCCAAAATTGTTTTATCATCATCGTTTTCAACTGTATTATTCGAAATAATTATGACGGATTTGGCATGCTCAATATTTGCTTTTGATAAAATATTTTCCAGAGCATAATCACCCTGAACAAAGTGAATTTTTAATGTGTCTGAATTAAACCGGGCAATAATCCCATTCATTTGGTCCTCACCCATATCATTTACCATGGCAATCTTAACATCATCACCTTCAGAAGATAATTTAGCGATGTTAGAGAGTACTTTTTCAACATTGTTATTCCATCCGCAAATTACAATATGATCTTTAATCGTTAGATTTTCCAAACCTCGTCCTTCCATTATTTTTTTTGTGGTGAAAATTGATGAAATTGACCCCGTGAGCACTGAAATGAGTCCAATTCCTGAAAACATAATTAATACAGCCAAAATCCTACCTGGAACTGAGGTTGGTGAAAAATCACCATAACCCACAGTGGTTATGGTTACAATTGTCCACCAAATTGCATTGCCCACATCAGACAAATCTCCATTCTCAAAGAGTACAATTGAAAATGAACCAACTGTCCAAAGAATTAACATTACAGCAAAAATTCTAAATGTTGAGTGTTGAATCAGTATATTTATTCTTGTTTTTAGATTATCCATGTGGTTCTTGGTTAAGAATTATTATGGTGAATTATAGCACTTTCGAGATAGTAAATAAAAGTGAATTATTGAATCACACAGAATTGGTTTTACTATGCCTTGATACGATAGCCTTTTGAAAACATAATGGATGCAATAGTCGAAAATGTAATGGCAAATGCGATACTAATCAATAATGAAATTTCAGGGGATGTATCACCCACGCCTAATGTGGCATAGCGTAAACCATTAATCATCCAATAAAGGGGATTAACCATGGAAATGGACCGCCAGAATTCAGGGAGCATATCAATGGACCAGAATACACCACCCAACATGGATAGGGGCATGAATACAAATGTAGTAAACATACCAATATGATCCCATGTTTTGGCATAAATACCCACAATTACCCCCATTGCCCCAAAAGCCCATGAAACGGTAATCAGATAAATACATGTGAGCCAAATATTATCAATAGCAAAATCAGTAAGTATCATACTTAATAGAATCACCATAATTCCATTGATGAGCCCCCGACAAGTAGCACCAATAATATATGCCACACTAATTTCAAATCCACTAAGGGGGGTAATGAGAAGATCATCTAAAAATTTGAGAAATTTAGCCTGCATTAAACTTGATGATGAATTTTGGTATGCATGATTGATGACAGACATCATTACAAGTCCCGGAATTATATAATTCATATAGGAGATATCTTTTATTTGTCCAATTCGAGCACCTAACGCGTGACCAAAAACCAGAATATAAAGGGCAGATGAAATGAGACCTGGCATGACAGTTTGCTTCCATAATCGTAGAAAGCGAAGAACTTCACGTTTGACTAAAACGAAGAAACCAGAACTAAACATTTTCACTCTCCATCGTATCTTCCAAAAGGGATCTTCCTGTAAGTTTTAGAAATACATCCTCTAAACTACTTTTACATATTTTAACTTCTTCGATAGTTACCTCTAATCGAGTCAGAATATTAATAATTTTTGGCATATCTGCTTCAGGCCTAGAAGTAGGTATATGGAGTGTCCCTTCTGATTGAGAGAATTTCCACGGCTCCATGCTTAAATCAGTGGGGATATGATGGACTTTAATCTCAATACTGCCAGTCCCCAGAGTGTTGATAAGTTCTTGTGGTGACCCCTCTTTAACAATTACACCCTGGTCAATTATGGCTACTCGATCACAAAGAGCTTCTGCTTCTTCAATATAGTGGGTGGTGAGCAAAATAGTTTTGCCTTTACGATTCAATTCTCGAAGGTAATCCCATAGCATATGGCGCAGTTCAATATCCACCCCGGCAGTAGGCTCATCTAAAATGATAATGGGTGGGTCGTGAACCAATGCTTTGGCAATTTGAACACGTCGTTTCATTCCACCTGAAAGTTCTCGTGCCGTATTGTCAGCCTTATCGGTGAGACCAAATCTTTTTAACATCAAGTCGGTACGTTCAGTAGCTCTACTTTTAGGGAGTCCATAATATCCCGCTTGGAGAATTAGAAGTTGACGAATGGTAAAAAATACATCAAAGTTTAGTTCTTGAGGAGATAAGCCCATCATCAATCGAGCCTCTCGAAAATCTTTCACCACATCTTTTCCCATGGCGAATGCAGCACCTGAAGTCAGATTTACCAATCCCGTTAAGATGCCAATGGTGGTGGTTTTACCAGCACCGTTTGGTCCCAATAGACCGAAAAATGAACCTTTTGGAATCACCAAATCAATGGCGTTTAATGCTTTAAATCCACCTTCATAGATTTTTGTTAACTGCTCAATTTTAATTGCGTTTTGAGGCATGAATTACTTTGTGACTGATTGTATGAGTGTGGCCACATTCTCCACATGTGGGGTATGGGGAAACATATCCACAGGTCGAAGTTTTATCAGCTTATATCCATTTTCACAAAGCACTTTCAAATCACGAGCTTGTGTAGATGGATTACATGACACATACACCAATCGATTGGGAGCTTTTTCAATAATATCATTAATTGTATTTGGGTGCAATCCAGCTCGTGGTGGATCTACCACCATCACATCAGGGAGTTCTAATTGTTGTGCTTCATTATTAGTTTTGAACAAATTCATTAAATCACCAGCAAAAAACCAGGCATTTTTGATTCCATTTGAATGTGCATTTTGAATGGCATCCTGAACAGCTGACATGACTAACTCAAATCCATACACGGTTTTTGCAGATTTGGCTAAATAAATTGAAATTGAACCCGTTCCACAAAATAAATCATAGAGTATATCATCCCGGGTGAGTGCTGCTTCTTCATGTATAATATCATATAATCGCTTGGCTTGGTGTGTATTGGTTTGGAAGAATGAATCAGCAGAGATCATGTACTCATAATCGCCCAACTTATCATTGATAGAATCTTTTCCAAAAAGAACCAATTGCTCTTCCCCAGTGGAAACGCCTGCTCGACGAGAAGTGATGTTATTTACAATACTCACAATATTAGAAAATTCTTCTGTCAACTTGTCCACAATAGGTTGAAGCTTTTCATGATCGTCACGAGAAGTAACAATATTCACCATAATTTCGTTGGAGGCACCGCCATGTCGAATCATTAAATGACGCATGAATCCAGTATGTGCTTTGATATCATAAGGTACCAATTCTAATTCCACAGTCATTTTTTTAACAAGGTCAAGAATTCTATTTGAATCCTTACTTTGTATATGGCATTCATCAATATTTAAAATTTTGTCGTATCGGCCAGGGACATGAAGTCCCAATGCAAAATCGGCTGACGCATCTTCTGGTTCACCATCCGTTAACCATCTTCTATTTGAAAAGGTAAATTCCATTTTATTTCGATAATGGAAAATTTCTTCACAACCTAAAATAGGTTCAAGAGTAACATCCTTGAATCCGCCAATTCTACGAAAGGTATCTTTAACTTGGACTTCTTTTGCTGCCAGTTGCTCTGCATAATCTAAATTTTGGAAGGTACATCCCCCACAATCTTTAAAATGCTCACATTTCACATCTACTACAAGAGGAGATTCTTCGATCACTTCTAACGTTCTCGCTTCTAAAAATGAGGATCTCTTTTTAGTAATACGTGCCAAAACGGTTTGACCAGGGATTGCATTTTTCACAAATACGATCATATCACCGATTCGAGAAACTCCCATTCCACCAAATGCTAAAGATTCAATAGAGAGTTGAATATCCGTGCCTTTTTTAGGTATTTCCGTTGCCACTAGTGTTGTCATTTTAATTCTTCCATTATTTAATATATCGCTTCATTTGTGTAGCTAATTCTTGAGCATCCTCAATGGATTTCGCTTCTGCATAAATTCTAATTACCGATTCTGTATTCGATTTACGGATATGCACCCAACGGTCCTTCCAAATTAGTTTTAACCCATCAATGGTATTTTGATCACACTCTTTAAATGTTTTAGAAATGATATATAGAACTTCATTCGGATTTATATCACCCAATTCAATTTTGTCTTTTACCATGTAAAATTGAGGCATGGATTCAAAAATTTCACTGACAGAATCATCCGACTGACTCATGCGGTTCAAAAAGAGGGCTACCCCCACCAATGAATCTCGCCCATAATGAGATTCAGGAAGAATAACTCCACCATTCCCTTCTCCTCCCAATACAGAATTTTTTTCTTTCATCAAATTCACCACATTTATCTCCCCAACTGCTGAGCGTTCTACGGTATTACTATATTTTTCACAAACTTTATCTAAAGCCATGGTGGTAGATAAATTGGTCACAATTGGGGTGGCCACATCATGGGTAGATAAAATACCATCAGCGCAAATAGTGAGGGTATATTCTTCCCCTAGGGGATTCCCCAACTCATCGACCACCGCTAATCGATCACCATCAGGGTCGGTGGCAAAACCAACATGAGCACCATGTTTTTTTACGGCTTCAGCCAATTGTTTTAAATTATGGGGTAAAGGTTCTGCACCACGGGGGAATTTTCCATTGGGTGTACAATTAATAGTTATAACCTCACATCCCAATGCTTCAACCATGTGGGGAAGGGCAATAGAAGCACCCCCATTTACTGCATCAACCACCACTTTAAACTTTCGATTAAGTATGGTTTCAGTATCCACTACTGATAATTGGGTAGTATGAGAAATATGTAATTTTATACCACTTTGATCTTCCGTAATGGTGCCAACCACACCTTCATCAAGGGATTCAATTTCGTCAGCCAATTTGAATAATCGTGAATTTTTATTTTCATCCAAAAAACAGCCATCATTATCAATAAATTTCATGCCATTCCACTCAGTGGGATTATGGCTTGCGGTGATTACGATGCCACCAGCATATTCATTTTTTTCAACTAAGAATTGAGCGGTAGGTGTAGGAATTATATCACAATTAATTACATCACGACCAGAGGTAGCCAATGCAAAACAGGCAGCTTCAATAAACGCAGCACCATGACAACGGCTGTCTCGTGCAACCAAGATGGTACCATCAGGTTGTAATTGTGAAAATGCCTTCATATGGTCTGAAACTACATTTGCATCTAAACCATCATTTACGATTCCACGGATTCCGGATATACCTCGAATGAGTGTCATTTTATTCCTTTGATGATAAAAAGAAAATCCAGACAAGATTGCCTGGATTTTCTAAATTTAACGGTTAAACTGTCCCAGTTCAGATTAGTATCTTGAAGCAGGGCGAGGTGCACCGCGTCGTTTTTTAGAGCGAGCAATTTTTTTTGCTTCACTGGGTTTCAGGTAGTATGCTCTGCTTCGTACATCTCGCAAAATACCAGCCTTTTCCCATTTTTTCTTGAATCGACGTAAAGCCTTTTCAAATGGCTCACCATTTTTTACTGTAACGCTTACCATATAGTTTCTTACCCCCTCTCAATTTATCCTAAATATTGTCTCAGTTTACGACTTCGTGATCGGTGACGGAGGCGACGAATAGCCTTCTCTTTAATTTGTCTCACTCGTTCACGTGTAAGTCCAAATTCTTCACCAATCTCGTTTAACGTGAGGGCATATTCTCGGTCAATTCCGAAGTACATGCGAATAACTTCACGTTCTCGTTCTTTTAATGTATCCAATGCGGCAGAAACTTCTTCTTGGAGTGAATCCATGAGAAGCTCTTTATCTGGTGCTTCTGTTTTGTTATCTTCGATAACATCCATGAGGCAATTTTTATCATCATCTGAAAATGGTGTATCTAATGAGTGGTGACGACGCGAAATTCGTTGTGCGTCATTCACCTCACGAGGTTTCATGTCTAATTGACGGGCAAGTTCGTCTGCACGAGGCGCTCTTTCAAACTCCTGCTCTAAACGTTCTGCCGCTTTATTAATTTTACTAATAGTTCCTACACGATTCAATGGTAAACGAACAATTCGAGAATGCTCTGCCAATGCTTGTAGAATGGATTGACGAATCCACCATACCGCATACGAAATAAATTTAAAACCACGCGTTTCATCGAAACGTTCAGATGCTTTAATCAGCCCCAAATTACCTTCATTAATCAAATCGGTAAGGGGGAGTCCTTGTCCCTGATAATCTTTGGCCACAGAAACCACAAACCGAAGATTTGCTTCAACTAATTCTTTCAGCGCACGACGACTACCTTGTTTTACAGCAATGGCCAATTCTACTTCACGTTCAGGAAGTAGGGGGTCATACTTACTAATTTCTTGTAAGTATTTACTGAGAGAACGGTTGGCATCACTGCCTAATTTTTGAATTTTCTTTTCAAGCTTATTTTTTCTTTTCTGCTTACGTTTTTCTTCATCAGAAAGCTCTTCAGCAACCATTTTTTCAGATGTATCCGTCAGTTCGTCTTTTGAATCTTCAGATTCTAAGGCTTTATCTAATGAACTGGCAAGCTTCTTTTTGGTCTTAAGTGTGGTATTTTTTTTCGTTGCCTTTACAGTTGTCTTTTTGGCTGTAACTTTTTTAGGGATTGCTTTTGCGGGCGCTTTTTTTGCAGACGTTTTAGGTGCTACCTTTGCAGGTGCTTTTTTAACAAAGGTCTTCTTCGCGACTACTTTAAGTGCTACCTTTTTGGGAGCAGTTTTTTTAACAGCAGCAACCTTTTTCGCAGGTGTTACTTTGATTATTTTTTTAGCAGGTACAGCTTTCTTCACTACCGTTTTTTTAACGGGTGCTTTTTTAGCTACGGTTTTCTTTTTTGCATCTTCTTTTTTGGCCATTGTTTCCCTGAGTAAATTGTTGAAGAAAAGAGCCCAGTAATTTAAAGGGCATTAAGGTAGGTTTACAAATGCTATTTCAGGGTAGAGAGTGTAATAAAATCATGGACTGAAAGTTCTTCGGCTCGTTTTCCCGAAAAGTCACCCAATTCTTGAGATGTGAATAGACCCTTTAGGGTGTTTCGCAGAGTCTTTCGTCGTTGGCTGAAGGCCTGTTTTACCACATGTGAAAAATGGTCAATATCTGCGATTGACATTGAAATGGGATCAAAAGTAAGAATGGCTGAAGTTACGTCGGGTTGGGGAAAAAACACCGTTTTGGGTACGGTGAATGATAGTTGAATATTTGACAATGCCTGTGTCATCACCGATAATCTTCCATAGGTTTTATTGCCATGAATCGAGGTAATGCGTTGTGCCACCTCTCTTTGGGTCATAAATACCATTTTTGACCACCCTGTCCAGTCCAAAAATTTAAATATAATGGGAGATGTAATATTAAAAGGTAGATTTCCAATTATTTTAACATCACCAGAAAATTGACTTAAATCCAAATCTAAAATATCTTGGTGGATAACATTCACATTTTTAGGTGCATGTTCGGTCAAGTGGTTCACCAATAGGGGGTCAATTTCAACGGCATGAACTTTTTGAACTTGTGTTGCCAATTCAAAGGTAAGCGCCCCTTTTCCCGGACCAATTTCGATCACCACATCCTCGGGTTGTGGGTCTAATTGAGCCACAATTTTACGAATGATATTGGGGTCCTGTAGAAAATTCTGCCCCCATTTTTTACGGAAAGTGTGTGTGGTCAATTTAATTTCTTAAAAAATAGGTTTGCAGTATTTGTGGTTTGATTCACCACATCTTCAACCGACATTTCTTTTAACTCGGCCACCTTGGTGGCTACTTCTTTCACATAAATGGGTTCATTTCGTTTCCCTCGATGGGGTTTGGGTGCTAAGTATGGAGCGTCGGTCTCTAACATCATTCTATCTAATGACGTTTCTTTCACCACATCTTCTAAGGCTTTCACGAAGGTGATGAGTCCCGTAAATGAAAGGTGAAAGCCAGTCTTCAAAATTTGCTGTGAAAATGCCAATGTACTGGCAAAACAATGGATGACACCATAACTATTCTTAGATTCAATAATTCCATTTAAAATTTCGTCATCAGATTTACGGCAATGGACCACGCTGGGTAAATTCACCGATGTGGCCAATTCTAATTGTTCATGATATACAGCAAATTGTTTTTTTTTATCACTAAAATTGTAATGAAAGTCCAGGCCAATTTCACCAACTGCCACCATTTTGGGATGTTGGTAAAATTGTTCTAATTCATATAGATATCGTGGTGGTACATCTTTCGCTTCGTGGGGGTGTATGCCGGCTGTGGCAAAAACATGCGGGTGCTTTTCGGCAATTTTTAGGCATTTTTCAGATGAGGGGAGGTCCACCCCAATACAAATCATCCGTTCTACACCATTGTCAATGGCACGCTGAATCACATCATCTCGATCCCCATCAAATCGGTCCATGTAAATATGGCAATGGGTATCAATATAATTCATTATTTTGTATCAATTCGGGGGAATGGAGATTTGCCCTCACCCAGTGGCATGCCTGCTTTCAGTTCCCCCACATTTGTATTCACTAAGGGAATATCATGGGCGCCTAAAATGGTGAGTATAACGTTGGTCCGCTCTGGCATAACGGGATTCAATAATTGTGAACCAATTCTTAAGACATCTGCTGCCACGGCTAATGTGGTAGCTGAAACGCTACCTTGAGATTTATCTTGCTTAATCAATTTCCAGGGCGCGCGCGTTTCTAAATATTTATTTACTTCTCGAATCATGGCCATAGTATTCTCTAATGCGTCATGAAGTTTAAGATCGTCAATATTTCCCCTTACTTTTTGGGGTGTGGTCTTGGCCATTGAAATGAGACCTAAATCTATCTCATCATACGCCCCGGACTCTGGAATTTTACTTTCAAAATTTTTGTGAATGAGCATGGTGATGCGGTTTACTAAATTCCCATAATCATTGGCAAGGTCAGCATTGTAGCGTTTGACGAAAGCATCCATATAAAAATTGGCATCACTCCCCAATACCATATCGCGCATCAAAAAGTATCGAACGGGGTCTACACCATATTCATCAATCAAATCTAATGGTTTTACCACATTGCCCAGTGATTTAGACATTTTGGTGTTATCAGAAAGCCACCAGCCATGGGCTAAAATTGTCTTGGGAAGGGGAATCCCCACCGCCAATAACAAGGTTGACCAATAGACGGCATGAGTGATGAGAATGTCTTTACCAATAAGGTGATAATTTGCCGGCCACCAAAAATTAAATTTTTCATCATCGTTACCCCAACCGATGGCCGTAATGTAATTCATGAGGGCATCAAACCAAACGTATGTCACATAATCCGTATCAAAAGGGATTTCAATTCCCCAACTCAATCGTGATTTGGGCCGAGAAATACATAAATCATTTAGGGGTTGACGCAGGAATCCCAAGATTTCATTCTTCCGTGTTTCAGGCTTAATGAAATCGGGATTTTCATCAATATGTTTAATGAGGGTAACTTGATAATTTGACATTTTGAAGAAATAATTACGTTCCTTTAGTTTTTTAATTTCTCTAAAATTTCCGTCCGCCACCTCTTTTTGGGTGACAAAACGTTCTTCTGAAACAGAATACAAACCCTCGTATTCTGCAGCATAAATTTCGCCTCGTTCATATAATGAAGTGAGTAACTCTTTTACGCGGTCTGTATGTCTAGGTTCAGTGGTTCGAATAAAATCATCATGTTGGATGTGTAGTTTATCCCATAAAATTTTGAAGCGTTCTACATATTCATCCACATGGGCTTGGGGGTCCACATCACGACGTTTGGCCGCTTCTTGAACTTTTTGACCATGCTCATCCGTACCCGTAAGAAAATATACATCATCACCCATGATTCGGTGATACCGTGCCAATACATCCGCCAAAATGGTGGTATATGCATGACCGATATGTGGCTCATCATTCACATAGTATAACGGTGTAGTTACATAGAATTTCGACATTTTAGCTTTCAAGAATTGGGTTTAAATTTATAATATTCAGAGTCATGTTTTAGAGAATAAAATTTAGTTTAAAGAATCCAGTCATGGATAGTAAATGGTTTTACTCTTTCTCCCATAATTTGTTGCTTGAGTTCAATAAGCATAGCTGTAATCATGAGAGCGAGATATCCATTTCTTTGGATATTTTCAAATGTATTTTCTAAAATATTGATGCATTCATTCCAGTTTGCATGGGGGTAATCGATTACGATTTTTCTGAAATGTTCATTTAAATTAGTAAAAATAAAATGGTCATTGCTAGATTCGTGAGTTGCCAAATGTAAATCTCGCATATATAAAATTGATGTACGGAAAAAATATGAAAGTTCATTCATACTTTTTCGTTTCAGTAAAGATGTTCGATATGTTACCGCCTGCCAAGTGGTTGGGGATGGCGAATAGCATGCCTTAATCATGAGTTTCAAATCGCTGAAAAGCTCATCAATATTTTCTGATAAGTTTAGAGCCAGTCGAATATTGCCATTGGCAATATTTGATATCACCTTGGCTTTATCTTCAGATACGTCAAGTAGAGTAAGTTTCTCCTCAATAAATGAGCTAGCCAATGGGGGAAAGTAAACCTGTTGACAGCGAGATAGAATGGTGTCCATCATGGCAGAAACTTCAGATGTGACCAATATAAAAATAGTTTTTTCAGGTGGTTCCTCCAACACTTTCAATAATGCATTGGCTGAAGTGGGTTGAGGGATACATAATTTTTCCGCATCAAAAATCAGCACCACCGTCCACCCAATGTCAATGCTACTCATGTATAAATCTTTTTTTACTTCGCGAATGGAGTTTATCAGAATGGTTCGGGCATTTTCAATTTCTATCCGTGCATAGGGATTTTTACCCTTTTCCACCATCATCTCTCGGAGTTGTTCGATATTTTTTTCTGTGAGTCCTCGAATTGAAGGATCATCAGAAGCAGATATTTTCCCCCGAGGGTAGGGAAGAATGAGTTTTATGTTTCCGTGTTGAAATGATTTAATTTTTTTACATGATGGACATTTTCCACAGGCACCATTATCTGAAGGTAATTCACAGTTGATCAATGCAGCCAACTCAATAGCATGGGCTTCTTTTCCTGAACCGTCGTTACCGTGAAATAATAAGGCGTGAGGGAGGCGTCCTGAATTCACTGAATTGAGAAGATTATTCCAAATTTTATGATGGATGAGGAGTGAATCGTAAATCATTATCTAATCAACCAATGCTCAGGGTTCAGTTTCTGCTGATTGCCCCACACTTCAAAATGGAGTTTTCCATTTTTTGATTTTCCAATCGAGGCAATTTTTGCCAATCGGTCACCAGCCTGAATATACTCATTTTCATTTACTTGAATATTTTCAACTTGGGCATACACCGTACTGAATCCACCACCATGATCCACAATAATAATATTTCCATGTCCACGTATATAGGTGATGGTACTGATGACTCCATCCAAAACGGTTACAACGGGTGCGCCTACCGCTGCCTGAATTTCGATGCCTACGTTTTCGGTAATGGTATTCAGTTTACGATTTTTCTGATTTCCAAATCGAGAGATAATTTTTCCTTGAACGGGCCAGGGGAGCTTACCTTTCATTTTTGCAAAGTTGCCACTGGTGGCTCGATTTTGCATGGCACGGATACGCGCCAATTCATCTTCCCGTATTTTCATAGACGTTTTGTCGTTAAACAATTTATTGATAATATTCTCAATTTCAGCAATCATGCGTTGTTTTTGCTTTAACTCATTTTCTAGCGTTGATTTCTGATTATTCACTTTGTTCAGGTATTTTTTTCGGCGCTTTTTATCCGTTTCTAGCCGAGAATTTTCAATTTCTTTATCAGAGCGAATACTCCGCTTTTTCTTTAATTCACGTTTTAATTTTTGTGCTTCAATATCCAATTCTATCAACGCAGATTGGAGCTCTTCACGTAACTCTAACTCATGTTTGGTTAAAATGTCTAAATATTTGATACGATATATTGCCTCATTCCAATTATCTGCAGAAATGACAGTTTTTAGAAATGAACTTTTACCATGTTTGTATAGATGTTGCAAGCGTAAGGTGAGTTTTTCTTTTAATCCATCCAAGTATGCTTCTTTACGTTTAATTCGTTCCTGTGTGTCATGAATCATGGATGCCACAAATCGCTCTTCTCGATTAAGTGATCGGATTAATTTTTCAGTGAGGGAAATTTTATTTTCTAGATCAATCAGAATCTCGGTGGTTGAAATGGCCTCCTGCGTTTTTTTGATAATTCCCTTTTCAACATCTTCAATTTCTTGTCGGAGTGTACTAATTTTATCCTTTTTTGCATCTATATCTTTTTGGATATCTAATGATGACCGCTCAGCAAAACTAACGGTGAAAAGTAGGAGTACGCAAAAAAGAGTGGACACTATTTATCTAAATATTTTGTATAAATGGTATGATTATCAGGATTGAGCTCATCCAGCTTTTGGATGGCATGGGATAGTTTGAATTGGTTAAATAATTTGGCAAATTCTTTGCCATATACATTGAGGAAAAGGGAAGTATTTCGATCATTTCCATAAATTTCTAATATAGAATCCATATCATCCACACATTCTTCTAAATGTGATAAAATTAGATTGGCATCTTTTTCTTCAGAATATAAATTATCCTGGACTGCAAAGAAATGGTAACGAATGGACCTTAAGTGGCGATTTTCTTTGAGCTTTTTGGCTTTTTTCTTTCGGTTTTCCCAGCCTCGGGAATAATTTGAATTTCGCCCACTATTGGTGATTTCATCACTAATTACAAAATAACTATCTCCACCCAAATATTCATAAGTATCTAATTCGGTGGCAATGAATAAATTGGCATAATAGTCAATTATTGACGTGAGGGGTGAAAACATGGGGGAGAACGAAAGTGATTGCCCTTTAGAATAGGGGAAGTCAACGCCTTTGGCATAAAAATGTTGGTCCCCTTGATTGGTTAAAATCATTTGTGCATTCACAATTTTGTTGTTATCTGAGCTGGAATAAGATTCAATTATAAAATGGATGTCTAGGTATATCTCTAATTCAAGGGCATTATCTGTAAATTTGTTATTCACAAGGTACTGAGATACTTCCTCTCCAAATGATTCAAAAATATATCGGTCACTTTCCCGGATTTGCCGTGAGTCAATAATCACATTTACTTCTTCAAATTGAGAGAAAATATGCGAAATCAAAAGTACAATGAATAAAAAAGAAGTTTTTTGCTTAAAAAATAGCATTGGAAAATTTAACCCTTTTTAGAAAGATATTGATCACGTTTTGTGTTAGAAAATTTATGTATTTGCATGGTGTAGTTTTATGATTAAACATTTGTAAATTGTCCCCATGATTATTACTGAAAAGGAGAAAAATTGAATTTATTATTACTTACAATATTGGCCAGCTTTATAATAATTGGATGCAAAGCATCTGATGAAAAAGTTAGCAATGAATCGGCCCAAACTCAAGCAGTTGAAATAATTGTAACTGAGAATGGATTGAAATCTACCAAACTCAACCCATCCAAATCTGAAAGGGTGGCCACCTTGCCCAATCAAGTACAAATGGGGATTGAATCTATCATTGAAAAAAATGGAAAAGTCGAAATTAATGTATATGCATTAAATAATCAACCCATTGCAGGCGTACAATTGGAGATTCAACCAGCAGATATATTTAAAATTGATTCCATTGGTGGGGGGCGATGTGCAGATATTGACTTCACATTAAGGTCTAATACAAAAGGGCTCATGTTGGGTTTTTCAATGTCCGGTAATATGATACCCGCTTCAAGTAATCAGAATGCAGAAGATAACATTTTATTTACCGCCTATGGTGAAGTAATTAAAAATGTGACAAATAAAATGGTTACCCTTGAGTCTACATTGGCAGGTAAAGGGGGCGCTAAAATAGAAGCCTTATCCATTCCGTATGAATGGAACGGAAGATAAATTTGCCTAAATTAATTCTGTTGATAAGCGTGGCTGTTTCCACGCTCATGGGACAAACAGCATTCTTGCCTGATACGGTGGCATTTGTGGGTCAATCAGACTTTAAAATTCCAATATATATGGAGAATCTTGTTGCATTAGAGGGTTTGGATATTTCCATCGATTATGATGAAACGGTAATAAATTGTGTTGATTATTCTCAAGAGAATACGGTACTTGAAAATTATAATGTATATTTTGGCGAGGGAAATTGCCCTTCTGGAAGTGATATTTGTTTAGTCATTTCTATGACTACGGTCCCTCTTTTTTCTGGGAGTGGAAATGTAATTTATTTGAATTGTATCATTGAGGGTAATGATCAAGATTATTCTGAATTGAATTTTTCTGAAATAGAAATCCAAAACATCGATGTAAATGCGTTTCCTGGAAGCGTGACGATTTTTACTGGAGGATGTATGGAAATTGATGCCTGTAATTATGATGAAACTGCCACCTATGATGATGGCTCATGTGCATATATAATTGATTGTGAGGGTGTGTGTGGTGGAAGTGTTGAACTTGATTGCTTCGGTTTATGTGCAGGCAATGCAATTGAAGATTGTAATGGTGAGTGTAATGGGTTAGCACTCATTGATGAATGTGGAGTTTGCGGGGGTTCTGGCCCAATTGGTGAATGTGGTTGTACTGATATCCTTGAAGGCTTTTGTGACTGTAGTGGAAATATTTTAGATGAATGTGGTTGGTGTGGTGGTGAGGGATGCTATCAAGGTGATTGTGAAACCTATCCAGCGGATCAATTTGATTGTGATGGTCCCTTGGCGAATGACTTAACTACTCCAATTGAATTTATATTGTTACCCAATTATCCCAATCCATTTAATCCTACAACCACATTCAACTATTCGGTAGCTACATTTTCAGTGGTGAACTTATTAATCTATTCTATGAGTGGAGAAATAATTCACACCCTAGTGAGTACATCACAACAACCCGGGCAGTATACCGTTCAATGGAATGCCTCAAATTACTCGTCTGGATTATATTTTGTGAAGCTAATATCTGACAATAAAATGGCTGAACAAAAAGTCCTGTTAATCAAATAGTAAATCCACAAACTTTATCATTCAATAACGTCTATAAATCTACGTAAATTTTCCATCTCAAACGGGGTCAATTTTCTTAATTTTGTCGATAAAAAATTTCAAAATGATAGTGCAGTATAATGGGACTCATTTTTTTGGTTGGCAAGTCCAGGCAAAGGGACGGACGGTACAAGGCGATATCGAAGCGGCACTGCAAAAAATTCACCTCCACGAAAAAATTACGTTAAACGGTTCAGGTCGTACTGATTCTGGAGTGCATGCCAAGGGGCAAGTGGCCAGTATCAAAATTGCATCTTCATTAACATCAGAGCAGTTGATGAAAGCCATAAATAGTGGCTTGGAAAAAGATGTGCGAATAATGTCTTGTATCGAAGTAGATGAAGATTTTCATGCACGGTTTTCAGCAAAAGAACGTCAATATGAATATCATACCGTAACAGAGGAAACGCCGTTTACCCATAAGCGTTCGTGGTGTTTGAAGTATGAAGTGGATTTTAATATTCTGAACGAATGTGCAGCCTTGGTCATTGGAAATCATGATTTTACGGCATTTTGTAAAGCCAATGCAGAGGTGGAGCATAAGCGGTGTATTGTGTTTGATTCTCAGTGGGAAAAAACATCAACAGGATTGACCTATAATGTGAAAGCAAATCGATTTTTACAGCACATGGTTCGGTTATTAGTAGGCACCATGGTTGAAGTGGGGCGTGGTCGAATGACCATTGATGATTTTAAATTATTTATGAATGGGGGACATCCAACATTAGCAGTAGTTCGTGCGCCGGCTCATGGACTTTATTTGGCTGAAGTGAGTTATGACTAAACGAATATTTGTTATTATTGGGTTTGTATTGGTGTGGTTTATTTCCATGAAATATTTGGTGAATTCATCCGGAGCAAATCAAGATAAAATTTTATACATCAATGATAGTCGACGATCTGCCATTGTAAATGCTATTGAACGTGCATCGGTTTCTGTGGTGGGAATCAATGTGACCCAGCTGAAGAAGAAACGTACAACCTCAATTTGGGACCCATTTTTCTTTCCCTATGCACGAACATATAAAGTTGATAATCTTGGTTCGGGGGTATTGGTAAGTGAAGATGGCTATGTAATTACCAATGCGCATGTGGTTGAAGACGCTCATGAAATTGTAGTTACATTAATGGGTGGTGCTCGGTTTGATGCAAATTTAGTAGGACTTGATAATCTTAGCGATGTGGCAGTCTTAAAAATTGAGGGCGAGTCATTACCTTTTTCTGTATTAGGCAATTCTGATGACCTCATTGTGGGCGAATGGGCCATTGCATTGGGAAATCCATTGGGGCTCTTTGATGTATCTCATCAACCTACTGCTACGGTTGGCATTATTAGTGGTTTTGATTTAGACTTTGGATTGAAAAAATCAGGCCATGTGTATCAAGATATGATTCAGACCGATGCATCCATAAACCCGGGAAACAGCGGGGGTCCACTGGTGAATGCGAACGGAGATGTGATAGGTATAAACACATTTATTCTCACAGGCTCGGAGCATACATCTGGCTCTGTAGGAATTGGATTTGCTATTCCGATAAATCGGGTAAAAGAAGTATTTGAAGATTTAAAAGAATTTGGAAAAGTTGAACGGAATTATAATACGGGGATTCATGTCCAATCTGTGGATCGTTTTATTAAACGATATTTACGATTACCTTCAGAAGAAGGTGTTCTGATTCGCGATGTGGAAAAGCGATCTTCTGGCGAACGTGCCGGGCTTAGAATTGGAGATGTAATTTTACGTGTGAATAATCGTAAGGTGAATGCGGCCAATGATATAATTCGAATAATAGATGAAGAATTTTTAAAAGTGGGAGACTCTGTGCGTCTTAATGTGTGGCGAGAGGGAGAATCCATGAATACGAATTTACAATTAGAAGAACCTAAATCAAAAACCTGGGGATTTTAGATGATAGAGAGATATACCACGCCTGATATGGGGCGTATTTGGTCAGATCAAAATAAATATGCCACATGGCAAAAAGTTGAAATTACGGTTACAGAAGTCCTTTCTGACATGGGCATTGTACCCAAAGAAGCGGTAAAAGTAATCAATGAGAAGGCTGCATTTTCAGTTGATCGAATCAATGAAATTGAAGCCACCACACATCATGATGTGATTGCTTTCTTGACGAATTTGGCTGAAAATATTGGACCAGAATCTCGGTTCATCCACATGGGGATGACCTCTTCAGATTTACTGGATACTTCTCTGGCTCTTTTGTGCCAAGAAGCAGGTGAAATCATTTTAGAGAAAATGAAAAAGTTTCATCATATATTGAGAAAAAAAGCCACTGAGCATAGAGAAACTTTTCAAATTGGACGTTCTCATGGTGTACACGCCGAGCCCATTACATTTGGTTTGAAGTTGGCCATGTGGAGTGAAGAAATGAGGCGGAATGTGGTGCGTTGGGAACGTGCAGTTGAGAGTATTTCGACGGGTAAAATTTCGGGTGCGGTAGGAACATATCAACATTTAGATCCAGAAGTTGAAACAGAAGCGTGCAAACGTTTGGGAATTAATCCAGAAACCGTTTCAAATCAAGTGGTACAACGAGACCATCATGCTGAATATTTAACCACATTGGCAATTATTGGGGCATCTATTGAAAAATTTTCCATTGAAATTCGTCACCTTCAACGGACGGAAGTTTTAGAAGCGGAAGAATTTTTCTCTAAGGGGCAAAAAGGGTCATCTGCAATGCCCCATAAACGGAATCCCATTATCACGGAGCGCATGACCGGTTTTGCCAGATTACTCCGTGCCAATGCACATGTAGCCTTAGAGAATGTTGCACTGTGGCATGAGCGTGATATTTCACATTCTTCTGTTGAACGAGTGATTATTCCAGACTCAACCAATATTATGGATTATATGTTGAATAAGATGATCGACCTTATGGAGAACCTTCTGGTATATCCTGATAATATGTTGAAGAATTTAAATAAAACGGGCGGACTTATTTTTAGTCAAGAAGTTCTCTTAGCATTGATTAAAAAAGGCATCACCCGAGAAGAATCGTATGCATTGGTTCAACGGAATGCCATGCAAGTGTGGGAAAATCAAAAAGATTTCAAAACCTTATTAAAAGCTGATTCTGAAATTATGAATTTGCTTACTGAGGATGAGATTGATAATCTCTTTGATTTACAAAAAGTAATGAAAAATATAAATAAAGTATTTGAAAGGTTGGACCTTAAATGAGTTATATCTCTGATCAATTAAATCACACTTTAGATGCATTTGAATCTGATAATTTAGGTGAACATTACAAGGGTAAAGTTCGTGAAACTTTTTCACAGGGTGATAAAATATTAATGGTAACTTCTGATCGTGTATCCGCATTTGATCATGTATTGGGAACCATTCCTTTTAAGGGTCAAATTTTATCAGAAATTGCAAACTTTTGGTTTGAAAAAACGAAGGATTTGGTACCCAATCACATTATAGATACACCTGATCCCCAAGTATTGGTGGCCAAGAGAGCCAAGACTTTACCAGTTGAGGTGATCGTCAGACAATATATTACGGGTAGTTTATGGCGGGAATATTCCAGTGGTATAAATGGTCAATATGGATTCATACTACCAGAAGGATTGAAGAAAGATCAAAAATTTGATGAGCCATTATTGACTCCTTCTACGAAGGCAGAATATGGTTTACATGATGAGCCTATTTCTCGTGAACTCATTGTAAATGGATTGGTGGAAGAATCGGTATATGCAAAGGCTGAGGGATATGCACTTGCATTATTTAAAGCGGGGCAAGAATGGGCGGCCAAACAAGGGTTGATTCTGGTAGATACGAAGTATGAATTCGGAATTGTGGATGGCGAACTCATTGTGATTGATGAAATTCATACACCAGACTCAAGTCGCTATTGGGTGGCAAAAGAATATGAATCTCGTTTTAAAAATGACGAAAGTCAACTCATGTTAGATAAAGAAAACATCCGTCAGTGGTTAATTGAAAAAGGGTTTTCGGGTGAGGGTACTCCCCCAGAACTGACCGACGAAATTCGCACTACTTTGGCCGAAAGTTATGTGGAACTTTACCGTACACTTACGGGGAAACAATTTGACCCTGAAGTGGGTGATGTGAAAAGTCGAATTGTTAAAAACTTAGAAAGTGCAGGGTATACCGTTTGATTGCCGCTGAAGGTAAAATAATATTAGTACCCATATTATTATTGGCATTGGCCACGACTGGTATTTCGGTCTATTCACAAATGGGTGGTAATGGTCTGAAAGGTGTAAATATTGCATTATGGATATTTATATTATTTAGTCTATACTTTTTCCGTGATCCTGTCCGAATTCCGTTGGGTGAATCCAATCAAATGGTTTCTCCTGCAGATGGTAAAGTGGTTCAAATTTTGGATGTTGAAGATCCTGAAATTGGCAGGGCTAAACAAATTTCGATATTCTTATCCGTATTTAATGTGCATTGTCAACGGGTGCCACTTGCAGGGAAAGTAATTTCTACTTTTTATAATCCGGGGAAATTCTTGGCAGCATTCAATCATAAAGCATCCATGGATAATGAACAGACCGCCATTGTATTTGAAACGGTGAGTGGAAGCAAATATAAAGTGAAGCAAATTGCGGGACTTATTGCACGACGAATTCTCAATTATATGGTGCCTGAAATGGTAGTTGAAAAAGGCCAGCGTTTAGGTTTTATTCGTTTTGGTTCACGGGTAGATATTATCGTTCCACCAAACTTCAAAATAAATGTAAATTTGGGTGACATTGTAGAAGGAAATCTTTCCATCATCGGAGAATTTGAATAAGTATGAAACGACATTTACCCAGTCTATTTACCCTAATCAATCTATTTATGGGATTTTTATCCATACTAAATACTCAGATTGGAAACTATGAAATCGCGTGCTATTATATTTTAATCGCAGCCGCTTTTGATTCTGTAGATGGTAAATTGGCACGGGCCATTGGCATATCTTCAAACTTTGGTAAAGAGATTGACTCGTTGGCGGATATGGTTTCATTTTGTTTGGCACCATCAGTCTTAATTTATAATCTTTATACTCAAAATATGCCGGGCATTTCGGGTGAAATAATTGCATCAGCGCCATTAATTTTAGGGGCGATTCGATTGGCTCGTTTTAATGTGGATTCTGATGAGACACCGTCTGCAAATTTCACCGGTTTACCCACTCCCATCAATGCAATCTCTATTGGTTCGTTGGTCATTTTTATTGAACATGTGAAGTCCATGAATCCAGAGTATTCGCAGCCCCGCTTGTTACTCCCCATAATTTTAACATTATCATTTTTGATGGTAACCAAAATCAAATATGCTAAATTCCCCCTATTAAATTTTCATTCTGGTAAAGTGAACAATTTTAGATTATATGGATTGGGATTATTTGTTGTGTCATTTGGCATTTCATTTTCATTTGACCAACAATACAGAGTTCTAATTGGGTTCGTAAGTTTTTATATACTTCTTGGCCTACTTCGACATTTTATGGTACAAGATGAGTTAACCACACAAACACAGGAAAGTTAATGAGAGCAAAAATTTATATTCGGTATAAAGATGGAATTTTAGATCCACAAGGGACTACAGTTTGGCATGCATTAAATTCTATGGGTTATGAAGCAATTAATGATGTTTCAGTTGGTAAATTTATTGAAATGAATTTTGACAATGTTTCAAAAGAAGAAGCGGAGCGACTCACAGATGAATCATGCAGAAAGCTACTTGCCAATCCCAATACTGAATCATACAAATTTGAGATAGTGGAAGACTAATGCGTACTGCTGTTATTGTTTTTCCCGGTTCAAATTGTGATCACGATGCCTACTATGTGATGCGAAAAGTCCTGAATAAGGATGTGGATTTTATTTGGCATAAAGAAGGTAGTTTGGGCAATTATGATTTTATTTTGGTTCCCGGTGGATTCTCCTATGGCGATTACCTCCGTGCCGGTGCCATTGCTCGATTTTCACCCATCATGGAAGAAGTAATTCGATGTGCCAATAATGGTACACCCGTTATGGGTATATGTAATGGATTCCAAATTTTGATTGAATCAGGGCTCCTTCCGGGTGCACTCATCAATAATAAAAATGTTAAATTTTTAAGTCAAAATGTAACCTTAAACGTGGCATCCACAAATTCAATTTTTACGCAAAATTTAATAAAGGGTCAAAGATTAGATATGCCTATTGCCCATAGACAGGGTAACTTTTTTGCATCTGATGATGTGGTGAAAAAATTGCAAGACGATGACCAAATTGCATTTACTTATGATGAAAATCCAAATGGATCAATAGTTGATATTGCTGGTATTTTCAACGAAAATCGGAATGTGTTGGGAATGATGCCACACCCAGAGAGGGCTGCCGAAAGTATTTTGGGTTCATCTGATGGGTTGGCTATATTTGAGTCATTGATTGAGAATATGTAATGAGGGCTAACGAAAAGAGAAGCGTTTTATTTTTGTTTTTAATACTTTTTGTGGGTGCAACAGCAGGTACTGCTCTTAGTAGTTTTGTGGGCTCAACTATGCCCGATGGGGTAGTACGCGAGTTCTTTTTGAATAGTAAGCCGTTGGGTTGGGATCCTTTCACATTGAATCTGCAAATCATTACATTAACTACAGGATTTACCATTGATATCAGCGTAGCCAGTATTATTGGCATGGTGGTGGCATGGTATTTCCTTAGATATTTTAGATAGGAGCAAATATGGGCATTGGACCTTGGGAAATACTCGTAATTTTATTTGTAATAATCCTGATTTTTGGTGGGAAAAAACTGCCAGAATTAGCACGTGGATTAGGTTTGGGTTTGAAGGAATTTAAGAAAGCCACTAAAGATATTAAAGATGAAGTAGAATCCGCAGCCAAAGAAGTTGAAAATTCTACTGAAGATTCAAAATAATTTTGTCTTTGGAGATTAATCAACTCACTGAAAAAATAAAATCTACTCGAGATAAAATTTCTCGGAAATCTAATCTTAACTGTATTACTGTAGATTTAACCGAATCTGCATCTTCAATTGTTTCATCGTTAAATACGGATGGAACTCTCTTTGGCAAGACCATTGCCATCAAGGATAATCTTAATTTAATTAATATATCCACGACATGTGCATCAAAAATATTGGATGGACATGAGTCCATTTATACTGCTACTGCAATCCAAAAAATTATTGATGCCCAGGGTAGTATCGTAGCCAAAACCAATATGGATGAATTTGCAATGGGCTCATCCAATGAGCATTCAGTGTATGGACCAACTAAAAATCCCCATAACACTGACTATGTTCCGGGTGGGTCAAGTGGTGGCTCTGCCGTGGCGGTGGCTTCTGGAATTGTGGATATGGCATTGGGCAGTGATACGGGGGGATCGGTACGACAGCCTGCATCGTTCTGTGGGGTGTACGGACTCAAGCCAACCTATGGCCGTGTATCTCGATATGGACTCACCGCATTTGCATCGTCATTTGACCAAGTAGGTGTGTTTGCAAATTCTGTAGAAGATACCGTTTCTCTATTTGAAGTAATTGCAGGTCATGATGATAATGATTCCACATCGGCAAAAGAAACTGTAGAACCATTTAATTATAATGAACCCTCCGTTAAAAATTTAAGAATTGGTTTACCAAAAGAATTTTTAGGTGATGGTATTGATTCTGAAATCCGTTATGCATTAACAGTAAAAGTTGAATTTCTAAAAGATCGTGGATTCAATATTATTGATGTGTCATTGCCTCATACTGAGCATGCTATTGCCACCTATTATATTCTCACTACCGCAGAAGCATCTACCAATTTATCTCGTTATGATGGCGTTCGATTTGGACATAGGACGGAGAAAGGTAACCTTAACGAGTTGTATAAACATTCTCGTAGTGAAGGTTTTGGTGATGAGGTAAAACGGCGTATTATATTGGGCACTTTCGTGCTCTCATCAGGATATTATGATGCCTATTATACACAGGCGCAAAAAGTTCGGCGATTAATTCGAGATGATTATACCAAGGTTTTTAAACAGGTGGATGTTCTGCTCACTCCCACCTCGCCTATACTTCCATTCAAAATTGGAGAAAAACTGACAGACCCATTGCAAATGTATATGGCAGATGTATGTACCGTACCCATGAGTTTGGCTGGAGTCCCCGCATTGAATATACCAACTGGAAAATCAAAAAAAGGTCTTCCTATTGGGCTTCAACTCACCGGGGATTTCTTTAAAGAGAATGATTTATTTGGAGTAGCAAAATTATTGGAATCTAACTAAATCGAAAAGGGTATTGGCGTTAAGGACTTTTTCAAATACAGGGGGTGTGATGGGAATCCTTGCCCCGTAATTTTCAAGCATTTCAAGTCTGGAATCAAATCTACCACAGCTTTCCCCTGATTCATAAAATCACCATGATTTCCCCATGCCCCCACGGTTAAATGAGCCTCTTCATGGAGTTTTAGTAGCCACTCATTATTTTCAGGACCAATAGGATCTTTAGCGGCTTTCATCACTTTAGGGTCAGTAGCTCGAAAACCAAAAATATTACCCATGATGTACCCACCATATCCCCAATCTTTGGCATAGCCAATACATCGCCGAATGGTAGGGTCATTTTTCACCTCATCTGCCGTAGAGGGATTTAGCCCAATAAACAGAACTTTGGGTAAGAAGTCATCCCATATGCGCCACAGACCATAGCGATGCACACGATCCAATGAAAAGATTGCATCAGATTTTAATAATGGAAATAGAGTGGATTGCATAGGGGGAATTTAAGATGGAAGAAGTAAAAATTATGTTATAAGATTCATTTTAATACGTAGATAAATGGATTAATTCAAGGATTTCATATATGACGGCCTGACTGAATAGGAGGGATGTCAGTTTTATAAGGTGTTCTTGGTAATATTTTAATTTTTTTAATTTGCCAACTAGCGTGATTTTATATATAATTGCTTGATTTGTATTAATCACCATTAAATATAAACAATGGTCTTAATTATGAATAAGCCAAAACTTTTAGATCAAGTAAAACAAATTATAAGAACAAAAAATTTTGCACAAAAGAGAAAAGATGCTTAGTGTAAATAGTCCTTTAGATTTTTAGAATTAATGAATCGCATCTTTAATTCATATAATTGCAAAGATGTCATCCATTAAAGGCATAATCCCCCTAAATTTAGGGTCGGAAATTCAATTATTTATGAAACTTATTCACAACACAAACATTTATTTACACTTCTGAACCCATGGAATTCGCACATCCATATTATCTACTTGGTTTGTTGGCTATGCCCATCATTCTATTCTGGTACCTAAAAAAGGGTCGCCATGAAGAAGCCAGTATTCGCTATTCCAGTTTAGAATTTATTCCTAATTCTGCCATTCGTCGTGGTGAGTGGAAAGCCCGTGGATTAATTTTCACCAAACTGATCATTATGCTCCTCATGATATTGGCAATGGCACGCCCCAGAATATCGAATACCATTCGTGAAACCAATGCTGAAGTTATAGATATTTTATTGGTGATTGATCAATCATCATCCATGTTAGCACAAGATTTTAAGCCCAACCGTTTAGAGGCAGCTAAAGTAGTAGCGCAATCATTCATCAAGGCCCGTGAAGGCGACCGATTGGGACTCATTGTATTTGCGGGTGAATCTTACATTCAATGTCCCATCACCCGAGATGTGGACATCCTCACCGATTTTACCAAACAGATTGAAATTGTGGATAAAGAGCATGATGGGACCGCCATCGGTATGGCCATTGCAACCGCCATTAATCGGTTGCGTGATAGTGAAGCCACATCAAAAGTGGCCATTTTATTATCAGATGGGAGTAATAATGCAGGTGAACTTGACCCCATAACGGCAGCAGAATTGGCAGCCACATTTGGAATTCGTTTTTATACGGTTGCGGCAGGCACCCACGGTATGGCACCTTACCCCGTTACCGATATGTGGGGTAGAAAAACTATTCAAAATGTGCAGGTGGATGTTGACGAAACCACATTAAAAGAAATCGCTGAAATTACTGGTGGGCGATTTTTTAGAGCCACAGATAATGAATCCCTACAGAAAGTATATTCAGAAATCAATGAACTGGAGCGGACTGAAATTGAAGTGATGGAATACCAAAATTTTACTGAACTCTATTCGTGGTTGACTATTCCTGCCGCATTAATGTCCCTCATGTATTTGGTTACCACCCGTGGCATTTTTGGAAAATTGTTATAATGGTTAGATTTACGCATCCACAAATGTTCTATTTATTTATTCCATTTGTACTGGTCATCATTTGGTATGCTTTATTGGGACGAAAATTACGAAAAAATATGGAATCTCTGGGAACAGAACAAGTCCGAAAATTTTTGTTAAATCGGGTAAAATTAAGTCGCGTACGATTGCGATCCCGATTATTGATTTTGGGAATTCTATTCATAATATTGGCATCTGTGGGGCCACAAATTGGCACAAAATTGACCCAATTAAATCGAAAAGGGGTGGATGTGATTATTGCCCTCGATACTTCAACCAGTATGGATGCCATTGATGTATCTCCCTCACGACTCGAAAAGGCCAAGCATGAGTTGTCTCGTTTTATGAATGGTCTTGATGGAGATCGGGTTGGACTCATTGTGTTTGCCGGATCTGCCCATTTGCATTGCCCCCTTACCACCGACTATTCAGCTGCACGGTTATTTCTTAATTCTGTGGATTCAAAAATTATTGCCACACAGGGCACCGATATGGCGGCAGCACTTGAACTTGCCATGGAAAATATTCCCGAGGAAGATGAAACATATAAAGTGATTGTATTGGTCTCGGATGGTGAAGACCATCAGGGGCGAGTGATGAAGTTGGCAGAAGATGCGAAGAAGCGTGGAATCGTTGTGCATACCATGGGTGTGGGCACTGCAACAGGTGGACCAATCCCCATTTTAGACGTGAATGGAAAACGTAAAGATTTTAAGAAAGATCGAAAAGGTAATATTGTAACGTCAAAATTAAATGGTACCACATTGAATGATATTGCGTTTAAAACTGGTGGAAAGTATATTCGCGTGGAGAATCAGTCCAATGCTATTGGACCCATCATCCTAGAAATTTCTGAAATGGAAAATCGTGAGTTGAAGTCCCATGTGTTTTCTCAGTATGAAGACAGGTTTCAAGTATTTTTAATTATTGCACTCATTCTATTTTTAGTAGAATTTTTCCTTTCCACTCGAACCAATGAAGAAATGGTTTGGAAAGGGAGATTCTCAAAATGAAACTATTTTTATTCATTTTATTATCGATTATGGTAGCACAAGATAGTACCTCAATTTCACCCCAAGTTGAAGGGGCAATTCAAGATTATGAAAATCTAATTGAGAAATTCTCAGAGATTAAAAGTTTGAATTTTAATTTAGCAAACATCCACTCAAAAACAGGTGATTTGGAATCAGCCATGCGTCAATATGAACAGACATTATCATCCGAAGATGATGAACTGCGTGCCCATGCCCTATATAATATGGGGAATCTCCAATTTGAAAATGGTAATATTGAAGAGAGTAGTAAGCTATTTCGACAGGCCTTAAAATTGGTATCTGAAGATGAAGATATTCTGCATAATTATGCTTTATGTCAAAAGGTCTTAAAAGAACAACAGCAACAACAGAAGCAAAATCAGGACCAAAATAAAGAAAATCAAGAGAAAAAAGAAGATCAAGAAAAGCAAGATTCAGAACAAAATAAAGATGATAAAAATCAAGAAGAGCAGGAATCATCAGAACAAAACGATAGCGATAACCAAAAGCAAGAAGAAGGTGAGGAGCAAGAAAATAAGGATTCGGAAGAAAAAGAAGATGAAAAGCAAAATGAATCCCAAAAACCTGATGAACCAAAAGATAAAGAAAAAGAAAATCAGACTGGATCACCAAAACCTGAAGAAATGACGGAGGAACAGAAGCGAGATTTGCAAGAAGCGGAAGCCATATTAAATGCGTTAAAAGCTGATGAAAATAATTTAAAGAAAAAGAAGTATAAGGCAAAGGGTCGAATCAAATTGGAGAAAGATTGGTAATTAAATTCTTGAATATTTTTTTATTGGCAAATTTAATTTTTGCTGGGAATGTTACAGTTGATGTGGATAGTCGCCGAATCAATGAAGGCGATTCAGTAACCCTTACAATACGATCTGTAAATTCAAAAAATGCACCCGAAGTAATCCTCCCCAATATTACTGATTTTATGGTAGTATCAGGACCCAACCAATCCTCCAGTTCAAATTATTCAATTCTAAATGGGAAAATGGAAAGCAGTTCTACCTATACCTTAGAATGGATATTGATGCCTAGAAAATCAGGTCGATTGAGAATTCCTTCTCTATCAGTTAAGTTAGATGGGAAATTATCCCAATCAAATCCTATATTTATAAGTGTTTCAAAACGTAGCCAAAATTCCAATGAGGATGCTCAATTTTACGTAGAGGCAAATATTGATAATACATCACCATATCGGGGTGAACAAGTAACACTCACACATACTTTATATACGCGGGTGGATGTGACTGGATTTGATGAAAAAATGCCCAGATTAAAGGGCTTTTGGGTAGAAGAGTTATTTTCGCCATCAAAATTACAGTTAAGAAAAGTACAGAAAAATGGACGTCAATATCATTCTGCAACGATTAAGAAAAGTGCATTATTCCCTACAAAATCTGGTAAAATTGTAATTGATCCCCTCATTGCAACCATTGGTGTACGTGATAGAAAGCGGAATAGTTTTTCAGTATTTGGATCACCGTCCAAACAGCATACGATTTCAACTCAATCAATTTCATTAGATGTAAAACCATTACCTGCAACCAATGATGGGCACACGTCTTCGGTTGTGGGGGTATGGAATATTAAATCTACCATTGATCGGAATAATGTATTACAAGATGAAGCCTTGAAAATCAAGATTCACCTTACTGGAAATGGAAACTTGAAATCGGTGGATATTTTACCTTATGAATTTCCAGAAGGTTTTGAAGTATTTGAACCAAAAGTAACGATTAAAAGCGCTAAGTCTCAGATTAAAATTGGAGGTGAAAAGGTAATTGAATATGTGGTGATTCCACGAACTACCGGAAAAATTATTCTTCCCCCATTTGAAATTAAATATTTTGATAATGTGAGTAAAAAGTGGAAAACGAAGGAAAGTAAACCCATTAATCTATGGGTAAAAATAAATGAAAAATCATCAACTACTACTGTGGGGTTATCTAAAGAAGAAGTTCAATTAGTGGGTAAAGATATTCGATTTATGGATGATAATGTCCCGCGGTGGAAAAAATCCAATTCAGGGCTTGTTGATAGAAATTCTGTAATGCTGGCAATCGTGGCATTGCTGTTATTTTTACTTCCCGGAATGGTGAATTTACGTCAGTCACATTTGGCCAGTACCGTGGGAGATAGGCAATCTCGAATGGCACTGAAAAAATCGGTGAAGATTATTAAGTCAATTACTGATTCACCAGAAAATGTATATGGAAGTATTCATCAAGCAATAATTATGTATATTAATTACAAAACGGGGAGAAAGACTGTCGAATATTCAATTACAGATATAATTAAAATTTTTGAAAATAGTGGTGTTCCAGTTAATTCCATCGAAGATTTAAAAAAAATTATGGAGCATGGACAAGCCGTTCGATTTGCACCCATTTCAAATACAGATGTTCAAAAGGATATTGAATTGGTAATGGTGATATTAAAGGAGGCTGATAATGCGTGGTCTTAATTTATTTTGGTTTTTTGGGTTGGGGTTCATTTTTGCCATACCCATAGATACATTGGATAAGCCATTAGATGGTTTAGATTTCTATTATCAATCGGGATTAGATGCATATCAATCAGGAGAATATGAAAATGCTAAAACAGCATTTGAGCAGGTTCTAGAAAATAATTGGGAATCTCCAGAACTCTATTATAATCTGGGTAATGTATATTTTCGGTTAAATGATATTTCTGGTGCAGTATGGGCTTTTGAAATGTGTTTGTTTCATGATCCAACCCATGAAGATGCAGCCTTTAATTTGAAGCTAACAAATGTGAATGTGAAGGATAGAATTGCCATCCCAGAAGCACCCATTTATTTGAAACTATATTTGGGAGTAAAAGAACGATACACCCCGAATGAATGGGTGAAATTTACATTGGGGTTTCTTATACTATTTTTACTTTTTGTGATAATTCAAAAATTTGGGGGGTACTCTACGGCCGTAAACGTTTCAGAAAATTTGGCAATTATTTTAGTCTTTATAAGTTTTTCATTCACCTTCCATTCATTGTGGTCAGATTCTAAAATTACAGAAGGTATTATTGATACTTATTCCATAGATGTTTTATCTGAACCCAATACGTCTTCAATTGTACTTTTTCAAGTTCATGAAGGCTTGAAGGTTTCCATTGCTCAACATTCTAAAAACTGGCTAGAGGTTGAATTGGTTGATGGGAAACGGGGGTGGATCAATGAAAAAAATATCAGAATAATTCACTAATTACCGAGAGAGAGTATGCGCGCTATACTCTTAAAGGACAAAGATTAACGAGTAACTATTGTACCCTCATTCTCAGTGGGGATTTCAATCGGGGTTGAATCCGCAACCTGAACATCTACATTCTCAACTTCTTCCGCAATCGCAGTCAAATAAGCTTGACCTTTCCATGAAAATTCTTGATTGGAACCAAGGCATTTTCTGAAATGACTAAATGCATCTTTGAATGTTAAATTATCAGTGGTTGTGGGATCAAGTACACACTCATCCGTTGCAATCACTTTTTCTAAATGGATGGCCAGACTTTTTTCACCAAATTCCAATGGGGAGATTGAAATATCAGAGAGCGTGGAAACTTCCCCTTGAATCGATGTGATTTGAGTGTTTTTATTTTGGGACTGATGATGAAATAATAATGCTACCACAGAAGTTAGAACTATTATTACGGTTATCTTTTCTTTCATTTGTGACTCCTTTTGTTATGACTCCATTGCTTACATGGGATTTTATGTTTTTGTTCCAATAAAAATTATACATAGTCATCAATGAAAGTTTTTATTGCGCAATTTCTATTGTAGAAATACCCCCTAAAATCGTCTAAATTATCGAGTACAAATTCTCAACAATTCTGAGGCCAATTATGTCCGGACATAGTAAGTGGAATACAATTAAGCATAAAAAGGGTGCTGCTGATGCGAAACGAGGTGCCATTTTCACGCGTCATTCAAAAGAGATTACATTGTCTGCAAGAGCCGGTGGTGGTGATATTGAGATGAATCCATCATTACGATTGGCAGTTAAAAAAGCCAAAGCAGATAATATGCCGGCGTCCAATATTGAACGTGCTATCAAAAAAGGCACGGGTGACCTCCCCGGTGTAAAATATGAAGATTATGTCTATGAAGGGTATGGTCCCGGTGGCGTAGCCATCATGATGGAAATTATGACAGATAACAAGAATAGAACGGTTCCAGATATTCGGCATATGATGTCAAAGAATGGTGGGAACCTAGGTGAATCGGGTTGTGTGAATTGGATGTTTGAAAAGAAAGGGACCTTTTCTATTGCGAAAGAAGGGGTTGATGAAAATGACCTATTAGAAAGATCCCTTGAATTAGGGGCTGAAGATTTTAATGCTGATGCGGAGGATATTTTTGTTATTGAAACATCACCTGAAGATTTTGGTGACATGAGCCAAGGATTAGAAATTGCTGGTTTTGATGTTGAAGGTGAAGTTGGATTAGTGCCCATCAATACAGTAAAAGTTTCGGATGGAGATGTGAGCCAGCTATTGAAACTCCTCGAATTATTAGAGGATCATGAAGATATCCAAAAAGTATATTCAAATTTTGATTTGGATGAAGAAGAAATGGAAAAACTGGTATAAGTGAAAATATTGGGAATAGATCCGGGTCTTATTCAAACTGGATATGGAATAATTAGCATTAATAATAATAATCCCCAAATTGTAGATTATGGTGTAGTCAAACCTAACGTTAATGATGGGTTGTCTACAAGATTACTAACCATTTTTGAAGATATTAGTGAAATTATAAAAATGTATAATCCCACAATTTTTTCAATTGAAGATGTATTTTATGGTAAGAATGCAAAGTCGGCATTACGACTCGGACAAGCAAGGGGTGCTGCCATGGTCGCAGCGGCTTCAGCGAGATTATCAATTCATGAATATTCAGCCCGTAAAATTAAACAGGCCGTTACAGGGAATGGGAATGCCCACAAAGAACAAGTTCAGTTTATGGTTAAGGCTTCATTGAAAATGGATAAGCTCCCTGAACCGATAGATGCATCTGATGCTTTGGCTACTGCATTATGTCATTTCCAACAATTTAGATTGGCAGAGTTATGATCGTTTCAATTCGAGGTAAAATTCTCAAAAAAGCACCCACAGAAATTATTATTGATGTGAATGGATTAGGATATCTCTGTTTTATTACGACCAATACTTATGATAAATTGGGGAAGCCTGGAGAAGAAGCATCATTACTCACCCATTTTCAAGTGACAGAAAATAGCAATGCCTTATTTGCATTTCATAATGAAACGGAAAAACATCTTTTTGGAATGCTCATTTCAGTATCAGGGATTGGCCCCAAAACGGCTATTAATTTGCTATCTGCAGTCACCCCTGATGAATTTAAAAGACGATTAATTGCCGGTGAAGTGGTCATGCTTACCGCACTCCCTGGGATTGGTCCCAAGACGGCACGACGTATTATAGTGGAGCTTAAAGATAAATTTGTAAATATCTCAAAAGATGACCTCCCCAAAGAAGAGGAAATATCAGGGGCTTCAGGTGATGCGTTTGATGCCCTATTGGCTCTTGGTTTTCAGGCGAAGGATATTCGTGGTTCTATATTGAAAATCACCTCAAATCACCAGGATCTTTCTACTGAAGATATAATTAAACAAACGTTATCCGAGTTAAGATAGTGTTAGAAATTATAAAAACAGCCCTCTATGATGCGCATGTAAAATTGGGTGCCAAAATGGTTTCATTTGCAGGATTTGAAATGCCTGTAACATACCCCAATGGAATTCAGTCCGAGCATTACGCCGTTCGTAAATCTGCAGGGATGTTTGATGTCTCACACATGGGTGAATTCTGGATTAATGGTGAAGGAGCATTGGAATTTTTACAAAATGTTACCATTAATGATGTGTCCACATTGGCCGTGGGTGATGCCCAATATTCTGCCATGTGTTATGAAGATGGGGGCATGGTGGATGATTTAATTTTGTATCGAAAACCTGAAGGCTATTTTATGGTGATTAATGCATCCAATATTGTTAAAGATTTAGAATGGTTAACAAGTCATAAACCCGAAAATGTGAGTATAGAAAATCATTCGGACCAATATTCATTGGTTGCGTTACAAGGTCCCCAATCGCGAGAGATTTTATCCCAATTTACCGATGCAAATTTGAGGTTGAAGTTTTATTCCTATATGGATGCAACTGTTTGTGGACATTCTGTAATGTTAAGCCGAACAGGATATACGGGTGAATTGGGTTTTGAAATTTATGCTTCATCTGAAGCCATTGTTCATATTTGGGATGCATTCTATAAAGCAGGGGTAGTTCCCTGTGGACTTGCTTCTAGGGATATTCTTAGATTGGAAATGAAATATTGTTTGTACGGTAATGATATAGACCAAACCATCAATCCCATCGAAGCAGGCTTAGGGTGGATTACTGCACTTACGAAGGGGAATTTTATTGGGAAGGATGTTCTCTTAACCACAAAAAAGAATAAGCCGTGTCGCAAATTAGTCACGTTTGAGCTCAATGAACGTGGCATTCCCCGTCATGATTATGAAATTCATATTGATGGTAATAAAATTGGTACAGTTACCAGTGGTACTCAGTCTATGTCACTAAATAAAGGCATTGGCATGGCATATATCGATAAAGAATTTTCAAAGGTGGGTAATAAAATTGATGTAATAATTCGAAATAAACCTGTATCAGCAACGGTAGTTAAACCACCATTTGTTAAAGAAACCTCTATTCTAAACTAATGCAATATAGAAGAAAAGAAATTTTAGGAATCATATTGGGACTACTGGCTGTTTTTTTAATGGCCAGTTTTGTTACTTATGATCCTACAGAATCTCCTGGGGGAATCTCCCCTGATGTAGCCAAAACCAATATTATGGGAATTTTTGGGATTTACGCATCGTATTATCTCATGAAGTTTTCGTTGGGATGGGCAACGCTATTTTTACCTTTGGGAATGGGGATTTTGAGTTTTGCAATTTTTACCCGCAAGAATCTTCAAGAATACCTTCGGGTGGTATTTTATATTTCTGCAACCGGAGTTTGGATTTCATCATTTATTGCATATATAGGGATTTCCCAAAATTTATGGTGGGAGGCTGAGTATGCCGGTGTAATTGGCTATTCTTTCACTATTTTTATACGCGATATGGTTGGTGCTTATGCCTATGGAATCCTTATGTTTGTTGCGGTCGTATTAATTATAAGTGGATTTTTTCATATTTCAATCTATGATGAATTATTGAATTTTAAAGATTTTCTCAGGGCTAAGTATAATGCCATTAAAGAGAAGCGCCGATTAAAATCAGTTATTGTGACTCCAGATCAATCAGTAATGCATAATGAAATAGAGCCTGAGGAAGCTAAGAAATTAGATGCATTAGAATCGACCGATGAAGTAGAAGAGAGAAATACACATACCGTATCAAATGATGTATTAGATGAATTTTTAAATTCTGATGAGATTGGCGATTCTGTTCATGAAGAAAATTCTATATCTCAAGTGGATGAGATTACTGAAGTTTCAGAATTGAATGTAAATAAGGATGAATTTGAAGCTATTACTACTAAAGAAATTACCATTGAAGATGAAGCTGAGATTAAGGAGACAGACCTTGACTCGCAAAAGGAACGACAGGCACGATATCGTCAATACAGATTGCCTACTACTGATTATTTAGCTGATCCCATTGAAATTTCAAATCCACTTGATAGGGATATGCTCCATGAAAAGGCTGAACACTTAGTACATGCCCTAGAAACGTTTGGTGTTAAGGGTAAAGTGGTGAAAATCTCTCCCGGACCAGTAATTACCCTTTTTGAAATTGAACCCGGAGAAGGGGTTCGCGTAAATAAATTTACAAATTTATCAGATGACCTTGCCCGTGTAATGAAAGCACAACGAATTCGGGTTATTGCACCCATCCCTGGATCTAAGTCGGTGGGAATCGAGCTCCCCAATGAACAGCCATCAATTGTATATTTGAAGAATATTATTAATTCTGAAGAATTTGTAAATAGTGAATCTAAACTTACCATTGGTTTGGGGAAAACCACAGTTGGGGAAGCATATACTTTTGAGTTGAATAAAATGCCTCATTTATTGGTAGCAGGTGCTACAGGTGCGGGTAAGTCAGTTTGTATCAATACCATCATTGTGTCCATTCTCTATAAGGCCAAACCTGATGAGGTTAAATTTATATTGATAGA